>Ga0315909_10007311_pt1 | contig 12354 bp, 22 predicted proteins | sample LakEriMetagenome_11_FD_203527 | JGI IMG/M metagenome (GOLD analysis project Ga0315909, IMG submission 203527) | Freshwater fungal communities from buoy surface, Lake Erie, Ohio, United States - Buoy 2 MA125 | ecosystem: Environmental > Aquatic > Freshwater > Lake | place: USA: Lake Erie, Ohio...
TTCAGGCAACTGTATACCCGTACGGGGGATTGCCACGGGGGGTATCTGTGTGCTAAGCGTTGCCTTTTTGTGAATTGTGTGAACGGCACAACACCCGCAGGTTTGTTATCTCAAGGCGTAGGTGAGGTGCATCCGATAGCGGAATGATGTGATCAACAGTTAAATCTTTATTGTTGCAACCTTGAATGGAACAGTAAGGTTGTTGTTCTCTTAAATGTTTACTGAGCTTGTTCCAAGCGTAGTCATAACCGCGTTGTGTTCGGGTTGGCCTACCCCTATCCAACAAACGTTTACATTCTGCGCAACGTGATGCACGCACTACCTTGCCACATCCTGCACACGGTCTAGGTAAAGTCATCGTGTTGCTCTAAGTATTCAATTGCATAAGATAAAAACACAACAGAATCTTTAAATTGTCCTAAGCCTAAGTTGCACGCATTGCATAACAACCCACGCACCTGATTGGTTTCGTGATTGTGGTCAACACATAAGCCCTGCACAAGATCATCTGCATTGATGCCACATATAGCACACGCATTGTTCTGTGTTTCTAATAATTGTTTACGCTCAACAGATGAGATGTTGGTAATGCGCCGGTGCATATTCCTACACTCAGTGCAAGTAGTGCGCCGTTTGTTTGGTGTTCTCTTATCGTGATTGTATGCGGTAAGCGGTTTGTTTATGTTGCATTTGCGGCAAATCTGTTTGTTATTCGTCATCCTCAATTAACTTTTCAAAATCTTCAGATGATATGAAGTAACGATTGTAAGCCTCAAGTGTTGAATTGGTCGCTCTTGTAAGTAACGTTTCAATTCCTTCAAATGACATCTGCTGATCTGTCATAATGTCTGTTGTTACTTCACCGATGCTAACCGCAATGCTCAACATTTAGTTAGCTCCAATCGGGAATCAAGTAGGTCATCAATGAACTTATCAACAATGTGTTTCTTTGAGTCTATTGTTTTGGTTCTTGTATCAACCGCGTGTGCTAACGCTTCATCAATCTCTTTAAGTGTTTCGGTATCCATATCCTGTCCATAAATAAGTAAAGCCCAACCTAATTGGTGGGCGGTGTGGTGGGATAGCAATACCTGTTACACAAAGTGTATCAACACATTCTGAACTTTGTGTCAAGTTTTATCGGGCTTGAATGACTCCTGCCAAATCATACAACTGCCCATTGCGTTCAATCTTGTTGGCCTTAATGATCTTGTACACCTGCCGTTGGCTAAGTCCAAGCCATAACGCGATTGCCTCAACATCCAAAAAGAACTTACGCGTTGGGTTAGACATTGCCAAGGCAACCAATCTAAGTACAGTCCACGATTGTCTGCACCCAAAGCAGGTCACATCACTCATCAGGTTTTCTGCATCAATGACCACGAACTTGTGGCAATCATCAGTTGGGCAAGGTATGCGCCGTGGTTGCTCAACAAATCGCTTAGCAGCAGCCATACCTTTTGAGTGTTGTTCCTTTACCTCATCGTGAAAGTCTTTGGCCCATTCCTGAGCTAATGTCCACTCAAGGTGAGCAATGTGGAAATCACACGTTGCCTGAACTTCAGCATCAATGGTTGACTCCTTGACCAATAGCGCCGGCGGTGTCAACTGCCTTGCGCTACGAATTTGCGACTCCCAACTGTGAAGGATGCCAAGCAACTCAGTGGCCATTGAGTAATCAAGTGCGTTGACATTGACCCCAATGGAGCGTTCGGCGGTGACTGCGCCATTGCCTGATCTGCCTGGCGTTATGTAAAAACCTGCCTCATATTGCAGATCAGGGATAACTGTCAGCCAACCCTTGATTGACTTATAGCAGCCTCTACAGGTAGTTGCATCGGTTGGGCGTTGGCAGATGTTGCAGTTCAAAATGGCACCTTCTCTGAGTCTATTGGCTTTGGTTTAACACGGTTGAAGTATTCAGGTGGCTCTTGACCAAACAAAAACCCTTCAGTACGGCAAGTGTGGGTTGCCAACACAATGGGGTCTTTGACTCCGATTCGGGCAGCGCTCCTTATGGTGGCTTCAAAACTTGTTAGGGTGCGGTGGATTTGGTAGGTGTAAATACCCCGTTGCAGGGTTGCTATCTCATCAAATATGTTGAGTCGAGCCGTATCAAGTTTAATGGGGATGCCGGCACTACTAAGACCATCCCAAACAAGATGACCACACTTTCGGCAATTGATTGGCTTGAAATCGAATGAGGTCATTTGAGCGTACCTGTACCGAGTGTGATGGTGTTCCTATTTCCGCATATATACATATGCGGAACGGTACGAACACCGATCACGCTCATTTCTGCCTGTGTTCCCTTTTTAAAAAGGTACACAAAAGGAACGGAACGGAACACCTCAGTTCACCTTCAATTCTGTAATTTGGGCATCTAAAAGGTTGAAATGGCTCTTTCCTTCATCGGTAATGTACAAAATAAATGAACGGTCATTGCCTTTATTGTCAATCCAACCACCCGTGATGAGGTCACTGATTCGCTCGCCAATGGCTTCCTTAGAACCTGCAACGCCTTCTTGGATAAGTCGGCGGGTACAACCGGGATGGTTGTGGATAAACTCAACAATCTCCTTGGACTTCTTGAACTCCTTGTTGGCTTCTAGCTCATCCTCAATAAGTGGCACTGTAATCGCGTATTGCATCAATGGCCGTGTTGAATCAATCATTAGAACCGCAGCCTCTTGAGTGCGGTCAGATTTGCGCCACATCCCTGCAATCTTTCGAATGTAGCCAGGTCGATCTTTGGTCACTCTCATTGTCAGGCTACCCACACGCCCCGGCGCTAACGCCTCAAGTGGCTCAACAAGGTAGGCAGCGCCGTCAATGGTGGCCAACTTCGCCTGCCCGCCAATGGCAAACCGCCCCCGTGTCTCAGCGTTCTTTGTGATGTGATCAATAAGCACAACGGCAGCGCCACTGGCGGTTGCAACTGTTCTTGGGAATATCCGCATCCACCTTGTAATGGCATCATTGTCTTTGGTTTCGCCACCCCACATCGTCAGGGATTCGGTCACGCCGTCAATGATGATCAACTCAGCGCTACCTGATTCCAAAATGGCCTGCCAATAAGGGTCATCGGCATCACGCGGGCCATCGGGTCGGATGTAGGTAAAATACTGCAACAGGTTGGCACGCGATACGCCAAGTGACTTCATACGCCCTACCACATCTGAAGCATCTGATTCAAAGTCTATGTAGATTACCTTTTTGTCAGATTTGAGACATTCGGCAGATGCAATTTGTGCTACCCAAGATTTGCCTGATTCGGATTCGCCATAAATTGAATGAACCCTGCCCGTATAGATCAGCCCGTTGCCATCTGTTCTTTTGAGCATTGTGGCAATCGGGGCGGCAAATAGGCCATCATAGTAATCTTTGAGCGCGATTGGCTTCCAACTTGATTCTTCATCGCTTGGTTCGGCCTGTGATGGCTTGGTTGGGGCATCTAATGCCGATGTTGGCATCAGTTGATTGCTTAAATCAAAAGAATTTAACCCTTGCGCCCCGTAACCCTGATTGCGTAGATCGTTGGCAGCAGCCTTGAAATCGCCGTGGTGCTTGATTGTGGCATAAAAGGCAAACTTAGAATAAGAAGTTTCAGCTTCAAATTGGGTTGAAGTGGAGAAAACATAAAACTTGTCATTGCCATTGAAGTTTGTGGTGGCAGATATGCCTTCATTCTTGCCCGGTCTGCGCCAAACGGTTGCTTCACCCTTGCGATAAACAACAGTCCATCCCAAGGGTTGCAATAGTTCTTCCCACGTTGTGCGGGCGTTGTAGTCATCTCCCGGTGTCAGTACCCCATCGTGCTTGGCAACTACCTCTTGTTGAATACTCTCAGCCTTTGGCATCTCATCAAACATTGCAAAGATATTGTGCAAGGCTGCGCGTTCACTCATTGAAATCTGCGGAATTGTCTCAATTGAACCGCCAATGAGTACCCAAGAACCGCCTGAAGGATGCGTTGAACCACCTGAAGGTGCGGTGATAGTAAAACCGCCTTCAGATCGAGTTTCTGCCCATACATCCACGCCACCGTTTTCACCTGGCTTGCGTGCCAACTTAGTATTGCCACCGATTGTTTCATTGACACGGTACAACCAATGAAGGCCGCCTGAAGGTGTCATTTCTACATAACCACTGTTGAGGCGATTCCAAAGATCACTAAGCCCTGAACTGCTTGCAATCTCAGCAATCTCAAGGTGCATTTTCTGAGCTACTGCCCGCCCCTCAAGTTCCAACATCTCAAGATTGCCACTGACTGCGCCCGTAATGACACCGATACCCTGCACATCATTGTTAAACCAAGCAAGAACTTCATCAGCCGTTGGCAACTGCGCTTGGTATTTTTGCCAGGATAAGGCAGGGCGCTTTGAGCCGTCATCGGCTACAGGTACAACAGAAATGCCTTCATTCAAGAACCTCAGCGCAATTGGCAGTAAGTCATTCATTCTGTTCCCCCTGTATGTATTCGTTCTCCGTCAGAAATTTCATCAAAAACTTTGCCATCGCCCCCGGTGCATCAGGCAGTGCATATTCATAACCTACCCAAAGCCCGTAGGCCAATCCTTCTTGCAGGGATTTGCCTTTCATAGCTCTGATTTGTCTGCAAGTGCAAAATCAATACGGGCTTGGGCAATTGCTACATACTCAGCCGATTGATCAATGCCAATAAAATCAAATCCTTCATAGGCACACGCCTTGCCGGTGGAACCTGAACCCATAAACGGGTCAAGCACAATGCCGTTAGGTGGTGTCACAAGGCGCACAAGATACTGCATCAGTGTTGTTGGTTTCACCGTTGGGTGGTGGTTGGCGCGTGTTGGGTTAACAAATGTGCGATCAGGGCAGTTACAACCATCAATAACGGATGCAGAACAAGTAGCACATTTACGAGCTAGGCCATTACCTTTTGCGCCTATCTCTTTACCGTTAAACCCATCAAGCCCCTCATTGCGATCTTTCTTGCTTGCCTTGGCGCAGTAAAAGAATCGGGCGGCGCTGCCACTGTCGCCATACCAAGTACCAATGTGGTCAGGGTCGTGTCCATTTTCGTAAAGCCCATTTTGCCCACCAACTCTGCCAACCCTTGCCGTTCCTTTATTTGTATCAGGAAACAACCCCACAACCTCATCACTGCCATCGTGAATGAAGTTGGCAGGGAATCGGCCAGCATCAATTGCTACTGGCTTTTTATTGCCATTTAATCCATTTCCGTATGCAGTAATTGATTCACTATTTGCAAAAGTTTCTGATGCTTTTGTGCCACCTTCATTGCCAACCCGCGTGCCGTCAATGTTCAATCCGCCTACGCCCCAAGTCAGCACGTTGTTGGCAACGGTGCCTTCTAACGGCTTGCGAGCTAGAACCATTGGTTCGTGTGCGGGCTTGAGTGCGGTGCCCCAGCCATCCCATTGCTGCGCGGCGGCGGTGGCAGGGGCAGTAATGGGTATTTCTATTGCAGAAATGCCTACGCTTGAGGTGGTTGCAGCATAAAGTTTGCCACCTTTTTCATTCCAAGATTGAGCCGCATTGCCACCAAGTTTTTGAGTGCCAACAACCTCACGTTCTGCACCGGCTTCTTTGTCTAACGCCTTTGAAATGTTATGCGACTTAGGAAACCCTGAACCATAAACCCACATAATTTGATCTCGAATCTGAAACCCTGCATCCTCGATGGCAACGGCCATACGGTGATAAGTGCGAGAGCCTGAAAAAGCAATCAAGTGGCCACCTGGCTTAATCACCCGTAACGCCTCTTGCCATACCTCAATGTTGAAGGCAATGCCACTTGCATCCCAACTCTTGCCCATAAAACCAAGCTCATAAGGCGGGTCGGTGACGATTGCATCCACCGAGTTATCAGGCATCGCCTTCATTGCCTCAATGCAGTCTGAGTTAATTAGTTTCATCTGCAACCATCCTTGCAATAATCCACTCAACCACCGGCACTGCTACCGCGTTGCCCATTTGCTTATAGCGGTTTGAATCGGCTTGGCCATCTGTCCAACCATCAGGAAACCCTTGCAGGCGTTCACATTCTGTTGGTGTAAGTCGGCGCACAACTTGATCTTTTGAAACTGCCATTCCTGCACCGCCTGTTCTCAGTGTTGGTGAATTTGTTTCACTTGCCTGTATGTCTAAACCTTGCGTATGGCTAAAAATCATTGGCACATTTCCCCCACCCGTTCCATATCTTGAAATAACTGTTGGCACAATGCCATCTTCATATACACGCACATCATTTACGCGTGTGCCGTCAATAATCAATATCATTCAGACACAATCAAATCTGTTGCATCTTTGTAATCTCTTGCCTTGAGCGCCGATGCGGTTTCGTCTTGTTCATATTGTCCAAAAGATTGCATCCGATATGTCATCGTATCTCTTGCACGCAATGCATTAAGTGTTGGCGCTATTTCTGCATCTGGGAAATCGTAGAGTTCAAAGTTTCCTGCGCGTGCGCCTTCTTGAATGGTAATCAATTGATCAACGCCGTCAGAATTTACGCCTTTGTATCCTCTTGCTTGGAGAGTTGAGACTGTGCGACCTGCTCCAGTGCCATCTGCAACTGTGGTGGCAGTGTCTTTTCTCTTCGATTTGCTCGCCTCAAGATACCCTGCGCGGCTTTGGCCGATAGCGAGTATTTCTTCAGGTGATCTCCCTGAGTCTCCAAGACATCCGACAATGAACACTCTACGCCTTCGTTGGGGTACTCCGAAGTGTTGAGCATCAAGAACCCGCCACGCGATGCGATACCCGCGCTCGACCAACGCTTCAACCACAACGGCCATATCTTTTCCCCCATTTGAGGAAAGTAAACCAGGCACGTTTTCAAGGATAAAGTTTTGCGCTCTTGTTTCGTCAAGCAATCGGCAGATTTCCCAAAATAATCCTGATCTAGCACCACCCAATCCTGCTCGCTTTCCAGCCACTGAAAGGTCTTGGCAGGGAAATCCGCCTGTAATGATGCCGTTGCTTGGTTCAAATCCTGCTGCTCTAAGTTGTTCACCTGTTACCCCCGTTATATCGCCAAAAATAGTTGAATCAGGAAAATGTTGGCGTAACACATCCTGCGCTTTTTTATCTATCTCAACAGATGCCACTACTTTGACACCTTGGCGTTCAAGAGCTAAATCAAAACCCCCAACGCCTGCAAATAAACTAACTGCAGTTCTCACTTGCTCCCCCATCCTGTTCCCTTAAATATGGCAGCAACAGGTGAATAGATGCGCACCAATGGCTTTTCACAATCTTCGCAATACTGCAAATCTTTGTTATCAAATGCAAGATTCAATTCAAAGATGATACTGCACTGCTCACACTTGAAATCATAGGTTGGCAATTCATTCCCCCGTTCTGTTATGTCTTGCGTGGCGTTATGGGAATCGAACCCATTAGATACATCCCCCGATGTATTCCCGTCTAGTGACCATCACAACGCCGGTTTCTTTACCCCCGAAAGGTAGTGGGTAAAGAAATTAGTTTGTTGGTTTTGCTCCAAGTTGTGCAAGCAATGCCTGCACTGCTTCATCATTGATGCTTGTTGGTGGTCCAACAGGCGCAGCCGATGCATTAGCACCTGAGATAAATGCGTTTGCCTTAGCAACTGCTGAGGCATCTGCGGTGGCATCTACAAGAATCCAAGGTGCAGATTTTCCTGGCTTTGCTACGCCCTGCCCGATGCGTGCCAATACCTTTTGGCCAATTTTGGTCTTGAGTGCGTTCTTAAGTGCAACATTAAAGAACAACACTGATTCGTGCGTTTGATTGGTGTCAAGGTCAACAATGCGCACTTCAATTGCATCTGCATCACCGTGAACTGTCGTAATACCTGTTTTGTATTCGATTGGTTCAAGGATGAGCAGGTGTCCGTTCAGATCAGCTACTTTTACTGATTCTGTGTTGTTGTTAGGTGCTGAAAATGCCATTTGGCATCCCCCGTTTCTTTTGGTTGGGTGTTACTTTTCTGTTGGTGTTTCCAACTCTATTGGTGGATTGGCTTCAATCCATATCTTGTTCATATCTGAAATCGTCATTACACATTTGCATCCGTCACGCTCGCACATCATTTTTCTGCCGTATCCCCATTGCAAGCAACTGAAAGATCAGTGCTAAATGGTCGGTAATAAGGGCAATACATACAAAGACGTGAAGGTGAGGCAGGTATCAGTGGCCACATCTGCGGATTTTCTTCAACATCAATTGTTGACAGTAGCTCATAGACAGAATCAAGGCGAGCAAGTGCGCTTTGGGCTGCTGCCTCATCGTAATCAAAAAGTTCAACGTGCATATCGTCAATTGAACCGCCGGTTGGCAAGAAGATCAGGCCAACCTTGTTCACAGTCACGCCCTGTTGAGCCTTGCCATACCCGTACAACTGAACCTGAGTGATCTGTTGGCTTGTGGCACCTTCACTGCGCTTGGCCTTGACCCCTGCCGGTGATGTGGTTTTCCAATCAAGAACATAACCCTTTTCTTTGTCAAATAAGTCAATAGTGCCTGACAAGTTGGCTCTAATCTGCACCTTTTGTTCTACTTCATAACGCTCAGGATGTTTGCTAAAAATATCTTCAAGAAATGAATGGATGGCGGTTCCAACATTGGCCGCCCAAGAACCGCCACCCGATTCATTTACCTTATTCCAATCCAACAATTTGTAGGCGAGTTTACGTACACACTCTTGACCTACTTCAGATGGCCCAATGTAAACCTGTTGGCTTCTTGGTGTCCATTTGCTTGCTTCAGTGATGATGTGACTCAGCTCTGTTGCAAGTTCTTTTGCCGGCGTGTTCAAAGGCGTAAATGTCATTGCTTAGTCATCCTCATTAACAATTGAAAATCTGCGAGAAGTAGATTTTACCTCAAGAGCATCAATAACCTGCGCAGGCAGTATCTCCCTAGCGCGTTTCGTGTCAAAGCGAGTTGATTCCACAAATGTCCATCTGACTACGGGTTTGTTGAGAAACATACCCATTTCATTTGCACCTAGCGCTGCCTCGATGTGAGAACGCGCTACATCTGCAACTTCTTGCAGTTCTTTTATCTTGGCAATGGCGTTTTTATATTGCTCAAGCCAAGCGGCGGTGTTGGCATCAAAGTCAACAACCCCGTGTTCTATTTCTACGCTCATATTGACCCCCATCAATAAAAGTTCTTGCGTTGAAAATGTTTCCAGGCGGCACAAGGACCACCGGCACCATATTTGCGGCCTATGTAGGCCAAGGTAGCCACGGTTTGAGCCACAGTAGATTTACTGCGCTTCATCCCAAGGTTTTTATATGTTCCATCTAGCAACTGCCCAATACCTGCAGCCGTACTATGTGGATTCTTTGTATCTTTCCAAGCGCTTTCTTTACCCATTAGTTTGGTAAAACACTTGAAATCTTTTGTAGTCAGTAGCTCACGGGCAACTGCCTTGGCATCAACCTGCATTAGTGGCGGGCGATCTTTGTAGATCACCAATTCAGGTACTGCAGGTGGTGCCATTATTGTTTGAACCACCAATGAAGTTGAAACGCTAATTATCACAATCAGTGCCAACCTTTTGATGAGTCTTTTGTCTGTTGGTGTAATGGTTCTGCTCCTTGTTCAGTTGCAGCCAACTTTTGTAATACACGCCTGACATAACTCAGGGATGTATCTAGTTGGGTTGCAATTTCGTTGGCAGATACCTTTTTGGCGTGCAGTTTGACAATCGTTAGTGCCATCCCTTTGAAGGCAAAATTCTTATCTCCTGCAACCTTTACGGCTTCTCTTTCAGATGGCGATTTGCCACCCCAAAAGCCGTAGGGCATCTGCTTTTCTAGTGCGTACTCCAAACACTCCTTTTCGTGAATACAACTTGAACAAATTGTTCTCAGTTGGTGCAGTCTTTCTGCTTCTTGTGTGCGGCCATCGGGAAAAAAGAAATCTTTATCCTCAATTTTGGCACACTTGGCTTCATCAAATCGTGGTAGATCAACAAAGAACTCTAATGGGTTCACTGTTTCTCATTCAGCCATTGTTGAAGGTCTTGGATTACCCAAGATTTCTCAATGCCAGCATTTCGGCGCTTGAGAATAATGTAGTGCAATGGCACCGTTGATAGTCCACGGGCCTTTGCATAGTTTTCTGCCTCAACTTCGGCTTCACGCCAAAATTCAGGCAAACTTATTGTTTTGCGATTCTTGAGTTCAAGAATGTATTGCTCGCCTGCGATGACGGCAACTAAATCGCCTTCATCGTTTTTGCCTGCCTTCACCAAACGCTCGCACAAGGCACCGGCGGTGCGTAACCAACGCATTACATCGGTTTCAAATTGTGCGCCTTTGCGCCCGTTTGGATTGGCCATTACTCCACTGCCCGCAGGTGTGGAAAGTTGTTAAGAGCCTCACGGCTGATGCGTGCAAGTTTTACTGCTCGAACCAAATCCTCAGCCAAGATCAACGCCTCATCTTCACTCATATTGCAAAGCAATGGGGCATTTTCAGGCAGATTTTGGCGAGCAGATTCTAAATTTTCAAAATAGAACTCTGATTTGTAATGTTCGGCTGCGGTGGCCTTGAGAAAATCAAGATCAGAAATCTCATAAGCGCCAACAACATCCTGCACTAATTCCTTTACGGCATCTTGTTCTTCAAGATAAAGAGCGATTGCACCGCTTGAATGAGTATGCACTGAAAATAATGGTTCACGCGTTGTTCTCATTGGCCTTCACCAATTTCAAATGGAGAAATTACAATGGCATAAAGAGCTATAAGCCCAATGATGCCGCATACTAAAATAAACCAAGCCATTTGGTTTTTTCCTTTCCGTTCAAAGAGTAGGGTGGCACATACTACACATTTTGGAACTGCGCGACACGCTAAACGACTTGAATCTCAATCTGAAATGGCGCAGATGTATTTACATCATATTTGGCAGCAATCTTGAGCGCTTCAATAATCTCATTTTGCGCCCATTCTGATTGGGTCAGGTTACTTAAGGTTCCTGAAAGGTACCCCAGTGCGTAGGCACTGCCACTGCCTACTGCATACAATCCATCTTGGCTTTGACTCATACTCAGATCATCGCCAATTTCAAAAACATTGCCGGCAAATGCAATCAAGTAGGAATAGCTCGCGCCTTCTTTGGCGTAGTCATATCCACCATCTCGAAAGGTTGCAATGATGCTTGGGATTATCTTTCGCCCCATAAATTTCACGGGGTCGGTGCCATCGTATGCCGGTGGCTTCCAATTGAAGGCCAATAAATCCCCTGGGCGCACATCCCCTGCCACCCCAACAAGGTACTTACCCAACTTGACCACCTTGGGGATGCTTGGCGAGATGATGCGCTTATCCCCATCGGTAATCTGTGAATCTGCCCCTAGGATGGCAAAATTAGGCCCCTGAAAGGCTATCAGCGTGGTCATAGGGCCAAGTGTAGGGGCAGGGCCTGCACAATGGCGAAAACCCACCTGCTTCCCCTTCAGGTGGGCCTTCAGTGGGAGCCTAACACGCTCAAGAAACGTTATCAAATTGTTACCAAATTTTAAGTCACTTGGTGCCTTGCCGTATATACAGATGGTATTGTTTGGGTATTGGAAAACGAACGGGTTTCCAATAGATAGGTAAAAAAATGACTACACAAAAACTTTGGGTTTCAGATAATGGTGAAGTCCTTTGCGAAGATCACTCAGGTATGTATTTGAGATGCGCAATTCAAGCAAAGCCAAAAGCAAAGCAACACAAAACACCTCTTGGTAATTGGGCGCTTTATTTCACTCATCTTTTGGGTGGCGAAAATCTTGTTTGTGAAACTTGTGTTCCTTGGGATTCACCAAATCATCCATCTAACAAAATAAAGGCAGGTGCATAATGTTTACAGTTGAATTAACTCAAGAGCAAATTGAATGGCTTAAATATGCAGTTGCCAATTCATCTCAGCAAATGTGGGATTACACATTAGTTGATTCTATCAATGAGGCATTAACAAAGGCAGGTGCGTAATGACTACAAAATGGATGACAATGGTTTGTCCTCAATGTGAGGCGGTAGTTGAATTGACTCCTGAGTTTCAGATTTGGAATTTTCAAGATGAGACTTTTGCTCACCCAATTGGGTATTGCTCAATGAAATGCTGCGAAATAGCAGGGCAAGTAAAAATGCGCATCAAAGAAAGAGCAGGTGCCTAATGTCCACTACCGAAAACACCTGCCTCAACTGTGGCGCAAGATTTGATTCAGTAGCAAAAATGCACGAATGTTTTGACTGTTTCCTTATCAGAATTGGAGAAAAATAAAATGGGTGCAATGAAGAATCTAATGATTGATGCAAGCGATCAACTGTACATAATCAGCCGTGACCTCAATGAGGCATCTGA
>Ga0315909_10007314_pt1 | contig 12352 bp, 12 predicted proteins | sample LakEriMetagenome_11_FD_203527 | JGI IMG/M metagenome (GOLD analysis project Ga0315909, IMG submission 203527) | Freshwater fungal communities from buoy surface, Lake Erie, Ohio, United States - Buoy 2 MA125 | ecosystem: Environmental > Aquatic > Freshwater > Lake | place: USA: Lake Erie, Ohio...
CCTGCTGAATTGCTTTCAGGTCTGGCTCCACCTGCACCTCGGTTCCGTCATCCATCTGAATGCGCCTATGTTGCGTCATTGGCCAAATTGCCTGCTGAAGGTTGTCGAGCCTCTCTAGCTCCATTCGCAAAACCTCGGGATAAGCGAGAATTGTCTCGCGATTCATCTTTTCCAGCTGGCGCTGTATTGACCGCGATACGGAGCTAGTAGACATGCCGAATCTTCTGGCAATTTCATTTACAGACGTGCCAGCCTGTCGCATCTTGAAGATGCGCATATCCCTCTCGCTGAGGAATTCCTTTGTTTGAATTGGCTTGGGCTTGTTTTCTTCGCTCATCTATCTTTGCCGACCGTCATGAATTCGAGTACCTCGAATGGGAATGTCTTTCCCCTCTTCATTTTAGTCGGCCATTGACGCTCGTCACGAGCACCTCTGAAGTGCCGAACGTCGTAAACATAGTCCCCTAGGGCCATTGGGTCTGGCTGCAGAGAGATTCCGAATTCTGGCCATCTTGACCATACCGCCGAACCAAATGGCCGCAGGTCTCTGCTCGTAATGCTTGTTCCCAGAGGCGCGTGATGTTCAATCCATAGGGCGCAGCGATAGATAGTCCTGATTGTGTCGAGATATTTCGCCACCTCAATAGCTATTGACTCCGATGTTCTTCCGCCCGGGTCTAGAAACGCCTTATAAAGCGGACCTATTACAAGCAGCTCTGGTCTAATTTCATCAAGAGCCTCTTCAAGGATTGCCCTATCCGTTGCCTTAAGTAGGTCCATACCTGATGGCTTTGTTAGGAGATGTGCATCAATTCGTGATGTCCGTGCAAGGCCCATGGCTCGCTCTGCTATTCCACGTGATGTTCTTCTAATAATCTTGTCTGGGTTTTCGAGGTCTACTGTAAGGGTCTTTATTCTTGGCATCGGCTGAAATGAGAATGGGTGTATCCCTGCTGAGCACAGAATGCCAACCTGTCTAGCCAGCATGGTCTTACCAACGCCTTCGGCGGCAACGACAATAACTCTCTCTGAGCGCTCCAGGAGTCCGGGTATCACCCACTCGTACTTCTCTGCAGTCGCCTCGTTCAGGAAGTCGTTCCATTGAACGAGTCTCCCAGTATCGAGAACAAAAGAAACGGTTGCGGTAGAAAGAATTAGATTGCTTTTAAGAATCTTTTGCTTGACATCAATATCATCCCTGGAGAGCAATTCTTGAAGTTTGTATAGAGCCTGTTCCTCTGGAGAGAGCGTCTCTTCTTCGATTATTTCTTTCGCAACAGCTTCTGATTGCTGATGTGAGTCTGTCTCTGTTTCAAAGTTATCTAGATATTCGAGCTCATCGATTCCAAGACCGGCTTGTAGGTGGTCCGTGATGTCCTTATGTTTTGGCGTGTACCAAACTTGAGCACTACAGCCAGCGTTTGTCAGTTCTTCTAGAACGTGTGCAGCGTGCTTCTTTCCTGTTTCATCATTGTCTGAAATAATTTCTACAGTCGCACCAGCCAAAGCCTCTGTATGAATATCTGTCCAGCTGCCGGCACCGTTTGGCATTGTTGTAGCAATGATGCCCATCTCAATAAGTGTGTTGGCATCCTTTTCCCCCTCGACAACCCATATCGGGTGGCCATCCTGTTTTGCCTTAATGACTGCAGGGAGGTTGTAGAGAACCCGTGGAACGTCACCAAGCGAATACTCCCAGCCGCCATTTCCATCTGGTTTTCTTTGTCTAAAGGTTTTCCTGCCGTCTTCCTCCACGTAGCGCATCTTCTGGAAAAGAAGAACACCGTTTTCATCGAGGTAATCGTAGGACTCAACAAATTTTGGTTTTGATGCTGGAAGGATGTTTAGGTTTCTCTCTCGTTTTTCCTGCGGTTTTGGTGTTCGTAGGGGTGCTGGCTTATCACTATCAAATCTGTTTATTGAAAAACTGTCAGATGATGGTGGCATTAGGTCGCCAGGCTTGAGATTTACGGCATCACATATTTGTTCAAAGTTGCAAGGGGAACCTCTATGGCAAGTAACTAATACCCTGCCGTCATTTCCTTCAGAAATCGACAAAGATGGATTGTTGTCGTCATCACGGCAGGGGCAGCTGGCCATCCAGCCCTTTCCAGACTTTCTTACGCTATGAAGCCTGCTAAGAAAGTTTTCAACCTGCTCTGATGGATAACTAGTCATTATGGAAATTCACCTGCTCCCGGCTGACCATGATAAACGGTTCGCGGGGGATGACCTTAATTGAGAGCAATCTTCTGATTGCATTTCTTTCTCTCTCTGTCTTGCCGCCCCAAATTCCATGGTTCTCATGGTAGAGCGAGTAGCTAAGACATTCAATTCTTTTTGTACAGCCAAGACAAATTCTTTTTGCTGTCTGCGCATCCTCTATGGACTGTTTGTAGTTAGTTGAATAATTTCCAACATCCGCCCTCGACGCATGTGGATACCACATTCTTGGGTCGTGCCCTTTACAGGAACCATCTCTTGGTGGTTCGTCCACTCTCGTAATCCTGTCAAGCTCATGGACTACTTCTTTGCTCATTGCCCCTCCCGTTCTAGTGTCATGTGTTTTGGGAATACTATCGGCTGTCAACAATCCTCACCACATCGCGAGCAGAGAGATAAATGGTGGCGCTTCTAATAATTAATTCACCAGCAATATCCTCTGAGGCAATATCAACTGCATCAAGTGGCACGCCAAGTCTCTGTGCAATTACTGCTCGAGATTTTTCTATCTTCAACTCTTGGTCAGCAAGGTTCGGTTCATAGTTGACAAGTATCCCTGGTCGTGCCAGGGCCTTTATCTCTTGTTCTTTCTGTTCCGCTTTGGTGCACCATGTACATGCAAGTTCAGGTGTTGATGCTGCACGCTTACGTTCCTCGACGTGGCCACATGAGAGAAAATGTCTGTATACGACATTGCCCCAGGAGCCAGCTCTCTCAACATTTGTGACAGACCGCCTTGGAGCGCGTCTTCGCTCCGTGGTCATGTCTTTAAATCAGCGACCGAATAGTCGACCGAAAATCGAGCGCTTCTTTGCCGGCTTCACGGGCTCTACCGGCTTAACCATCTTGTTTTCAATGACGGGTGAAGGTGCTGACTCAACAGCCTTGACCTCTTTCACGGTGTCAACCTTTGGCTGTGCAGCCTTTTTTGCTGGAGCGGCTTTCTTGGTTGCGGCAGCCTTCTTTGCAGGTGCAGCTTTCTTTGCAGGTGCAGCCTTCTTGGGAGCTGCTGTCTTCTTTGTTGGTTTCTTGTCGTTTGCCATGGGGGCAATGCTAATACAGGCAAGTGCGTAAGTCTGCAAGTATTAGTCAATAAAGTATTTACAGGTAAATATAAAAAATAGATTTAGTATCTGTCTGTGCAGGAGTACATTAGCGAAATAAGCAAAATGGCCCTTGCCCTGACTTCCGGACAGATGGCAAAGGATGAGGCCGTCAAAGAGCACGGCGTGGGCGAGGAGCTAGCCGTTCACTTTATGGGCTGGACGGGTGACAATCTTGGGATTATTTGCCAGATGGGGGAAGCCCTGTCGAAGAGCAGTAAAGAGGACAGGTTTGCTGCCTCAATGAATCTCTGCAGCATTCTCAAGCAGTATTGGTGGGTTACGGCTCTAACGATGGTTTCAGAGGGCTACTGTTCGCTGGACAGGGCCGCCACAGAGGACCAGGACCTCGCCACGGCCTTCACGGACCCCTCCAAGCCTGTTGTGGAGTGCCTGACAGTAATGCACGCCCAAATGGATGATGGTGGAAGAGTTAGTCCGGTGTCAATGGTTGCCGCACCTTACAGGATTGGGGTTGGCAGGAATGTGATGTGGAACGACATATTGGTCTACCCAGAGAAGGCCGACTCCCACATCAAGAACGCCAAATATCCAACGATGCTTAGAAGGGCCCTAATGGTTCAGCCAGTAGAAGAGGTTACGTCGGCCCATCTGGTTCAGGTCAGGGACGAAATAAACGAAATTGGATTTCTAATGCAGGAATTTTTTGACGTATAATTTAACGATATGGGCGCTTTTTACAACAGTCCTGGGTTTTCTGGTGATGATTCTGAATCGGGAGATGTTTACGGAATCTCTTACCTGAGGGCGTCAAGAAAACCATGCCTTGTTTGTGGTCATCCAACAGGCGACTGTACGGGCGAGTCTGGTCCGCCGGAAACAATCTGGGGATATAACACTAATTCATCTCTTGATAAGAAAACAACTTTTTATGTTGAGGATGATTACTACGAAGAAAGAGAACTTGTTCCAGGTTTTGTGACACGAGTACTTATCCACAGGAAGGGAAAACACATCCCTCTTGAAGAAGCTAAAAAACTAGGACTCATTTAAAAAATTACATAGTCCCTCGACTTTTTCACTATTTGTTCTTGCGCTACACTCGGTGTTCCACTGTTGAACACCTAGCAAGCGAAAGATAAAAATGAGCCTAATTGATGATGCATTTGTAAAGACCTACAGCGACAAACCAGTTCCGTGGGGATTTAACGGAATGGGGGAAATAGTTTTTCTGCGCACTTACAGCCGCACCAAGGAAGACGGAACTCTCGAGACTTGGGCTGAGACAATTCAGCGAGTAATTAACGGCGCTATTGAGATTGGCGTTCCGTATTCACAGAAAGAAGCAGAAGAGCTTTTTGACCACATGTACAACCTGCGTTGCTCAATGAGCGGTCGCGCATTGTGGCAGCTCGGCACTCCGATGGTTAAGAAGTTTGGTGGAGCGTCACTGAATAACTGCTACTTCATTAACGTCGAAACGATTGAGGATTTTGAATTCCTTTTCGACATGTTGATGCTTGGTGGCGGTGTTGGTTTCTCCGTCGAGCGTTCAAAGATTCACGACCTGCCAAAGATTAAGACGGGCGTAACAATCACACACGAACGCACCAACGATGCTGACATAATCGTTCCGGACTCACGCACTGGATGGCGTCGACTGCTACACAGTGTTCTTAAGTCATACTTCGACACTGGTAAGTCATTCTCTTACTCCACTATTCTGGTTCGCGAATTTGGAGCACCACTCAAGACGTTTGGTGGAACAGCAAGCGGACCTGGCGCGCTCATCGACGGAATTGCAGACATCTGTAAAGTTCTTGATAATAGGGTTGGAAAGAAGCTTCGCTCTGTCGATGTTCTTGACATCTGCAACATCATCGGACGCATTGTTGTCTCTGGTTCATCACGTCGTTCTGCACAAATCTCAATGGGTGACCCAGATGATGTTCTCTTCCTGCGGGCCAAGAACTGGGCTTCCGGTTCAATTCCTGCGTGGAGGGCAAACAGCAATAACTCTCTGTATGCAGATGGATGGAATGAAATTCCTAGCGAGCTATGGAAGGGCTATGACGGTTCAGGCGAGCCATATGGTCTGGTGAATAGAAAACTTGCTCGGACATATGGAAGACTTGGGGAGAAGCGTCCAGACCCCACAATTGAGGGATTCAACCCTTGTGCCGAGATTGCTCTCGGTGATGGAGAGTCTTGCAACCTTGCAACAATCTTCTTGCCAAACATTGATTCAGAAAAGCAGCTGCACAGCATTTCGCGGCTTCTTTACATGACGCAGAAGCACATCACGAGACTCCCGTACCCATACGACAAGACGACGACAATTGTTCGTCAGAATGCTCGCCTGGGTCAGAGTATTACTGGTGTTCTTCAGTCGACTGAGAAGCAGCTTTCGTGGCTGGATGGCACGTACAAGTATCTGCGTGAAATTGATAAGGAATATTCAGAGAAGAACGGATTCCCAGAGTCGGTAAGAATCACAACGGTTCAGCCATCAGGAACTCTGTCACTTTTGCCTGGTGTAACTCCTGGCATCCACCCTGCTTTTGCATCCCATTACATTCGTCGTGTTCGCTTTGGTGCGTCTGACCCACTTGTGGAGGCATGCCGTAAGCGCGGATACAAGGTTCAGTGGGATGTTGGACTTGATGGGCGCGAGGACCACACACGCTTCGTAGTGGAGTTCCCATGCATGTCTCCAGAGGGTTCGATTCTTGCAAGCCAAATGACGGCTATTGAACAGCTTGAGTGGGTAAAGAAGATGCAGACACAGTGGGCAGACAATGCCGTATCTGTGACTGTTTATTACCGCAAGGAAGAGCTCGAGGACATCAAGAACTGGCTTAGCCAGAACTATGACAAGAATGTCAAGTCGGTATCTTTCCTTCTCCACAGTGACCACAACTTCGTGCTCCCCCCATACGAGGAAATCACGGAAGAGCAGTACAGCAAGATGGTTTCAAAAATCGACTTCAGCATACCTTTAGTACAGAGCAAGTTCGATGCTGACTTCGACTTGGAGAATTGCGCAACTGGCGCCTGCCCTGTAAAGTAACCCCTGTCCCGGTCGGGTTTGGCTCCTTTCACTCGACCGGGACATTACAGGCGTCGGTGGCCAAATGGATAAGGCAACAGACTTCTAATCTGTCGATTGTAGGTTCGAGTCCTACCCGACGCGCCATGGAACACCTGAACAGCAGATAACAATTGGGCGCGTAGCCCAGCGGCAGAGGCAGGAGACTTAAAATCTCCAAAGCGTGGGTTCGAATCCCACCGCGCCCACTAAAATCTAATTTATTGGCGAGTAGCTCAGTTGGCAGAGCGGAGGACTGTTAATCCTTTGGTCGCAGGTTCGAGCCCTGCCTCGCCAGCCAGTAGGGGTATTTTCCAGTGTACAATGTGTGGATGCGCGATTTTCAGCCAACAGAACGACTAAGTGATTTCCGCGATATTCTGTCTCGCTTCCAATCTGGATTCCCCTCGATAATTGATTGTGAAGAGGGGTGGAATACGCTCATTGCTGATTGCCATCTTGAGCTTAAATCAATAGACAACGAGTACACCATTGCTCAAATTAAGGAGAAGTTTGGAACTCTCCGGTATTACTTTGCCTCAAGTAATCCATCTTTGTATAAAGAAATGTGCAATATTGTTTCTAAGTACGAACAAAAGTCTGCGTCTATCTGTGAGGTATGCGGAAAGTCTGGAAAGACCCGCAATTCAGTGACTGTCAAGACGCTGTGCGATGAGCACGCACCCAAAAGCTAGTTTTTCTTTTTCCTAGCCTTCGCCATCTGCATTGATGCTTTATTGATTCTCTTCATAACAGATTCGTCATCAATAAACATCTTCTCACCCTTCACGAATGACGGGGCAAGCATTGAAACAGCCTTGATAAGTTCCTGCCTTGAATCTTCTGGACTGGAGATGTTCAAATCCTCAGGCATATAAACATCAAGCAGATTGCCGATACCTGAAAGGTCATCGTCAGCAACAGTGGAATTAAGTGACTTCTGTTGGGTTGAGCCAAATACTGACCTACTGAACTCTTCTGGATTCTCTGACTTCTTCTTCACCTTGCTGTATCTCTCAAGGAGTCTTCGTCCCTTGGCTGCTAATTTTGCAGCGTCTTCCATATTCTTTGGTACGGGTTCACCCCACGCTGCTGCAGATAGCGCTAAGCGCGTTGCTCTACCCTTTTCATCGACCATCGGTCCAGACGGGTTAGTGAAGAACCTGGTTAGGAATGAGCCTTTTCTTCTCATCTTCTCCGGAGTGTTGGCTGGCCCCTTAACCCCGGGCTTCAGGTTTGCGCCTTCTTTTCTTTTGAAGTATGCCCTGCCTGCTGCGGTCAGACCACCCTTTGGGTCCTTTAGTCTCTTTGCTGCCGCCTTAATCATCAGTGAGTCTTCAATAACACTCCCGCCGTAGTACTCGTCGAATACCGGCATCATTGTTTCATTCTTTAGCTCGACTATTGACTGCTCAGCAATAAGTGCAAGTTCTTCTTCGACATCAATAGTCTCAGAGAGGCTGAGTAACTCCTCAAAAAGGGAATCAAGATTCTCGTTGTTCTCTTCATTCATATAGACACATTATCCCACGAAAGTTGTTTTTACATAGAAAAGAACCCTGGGGTTCCGGTTTCCCGTTGCCCCAGGGTTCTCTCTTTTGCGTTGCTACGCTTCAGTCTTTATCAGGCAGGAGCGCTGTCGAACGACACCTTCACGAAGGCCTCTGGACGCTTCACCGCGAGGGCAAGGCGCTGCTCGGCCAAGATGACGATTGCGTTGCGGACGAAGAAGTCTGAGTGCTGTTCCGAGATTCGGATGCTTGCTTCCTCGCGGTCGTACAGCTGAGCGCCGGTACCGAAAGCACCAACAAGAGCAGTGCCCTCGCTGATTGCTGGGGTGTCCACCAGCGGCATGCGCCAGACCTTTGGCTCGCCACCCATCGCAACTGACACGGCGATGAGGTACTGACCCTGCTCGTCCTTTGTCAATTCGATGTCTTCCCAGTCGTTCGGGTGGAGAACCACACCGCTTGGCTCGTAGTAAGCCAAGAATGAAAGGGTTGCGGCACGACGGATTGCGTCAGCCTTGGTGTCCGCTACAGGCAGCGTCTCGCCGTCTGACCATGCGTACTCCTGAATGTTCGGTGTGTTCAGAACGCCGAGCAGGTTCTCGCCGGTGCCATCACCGTTGAGAATCTGGTTGTCCTCAAGGAGGCGCAGACCGTACATGAGCTCGTTGTCGATGATGCTGCGGAGCTGCGGCTCATCGGCAAGAACGTTGCGGTGTGCTGCTTCCCAGTGGGCAAGCGTACGAACTGGAGCCTGCTCGCCAACGAAAGCGAATGACGACTGTGGCTTGATGCCGAATGTCGCGCTCGCTGCGCCGGTTCCACGCTCAGCAACTGTCGCTGCGTTGTTCACGCCGTGACCAGCCTCGAGTGTGGTGAATCCGAGCTGACGGAAGTACTCGATGACCGCAGCGTTTGTGCGACGGACCGGGAAAAGGTCACGAACGCGCTTTGTACGCATTGGAGGAGTAACGATTGCGTCACGCTGAACTGAACCAAGGCCAGTTGTGATGTCGCCGCTCGGCATACCCGAGAAAACGTCCTTCACGTTGTAGCCACCGGAGAAGCTGGTGAGCGAAGCCTTGACCTGCCAAGGAGCAGCCATGTTCGCGCCATTGCGTCCACCGTTGAGTGCCTTGAACTCAGCTGACTCAAGGAACATCTGACCAATGCTCTTGATTTCGCGTGAGGTCAACTGTGACAGGTCTGCGGCAGCAGCGGCATACGCTGAAGAAACAGAGTCACCTGCTGGCTGATTTGACCAGTTGTCAACGCTTTCGATTGTCTGCAGGTCTGACAGGAGCGACTTGATTTCCTTGATGTCGCGCATGTTCTTGTCGAACGCTGTCTTCTGCTCTGATGAGACGACGACTGTGCCGTCCTCTACGCGGAACGAGTCGGCAATTGCCTTGTTCTCGTCCATTTTGGTTCTTAGAGCTGACTGGAGCTCTGAGATGCGGGCTTTGTCTTCCGACATGTGTTTACCTCTTGTTGAAGTTAAAGGGTTGGATTGATTGCTTTTCAGCTAATGGCTTAGGTAAGCACCCAGCCCTGCTAATAATCAAAAATAACAGATGATTGACACCATTTAGTGGAACTAATTATGTTTTGCCATTAAAGTGTGTAAATAGATTTACTACTATTTATGTCTCAGTTCATCGCTTATTGCTGATTTGCGCTTTATTGGCTTGTTTCGACCATCAGTAAGAATCACACGAACTGCTTCACGGGTCTCGTCAGCTCGCCTTTTGGAAATATTTCTTCTTCCTAGTGCGGTTGAACCAGATGTATTTGCATAGTCGGTCATGTTGCTGCAGGGCATCCATACTGAACGTCCATTCTTACTAACACGACGGCTTATTCCTATGCACCCAAGCTGTCTTGAGCGTGCTCTTGCCGATTCTGGGTCAAGAAAAACATCAACATCTGTTTCTCTGACATATTCAGGGCCAACAGACTTTCCAGAGAATGAATTGCCCGAAACAAGGCCACCGCCAGGGAGGGTGGCTATACCCATGATTGGGGCCTCACGGAGATTTTCCCATTCATTTCTTTTGCGCTTTCTTTTTCCTGTTTCGCGCTTCTTCTTTGGGCTGTAACCGGGAACAACAGTTCTCCATTTGGATGTTTCAGCAATATTTGATATGCGCTCCATCTCTTCCATGGTTTCGCAGGGCATCCAGTTTCCGTCTGCGGAAAGATGAGCACCAGAACAGCCAATTTCCCTAGCCATAGCTAGAGCCTGAACTTTATCTACTAACTTTTTTTCTCTAGCCATGATTATCTGAGCCTTGATTTGATTGATGTGGAGATTCTCTTCTTGCCGGTTGGCTTTTCTGAACCGTCCATTATTGGGGATAGGTTTCTTGACCTTCTCGCAAGTCTTCTTTTGCTAGTTGTCTTATTTCTCTTGTTGTTGTCACTCAAAAAACGACCCATCATCGACCCTGGAACTGTTTTTTCTGCAACTTCAGAAGCAAATATAGACACAGCGTCACCCTGTCTTGATGTGAAAACTGATTTAGTTGTGTCGAAGCCGAACTTTCCTGACTTGATTGGCGCAATAACGGAAGAAATCTTTGATGTAACTTTAAATTGACGAGCCTTGTAATCAATAACATTGATTTTTGACTGTACCGATGCAAATTTGTCTATTGATAGTTCTGCCGATGGTCTATCGGAGACCAATTTTTCAGCTATATGTCTTTCGGAAAACACTCTTGCTATTTTTTCTGATGACTTGGACTGGAGTTCACCCTGCAGTGACTTCGTTTTAATCTCCGTGGATGACCAGGAGTTGATGATTTTCTGCATTGATGGGGTTACAGACTTAAAACCGGTGCATACAAAGCCATCAGGAAGAGATATTTCTTCAATATTCTCCGAAATATGGCTTTCCGCAATAATCTGCTTGCCGTACTCAGTCAAACTCTTGGACTCAAGAGTGCCATTGTCATTAGAAATGATGACATGTGGTGTATTTCTAAATACGTCTTTAATGATTGCAACTTGTTTCATTGCGGAACGCCCCTGATGATTGAGTTAAGAATATTTTTCTGGTTTCTGAGAACATCGAGCCGCTCATTGAATAGTTTTTCAACTATCTCGAGGTGGATTTTCTCTCCTGGCGACATTCCATATCGGCCCATATCGTTAGTAAAGCCCTCGTAATTAAATGTTCTGGCTCTATTGATTAGCTGAGAGATGAATTTAATGAGCAGGACTCTCTGTTCGGCCTTTAGCGCCTGATAGTAGTCAGAATATGCCGGAGTCAAGCCTGACTCGTAGAACTCACCGAGCCTAAGCTTCATTCTTTTTGTTATCTCAATCTTGGACAGGTCGACGAGCCCGGATGTCGTGTTTTGCGCAAGAACAGCCCTGATGCCATCTGGTGTATCTATTGGATATATGGATGTTGTTGGTCTGTTCCTTTGGTCAGTCAGGAAGTCAGCAACCATCATTCGACCAATATCTTCGTAACCTATATCCTGAAGCTTGGCATTTGGGTTGAAGACGCCACCAGGTATTGCCATCTCGACATCCTGGCGGAGGTATTTTCTTTTTTCATTGGGTTTTCCAACGAAAAGAACATCTGGAGAACTTAGGCCCAGATGTTGCTGAACATCGGAAGCGAATCTTTCAGCAATGTGTTGAAACTTTGCTGGGTTTTCATACATGAAGTATTTTTCAGCCCCAGAAGTAACAGCAGTGATGCCGTTGCCCATATTCTGCTTTCGTACGTTGCTGGAGCGTCTCAGAACTTCTGGAAGAATTTCTGGGTGAATAGCAGACAGGGAACCACCCTCAAGAAGGTGGGCCATCGCTCTGTCTATATCCTTGATTAGCTTACGCTTTGCCCCAAGAGATACTGTTTCTCTTGTTTCAGATGTTGAGATATCTTTTGGCGGTCTTCTCTTCTTTGAGAAAAGTAGCTCCTGTGCCCATCTAGTTGTTTTGCCGACAACTTCATTCGGATTTTTTATTCCAATAAACTTCTCTGAATACTGTATTCCATCGCCAATTTCTTGAGCAACGTTAATTAGTCTTGCTGATGGGTTATTTGAATTACTTATCTCCTGGGCGCTATTTACAACTCGCCCAAGTTTTCTTCTTTCTCCAACAGTTAGCTTTCTTGCTTTTTCTAGCGTGAGTGATGAACCACCAGGAAGTACGTAAACCAAAGACCTAATTCCGGTATTGGAAAGAAGCCCGAGCTCCTCTCCCCCTATATCGGATGGCGAGAGCGCTGACATGAGGAATGACGCTCCCTCCATGTCTCTGTTATCTGGTATGGCTCTCAAAACCTTGTTTGGTACGACCGGCTCTAGAACAAACCCATCACGTCGAACCATCCTGCGAACCCTTGTTGAGGACGATGAATTGAATTGACCGATATCGCGAATCAAATCCCTGGTTCTACCCATGGAGATTGACCTGTTTTCATTTCCAACACGTGGAATTTGTGGTGC
>Ga0315909_10007315_pt1 | contig 12351 bp, 21 predicted proteins | sample LakEriMetagenome_11_FD_203527 | JGI IMG/M metagenome (GOLD analysis project Ga0315909, IMG submission 203527) | Freshwater fungal communities from buoy surface, Lake Erie, Ohio, United States - Buoy 2 MA125 | ecosystem: Environmental > Aquatic > Freshwater > Lake | place: USA: Lake Erie, Ohio...
ACTGTCTGTTTCCTTGCTTTGCCTTTTCTTTAGACCAGATTTTGCCCTTGAAGATAAGATACTTAACTCGCTTATCTTCTTTAATTTTTTCAAAAATGTCAGCACAATCAATTCCATTCTTAGGGTCGTGAGTTAAGTCAACAGCAAGCCCAGTGTTATGGTCGCTGGTTGGACTCTGTTTCAGATGAGCGTTCGACGGCAGAAGACCATCGCTGGCTTTCATACGCAATGGTGAAATCGCTGTGGCTTGTCGAAGGACAGCAATAGCGGCAGGTGTGGCTTTCTTGACAACAGACTTCATTCATTTCTCCCCTTATGTAACATCATTTGATAAAGTATTTCTACCTTTTCATCTAGTCTTGTGATTGAATCTTTCATTGAACTGCCAGAGTTTGGCTTAAGTTCATACAAATAATGCTTAACTAACCAACGCACCGAGCCAGCAAATGCTGAAACAATTGCAATAATAGATACGATTAAGCCAGCCCAGTTTGCTGTATTCATTATACTGTCCTCACCACAATCTCCAATATGCCACCAAAACCTGTAGAGTTTTTATCTGGCGGGGTAGTATTTATTAAGTTGATTCCTTCAATCTGAACCTGACGAGATTCTCCAGTGTTCAGGTCTTGCCATGTAACTATGTCGCCGTTCTCTTCGATTGTTTCCAATGCAACGATACGGTCATAGGCTCGTCCTGAATAACCAGTACGAGAATTATTTTTATCTGTTTCTTCATCAAAGCAATAAACAAAGTGGCTAACAAGTCTTTGTCGTGGCGTAGCAATAGTTGCCTTTGCCTGATAGCCCTTGAATACAGGACCCTTAGAACTATCTGTGCCATCACGATACATAATAAACTTATAGGCTACATACTCCTGTGCCGTTGCTGGGTTGGAGGTTGTTACCTCCACTGGCGGTACTGATGCATCATAAGAGATGTGGTCATACTCTGCGCCATCAGAATCTACAGTCTCAAGAGTCATTGAGCCGTATCTAAAATTACCACGGCCTAGTAAACGCTTAAAGTTTTTAGGCTCAAGGGTTCCGTATCGGATATTACCTGTAGTTAGATAGCCAGTAGTGCGTAGAGTTGTAGCATCTTCGGCATAGATATAACCATCGGTAACATTGAAAGCAGTAGAAAACATAAGTCGGTTAGTATCTGCTGCAAAAGCACAAGCAGTTGTTTGATGGTCAGTTACTCCGTCATAGTAAACATCATTTGCCCATGCAAATCGAAGCGATTCAATCTCAGTAGATAGGTCAACACGAATAACTCCAGGGTTACCACCTACGCCAGTAGCACACCAGACATAATGGTCACGAGCAGCAAAGTCAAAGCAAGGTTGAGTAGTCTCAACCAACAGTGGGCCGTATGAAATAGAACCATCTTGGTCATTAACAGTTGCAACACGGATACCCTTATCAGTACCAATCATTATGTAACCAAGGTAGTAGTAAATCTTATGTACTACTTCGCCTACTGGAAGTTCGGCAGCCACAGCAGCAGAGGTAAGTGTTGGCATAGAACCTGATGTGTTAAGAGTAAACTTTTGGATAGTAGACTGGATGCCGTTATAGCCAGCGATGTAAATCGCTGGGCCTGATGCTGTGATGCTGCTATAAGTATGGCTACTTACTGGGTGTGTATAAAGTGTTGTTGGCATGGCTGTTGCGGTTGCAGCAAACTCATACACTTTATTATCTGCACACATAACAATACGGTCTTTAATGTATTCCATAGTTGCATTAGAAATTGTTCCAATCTCATCAAACATTGGAGTATTGGAAGTACTAGATGTACCAGTCAATGCTTTTTTGTATACAGTTTTCTTTGTGGCAGTATTTGTAATCCAGTATGCAGTAGTACCATCATCACAAATAGCGTAGACAGGAGAGTCTGTGCCAGAGTTGTAGTCAATAAAATGTACTGGAGTACCTGGATTGGTTACGTCAATCTTGTCAACATCAAACTCATCATGAAGTAAAACGCCAGAAGTATTGCTCCACTTAATAGAACGCATAGTCTGAAACGGACGGCCAGTAGAACGAATAGCACCAGTCATATTATGCCCTTGAGTACAGTTCTTTAGAAGGCTAACCTCACCCTTAGTCCAGACATTTAAGCCTTTGCTATCTGCAAATCGATAGTGTCCATTCTCATCGTTAGTTGCAGGGTCAAAGAAGTTAATACCAGAACCGCCATGAAAAGACATCTGTGAGCGAATCCACCAACCAGTAAGTGATTGTTCACCTGGCTCGTTAGTAGAATCAAACTGGTCTTTCTTAAATGGTGCAGTTCTGCGTCCGTATGGACGGTCATTGTTTGTGGCTAGGATAAAAGGCAGTCCGCCAATAGCAATGTCATAGGCTATGTCAGTATTCTGCCAGATAGAAGTAGATGAAACTACACCCACATCTACGGCAATAGCCCGTTCGGCACGACCTTCGGTAATATCTCTGCCTGCCACCGTATCTCCTTTGTGTTATAAAATTAATGAGCAGTTTGAATCCATACTCAGGGATTGTATTACTTAGATAATGCTGCGATTTCGTCAGCAGTCAAACCTAGTGCTGCTAACTTAGCCTGTGCAGATTCCTTAGCAGCCTGTGCTGCTTCCTCTGCTGCTACACGCTCTGCTTCTGCTGCAGCGAATGCTGCTGCATCTGCCTCACGCTGTGCGATTTCTTCTGAAGTAAGAGTTACTACAGTTGTCTCGCCCGTTTCGCAGTTAACTACGATTTTTGTATCTGTCATTGTCTTGCTCCTTAGTTAGTATTTACGGATTCCGTAAAGGGTTGCTGTGCTGTGTTGGGCGAATACGCCCCCTCCTCCACCAGAAAATCTCAACCTAATTGAGGTAATTGGTGCAGTATTAGACCATAAGCCTGCAAATAAATAGGCATATGCTGTAGTTCCATTGTTTTCTGTAGCGCCATCAATACTTACTGATTTATTATTAGATGAAGTATAGTTTGGAATGTATATATCTGTATTAGAAAATGTATTTGCCGTTGCTGCTTGAGTTGTTTGCCAAGAATATATCTCTGAATAGGAGTACGAAGCAGCAGATGTTCCATCTCCTAGTAATAATCTACCAGTTTTATTAGCATCAGAACCATTAAATACTAATGTTAAATCATTAAATACAAACGAACCACTTGTTGCTCTTCCAGAGAATTTAAGTTGTAAATCAGTATATGTTTGTGGTATTCCAGTGAACTCAATAGCGCTAGCACCACCACTGCCAACTGTGACTGTTGAGATAGGAATCATATTAGCCATAGTTACGCCGCCTTTATGCCGTAGAGAGTAAAGGTTGAACCTGCTGCTATTGAATTAGCCATAGCAGTTAAAGTAACAGAACTAATGGCTGCTGTTGAGCGCCATAAGTCTACTGCTGCTGCAGTTGAATCTGCTGCTTGACCAGCCCTAATCATCATTGTTTTATAGGTTGTCGCGTTGCTGTAATTCATAATGTTTATGTTGCCTTGTACTCCAGCAGTAGAAAAGAACATTCCGTATCCTACAGTTACGCTTGTGTTGCGACCTGAGTAAGCAGAAGACCCGTTGCCACCCATAAATGTTCTTGAATAATTAGAACCAGTATCACCGTTAAAAGTAATACCTATATCATTAGTTCCAGTATTACTAATTGCATAACATATTAGTACTAAATCAGTGTATGTTTGTGGAATAGAACTAAATGTTACAGATGATACGTTAGAAGCAATAGTCTGAGTAGCAATAGGAGTCATCGTTGATGGTAGTGGCATTATGCACCTGCTCTCTTAATACCATATAGGGCAAAGTGTGAGTACTGTTTAACATCTCCGCCAAAAGCATATCCAAAAGTTAAAGATGTAATTGCTGATGTTGAGTTCCAGAACCCAGAAGTTAACGCAACAGTACCGTTTAATGAAGTGCTATTATTGTCAAAACCAGTAATTGCTCTAAATGTTTTGTTTTTAGTCGTGCTAGAGTAATCTAGTATATCTACAATTCCAGAACCATAATTACCAGCAATTCCACCGCCATCATCTGGAAAAAACATTAATGAGTAATCAACTCCAGAACTTGCCGAAGCACCATCACCAAGGAGATAGTGACTTTTTGTAGGATATGAACTATTTGCTTGTATATTCATAACATCAATAGCATTGCCAGTGTAAGTTCTTGTTGAGCGAGATGATATTCTTACTTGCAAGTGCTCATAGTTCTGAGGTATGTTAGAAAACGTAATTGTTCCAACACTTGCTGATGTCACATACTGAGTAGCAATAGGAATCATCGCACCAGGGTCCACATCACCAGGGGCAGTCAGATTGCCTGACTTAGATTTATACTTGAGACTAATGGCTCCCATTATAGTTCCGCCTTTATGCCGTAGAGATGGAATGTTGTATATTGAGCAAATGAACCTACGCCTGGAGTTAATGTAATTGATGTAACTGCAGAAGTGTTTGACCATAAAGAAGCATATAGAATTGCATATGACGCAGTTGCATTGTTTTCCATTACCGAATCAGATGATAAAGATTTATAATTTGAACTAGTATAATTTGTAATATAAATATCGGTACTAGAAAATGTAGATGCAGTTTCAGTAGTTCCGTTAATTACGCCTATTCCGCCATCACTTGCCGAAGCACTTGCTGCAGTTGACCCATCACCATAAAGAATTCTTCGACTAAATGAAGTACTAGAACCGTTCAAAGATATAAAAACGCCATTACCTGCACCTGTTGAGGTTGTTTTAATACTTGTCTTAATAACCAAATCAGTATATGTCTGCGGTATATTTAAGAATGATACTGATGGGATACCACCACTGTCTACAGTATAGGTGGCTATCTTGCTATATGTATATGCCATAGTCTATGCCTTTAGTATTCCGTAGAGGGTGAATGTTGAGCCTGCAACATAGTTACCAGCACCAAAAGTTGCCATACCAACACGTGTTATAGCAGCGGTGCTGCGCCATAAACCAACATCAGCAGTTGTGCTAGTTCCAGCAGTTCCGCCTCTGGCAATTGTTGTTTTGAAAGTAGTTGTATTTGAGTAATTCATAACAGAAAAATTACATTGCCCCACTGCACCACCTGCAGCAGAAGCACCAGCAAAATAACCAATACGGAAACCACTTTGACCAGTAAGTCTAGAAGAAGTTGCAGAAGAACCGTCACCACGCAATTCTGTAAAACTTGCAATTCCAGAAAAGTCATTATTAAGATAAACTGTAATTGCTTGTTCTGTTACAGCGTTAACAGTTCTTCCTTGGCAAACTACTACTAAATCAGTGTAAGTAGAAGGAATAGATGTAAACTCAACATCGCTTACTGAGCCAGATGCAACAATAGTAGCAATAGGTACGTATGTTCTAGGCATTAGTTAACTCCATACAGTGCAAGTTGAGAGTTGGCAGCGAAGTTACCTTCCATAAATATTCTAATAGAACTGACTGCTGCTGTTGACATCCATAAACCTGAAAATAATCTAACAACACCACTTCCATTAAGGTCATCGCCCGTTAAAGCACGAACAGTTTTATATTTATTTGTATTTGCGTAATCTAACATGTCAATAACATTTGCACTATAAACGTTTGCTGTGTCTCCACCTCTTGGATTTGCTGCATTAATGAACATTTCAGTTTGACTTGCAAGACCTGCAGCACCAGCAGTGGAACCATTTCCAGTTACGAAGTGAAACGCATAGTTAGAACCAGCATCTGAATTGAAACGAGCATAGATGCCTAGGTTGTTTCCTGGACTTCCATCATTGCTTCTACAAATTGCTCTTATCTGCAAATGGCTATACGTGCTTGGAATAGAAGTAAAATCAATATAAGATGTACCAGCCGATGGGCTAGCAGTAGCAATAGACTCATAGGAGCCAGGCATAATAACAGGGTTACCAGCCATACCGCTTCTGGTGAATGTACCAGTCTTAAGACTTCTGATAGCCATTATAGGACTCCGTATAGGGTAAAGGTTGAGTTGGATAATATGCTTGCGCTATTAATAGCATCATTAATTGTAATAGAGGTAATAGCAGCAGTGTTTTTCCAAAGTCCTCCGACTATAGTTACAAATGCCTGGGCTGCAAAATTTTCTGAAGTGCCATCAATAGATGCTGATTTATAATTAGAACCTGTGTAATTAGGAATATAAATTCCAGCATTTCCAAAAGTATTAGCAGATGCAGTAGCAGCAGGAGTATTAATAAATATACTGCTGTACGCGCTTGAGGAACTTGAAAATGGACCACCGCCTATATTTGCATCTAAATAAGTCCAAGTGTAATTGTTTCCACTATCTGCATTAAAACGAATAGTGTTATACCCAAGCACTGAGGCATTAGACATACGACTATTTATTTCTAAAATTAAATCAGTATACCCTTGAGGGATATTACTAAATGTTACAGAAGTAACAGGACTAGCAACTTCTATGGCTTGAATCTTAAATAATTGTAGCGCCATTATACATTACCCGCCTCAATGCCATAGAGTTTGAATGTAGACCCAGCAGTAAAACCATTTGTGGCTGTTAAGTAAATTGAATTAATGGCAGCCGTAGAGCGCCATAGATTTATGACTATCCCAGTGTATGAACCGTTTTGATTGACACGAGCCAAGGCTGATTTATATGTTGTAGTATTAGCATAGTCAAGAATGTGACAAATATTTGGACACCAATTACTTGTTCCAGTTGCATCTGCAGCAGCGCCCGCAAAGGCTTGAGTTTGATTTGTTGAATTATTTGATACTGCGCTGGAACCATTTCCATAGCCCTGCGTCCAAGAGTAATTACTACTAGTATCTCCATTAAATTGCAAACGAACAAGGTCTCCGCCTGAACCGCTAATACCTCTAAGAGCATTAGATACTATAACTAAATCAGTATAAGTTTGAGGTATGCTAGAAAAGGTAAGTGACGAACCAGTGCTCCCTATTGTTGTGCTAGCAATCAAAGTATATGTGCCTGTTTTTGCAGCCATTGCTTACCCCTTGATTCCATATAGTGAAAAGCGAGAACCGTTAACAAGATTACCGCCCATACTTATTAAAGTAATAGAAGTAATTGGTTGAGTGTTATTCCATATTCCTGCTGCTGGTCCTAAACGTGAGCCATTACCATTGGTGTCTTCACCAACAAGGTTACGGGTAACTTTATTTTTATTAGGATTGGTATAATCAGGAATATCAATTATGTTAATAGCAAACATACTAGTCAAGCCAGTAGAACTACCAATAATATCCCAAAAGTCATAATCATTAGCATTATTAGAACTAATACCAGAAGCGTAAGCATTAATACCGTGGCGCCAATAGTTAGTTGCTAACGAGTCATTATTGAATATCATCCTAGAACCAGTACCTACACCGTTACCAGTGTTGGCACCTTTGGCAAAAATGCGTAAGTGAAGATGCTTATAAGTTTGAGGAATATCTAAAAATGAAACCGTTGTGATACCACTAGATGAAATTAGTGTAGTAGCAATAGGCTCCATAAAGTTATTATCTAGCGCAAGGCTGATGCCAGTTGCGCCAGTCTTTGCACTAGTAATAGACATTAGACGGAAGCCTCATCTCCAAATGCAGAGAAGGCAAGGTTAGCAGTTGAGGCATAGACAGTTACTACATCTGTAGTAGCAAGCGTGATACCCACTGTGATGATTGTTGTATCTGATGCACCGACTGTTACATCGTAGGCTAGGTAGTGTACGTTAGCCAGAGTTGCTCCCGCTGGGCGGATAGCAATACGGTATGTAGCAGATGAGGATGCAAGGTTGCATACTGAGATGCTAGAGATTACTGCTTCCTTTGCAGAAGGAACTGTGTACAGCGTGGTAGCCGTAACAGCAGATGGATTAGATTGACCAAGGACTTTCTTTGACATATTAGGCTCCCATTAGCATAAAGATTGAAGGGGTAGGGTCGGTTACAATTGTTGACCAAGTAGCCGTTGAGCCATTGGTTGTTAAATACTTTCCTGCATTTCCAGTCTGTGACGGCAGGGCATCTACTGCTCCCCAAGATGAAACAGTTCCGTTAGTTGTTAGGAACTTACCTGAGTTACCAGTCTGGCTTGGCACTACATATTGAGTTGAGTCTGTAGCAACCAAAGTCTTAGATGATGGAATTGTTGTTCCATTGATGCTAGTAGCAGTAGCCACGCCAAGTGCTGGAGTAACAAGTGTTGGGCTTGTATCCATTACAAAGGTTGAGCCAGTACCAGTCTGAGCGGCAACACTAGTTGCAGAACCAACAGATGTAATAGGACCAGTTAAGTTGCTAGGTGCAATAGTTACAGTATCTACATAGCCTTTAGTTGCTGCATCAGTAGAAGTTGTAGGAGTTCCTAAACCAGTTACCTTGTTAGTACCCATTGCTAGGTTACCAGTCATAGTAGAACCAGACTTAAGAACTACTGTATCTGAGAAGTTTGCTGTGTCAGCCAGTGCTGCAGCAATTTCATTCAAAGTATCTAGTGTGGAAGGAGCACCATCAATAAGGTTATTGATTGCTGTGCCAACATAGGCTGTAGTTGCTACCTGAGTGGTGTTAGTTCCAGCAGTAGCAGTTGGGGCAGTAGGAACACCAGTCAGCGCTGGGCTTGCCAGCGGAGCGTATGTGCTTGATGCCGTAGCAGTGGCTAACTTAGAATCAATCTGAGTCTGGATAGCAGAGGTAACACCATCTAGGTATCCAAGTTCAGTTGCAGATACTGTTGACGATGGAGCAATCTTTGTCCACTCAATAGCAGCAGATGCATTGATGTCAGCATTAACTACTGTATTAGTCAGGTTTAACTTGCTATAAGCAATCTGGGCAGATGAGTTAATGTCAGCGTTGACAATGGTATCGTTAGCAATTATTGTGCTAGTTACTGTTCCAGTATCTGCAGCGGTAATTGCTGTACCTGAAATCTTAGTCTTATCAATTGCAGCACTTGCATTAATGTCTGCATTAACAATAGCACCAGTGCCAATTACTGTGGTTAGACTTACATTGCCAGTACCATCAAAGGTAACTCCACCTGCTTCAACATCTCCAGTTAACTGGAATGTACGACCAGTAGCAAGGGCTGTGGCTGTAGCAGCATTACCTGTTGTAGAACCTGATGAGCCTGATACGTTACCAGTAACATTACCTGTAAGGTTACCCGTAAAGGTTCCCGCAATAGCGCCAGTGCCAGTAATGGTTGGACTAGTTAAAGTTTTGTTAGTTAATGTTTTTGTGTTTGTGGTTGTAATTACATCAGCAACGGTTAAACCATGAGCAGTTGTAGTGTTTTCGATGTGGTTATTAGCCTCACGATAATCACGACCAATTGCCATGTGGCGAACTACTGCACCAGCAGAGTGAGCCTGACCAGTTGAACCATCAATACCACGAACAATTGTTAGTGTATTAGTACTGACGGCACTGACATCTACAATTTCTTCGAGTGCTGTATCTGGGTCAATTACTACTGTGAAGATTTCACCAGCAGAAATTGTAATACCACCAAGTAGTCCACTTCCAGATACGACTGTAGCCGAAGTAGCACTTGAGTTAATTCCAGCAGTAAGTGTCGTTTGCTGGGAACGGGATGAGTATTTTCTTGTTGTCATTCAATCTTCCTATCGGCTGAAGTGAACTCGTGGTGGATATTGTGTTTGTTGCGACATTGTTTCTTCTGCTAGTCGCTGGGTATAAAGAGCAAATAGTTGACGATACGCATTGGTGGCTGAACCAAAGGTACGCTTGTTGTCTGTTTCGTCAGCCTGTGGTGACTGTGCACCAGTACGGGCTGGGTCTAGGTATGCAATCAAACGATATGAAGCACCAAGAATTACAACGTCTCGGCAAGACTCTGGTAATCCAGTTTGTGTAGCAAATGAACTTGTAGATGTTGTAGATAGAGTTGAAGGTACAGTCGTGTAAACAATCTTTACTTTACGACCAGATACAATTCTATCTCCAATAGTTACTGTCTGCGCTCCCTCGCCCCAAGTAGCAGTATCTGGAAAGGAATCTAAATCCCATCGCTTAATGCGAATCCATTCTCTGCTGGAGCCAATGTCTTGCCAGTGCATAGTCAAAATGTTTTGTATGTTTTTGTTATCTAGTTCGTATGTATTAATTGCACTGCTACTAAATGTAAAACTTGTTTGCTTAACGGCAAAGATAGAAGAACCCATAGCACGAATAGTGTCTTGGATGGCACGCTTTACAACGTGCTTGGGAAATGTAGGTGAGATAGTTACTTTAGAACCAGCATCATGTGTAGCAGCGGTAGAACCCATAAAGCCTCGACCATAAGGGGAGACTGTTCCAGTATTAGAAATACGGTCTACGCTATCTACCCACAGCAGTTCATCATCAATCTCAACAATACCAGAGCCAAGGCGCTGAGCATCAGCCACACTAAAGATAGTAGGTGATGCAATAGTAGATGTAGTTGTAGTGATAGGACTTGTTAAGTGTGTAGCCTTGTCCTGCTGAATTGTATAACCAGCAAGGTTAATTAAAACCTCGTCCGTTAGTTCGTTTAATAGGATACCCATTACCACTTTACCTTATCTGCCCAGTAGGCTGCACTTAGTTTGCCCTTGCTAATATTTTTTGCATGACGGGCTTTGAAAGACTTGCGCCGTGCTGCATAGGATGCAGACTCACCAGCCTTCTTAGGAGAACCAGATACACCCTGCTGGCCAAAACGAATTGTTTTAACCTGAGTTCCTTCTTTAGCCACAACTACGTGTGACTTCTTAGGATGATTAGGCGTACGCTTAGGCTTGTTATAGCCAGATACACCAGCACGGGTTAATCTAGAATCTTTCATTACTTCTTCCTTACCGCTGCGTTGTCTACTAAATTTGGATAAGGACGACCTGCTGCTTTAGCACGTGCTTTAGCCTTAGCCTTTTGTGCAGGCGTTAAAGGAGTTGACTTTTTTTTAGGATTAGGTTTATCCCAGAACGCCTTCTTCTTCATTACTTCTTCTTAATCTTCTTTGGTTGTCTCTTTATTGTTGGCTTTGTGTATCCCATACCAGGAAGAATTACATCGTAATCTGGAGGAATAACATTCTTTCGTCTTGATGTTGTGCCTGTTGTAATCTTAACTGCTGGCTTTTTTGTTGAAGCAGTAGTCTTTGGGCGAGATGAAATCATTGAACCAGATACACGTGGAGTAGTTGAAGCGCTTCCAGTAATTTTAACTGCTGGCTTTAACTTCATTTTTTCGTTTGCCTTTTTTAGTGCTGATGCTGGAACTCTCTTTTGCATTGCCATTACATGCCACCAAACAATCCACGCTTAGGCATAGCCTTCTTTGCTGTCTTCTTAGCCATCTTCTTCTTGGCAGACTTCTTGGCTACCTTTTTCTTAGCACCCATTGTCATTGCCTTTTCTTCCATACCTTCAGCCTTGGCATACATCTTTGCTGCCTTCTTACCTGCTGGTGTGTATGGGAACTTCTTATCTCCAACCATTGGCATTATATTGCTCCTACTTCTTTTAATTTAGATACGGTATTGTTTTGGATTATCCTGCTATCACCCATGGTGTTGGCATCAAATGCTTTACCCATGACATCAGAGGCACGCCGTGCTTCCTGAATCTTTTTCATGCTAGTTCCAGCAGGTTGAATCCCTTCGGCACGTGCTGCACGATAGGCTTCTAACTCGCCATCCCACTTCTTATTACTTACCATTTTTTGAGAAGATGAATCTCCTGGGTTTAATTGCAACCCTAAAATCTTGCATCCAAAGCAACCTTCAACATCTTCTGGATGGTCTAGTCTGTGTCTCACACTGTCTCCACTGTATATCCCGCAGCCTCAAGGCTGGCTTTCTCACCTTCAGTTACCTCATAGGAGTATCCTCCGATATAGGCTTCGTCAGCAGCCTCTACTTCTTCTGAGGATGGATAACGAACCTCAAAGTATTCGCCATCTATCTTTAATACTGTTATGCCTCTTACGAGTCTAAACTGTTCAAATAGACGGCCTTCACCTGCTGGGCCTTCACTTACTGTAGGTGTTGTGAATCTGTATGCCATATAGCCTCCTAAGCCGTTTTATGGATAGAGCAGGAGTTTCCCCCTGCCCCACCCATCTAATTACTTAGATTATGCACGAACTGATGAAGCAGTCTCAATGCGGTATAGCGCCTCTTGGCGATAGATAGACCAGTTGATGATACCGTGCCAGCCGACTGGGCGGAAACGGTTCAACTTATCTACAACGTTACCAAACTCAATGCCTGGTTCCTTCCATACTGCTTCAGCAAGTGCTTGCTGTCCTAGTACGTAAGTGTTGTAAACACGAGCCTTTGGTGTAACTGTAAGTGTGT
>Ga0315909_10007317_pt1 | contig 12350 bp, 12 predicted proteins | sample LakEriMetagenome_11_FD_203527 | JGI IMG/M metagenome (GOLD analysis project Ga0315909, IMG submission 203527) | Freshwater fungal communities from buoy surface, Lake Erie, Ohio, United States - Buoy 2 MA125 | ecosystem: Environmental > Aquatic > Freshwater > Lake | place: USA: Lake Erie, Ohio...
TGCAATCAATCGACCATTTTCATTATTAAAAATCCAACGATGATGCATTGTTCCTCTAAAATTGCCTTCTCTACGTTGTAGTTCATTGTACTTGCTAGGAACAGCAATAAATCCCTGTTCTGCAATTCTAGGTAACATATCTAGTACCAGCATAGGATTGGCTAAATCTTCAAGAGTATGAGTACAATTAACAAAAGTAAATTTCCCGTGTTGCTCGACATAATCTAGCAAAGGTTTCCAATCTTCATACTTGTTCATATTGCCTACAAATCCGTGAACTCCTTCAAAGCTAGTAGGCAGTATGTCAAACGTGTGAGTTAGAAATTCCTTATTAAAAGGATTGTGGCTCGCACCAACATCGATAAGACTAAATTTCTCACCTCTATTGGCTTTTAGTCCTGTCACGGCATCTATTACCTCGGGTCTTAGATGCCATGGCCATTCTTGTGTTTCTCTTGCGTTTAAGTATATTTGTTGTGCCATTATTCTACTCTAAATGTCCATGAACCGTGATGTCCGCACAAAATTGTAGTGTCCGCCCAGATTTGTTTTCCTTGAGCCTTAGCTTTTAGACAAAAGTATACATCTTCACTGATTGTATATTGATGATCTAATGCACTTTTATAAAGGAAGTGAGGATATTCAATACTGGTAAACACATCTTTCTTGATTAGAACACAGCCGAATCCACAACTGTCGACTTCAACTAGACCCCTGCCTTTTAGTTGTTCCCAAGGAACATGAGTTACGCCACCATGTTCGTTTCTTTTCATAACTTCTATGCAATGCTTGCCCGGAATTCGCTGTATATAAAGACCTGTCACCATGTCTTTGTTATGTGTTAACATTTTTTTCAATGTGTCAGCTGGAAAACTGATGTCAGAATCTACTGCAAATAGATAATCATAAGGTCCCTTGACAATCCAGTCTGCAATTAAATTTCTAACTTGTTCAACTTGATATCCATAAAAATATTGAAACTCTGCTTCGTATCCATCTGGTATTTCTAAGTCGTAGATACTTTTAAAAGTTTCTGCTTCAATTAGATTTTTGTTAGGAATAGCAATGAGAATTCTTTTCTTGGGCACCTGTGGTGGTACAGGTTGCATGGTGTTTAGTTGTAGCTTGGTAGCAGCTTCAACTCTTCTTTGCGGAATCTGTTCTATTGTTTTCATATTTTTGTTTAAAATCTTTCCTGCTGTCTTATTTTGTTCTTGACCGTTGATTTTATAATCATTCAAAGGATTAATGTCATTGTAATTATACACAATATCTGAGTTAACAAATATTCTTGCAGGATCACACTGTTCTAATGGATTATAGAATGTAGAATTGTCGCCGCCAGCTTTGAACCATTGACCATTTTCATCTTTGAATTCGCTTTCGGGAATGTCTTTAATTAACTTAGCTTTGTAAGTTCTCAAATGTGTATAAGGCATATTCCAGTTGAATCGATAGTTTCTATAATTTTTAGAATCTTTGATTTCTGGAGGATAGGGCTGACTGATTAACGGAATATTATCAACCATACTCCAGCTAGACCCATAGACAAAGTCAGCATCTTGATGCAGTTCATTGTAATAGGTGAAAATGTCATTTCTGTTGGCAAGACTGTCGTCGCCGTCTAGCAACATTATAATATCATCATCGTCGAGCTCTAAGTTTTTAATCATAGTAACTTGATTAGCTACCGCACTGCCGTTTCTTGTTTGATTTTTAATTAAAACAAATTTTTGTCTCAATGTATCTGGCAAACAATCAATTGCTTCTTTTGCTAAATCAAGCCCATTGTCTTCTGAACAATCGTCTATTAGATAATGGACATAGTTATCATAATCCTGTGCTGCAACACTTTCAACACACTTTGCAATATAAGGTGCAGCATTCCAGAACGGACTGATAACAACTATTCTTTTCTCGTCTGAAATTTTAGGGCAAGTCCACAATTCAGGTCCAGATGTTTTCCTGCCAAATATTTTATTGTATTTGGCTGCAAAATAATTGCTTCGCTGAAATTCGCCTCGTTGAATATGCAAACCTAATTTGGAATATAAATGATGTTTCCACTGTAATGCAGTGACATCCCAACCTACTAGGTCCTTAATTTCATCGAGTGCTTCTTGACGTCTACGCAATTCTTTTGGATTCCTATGCACATCTAACACTAACTTGACAAAGTCATCTGCTTGTTTTTCTGGATTGATATGTGGAAATAGTCCGTTGGGCACTATTGCATAGTCAATCATCCAGCTGTGCTCAGTTGCAGTTTCTTCCAATGCACCAAATCTGCAGGTAATCAACGGTGTGTTAGCATACAGACTTTCTAAGGTACTAATGCCGTAAGTTTCCGGTAATTCTGCTGGGAATATAAAATAACTAGCTTCTGCAGAAATTTCTGCAACTTTTTGTTGACTGATTACTCCGGTAAATTCAATGCTAGAGTCATTGATAGAATTACCAACTAAATCTCTAAAATGCTTTTCTTGATCATCACCTGCAAATGCATTGCCTAGCTTGTAAAATCCGCCTATTACTTTTAGTCTTGCTTTGGGAATAGACTGTTTGACTCTAGGCCAAATGACATGCAACAGACTACGCAGTCCTTTGCTCATATTTGCATTGAAGAAAAACAAGTTGGGATCTTTTTTATCTAGATCAACTTTATCAAAGTATTTTGTAATTCCGTTACGTGTGATCCACATGTGTTTTCGTAACACTTCGTAATTGCGAGGCTTACCGTGATTGCAATTTGTCACATAAGTTGTGTGGAAATCACTTAAACACCAGATTTCATCTACAGCACCGCTGATAACTAGATCCTCGATAGTGTCGTCACCCCAGCTGAATGTGTCATGCATCCAGAATACTTTAAACTTGGCATTTTCTCTTAACCGTTTGAACATGTCATAAGGATACTGTCGTGCAGTATTGATCCTTAATTCATAGAAAGGTTCTGTAACAAATGGCATGACAGTTCTTGAACTGATTACCACATCATAGTTGCAAGGATCATCGGCAATGTCGGTAATGGGTCTATATGTAACTCCGCTATATGTGCCAGGTGCGCTGTCATCTTCATTACAACCGTTAAACACTGTTACATCAAATCCGATCTTCACTAGATTTTTTGCAACTAAAATAACAGCACTTTCACTACCACCAAGACCTCTTCGATCCAACGTACCACCGTCGTAACTCATTCCAGGAATGTCTACAATAGCCAGTCGTACTCGAGCGCCTTCTTGATGTACAGGTACTGTTACTTGCGGGATAATAATTTCTTCCGGGTTCATAAACTTTCTGCCAAAAGTTTTGTGAACACGATAGTTGATCCAATCGGCACGAGCCTTGTCTTCCTTGGATAATTCTAAACCTAGCTTATAAAAGAAATGTTGTTTCCATTGAACAGCTACAGTATCCCATGTGCTGACATCTTTTACAGCATTACAGGCATATTGTTTTTGCTGATGCAGATAAGGATTGTTTACAGCAGCAACGACCATCTGTGTAAATTTCTCAAACTGCTGACCCGGATCGATGTTTGGAAACAACCCATTGGGAACTACAGCATAGTCAATCATATAACTGGCTGCTTCTGTTGCAGTTTCTTCCATTGCACCGAATCTAGTGCCCAACACAGGAGTGTTATAGTTAATAGATTCTAATGTTGCAATTCCACTAGTTTCTGGAAATGCGCCAGGGTAAATCATATAAGATGATTTGGCCACAATTTCTGCAATCTGCGGTTGGGGAATAATACCAGTAAATTCTACACTGGCATCATTCTTATACATTTCCTGAAGTCTTAGTACAGTATGTCCTGCTTCATTTAAGGGCTCATTGGGAAACTGATAGTAACCACCGATGATTTTTAATTTAGCCTGAGGTATTGCTTGTTTGACTCTGGGCCAAATATGTTCCAATAATGGAACCATACCTTTGGTAACGCTGGCGTTGTAAACAAACTGAAATGGATCTTTGGCTTTTACATCAACCCATTCGATCCAACGATTCATTGCGTTACGTGTTTGGAAGATTTTGTTTTTTAATACTTCAAAATTTCTACGGGGACCATGTTGATTGTTGGTAATATAATTGGTATGCCAATCACTTAGTGTAAACAATTCATTGATATAGCCTTTGACTACCAGTTCCTCTAGGATGTGATCACCCCAAAGGAACGTATCCTGCATCCAAAGAATTTTCAACTGTCCAGGACGTTGAACTTGTCGCCAAGTGTCAAAGTCATGATCTCGTGGCGGCGGCTGCTTGACTTGATCATAGAGATGCGATGGCGTAAAAGGAATAACAGTTCTTTGACTGATAACAATATCAAAGTCAAATTCTCGTTCTTTTAGCCTGCGAATTTCACAGTATTCAACTTGATCGTAGATGCCTTCTACAGCTTCTTCTTTGTTGTTGTCATTAAACACTGTAACAGAAAATCCTAGCTTTGCCAGTTCTCTTGATACACTGATAATGCTGCTTTCGCTGCCGCCGATGCCCTTTTTATATAACGTCGTGCCATCGTAGGGTAATCCAATGACATCGATAATAGCAATTTTGATTTGTTTCATAGCACTCATACTTATCTACGTATATAATAGCATAGATAAAAAAAGGACTCAACCAGAGTCCTTGTTTTTGAGTGAAATATTTTTAATTACACCAACTTTGTTTAGCATCACCGTAATATTCACGTGCCAGTCCGTTTTGAATTAGTCCAGCACGAACACTTTGTCCATTTACAATGATGTCACCTAGTACACGGCCACCAAATTTGTCCCAGGCATACAATGTAACTTGAATCTTGCCACCTTGTTGGATTAGCTGTGTAGTAAACTTGCTGGCTAACTGTGCTCGTTGATCTTCTTGAGGGCACTGTGCTCTGTGTCCTTTTTCAGGAGTGTCCACTCCAAAGATACGCACTGCCAGTTCTGGTTTCAGCGGTGCTGGCAAGAAAGGTGCAGAGATGACGATAGTGTCACCGTCGCTTACGCGGATGATTTGTGCGTCATATGTTGCACCTTTTGGTGTTTTTTGTGCCAATGCGGGCATTGCTGACGCTGCGATTAATAGGGTTAATAATAGTTTTTTCATATAGTTACTTATCCATGTTCCTGCCATGATACAGATGCTACTGCATCATCGTTGTTAGTAGTGGCGATAGCAGCCAAACACCATATGTCTGATACGCCTGCGATAGTGCGACCCAGTTGATTGCTAAAATCTACTTCGTTGCCACTTACACTAGCTGCGCCACCTTTGTTAGATCCCACAAAAATACCTTGGTCTATTACTGTTCCGCCAGTCAATGCTGTGGCTGATAAATCATACTCTACTGAACTGTTGTCGCCTGCTGTAGTCCAACTAGCATCAGTCAGTGTAGGGTTTAATATTACTCGATAGCCAAACGCTGCCAGTTGTAGACCGTAGAGGTCAAACTTGGTCGGCACTACAATGCTGTCTATGTTGGCAGACTTCAGCCTAATACAAACTAATGGACGATATTCTGTTGTGGTAAGATTCTTTCCGGTCAGACCGGTGCCAATTGCTCTGCTTTGACTACGATTGCTGTAGCCACCTTCTGATATCACTGTACTACATATGGCTCGCATAGTGCCCGCGGCACCTGTACTAGTTAGTTCATACCTAACGGGCAATGACGCAGTAGTCATGTAGACCTTATCAAATATGTTGGCATGATGGAATATATGGCAAACAATAAATTGTCCGTTGATCACAAAGCCACAGCGCACTGATCCTACACCCAACCACTCAACATCGCACCAAAAGATATGCGATTTAGTCACATCTAGAGTAACGCCGCTGATGTTGTGTTGGCCGCCTTGACCATCCATTCTGTCACCGTTCCATGCTGATCTATTGATTTTTTCACTAGTGTCGTCTACTGTGCCGCCTGTGTATTTTCTAATCACAAGATTGATGTCAACACCGTCTACTTCAAAGTACACACCGTTCTGTGCTCCAAAATATCCCACACGCTGACGCAGGCCCGTAGTAGGAGTATTCATAACAAATGTGGTCATAGTTAGCAAACTCTTACCGGGTTGATAGCTAAACACCTGTTTGCTTTGTCTCACTGCTGAATCACCGTTGCCTGACACTGTCATCAACATGGTGCTTTCGTTGGGCTGAAATACGCTAGTGCCTGCACCTGTATCTACTTGATTCCATCTAAACTCATCATCTCTATAACGTAGAGAACCGTCAAACAAGGTAAAGGGATTGCTGACACGCATACGGCCAAATGCGTCCATACTAGCTGAGATGTTACCGGCGTCATTGTAACTGACTCCGCCTACATTGTTTACTCGTAATAGTGGCTCACCTGCCGCACTATAGTCCATTGCCTTATGAATGTTTAATAGATTAGGATCAGTAGAGTGAAAGTAGTTTGTGGTTGTGGTGCGAATGTCAGCTACCATATATTACCGATTAATCTAGATCTAAAATACTAATTGCGCTAGCGGCTGCTGATACAGCGGCAACTTTGTCACCTGACTTAAAATTAAAAATCATTTCGCTGTTTGCAGGAATTTGAAAACCAACGTTAACACCAGTTACTGGGTTTGCCCCAAATGCTATAAATGCAGGGCTTGCTCCGTTAGTAATCAATACTCGTCTAGCGGTAATCGATGTGCTTGTTGTTACGGTACCTGCACCCAATGCTACGGTTGTATATTTGTTAGTACCTGTAGTTGCAAGGGTGGTGATTGTGTAATACTGACTCATTGTGTTTGTCCTTTGTTCTGGGCTGAGAAGTTTGGATACATTGCGACACTGTCGGCTCTGATATCCGCGGGATTTTTAGGACCATTAAGGCCGCCGCCCGCATGTACTGTAACGCTGTCTATGCTGGCCACTACTTCAGCTGGACTGTTGGCATACATTTGATGCTGTTGTGTCAATAGATCAACAATCTGTTTAAATCTATTTTGATCCGGACCAATAGCTGTTGTGATATTGGCAGTAGCAGGTTGAACTACCGCAATTTCCTCTTGAGATTCACCGTCTATTTTTTCTATAATATCTAACAGATCTCTAATTATTTCAGTAGCTCGCATGAGTATTCCTAGTTATAGAGATATTTATTCTTTTATAGAGGTTAGACAAACCATGTAATTACGGAGTATCTAGTGCCTTTTGTAACTTCCATTATTTCGTGTGGAAACATAAAGTTACTAGGGAACATAATAACTGAGCCCTTTTTTAATTTATATTTCAATTTTTTATCAAAAAATGCAAATTCCCCACCTTCGTAGTCATCATTTAACGCAAAAGAACACGACACTGTTCTCGGCTGTGCCTTAAAATGATCACAATGCTGTGTATAAAAATAACCTACGTTATATCTTAAAAGTTCGTAACCACTATCTTGTTCAATACTTGCCATAGGCCATTTTTTATTGTACAACTGAATTGCATTGCTAGCACACTCCCATATTTTATTATCTATTATTTGTCTAACACCCGGATTTTTTTGTATGATCTCAGGACGCGAAATTCCCATTACATCAGCATTCCTAATAGATCTGTCAATTGTGCTGTCTGAGCCAACTGCGGTGGCACGCCATTCTAAAGAACTATCTTGGTATTCTGCTAAAATTAAATCGCATATTTCGTCGGACACTACATTTTCAAAAATACAGATATATTCTTTAAGAAAGTCGATATGATTATTACTATCTTCAGATTGTTTGTTTTCGGGCTCTGCTACTTGGTTAGATTTTTTCTTTACATCATCAGGCGGATTTTGAATTTTATCAAATACTGCCCAACTATTTTCTCCTCTACTTTTTACATAATGTAAAAATACCTGAACATATTCTTTACCTCGATATTGTTCTCGCCAATGTTCTGCTTGACATCCAAGATACAGCATGGCATCTCCAGATTCTAAATCTAAAGAAACTTCCTTACCGTCGGGAGTTTTAATCCATATAGGCCAGCTTTCGTCACCGGATAAATTAATAGTAAGACTAATTTCGCAGGCATTTCTATCTGTATGCTTTTCTAGAGTTGCCCCATTTTTATAGACTCGTGCATAGGAGTATGTTGGTAAAACAGTTTCGCCTAAAAATTTACTTACCTCGGGAGTTTTTTCACATAGTAATTCTAAAAAATCGATATGATTATAATGCGCTGATGAATTTTGTACTTGGTTATCATTATTGATATTATTTTCTTTGGTAAATCTAATAAATTCTTTGGCCAATTCATAAGATCTCTCAGAGCTTATAAAATTTTTTATGTATATAAAATTTGATTTTTCTAAAAGTTTATTCATTTTAATTAATTTACATTGTTGAATAATATACTGGAGGTGGATTTGCGTCGTATGCCGCTTGCCATGCTTCTAAACATTTTACCCCCCATGGAGGTAAAACTGAAATTGTTTCGTTCATTTTTTTGTTATTATCTATAACCCGATATTCAATTTCTCCAACACCGTTTAACCATTGAAGTGCATGAACATCATCGGGCACCCCGCAATCTGAAAAATCAAGACCTTGATAACTACAAATATCAGTAATTACTATAAGATCATCTACAATAATTGTAATTCTATCAGTATTAATCATTATAATTTTTAATATCTTTATTAATGTTAATTACAGGGGTATCATTTCTTAGGGGAAGACCCGCAGCTATTGCTGCTCCCAAGACCTTAATATTGCTGTCATTGGCTTTTACCATCTCATTCCTAAAACTCTCTACCGCAGCACCTGTTTGTCTCTGCTGCCCAGAATTTTCAATCAATAACATAGGTAAAAATGCCATTGAACAATTCCATTCGTCTACCCGTTTTCCTGTATTTGTGTCATAGCCTTCTATTTTTATAAACCATGCACACTTGAGTCCAACACATTCTTTTTTGATAAGAGGGCACCAATTTTCTCTTTTTAACTCCATATTAAACTCCTATATTATAAAAATATTTATAGTTGTAAAGTATGTAGAGGAAAAAAATTAAACCTTATATGCAATGATTACATCTACATATTTAAGGCTCCAACCGGGCAATTGAACTGACCCGTTTACCCCAACTGTGACTGTATGAGAATGAGTTCCATCAGCGCCATTTGTAAGACTGCCGCCGTCAGGTTGACCAGTTCCAGCACCGAGAGTCATGACAATACCCGGACCTACGTTATTGTTAACAAACGTGGGGCCATTAAAGCTGCTGTTAGGAGCTCCTAAATTAACTCGATGTGAATGGTTAGGAAGTTCTGCTAGGGTGCCATCTGAAGTTGACGGTGAATATCCCGGAGAAGTCACTACCCAAGGCCATCCTGCTGATCCTCCTGGATGCAGAGTTGAAAAGAAATTTCCAGTATCTACTACGCCGCCACCGGCCCCTCCAACAATTCTAAGAGCACTATCAGTACTGCTTACAATCTTAACCCAGCCCACCGGCGCAGCAGTTTGTCTAAATGGAATTATTGTACCAGAAGGAAATGTTTGAGTCCCCATAATTAATTCCTTTGAGCTATTATTGCGTCAACATATCTCAGTGCCAATGGAAGAGGCGTAGGAGATAAATCAACTCCACCAGAGCTAGAAAGTGTATGATTATGGGATCCACCTCCACCTGCGGGTCCTGCAGGAGTGCTGTTAGGTCCATAAAATACCGGCAAAGGCGATCTGCCTGGTCCTGTTCCTGGATGGACAGGGTAAGGTGAAGTTCCTGATCCAGGAAGGCCCCAATCAAGGTGTCTATGAACTGCCATTTGAGATGAAGACAGAGTAGCAGGACCAACAGTCGCTGATATGGGAATTGTACTAGTCCCAGAAATTGTACTTGTAAGAGGTTTATCTGTAAAAACTGTACTGAAGTTTGAAAGTCCGCCTGCGGTCACTGTGCCACTGGTTATTCGTAAAGCAGCGTCGTCATCTGTAGTTAATTTTGTCCAGCCGACAGGTGCTGTGGGTTGAACAAAAACGGTTATACTACTGGATGGAATAGATGGTATTGGCATTATGCAAAATTTTTAGTTGCTCTTATAAAATCCAAGCGTCTAATTGAAAATCCAGATGGACTTGTTGCAGTAAAGAATCCGCCGCCAGCGGCACCGGGCCAATTATGATTGTGCGAGGCTCCCGGAGCAGGATAACCGGGAGGAGTTGCAGGAAATGTAGTTCCAGCTGATTCTCGACCATAATACCAACCGTAGGCCAATACTGGTCTAGTGGACGGGACATTCGTTGTTCCATAGACCAGTGGGTTACTAGCACCAGGAAAGGTATTAGAAGTTACAGTAGGCGAATGTGTGTGGATAGGCAGGCCCGCAGTACCAATTGAAGTAAACCCAGTACCAGTTGAAGCAATAGGAGCCGTGGCAACTGAAACTTGGACAGGAAATCCACTTGCTGGATAAACTGATGTAAATGACCTAGTGCCTGATACTGTTCCGCCAGTTGTTCCGGACACTATTCTTAGGCCTATGTCATTTTCCGAGGTATCTTGTGTCCAACCAGTGGGTGCAGTCGCCTGATGAAATATCATAGTGGAACCGTAGTATTCGGGTTCTGGATCTGTGAATGGTTGTAGGTAAAAATCAAAACCTGCTGACGAAGCTGCTCTTGGCATGATAATCCTTTTTATTTAGACATATGTAGTGAATTGTCCGAATACAATCCATGATCCTGCAAGTCTTACTAAAGAATAAGAAACCATATCTGTTTGATTGGCAACCCCTACTGCTGTTACTCCTTGGCTCCATCTTATAGTCTGCGCTGCACCGTTAATTTGTATTCCTGTAGGAGTTCGTGCAGTTGCTCCTTGAGCTACATAAAGAACAACTACTGTGGTAACACCGTTAGTTGTTGGTATATTGTTAAAGTTTGGTGTAAAATTAGCTGCCGGTGAAGTTAGATAAAAAACACCACCTTGTGTGAAATCAAAAGTTACTGTGCCAGTTGCACCGGAACTAGTTGGTGTAAGATCAACAGTGGTAGCAGTAACTCCTAAAGAACCAGTAAATCCTGAAATCCCTAGTGATCCGGAGAATCCAATTGATCCAATAAATCCGACACTACCAGTGAAACTTTGACTACCGGTAAATCCCTGACTACCAGTAAATGCCCGGCTACCAGTGAATCCTTGACTACCACTATAACCAAATGATCCAGTGAAACTTTGACTACCAGTGAATCCCTGACTACCTGTAAATCCGCTACCAGTGAAACCTCGACTACCAGTGAAACCAAAACTACCAGTAAAACTTTGACTGCCAGTAAATCCAAAACTACCAGTAAAGGCCAGGCTACCAGTAAATCCAATACTACCACTAAATCCTTGACTACCTACATAGCTTCTGCTGCCGGTAAATCCTATCCCTCCTATTGATCCAGTGAATCCAATAGACGCAAATGCTCCAGAACTTCCCACAAACCCGGTAACTCCAAATGAACCAGTATAACCAAATGAACCTGTAAAACTTTGACTTCCAGTAAATCCAATCGAAGCAAATGCACCAGAACTACCAGTATAACCTTGGGTATTGCCCACAACAACCCATGCTTTTCCGTTGAACTGCCATGTTCTATTTCCAAAGGTATAAGTTTGATTTAATGCTGGGCTAGGTGGAAAATTCATTGGTATTTTTAATTATGTTATCTTTGTATATTTAACATTTTATTATTCGTTGGCTGTTCTAGTTGAAGGGAACAGACGTAAATTGCCTGGCCAAATAATTCTAACAGCTCCGCCGCCTGGTTGCCAAAGTGCAGGACTACCCGGACCTCCGGCGCCGCCGCCATACAATTTACCGACGCCATTTGACCCGGGGTTGCCTGGCTGTCCAGCAGTTGTTGCTGAACCGGAAGACGCACCTCCAGTGCCGCTCGCGCCTTCACCGTATATTCCCACGCCGCCACCAGCACCTCCACCACCTGGTCCGGCACCGCCGGCACCACCGCCACCACCTGCACCTCCCGAGCCAGTGAAACCATTTCCATAAGTGGCAAAAGCGCCACCATAATGCGGAGCGCCCGACCCACCAGACCAAGACACCTGGCCACCTACTGTTCCTCCACCGCCTCCACCTGCACCACCAGTTCCAAATAGTGAACCTGCTCCTGCAAATATGCCAGGTCCACCATTTCCAGAATATCCTGCAGCGCCACCGCCACCACCCGGATAACCGCCAAAGGTAGTTACGGTACCCCTTCCGCCACTGGCAGCAAACAAGTACGTTTCACTGTTAAAGAAAGAAGGTGGTAAGTCCTCAGGCGTGTTGCTGACGCCAATCCGCGCAACTTGAATAGGGTATACAGTTCCTGCTGTTACTGATAGATTATTCTTATATGTTAATCCACCGCCG
>Ga0315909_10007318_pt1 | contig 12350 bp, 9 predicted proteins | sample LakEriMetagenome_11_FD_203527 | JGI IMG/M metagenome (GOLD analysis project Ga0315909, IMG submission 203527) | Freshwater fungal communities from buoy surface, Lake Erie, Ohio, United States - Buoy 2 MA125 | ecosystem: Environmental > Aquatic > Freshwater > Lake | place: USA: Lake Erie, Ohio...
CTGCCTCACTTAATGACCAAATACCAGTGGCACCACCAGTTCTAGTTGTTGCATTTACTAAACCAATGATACCACCATTTAAACCTAATGGCATTAGCTAATCTCTTCAAATGATGAAATGAAATGTAGACGATTGTTTGCATCGCCTTTTACTTTGATGTGATCACCCTCTTCAAGATAAAGTGACTTAGATAAAATATCTAATGATGATTTAGCGGGTACAGTAACAGTGTTTGCAATAGCATATGTTGCATTACCTAAACCTGTGCTTGTGTTTTGTGCGCCAAATTTGAACAATTCCACTGACACATTACCAGCGTTTGTACCGTCAACATTAGACACAATCAGTGTGTTAATTTTAAATACTTTGTTTGAGTTGACAGGATTAACAATCACTGACGATGAAACTGTTGTAACGTTGGCAACGTTACTTTTACCTCTAATATCTGTTACGCTAACAATGTTTGGCGCTGCCATTTATTAACCTCCGAATATGATCGAGCCTACAACGCCCGAACTAAAAATTTTGTTATTTGCTGATGATGAAAATTTATTTGGTGTAACAGCACCATCAGCGGGTACTTGTGTTGCCATGACACCATTACCTAAATGATGTGCAACGATGTTGTTTACACCCAGTGCAGGTGGCGTTGTAAAGATAATGTAATCTACATCCAATGTGTAGTCTATGCCGGGTGTTTTATATGAACCGTTCACAAAAACTGCTATAGAAGCAATCGTAGCAGGAATTCGTATCATTGGCCCAAAAGATGTGGCACTGCCCGTACCACTGAAAACATCAGCAGTAAACGGGACTGAAGTTACTTGATTTCCAATATACGACATTTAATTCCTTAATTTTTAATTATTTTTGCTAGGAGGTTCGCCTTCAGGTTTTGGAAACTTGTCGTTGACTTCTTTGATAGCATTATAGAATCCGCTTCCTTTACCTGGAATTTCACCATTATCTATCGCATCATATAATAAGTTAATTAAAACTACAATATCAGGATAATTTACAGCACGATCTAAAAAATGCTGCCAGTAATCGATAAACTTATTCTGATATTCTAGTTCTTCAAAAATTTCTTCTTTTGTTGGTGGCTTAGTGCCAGTTTCATCTTCCCAACGTGTGAACTCAAAATGTCCACCAGATGCAGACATATCATATCTTGCGTGTGGTCGAAGTGCTTTAATAGCAGTATCGATACCACACACAAGTTTATTGTTGTTACCAATTAAATATTGTGCATAAGAAATTTGTTCAGTATTCATTCACTCACCTTTAAAATAAAAATATTTATGCTGTGTTTTTAAGTCCATCTGAGAATGACGATTCCAGAACCACCTGTTCCACCACCCGCACCGCCACCACCTGCACCTCCGCCACCACCTCCAGTTCCAGCTTGACCTTGTGGAGCAGTAACACTAACGATTGTGCCGTTCGCACCACCACCAAGTCCACCCACACCTACTGGAGTAGAAGTAAAATTTCCTCCCCCACCACCGCCTGCGTAGTATATTCCCGCAACACCAGTGATAGTATTTTCTAATCCAACACCACCATTACCACCACCTCCGGGTGAGTTCTGACCTGCCGCACCAGCGCCACCACCACCACCACCTGCAAAAGGACCCAAGTCACTAGGTGAACCATTACCACCATTGTTTCCCTGTCCCGGCGTTCCTGTTCCACCCGCTTTTGAACCACTAGGCTCACCACGACCAGCACCACCGCCACCAGAACCACCATTTTTACCTCTGGTTTGGTCAACGGGAGAGTTTGGCGAAGCATCAGCACCACCACCGCCACCACCGATTGAAGTGATAGTAGCAAAAGTCGAGTTTGAACCGTTGATACCCGGTGCACCATAACCACCCGCACCACCCGCACCAACTATAATATTGTGTGTCTGTGCGGGTGTAACAACATATCCTGTTCCTGCTCTATAACCACCCGCACCACCACCGCCATAACTTGAACCACCACCTCCACCACCAACAACAAGATATTCTAATGACGATACTCCAGTGGGCACATTCCATGTTGCTGTGTTAGAGAATACTACAATTTTGTTTTGTGTAGCAGAAATTTTGATGACAGCAAAGCCTGAACCACCACTACCACCAGTTCCTCCATTAGGAGCGCCACCGCCGCCACCACCTAAATTGTTTGATCCTGTTCCACCATTACCAGCACCACCTCCACCAGTTCCTCCAGAAGATGCGGGACCAGTGTTGTTTCCACCACCTCCGCCACCAGCGTATGTAACAGATGAGCCCGTTATAGTAGAAGATGAACCAGCACCACCGTTACCAGTAGATACACCAGAAACACCGGCAGCACCAGCACCGCCGCCTCCAGAAAGTCTATAAGCTGGAGCGCCACTATCGGTTGAACCACCATTGTTTCCTTGTCCAGGAGTTCCTGCGCCAGCATTACCATTACTTGCTCCACCACCAGAACCACCTGCTCTGCCACTACTTGCTGGCGAACCGTTACCACCACCACCACCGCCGCCACCAAATGCGGATAATATGATAGCATTTGCAGTATTACCCGCAGATATTACTGTATTGACTCCATTTGAGCCTTGAACTTGTCCACTTCCTCCTGAGCCACCAGCACCTACCTGAATAGTGTATAATTGATTTGGTCCTACGGGATATCCAACACCTGTTAAGAATCCTCCTGCACCACCACCACCGCCGCCAATACCAGAACCACTGCCACCACCACCGCCACCTCCAGCAACTAACAAATAATCGATTGTTGTGATGCCATCGGGCACTCTAAATTGTCCTGTGTTTGCGAAAACGAATGTTTGATTGGTTGAGTCACCGAATGTGTATTTGAGAACGATGATGCCCGAGCCACCATTACCACCTGGTACATTTGCTCCCGGCGAACCACCCTCAGAGCTACCTCCTCCTCCACCACCACCAGTGTAGGTATTTGCTGATGCTGCTCCAGGTCCACCATTTCCACCACCAAATGGCGTTCCATTTCCAGGTGTACCGTAAGATGCATAACCTGCACCACCTTTACCACCAAGTGGTTGATTTCCTCCTCTGCCACCACCACCACCACCAGCATATGCTGTGTTTGCACCTGTGATTGTTGAGAAGATACCTATACCACCATTGCCTCCAGCTCCAGCCTGTCCATCTTGACCAACACTACCAGCACCACCACCACCAGCAGCGCATCGTGATGGTGCACCATTTCCTCCATCAAATCCTTGACCAGATGTGGCCAATCCTTTTGAAGGTGAGGGAGCATCACCACCACCTCCACCACCAGAGCCACCAGACATACCACCTTGATATGCAGGATTGTTATCATTTCCACCTCTACCACCACCAGTGCTCCATAATGCTGAAAAAGGAACAGCACCAGTGCTATAAATGCCGGAATTGCTTCCGTTTGAACCTCCCGTAGGATCACCCGACCCCGTTCCACCCGCACCAACAACAAATGTATATGTTTGATTTGGTGTCACATTAAGTCCAGAACCTTGACGAACACCACCTGCACCTCCACCTCCACCTCCACCACCTGCTGAATTATTTTCACCAACACCACCACCTCCTCCACCAGCAATAACAAGATATTCAACTGATGTTGTGCCTGGTGGTGCTACCCAATTAGTTGTTTCTGTGAAAACTTGCATACCAACATTTGGGGCAGGAGGAGTAACGGGAGTAACAGCCGCACCAAATCCTGGCACGGTCATTCGTTTAAGTGATACTCTACTTACAGAGATTCTATTCAGAGCCATTTAAAATTCCAATTAGTAAATTTCAGTACCAAATGCTGAAAAAGAAAGTAGTGAACTATTAGCGTTGACTGAAACAATTGAACCTGCATTGAGGGTTACGCCAAGTGTTAATGTGATAGCATCACGACCTGGCACATTAACACCATATGCGATATAACTTGCATTAGAAACAGCAACACCAGAAACATTTGCTGCGATTCTGAATGCAGCGCCACTAACAGAATTTTCATCAAGATTAGCAATTGTAATTGACGAAATGATTGCTGAATTACCAGCAGGCACATTGTATAATGTAGTCAGCACATTTGCTGTTGGATTTGTTTGACCTAAAATTTTATATGCTCTTGCCATTTGTTAGTTTTCCTTTTGTTTACATTCCACCAAATAAAAACGAATCATCAAAAATGTCGGCTGGTGTACTAATTTTTTCGCCTGTAACTGCGTTGTTTGCAATTTTAGTTTCTGTGACTGCATTTGTAGCAAGTGCTGTTTGCGTGACTGAACCAGGAGCAAATTGACCTGGAATATATTGAGTGTACACACTTGTCGCAAGATAAGTGACAATGATGTTATTGGCACTAGATGCTGGTGCTTCTGTAAAAGTCAGAACGCCGGCTGCAACTGAGTATGAATCACCTGGAATCTGAGAAACTCCACTCACCACAACAGAAATAGTATTAGCATCACTGATAGTTCTACCAAGAGTAAACTCTGTACAAGCACCAGTACCACTAAATTTTTCCACTCCTAAAGTGTAAAAACTAACCTCAGGAGTGTTTCCTATGTATGCCATTAACTGATCTCCAGAACTGAAACTACAACATCAGCAGATGATGCAACTGAAGTGTTTACTTGTAAATAGTCTCCCGCTTCAAGCACAACCTTTTGATCACCACCAATAGGCACTAATGCGCCGCCAGGAGCGACTGTGGCATCTTTGATTAAAAAAACGTTTCCTGTAATAGTTCCACCACTTAGGCTAACGCTTACTGAAATTGGAGTAGTAACCATATTGGCAACCGTCATTCCAATTACCGTAGATTGAACACCTGCTCCGGCAGCATAAACATTTTGCACTGATGTTCCAACTGATTTCAAAGTTGAATTTTTAAAAGTATTAGCCATTAAAACCTCTGTTTTTTATCTATTTATTTAACCTAAAGCAATCGCAAATGCAATTGAAGAATCGATTGCTGCTACGATGGTGTTGTAAATTGCTGTATTTGCTTGTCCAGAAAGAATCGTGACATTTGCATTTGTGACGCTTAAATTTGGTGCAGTTATTGTACCAGCTACAACCAAATCATTGAAACCAATTGAGTCGAGTGTTGTGTTACCGGAGATTGTCAGATTGCCGTAAATGAATGCATCACCACCAATATATGCATTCGAAGTAATATTTGCTACGGCAATATTACCACCAACAACCAAGTTTCTAGTAATATTGGAAGTCGTGCCGGTTACTGTTAAGTTGCCTGGAACAGACAGTGAACTGAATGACAGATTGATATTAGCAATATTTGCTAATGGTGCAGTTATACTGCTACCAACATTCAAAGTTGTTGTAACATTTGCTACTGCAATGTTCTGAGTTACAACTAAATTGTTACCAACGGAAGCATTACCCGATATACTTAAATCATTAAAACCAATATTGTCAAGGGTGGTGTTTCCTGTAATAATCAAATTACCAGAAATTAAGGCATCACCACCAACACGCAGGGCAGTTGTTACATTAAGCGTCTGAACATTACCAGTAACAACAACATTACCAAAAGTAAGATTGCTGATCGTAGCGCCACTAAAAGTCAGATTACCATTGCCAATGACACTTCCAGAAATCAGTGAGATGTTTGCTATGTTACCTGTATTTGCTTGCAAAGTATTGATATTTGCAAGTGTGCGAACGTTTAATGATGCACTAGAACCTTGAACGAAGATGGAAGAGTTTGCTATGAATCCACCATTGGTATTATCGGTAAGAGCATTAGCCGTTGCTACCAACAACGAAGTTGTGGTTAACCACTCTTGGAATGTATTTGCAGTGGATAATTGATTAATTGCCATCTGGTTTTCTCATCTCTATCAAGCTACGAAGAAGTATTTTAATTTCATCAATATCTTCTTCCAACTTATTTACTTTGTTTTCTAATTTTAATTTTTCTTCCATCTCTTTATTCTTAATTTCAACCTGAGCACGATATGCCTTTAGTTCTTCAACGTCAGTATTCAATATAGCACCACTATCTAAATCACGATAAAGGTGCTTATGAGATTCTATTTGAACGTATGGCATATCATCACTTAGGTATAATTGTGCCAACCAATGTTGTTTCTGGCAAAGCAATCACACGAAGTTGAGCAAATTTTGGAACAGACACAGTGCTCGAACCATATAATACAACTTTAATTTGGAACATGGCAAAATCTGAATGTGGTCCAGTTCCAGATACAGATGTATATCTTATCTTGTTTGCTGGTACACCAGAATCTTGTGTGCCTGGAGCAAAAACGGCTTCGAAGAAATCATCCCTGTTCACAGAATAAAGATTTTTACTGTCTGATAGTTCCGTCATTAATTGCCAGTTATTGTCATCAAAACGACTAGGATCAGATTCAGCCAGAATTTTATACCAAACAAGAATTCCAGCACCAGGTGGACGATATAGATCCATGTAAACACGAAGATCGCCAGCATCAAAGCCTGTTGCAAGTGGAACTTTTTTAGTGATATAACGAACATCACCGTTACCACCAGTTGCTTTATCTTCACCGTTATACACAGCGGTTGCAGTTACGCCAGCTGATGATGCAATAGTAATTGTGGGTGAACTTATATAGAGATTACCTGGATTATCAATAACAATTTTATCCACAGTTCCAGCGGCGGTTACATTCGCATAAGCGTTTGCTGTGCCATCTCCACCCGTTCCGATTGTTACTTTAGCATTTCCTGTATATCCAGAGCCGCTATTTGTAATTTGGAATCCTGTATTCTTCAACGGAAGATTATTAATCTTGTTTTCAACAGTCAACAGATTCAAACGATTGATGTCAATCATTGGAGAAATATCACGATTTAGTGTTGACATAACAACTCGTAATTGGAATGTGCTGTTACCTGTTAGAGTGTTCAGTATTCTTCTACCGTTGTTATCAACATCTACTTCATAGTCAAAATTAGGTACAATTGGTAGCAGAGTGTGCTGACCACCAGTTTGTTTCTCTGAGATAAACTCGTAAGAAATATTAGTGTTTGCAATTACAGCATCAGTTGACATGACTTGTAAAACATCATAAACAACATTTGCTGTTACATCAGACATATCTGTTTCCAGATAACCATATCCGACATCATTAGTAAACACTCGTTTCTGAATAGCAAACATTATATCGTTTTGTTGATCTGCCGTCCATACTGCGCCGTTCTGTGATAAGAACAATGAACCAGTGTATGGCTGCTCAGATATCTTTGCACCCGTTACAATATCTGTATCATTGATACCTGCAATAAATGCTTCGTATCCTGTACTGTTAGACAGAAGAACAAAAGAATGTTCACCTGGTAATAACAGAACTGGAATATCAAACTTAAACTCAGTATACTTCGTTGAGTCAGTAATACTTGGCGTCAAAGAAATCTTAACCTTATCAGGTGTCAATACTTTTTCCGCATATGGATATATTTGAGTTGCTGAAGGATATCCATTAACAACAGGACGAATCTGACATGTTACAGATTCAGTTGCGTCTTTCGTTTTAAAGCAAACACGAATAGAATCAACAACAATACCTTGTGGATATTGAGAAGCATTAATTAAGAATGTTTGTGCAAGAGGATCAATATAAGCAACAAACTCTGTTGTAGTGGTTGTTGTTGAAGAAGTACAAGCCGCTCTTGAAGATGCCGAGAAAGATTCTGTTACTTCCCTACGGGTTACTGTTGGTACAAACACCGTCACAGAAGTTTCTTGTTTAGTCTGAACGATACCAGACGCATAGAAACTTGTATCACCATTGGTGCGTGAATTCTCCAAGTTACCTACTTCATCATCAATTAAACGGAATAGTTTTTCACCTGTTCTGAATACACCATCAGGACAGTTAAAGATACCTGCACAAGAACCATATGCATCTGTTTCAAGTAAACCGATAGAGTAATCAGATGTTGTGTCTGGTGTCGTAGTTAGACCACTAACAGTTGCATTTCCTGTTGATACATCATATGCCGTAATTGTACCAGATTGTCCAGCACCCGTATTACGAATGATATAAAGTGTTTGGCCAACAAAATCACCAGTGTTTTCCGCACCAAACACGTTATTTGCAAGTGAAATGACTTTTACTGTTGATGATACCGATGAACCACCTCTTGCTCTACCGACACGATGATACCATTTATTGGCACGATATGTTTTACCCGATCTACTGCCAACTGCCCAAATACCATTGGTCAATAATTGATTCCAAGAACCGAATGTATCAAATGCAGTTGGTAAACTTACGATATAACCTCTATCACTTGCAGTATGAACCATACCAGCAACACCAATCAGTGTATCTGTTGGTTTCAATGCAGTATTTGATGTTGCAGCATATAAACTCACAGTCTCTTGATTTGAAAGAGGTGTGCTGAACTCTAAATCATTTTGAGTAAATACAAGGCTGTTGAGAACAGATATGTAATTATCAATTTTAGTTGCATCAAAAAATGCATGTAACGATGTAAATGGCTTGAATCTTTCTGCAATTACCAGAATATTCTTTTGTCTCATGTAGTGAACAACTGTCAAATCAATTACACGATCACCGAACGATCTTGTAAGTTGCTGTGGCACAATTTGAGAAAGAATACCTGTGCGTGATGCCTGAAGATTCTGTGTTAAAGATATTCTTGTTGTTGTAGTTGTTGTAGTATCTTCAACAATTGCAGCTCCAGTGCCTCTTCCAGTTGCTTCTTGTCTTGTTGTTCTGTCAACCGTAGTTCTTCTTCGATTAAAATCTACATCGTCCGTTGTTGTAGATGCACGAATGTTAGTTGTCCACTGTGTATTCCATGCGCCCCATGTTGTACTTTGAATTGATGACCATGCATCACGGGCGGCATTACCACCAGTTAGATCAATGTTCTGTGCTTCTCTTCTATCGTCAGTTTTCCAAACATCAGAAGGTGGATCAAGTTTAACTGTGCCCAAATAATTGATAACATTAAATGGATTTACATTGATTGCTTTTGATGCTTTATTTTGTTGAATAAATGTCGTATTTGAAGAAGCAAGCATCAAAACTGGTCCATTGATTTCAACATTCGTATCATTTACTGAACGACTTGAAACCAATCTTGTTGACGCAATGTTATATGAGCCTCTACACAGTCTAGAAATAACATCAATTGCCGCTGTATAATCTGGACTTGTAATATCAGATCCAGTTTGATCGGTAAACGAGTCAACGAAAATACCATTTTTAGGACGATTTAAACCATTAGCATCTCTTACGGTACGATCATTCTTATTGATTGCTGCAAGTTCGGCAATAGATAATGAAGTATAAATCTCAAGATTCTGAATACGCTTATCCAGTTTTGCAATATCTCTCATCGTATATCTACGATTATTGAAGATATCAATTTGTGTCGAGAATGTATTGTACAGATAAGGTGGATACTTCAAAACATAAAGCGTCATTGCATCATCTGGTTCAACAGGAACGACTGGATTGATGCTTGAAACACCTTGTAGTATTTTGAACTCACGATTCTTTGTTAGTACGACTCTATCAACACGAGGCAAATAATACTCATAATCAGTGATGATGTCTAAATCTGGTTCAGAAATTTTTGTACCAATATTTGCTTCGTCAGCATCAAGAACAAAATTACTTGCTGTATAAGTGTCACTCTGTCCTAAAGAACCAGCATCTCTACGAACCGGTCTAAAGTCCAGATAATCTGATAGTTTGTATATCGCACCATCTTGAGAAACAAAATTTGGTATTGCACCATAATCTAAACCTAAACCACCATTTTCTTCTGATCCTAAACGAGTGTATGAGTCTACATTAAAATAACCAGAGCCAGATGATGTAAATCTATTGTAACGAACAAGCAGAGGACCTCTTGGTGCGTTTTGACCAGGTTTTAATGTAATAGAACCCCAATCATAGTATGAGTCTTTTTGACCAGTATCAAATGTATAGCGTGAGGTCACATTGATATATGCACCAGCCTCGTAATTTGCCGTGCTGATTGTTGTGCCAGCAAAATCTAGAATAGCATTGATGGAGTGTAAATCTGAAGCAAATAAGGTTTGTGGGCGTCCCGCTCTTTTTTCCAAGAATGCTTCGGAAATAATTGTCTGCCCATCCGGCGACGAAACAAAAACAGCACTATTACCAAATATGTTGTTGGCTCTACCACCAGCAGGATCAACTAAAACTGTATTTGCTTTTACATATCTTTTAGTTTTTGAGGTTGGATTCGATGAATTGATTGTGGCGTAGACATTTACCACCATTCCAGTTATTGCTTGCGATACTGTGATTGTACGAGCGGTTGTATCAACACTAAGTCTGTCAGAAGGTATAGTTTGTCCTCTGGTATATACGGTACTTGTAATTGGATCACTTACAACAACTCTGTAATATTGTCTGCGTGATGCTTCAGTTGGTGCCGCTTGTAGTGATTCTCCTGTGCCATAAGAAAGTGCCGAAGATACTGTGCCAGTGAAAGTTACTCCCTGATACAATTTTTTATATGCAAAAGAAAAATCACTTATAGTGTTATCGGCAACATTGCTTTCACCGATTTTAATCAATAAAGGTTCTTTTCTTCTTTCTTGTATTGAAACTGGTTGAAACAGCGGTTGATTTAATGATAAAGAAGAAGGCGGCGCACCAACAGACTCATTCTTAGACATGGGACTAATTTTTGCAGAGGCAACTCTGTAAAGTGCTGTGTTCGTTCTGAGTAAAGATTCTGCACTCTCAATCGATGTATCAATAATTAAGCGCCAATTCGTCGTAGGAGCAGTTGTAAATGGAGGATCAACTGCTGCCGTCCATGTTGAACCAGTATATGCAGTAATAACACGTGGAGTGTTATCAGCAGGATTTCCTGAACTGTTCACAACTCGTAATGTCATACCTTTGTATGCATCATTGTTTGCTGCGAAATTAGTAGGAAGTAAAATTGTAGTTGTTGTGCCTGCACCAGATGAGTTATAACCATAACCATTGTTAGCACCAATGGAAGCAGTGTTTACATCGGTAACATAAAGTTTGTAAATATAACTATCACTATCTTGTGTATTTCCTGACGCTGCATAAAACTTCTCTATCTTCACTCTTGCTGTGCCAATAGTAGAATTAGCAAGAATGTTTGTATTTACGATACCGACAGAATTGTATGGAATTTGTCCGGTGTTAATTGAAAGAATTGCTACATTGTCATATTGATTTGTAGCAAAGTTACCAAAATAACTATTCGCATACAAGAAATAACCATAATCGGATGTAATTCTCTGATTAATTACAGCCGCTTTTTCTCTTGGTTTCGGAATAGAAAGTGTTGTCGGTGCAATCGTTCGATAATCATAACCTCTGATGTATGCTTTACCAGAACCTAAAATAACATTCGCATATGCTGAATTTGCTGCACTATCAGTTAATGAAATTTGGAAATTATCAATAACATAATCGCCAGATTCATCATATGTGCGACGGGCTAGTTCATCTCCAATTGGACCATAGATTGGTGTCTGAATAACTTTTTGTGGAGTTCCTTCAGAGAATTGTGCAAGTTCAATAAATTTTGACAAATCGGTACTATCAAGAGCACGATTGTCGAGTGTAAGTTGAATTCTGTAACGATCTGCACCAGGTGCTTGGAAGTTTGATGCACTCTGTGCAGGATCAAGAAGAGTTGTATCTTCTGTGTAATCTACGATATCTTCGGATACAACAAAACCAATCAGAGCATTACCATTTGCGGAATATTTACTTACTGCAATTGACTGAGGTTGATTCTCAACGAAGAATCCATCATAGTAGAAAACACCAGATGCAACTGAAAATGCTTTTGAATTGCCGTATGCACTTACGTTTGCTGTAGTTGCATAGTATGTGATTGCAGTTGGATCACTGTTTGCTGTATAGATTGTTTCGTTTTCTGTAAAAGGATCACCATATGATTGCGTAATAATAAAGGTGATTGGCTCGCCCCTTGCTTCATTGGAACTATATGATCTTAAAACATATGCTCGTTTTGTATTTGCAGCGTTGACAATAACTTTTTCATTGAAGTTATTTGCTGAAATGTCCGCACCAGAAAATGTAGATGTGATATTAAGATAATTACAATTTTGAATCGTGATTTGACCACCAGTAACTACCGAACCGGTTTTAAAAATATGATCACCAAATTTTTTGATTTGATCTTGTAAGTTGGTTTGAATTTGTGTTAATTCACGGCTTTGAACTGCCTGTCCAGGCTTAAACAAAGTACGATAATAGTTTTTCTGACCGTCAAAATCATCGTAATATGGATCAACATTAAAATTCGTAGTTAAT
>Ga0315909_10007319_pt1 | contig 12346 bp, 23 predicted proteins | sample LakEriMetagenome_11_FD_203527 | JGI IMG/M metagenome (GOLD analysis project Ga0315909, IMG submission 203527) | Freshwater fungal communities from buoy surface, Lake Erie, Ohio, United States - Buoy 2 MA125 | ecosystem: Environmental > Aquatic > Freshwater > Lake | place: USA: Lake Erie, Ohio...
GGAGAATGAACATGAACAAGAAATCCATACTACACAAAACCCTCGCTCGTGGGTTGTCTGTCAAGCGTCCGCACAATACTGTCGCTGTGTCTGACTTCACTGAGTGGCTATTCAATGCGCTACCTGCCGAACTCAAGTCGTTCACATCCGTGGATGGTGCAGGTAATCTTCACATCGACAACCGCATAGCAGGTAGCCGTACCCTGTTCATCGCTCACGTTGACACAGTACACAAAGAGACAGGCGCTAACAAGATCAGGAAGACGGCGGGTATGTGGTACGCAGATGGTGCCCCTCTCGGTGCTGACGATGGTGCGGGTGTGGCCATGCTCATGCACCTGATACATGCTGACGTCAAGGGCTACTACATCTTCAGCCAAGGCGAGGAGTGCGGGGGTATCGGTGCTAAGTTCTTGGAGAAGAACCACGCTGACTTACTCAAGCAGTTCGACAGAGCCATAGCGTTTGACAGGCGGGGTACTGATAGCGTCATCAGTCATCAGGGCTGGAGTCGTTGTGCATCCGATACATTCTGTCAGGCGTTGGCTGATGCGCTTAACTTGTGCGATGAGAACCTAATGTACTCACCCGATGACACAGGGGTATACACAGACACCGCTGAGTTCACCGACATCATCCCCGAATGTACCAACATCAGCGTAGGGTATGACCATGAGCATAGTCAGCAAGAGTGTCTCAACATCCATCACTACGAACTACTGTCTCAAGCCGTACTTGCTGTGCAGTGGGACAAGCTGCCTACTGATCGTGACCCGACTGTGCCTGAGTACAAGCAGACCAAGTACGACACCGCATGGTGGGCGAACTACAGTGTGTATGACGATGCGACTGCCCACAATACAAGGCTCGATAGCAAGTACTTCGGCAAGTGGCAAGACGATGACTATTGGGAGACACAGGACTTACTCGATGCCGTTGACGATGCGCTTGGGGGACGCTGTGACTTCTTGCTTGAGCTTATCAGCGAGGCGGTATATCCTGAAGATCCAACGATAGCTGTGCGGTTTCTCAACCGCAAGCTACTCACCAACGAATTACTACAAGAGGCCATCACAATGGCTCACACCTACGACTCGGCAACTGTACTGTGTACGTTGTTCGATGCCATTCACTGTGAAGTATGAAAAGGAGAAAGTAAATGAAACCAAAGACTTATATGCAGAACGCCTACCGCGAGTGGTGCTCAGAAACATTCCCTAACTACGACGTCAAGGACTTCCCCTGTAATGGGCGTATGTATCAGGTATGGGAGGCTGCTTGGCACGCCAGTATGGAGTATGTCAAAGACAGAGTAGAAGAAATTGAATAACCAAAGGAGAAGACAAATGACTGACGCACAACTGCAAATGGTGGCTGATGATCTCATCGCCCAGTACAAACACGAGATCGCTAGAGATGGCGACTGGTGGCATGGCACAGACGAGTACTCGTTCAACATCCACTCGCCTGACAATGACGATTGGTTCAACGTCAATGTGTACAAGGTTGATCCAGTTACGGGCATGGACGACTGTACCCATTGGATTGACTTGCCCCGTGTTTTTATTAAAGGAGAAAGTAAATGAAACGCTACTACATACAAGCAAGCTACGTCGTATGGTGCGACGCCATAATTGAAGCTAACAGCGAGGAGGAGGCACGTGATATAGCGCAAGCTATGGACGGCAGTGACTTCGAGCCTACTGGCGGGGGTGACTGGAATGTTGATTGTGTAACTGAAACAGAATGGGAGCATGTATGAACGGAACAGACGCGTACTACAACCACCTGCTATCGCAACATCAAGCCGAGCTTGATCGAATGGCTCAAGAGCAAGAAGAAAAGGAGAATGATATGGGCAGACTTAAAGCGAAGATCATCGAGCTACTCGAGGAGAACCACCCTAACGAGCTTGAGCGCTTGACTGGGGTGGACGATACAACCTGTATGAAGATGGTACATCAGCTATACATGGAGCGTTTCAATGACCCGAACTGTTGGCACGTTGAGTATGTTGGCTACCTAGGGGACGACCTCTGGGCTATCTACGGCAACACCACGGATGAGTGGATAGATGAGAACGGCGACTACCGAGGCTTCGATACCAAAGAAGAAGCTGAACAATATATCAAGGAGACATTTAAATGACACCAGAAGAAATTGAAGCACGCTACGGCAAGGAAGCATTGGACAGGCTGTACGACTGCTTGCTACAAAACCCTGTGCATGAGTTGGCTGATTGGATACTCACGTTCTACGATGAGCAAGCCATTGATGCGTGGATCAAACAATTAAAAGCAGACGAGGAGGAGGCATGATGACACCCTATGAGAAGTTTGAGCGGGTAATACTTTTGTTAGCGGTCATTGTCGTTGCCCTTGATCTCTTGTACTGGCGACCCTTTTGACTACTATCAACAACTCTTTTTCATGCGGGAATTCCCTAAACGCAGGGGAATTTCCCCTTGACTTCTGTCTAAGCCTAGACAAATAATGGCAAAACTAAGGAGAAAGCTATGCAAAGACACACACCCTATGACACAGGAAAGGTCAAGATCGGCCTAACCTACACACCGCCACCACCCCCTTCAACGCCTGAATCCGATTGGATACAGGGCGTTTTGCTTGGCGACAAGCAGGGGATGAACGAGCTTACGCTCGTGACCATTCAATCCATCGGGCTTATAGCCTTCATCATCATTGGCATTCTTTTAATAGGAGGAAACACAAATGCCTGACATCCAAACCGCGCTATCCAATGCGCTTAACAATCAACTTAAAAACACAATCAATGACTGGGAGAAAGACGACATGCAAACCACACAAAACAACACACAATCAAAGTCCACTAGGTTCTTTGACATCACCAACAATGTGACCCGCGCAACCTTCGAATATGTGAAGCACCATCCTAACCAAACCTCGCCTGAGATATGCATATCCATGGAGCGTCTAGGGTACAAGTCCAGTTCGGTAGGCTCACTGCTTGCGCAGTTTGCCAAGCAAGGGTTAGCTGAGAGAGATGACAGGGGTAGGTACATCACCATTGTGCCTGAGTACCGCCCACTCAAAGCCAAGAAGAAAACCCTTAAGATCGTACCCAAGCCTGTGGAAGCACCACCCAAACGCAAGTACGAGAAGAAGGCCGTGACAGGCATCGGTGCGTTGCTACGAGAGAAGCTGGAGAATGCCCCTATGACTAGCCAAGATGCGCTTGATGCTGCCGCCTACGCTATGGGCCACACGCCTAAACGAATGATCTCTCTTGTGCGTAGCAAGACGCCTGATGACATCCTCAAAGACATGACTGTGTTCCAAGCGCGTGAGTTGTACGACTACTTAAAGAAAATGTTTGGGGGCTAAGATGTACGAAGACGAACCAGTCAACGAGTACCGCATCAAGGTCACAGTTAGAAACAATCTGATCTTGAATGCGATTGAGAACGCTGGGTATAGAAGTGTGTCAGAGTTTTGTCGTGCGGTTAATTTGCCAAAGACTGCGCTGACAGAGCTGATAGCCATGCGTAAGCCTCCTCTCAATCAAAGCGGAGAGTTCAGCGAGAACGCCAAGGCACTCATGGAGGAGTTGTGTGCACTGCCAACCGATCTGTGGACATCTGAGCAACTGACGCTGAAACTTAAACGCAATACTGCACAACGTGATGTAAGCTCTGAAGGTATGAGGGCTGCCCTTGGCATGCACGCCGAGGAGATGCTTGAGTTGATGAGGCCCGATGACCCTGACGAAGCTGTGCTCAAGCATGAAACGGTGAGTGTCGTGGAGAAACAACTGGATTCAATTACTCCGCGTGAAGCCTTGGTACTTCGCATGCACTTTGGCATCGGTTGCGAGGAACATACGCTTGATGAAATTGGAGAAAAGTTTGATGTAACGCGAGAACGCATACGGCAGATCGAGGCCAAGGCTTTGCGTAAACTAAAGCACCCGTCAAGGGCTGATGAGTTGCGTCAGCTATTGCCTAACTACGAGATAGAACCTGATCAAAAACAAAAAGCAAAACCACCTTTGTGCGAAGGCATATACCACCAGTTCTACATGAACCCAAACGGGGTAAGTGTCTGCGCTCACTGCGGTATTGGGGAAGAACGTTTTAACAACATCAAAGAGTATGCACATCTTATGAAGGAGACACCATGAAAGACATCAACATCACAATGTACACCAAGGACAACTGCCCCAACTGCGTGACGGCTAAGCTCATACTGGACAGCGTAGGGCTGAAGTATGCGGACGTTGACATCATGGTGGGGGAGCGCATGGCTAACTTCATCAAAGAGTTTCCTGATGCGCGTCAGATGCCACAGATCTTTATCAACGACCAACGCGTAGGTGGGGTGGCTGGACTGCAAACCGCTTTGCGTCAGCTTGGGATGACGATATGAAAGTGTTGGATTTAGTTAGATATGACCCAGAGAAAGGCTGCTTTGTTTTGAAAGATAACAGACCCACACCACCCCTGAGCCCCTTCCGTTGGAGGGAAGCCCCCCGCCCTAGTATCTTCATGGAAGACGCGCGCTTTCGTGCAAGGACTTCGACGGGAGTCATCGAAAGCGAGGAAGGCTTGGGCTACAAACAGTTTGGCATATACACCCGTGCCAAGGAAAGACAACCAAACAAACATGAAGGAGTACTTGAACATGCCACGGCCAAAGCCACCAGAGCCATTGATAGGAAGACAAGTCCGAATGTCTGACAGACAGTGGATTATGTTTAACGAATTGGGCGGAGCCGACTGGCTACGCAAGCTTGTCGAGAAGAAAGCACCAATGCCCAAGAAGTATTACGACCGAGAGCTTGAGCGCATCCGCAACCCTGATGACGCCATATTTTTACAACGAAGACAAGGAGAAATAAATGATTGAACTGATTGACGATGGCACAGAGCCAACTTATGTAAGCCTCTACGAAGGCGCTACGCTTGAGCAAGCTGGCCATATATGGAACAGCGTTATCAAAAGCGATGGTGGCCACTGCCCTGTGTGCGACAGGTGGGGTAAGCTATACAGGCGCGGTATCAGTGCGTCCATGGCGAGGCAGTTAATATGGTTGTGTTTACAAGATCCGCGTGAAGATGGTTGGGTGGATGTACAACGCACCGCACCCGTGTGGTTGCTACGCTCCCCTCAACTTGGTACTTTGCGGCACTGGGGCATGGTACTGGATGCACCTGTGAAGGGTGTTAAGAGTCGTACGGCAGGGCTGTGGAAGCCGACAGCCATAGGCTTGGAGTTTGCATACAACAAACTTTCTGTGCCCAAGTACAAGTACATTTACAACGACACTGTGTTTGATACTGAAGGCGCTGACGTCACCATACTTGACTGTATTGGTGAACACTTTGACTACAACGAACTTATGAATGCGAACTATTATGGCGACTACACCGGAATGGAAAGTGAAGAAGGCGGTGAGGCTTCTGCTTGATAGGCTGGGCGTTTACCACTTCATGCCCCCTGCTAACGGCTTTGGTCGTGCGGGGATACCTGACATCATTGGCTGTATGGACGGACACTTCATCGCCATCGAGTGCAAGGCAGGCAAGGGGCAGACTACGCCCCTGCAAGACAGAGAACTTAATATGATTCTCAACGCTGGGGGTACTGTGTTCATTGCGCGTGAGCACAACATTCCCGACTTAGAACTACTACTCAAGGAGAAACAAAATGAGTTACGTGGACGGTGATTACTCAATGACAGAGGAAGAACTCGAACGCAGGGTCGAGGCCATGTCGGATGAGGAGCAGCACCATTTCAGATTACTGATTCACAAGTTGGTGATGTGTTATGGGGAAGGTAAAGCACAGGGCGTGTTCATCATTGGACGCGCTGAAGATAATGTCGCAGGAGTCGTTACCCTAAACTGTAACGAGATGGAGGCGTCGCAACTCATGTTGGCGGCAAACGATTTTTTCGGCTTTCTAAACGTCCTCGACGCACCACCCAAGGAGAACTTTAATTGAGTGCGCCCTACAAACAGATCATTACGATTGACTTCGAGACGGCATGGAATACCAAGGATGGTTACACGCTGAGCAAGATGACAACAGAGGAGTACATACGTGACCCAAGATTCAAAGCCTTTGGCGCCTGCATCCATGAGTTCGGATCAGACAAACGATCACAGTGGTACAGAGGAAAGGAGCTTCCAAGAATCTTGGCTTGTTATGACCCTTCTACTACTGCAGTTCTGGCTCATAACGCTCAGTTCGATATATCTATATTGGAATGGGTATATGGGTGGCATCCTTGCTTCATTTTTGATACTCTCTCCATGGCTCGTGCTCTGCGCGGTGTTGAGGTTGGCAATTCATTGATGAAGTTGGCCGAGGACTTCGGCCTACCGCCCAAGGGTACGGCTGTATACACAACCAACGGCTACACGGAGCTTGCACCTTCCATGGAGCAAGAACTGGCTGAGTACTGCGCACACGATGTGTACCTGTGTGAGCAAATCTTTAGGCGCTTGGTCAAGGGCTACCCGTCCAGTGAACTCAGGCTCATCGACATGACACTCAAGATGTACACACGCCCAGTGTTGCAGCTTGACGCCCTCATGCTACATAACGCAATAGAAAAGGAGAGAGAAGATCGTGAATCATTACTACAAAGGCTTGGCGTGGAGGAAACTGCGCTTGCGTCGAACCCGAAGTTTGCGGACGCCCTCATTGCGTTGGGCATCAAACCCCCAACTAAAATCTCTAAGACCACAGGTAAGGAGGCGCTTGCTCTTGCAAAGAACGATGCGCTATTTCAAACTCTCCTCAACGGTGAACGTGAAGACGTTGCCCTCCTTTGTCAAGCGCGCCTTCGGGTTAAGTCCACAACCGAGCGAACCCGTGCACAGCGATTCCTCGACATCAGTCAGCGCGGTGCGCTTCCTGTCCCCCTCTCCTACTATGGGGCTCAGACGGGTAGGTGGACAGCGGCCAAAGGTTCGGCCATCAACATGCAAAACCTCAAGCGAGGCTCGTTCCTGCGTAAAGCAATTATGGCTCCCGAAGGCTACCAACTCGTCGTTGGAGATCTATCGCAGATTGAACCGCGAGTTCTTGCGTGGCTTTCAGATTACCAAGACATGCTTACGATCTTCAGGGGTGGGGGTGACCCTTACGCCGCGTTCGGAGCGCAGATGTTTAACGTACCCGGACTCACTAAGGAGTCTCACCCAGATCTTCGGCAGTCTGCCAAGAGCGCGTTGCTTGGCTGCGGATACGGCCTTGGTTGGGCGGCTTTTGCGTCTCAACTTCTCGTGGGATTCCTCGGGGCACCGCCCGTTCGGTATGAGAAAGATTTTGCAAAGAAGCTAGGCGTAGATGGCCGGTACATCGACAAGTTCCTTGAGTGGGATGACAACCACACGAAGATGATGGAGATACCCCACACTTGTACCGATCTGGAGCTACTCATTCACTGCGTAGCGGCCAAGAAGATCATCGACAAGTACAGGGCTACGGCTCACCCCGTTGTGAGCTTTTGGGACATGTGCTCTGGCCTCATACAAACAGCACTTGCAGACGGCAATGAGTTCGTGTATAAATGTATTACCTTCAAGAAGGGTGAGATAGTTCTGCCAAACGGCATGAGTCTGCTCTACCCTGACTTGCGACAGCAGAAGGACGAGAAAGGTAGGAGCCAGTGGGTATACGGGCCAGACGCTACCAAGCTGTACGCAGGCAAGATCACGAACAATGTGGTGCAGGGCACTGCGCGTATTGTGATGACGGATGGGATGCTACGAACTGCAAAGAGGTACTTTGTGGCGGGAACGGTGCATGACGAGCAGATCGTTGTTGTGCCGGAAGCAGAGGTTGAGGAAGCTAAGACTTGGGTCTTGGCTCAGATGGTCATGGAGCCGAGCTATATGCCCGGTATTCCACTAGACGCTGACGGTGGCGCGCATCGTCGATATGGGTTAGCAAAAAACTAAAAGGAGAAAGTATGAAGTTACCAACGCGTATGCGTGTGGGCAGGAAATGGTACAGCGTGGAGGTGGTGGAAGCCATGCTTCACCGCCGAGATATGGGGCGCACGTTCTACCCAGAGCAGTGCATCCGGCTTGGCAAGGTCAGCAATGTGACGGGGCGTAGGTTCACCAAGGAAGAATTGGCTGACACGTTCTGGCACGAGGTAGTCCACGCCATACTGGAAGACATGGGGCAGTACGATCTCAACAAGAACGAGGCGTTTGTCACACAGTTTGCCAACCGATTAACTGTAGCAATAAAGACTGCGAAGTTTGATGACTAAACCAATTACATGGAGCCACTCATCCCTCAAGGACTACGAGGGCTGCGCCCGTAGGTATCACGAAGTGAAGGTCTTGAAGAACTACAAGTTCCAAGAGACTGAAGCAACGCGCTATGGCACGGTACTGCATGAAGCGGCTGAGCTTTACATCAAGGAAGGCAAGCCCCTGCCACCAGAGTTTGCGTACATCAAGGACACGCTAGATGCCCTAAACGCCAAGCCCGGAAGGAAGCTGTGCGAGTACAAGATGGGGCTGACTGTGGACTTGCGTCCCTGTGAGTTTCTTGGCAAGGATGTGTGGCTTCGTGGTATTGCTGACTTGCTCATCATTGACGATGAGAACTTAACTGGTTGGGTCGTGGACTACAAAACTGGCAACAACAAGTACCCCGATCGTGAGCAACTTAAACTGATGGCGCTCATGGTATTCGCCCACTTCCCGCACATCCGAAAGGTCAACGCAGCTTTGCTGTTCGTTGTCAAGGACGATATGGTTAGGGCGTCATACACGATTGACCAAGCCGAAGCTGAGTGGTGGCAGTATCGCCAACGCGTAGCTAGGATTGAACAAGCGCATGCAACAGGCGTATGGAACCCAAGACCCTCACCGCTGTGTCCTTGGTGTCCCGTTACAACCTGCGAAAACCACCCAAAACATTAAGGAGAAAGACATGAACGTATACGACATCGACATCGTGACAGACTCAGACGAAGGCCGCACAGTCAATGTGTGGACACTCAACGCCAACAACATGGCCGAAGCATTGCTTGATGCGTTTGAGAAGAATAAGAACTCACTCAAAGGCGTAACAGAAGGCGCTGTCATGGTGACCATCACAAAACAATTATCAAAGCAAGCAGCGCTCTCAAACTTTGAGATGCAAAATAGAGTGCGTATCATGGTGGCTGAGACTGAGCAGTCCATCATGGATTTAATCAAACCCCCTGTTAAACACTAAAGGAAATTTATGTCTCTCAAAAAACCACACGACGTCCATCATTCATACGCTGACATGTGCCATGTATGTAACAGACCGCTAGACGCTAACGATAACGCAGTTATGCACGACGGTTATGTCCGCCCTACAAAAACTGAGTACTCTAGCTATGGCACTATTGGGTTGCATGTAGAGTGCGCTACGATCCTATCAATGCGTTTAATTGCGGACGTAATGAAACAAGGCCGAGGTGAAAACGAACCCCGTGTAGTAGATAGCCTTGGCAAAATTCGTAAAATATATCAAGAGGAAATTTAATCATGGCTACACGCAACTACCGCAGTGAGTACGACAACTACCAAGGCAAACCCGACCAGATCAAGAAACGCGCAGAGCGAGTCAAGGCTCGTCGCATGATGGAGAAGACGGGTTCAGCTACCAAGGGTGACGGCAAAGATGTGGATCACATCAAGCCCATGCGCTCGGGCGGTACGTCAGCGAAGGGCAACCTTCGAATGCGAAGTAAGTCAGCGAACCGATCAGATAATAAATAAACGGAGAAAGCATGGAAATCATCGAGGACAAAGCACTTGTCTTTCGCACCCGCAACCCACAGAAATATCAGGTAATCCCAAAACACAAAGTCATCGAGCGTATGGATGGCGGCTACGACGTAGCTGTGTATTGGGGTCTTGACGAATGTCGGGTACTGCGTAACCTAGGTGTTAAAAACATTCAATCGCCTATCACTAGGCGCTACAACTGGCCGGGTAAATACAAACCCATGGCCCACCAAATTGATACTGCATCTTTCTTAACGCTCAATCGCAAAGCCTTCGTGTTTAGTGAGCCGGGCACTGGCAAGACGCTCTCCGCTTTGTGGGCGGCTGATTACCTGATGGAACGTGGCGAAGTAAAGCGCTGTTTGATACTGTGTCCCTTGTCGATCATGCAGTCTGCATGGCTTGGCGATTTAAACAACAGCATCATCCATCGCTCTGCCATCGTCGCGCACCATGCGCAGGCTAGTCGGCGTATCGAGATGGTTCAGCAAGATTACGAATTTGTAATCGCCAACTACGATGGGCTGAACTTGATCGCTGACGAGATCAATAACGATGGGCGCTTTGACTTAATCATTGTTGACGAGGCTAACGCCTACAAGACCATGACGACTAAGCGTTGGAAGACCCTGAAGTCCATCATCAAGCCCAACACATTCCTGTGGATGATGACGGGTACACCCGCATCGCAGTCCCCTGCGGATGCGTACGGCCTAGCCAAGTTGGTTAACCCCGATGGCGTGCCCAAGTTCTTCACTGCGTGGCGCGATCAGGTCATGCACAAGATCACGATGTTTAAGTGGGCGGCTAAACCAAACGCACCAGAATTGGTACATGAGGCACTGCAACCGGCCATTCGCTTTACCAAAGAGATGTGCCTTGACCTACCGCCTGTCATTACCATGACGCGTGAAGTCCCGCTAACGCCACAGCAAGCCAAGTATTACAACTTGCTCAAGGACAAGATGATGGTGTATGCGGCAGGGGAAACCATCAGTGCAGTAAACGCTGCAGCAGGGGTCTCAAAGCTCTTGCAGATCAGTTGTGGTGCGGCCTACACAGACGACAGGGAAGTTGTGGAGTTCGACTCAGCGCCTCGCCTTGGTGTGCTTGAGGAAATCTTGGAGGAGACAAACCGCAAGGTCATCATCTTCGCCTTGTTCCGTAGCACCATCGACACGATACACAACCACCTCTTGAAGAAGGGCATCGCCAACGAGTGCATCCATGGCAGTGTGACACCGCCCAAACGCGCAGACACCATCAGGCGATTCCAAAGCGAACCTGACCCTCGCGTGTTGGTGATGCAACCGCAAGCTAGTGCCCACGGGATTACCCTAACTGCCGCTGACACTGTGGTGTTCTATGGGCCACTGATGAGTGTAGAGCAGTACGTTCAGTGCATAGCACGAGCCGACCGCAAAGGTCAAGACTCCGACAAGGTTACTGTAATTCACATTCAGGGTAGCCCAATCGAGAAGAAGATGTTTAAAGCATTAGAAGACAAGGTAACTGATAACTCTTTGCTTACAGAGATGTTCGACACAGAAATAAATTCATGAAAGGGGGTTGCAACGCAAAGAAAACTATGTAAACTGTCAAACCTTAGACAAAAACAATACAGGAGAAAGCACAATGTCTGAAGAAACCCAAGAGCCAGTACCTCTGGACAGGCTCGCAAAAATCTATCGCAAAATCAAGGAGCGCATCGACCGCTTGACTCAAGAGTACGACACCGAAATCGAAACTCTGAAGGCACAGCAAGATGAAGTCCGCTTTGCGATGAAAGACCAGATGAAGTCCATGGGCGTCAAGTCCGTGCAGACTTCCTTTGGAACTGTGTCAATGGTGACCAAGACGCGTTACAACACGCAGGACTGGGACTCATTCAAGAAGTTTATTCTTGAGCATGAAGTCGTGGACTTGCTGGAGAAACGCATCGCGCAAACCAACATGGCACGGTACCTCGAAGAGAACCCGGGCTCTCTCCCGCCGGGCTTGAACTCTGTAACGGAGTTTGAGATTCGCGTAACTAAACCAACCAAGTAAATTTATCATGACTAATATCGCACTATTCAACCCTTCCAATGTTCCCTCATTCGCACGCAACAACGAGTTGTCTGACACAGCCAAAGCCCTCACGGGCGGTGGCGTAGGCACTAGCACCAAGCGCATCTCCATCAAAGGTGGTGTGTTCCGGTTGCTGGCCGGTGGCAAGGAGATCGCTTCTATCGACGAGCGCTTCTTGGATGTCATCATCGTCAAGGCTGCCCCCAAGGTCAGCCGCATCTTCTACGCTAAGTCTTATGACGGTGACAACATCACTGGCCCTGACTGCTGGAGCAACGATGGTGAGCGCCCAGACGCATCCGCTGAAAACAAGCAAGGTACTACCTGCATGTCCTGCCCCCAGAACATTGCAGGCTCTGGCCAAGGCAATAGCCGTGCTTGCCGCTACCAACAACGCTTGGCTGTGGTGCTTGAGAACAACATTGAAGGCGACATACTGCAGTTGACTTTGCCAGCCACTTCGGTGTTTGGTAAGGAAGACGGAGACAAGCGCCCATTGCAAGCCTT
>Ga0315909_10007322_pt1 | contig 12341 bp, 6 predicted proteins | sample LakEriMetagenome_11_FD_203527 | JGI IMG/M metagenome (GOLD analysis project Ga0315909, IMG submission 203527) | Freshwater fungal communities from buoy surface, Lake Erie, Ohio, United States - Buoy 2 MA125 | ecosystem: Environmental > Aquatic > Freshwater > Lake | place: USA: Lake Erie, Ohio...
CCTTCCATACTGCCTCAGCAAGTGCTTGCTGTCCGAGTACGTAGGTGTTGTAAACACGTGCCTTTGGAGTAACTGTAAGTGTGTTTGTTCCAACAGTTCCTGAGTTAGCGACAGACACTGTGAATGTTGTGTTTGTAGCGCCAACTTCAATTGCTGTAATCAAAGCACCTGAACCTACGTTAGTACCTGAGATAGCATCTCCGACCTCAGCAAGACCACCGAAAGCAGCGTTTGCTGCTACGATAGTGAATGCACCTGAAACACCGCTTACTGCAGGAGCAGTAGCAAGTGCTGTTAGAGCAGCACCTGAGATAGTGTTGGTCATGCGTGGTGTCTCGATGAAACGGACACCTTCCCATGCGCCGAGTTCACCAGCAAGAAGTGGACCAACATTCTGGTACTCATGTGGTGTACGCCAGATGTTGTTACCTGTCTCTGTACGAAGGTCGTGTGAGATTTCTGGATGGATGTATGAAACATACATTCCGCCACGTGGAACAACGTTTGAAGCGCGCAACTTTGTTACAGCGTAACGTACGTCGCGTCCCTTAAATGTATCTGATGCTACGATTGTTGACTTAGCAGCAGTTGTTGAAAGTGCACCAGCGGATTCGCGGATGACGTTTGTACCTGCATCTAGGATAGCGGCAATACCGTTATCTAGTGTGGTTGCCATGTTGAACGCAACTGCGTTTGCAATCCATGGGTCAACATCAGCAAGTGACATAAGTGACAACTTGCGTGTTGGAAGCACTACGCGACCTAGTTCTGTCTGTGCGACATCTAGTGTTGTAGTTGCTGGAAGTGCTACTGCATCTGGGTCAACAGTTTCAGATAGTGTTGCACCAGCAATTGTGGTGTCAGCAATATCGTTGTGGAACTGGAAACGGATTGAAGAACCGTCGTGGGTTGGGTTTCCAATTTTCTTGTCCGCGATAGCACGGAACTGTGGCACTGAACGAAGGTTGAGTTCAATCAACTTATCGTAAGCCATAGTTACAAGATTGGAACCTAAACCAGAGGTTGAAGTTGTGAAGGTATCTGCCATTTGGAAAGATACTCCTTTTCTGATTGGTTAGTGTGCGGTTTTTTACTGACCGCTGAGGATTGATAAGATTTCTTCTTCGCTTGATGCTCCCGCGATGCGGTTCATCAGGTCGTCAGAAGATGCGGATGTCTCTGCTCCAGTGAGCACAGCGTCCATCTTTCGCAATGAATTGATATCCTCTTGGTTAACGGCTGACGACTTTTCAGTTGGTGTGTATCCGAAGACATCACCATTGTTGTCCAGCCATGCGCTAATAGCATCTTCAGATGCCTCGATATCAGATGGAATAAACTGTGCAATCTTTTGATTGACACCCTTGGACGCAAGTACGTCCTTTAAAATCCGCTCTTTTTGGGCTTTGGTGAGTTCACCATATGAAGTTTCCAAATCCTTGTTCTTACGCTGCTCGGCTTTAAGTGCCTTACGTAGTTTCTTAACGAGGTCTGTATCAGACTCAAATCCACCTGTAGTGGTATCTTCGTCTTCTTCATCTTCCCAGTAGTTGTCGCGGTTATCGCTCATGCGATTGTCTCCCTTATTAGTAGTTGTCGCACACCTCAATTCAGACGGGGAATCTGTCTTGGCTTGTACTCTCGGTCTTGTACGCCCTCTGGGGCCGATAGGTCCAGAGGGGATTCTTTATACCATTCTGCTGGTTAGTGAGCCAGAGGTAAGTCCGGCTGTGCCTTGGAAGGCTCTCTTATTTTGTTCTTCAAGTATCTTGCGTCGTTCAGATGCAGTCCCTTGGAACTCTTCTGCGACTAGACTTTGCTGGATACTTTCAGTCAGTGCTTGGTTACTTGCTACTGTACCGCCAGCCTTTTGATAAATACCTGCATACTTAACAAGTGGGTTAATTGTCTGAGCAATATTCTCAAAGCCAGTAGAAGCAAGTTGAGAAATAGCCGCTTCTGTATAACCCTTAGCAGTTAAATCAGCAGCAATCTTCTTAAAGTCTGCAAGTGGTGCAGCGCCTGTCTGTATGTTGCCACGGCGGATAGCCTCAGCAACGAATGCTCCAGTATTACGATTAATCTCAAACTGTTCTTTACCAAGTTTAGAATCCATAAAGAAGTCTTGTAATCCTGTAGCATCTTTGATGTATCCAAGTTTAATAAATGCTGCTGTCTTATTAGGGTCTGCTGTAATACCAGCAAGACGCGCTTCATTAGCGCGCTTATCTAGGTCTTCAACAGAGACATTGTTTTTAACATACTCTTTAATGGAATCAACAGCAAGATACTTATCGCTAAACCCATATTTTGATTTTAAGCCTTTGTATCCTTCTACGGCGTTGAATATCTCGCCAGCAGTTTTAGGCATAGGTAGTCCCTCATTGAGATAGCCATATTCTGTATAGAAAGGAGATGTAATCTTTGTCCCATTTTTAAGAGTATAATCTTTAGTATTTAGGAATACTTCAATTGCATTGTCATAGTCTAGGTTATCTTTAAGAAGTGAATTAAGATAACTAGCAGATGAATCAACAATGTTTGATGAGAATCCTTGAGCCTTGAGAAGAGCCTTAAGAACGTCTACGCTTGTAGAAGGCTTACCAGGAGTATCTGTTGTGTTTGCACCAGTACCTGTACCAGTGCCTGTACCAGCGCCGGTAGTTCCGCCACCAGGCGTACCAGTGGAGTACAGTCTCCATGAACCACCACTAACATCTGAAATAAATTTATAAACGAATCCTGCAGGTGCTTGCCCTGGAGGTCCTGCAGCCTGTGTTGCAGCATTCTGCTGAACACGAGTGAGTGGCTTTTCAGCCTTTGCAGTGCCGTCTGGATTAAGACCCTGTGCTACATATGAATCTGATAGCGTTTGCTTCATGCTCTCAATAAGAGAATTTGCTTTTGCAATAGCACTTGCTGTTGAAGTTGTAGATGTAGGTTTAGCAGCAGGTGATGTTTTAACAGGAGTTGGCGTTGGGGTAGCCTTTGGCGTTGCAGCCTTGGTAGGTTTTACAACTGTACCGAATTCGTCTTTTGGTGCAATAGCCATGATTACCTCAGCGCATTCTTAAGTGTTTGAGCCATATTGACTGCTGTGTTAATTGCTGTAGATGTACTGTCATAGCGAGTATCATTTACCACTAAATCATTTAGTTCAAAATCATTTGGCAGTCTGTAGTTTCCCTTTTCGTCTTTAAAGTTAAGAACCTTTATAGCCAATGGGTCTTTAGTATCGATTGTTCTTTCAAGTGCATTACCGATAGACTTTAATACAGGGTCAATGTACTTGCTTGCATTTTCACCAGGTTGTAGAGAACCCTGGATAGACATGAAGCGTCCAGCAGCCTTCTTCTGTAAATCTCCTACATACTGGTTAAACATTTCCTTCTGAACTTCTTCATCAGGGCTTGACAGGATGTTCTTGATTACAGGAGATACGCTAGCAAAATCTGGTTCAGGTTCGTAGTTGCCCTTGTGGTATGAAGCAATAGTGTCATAGATAGTCTTGGCAGTTCCGCCAATGTCTTCAACATTAAACTGAGCCTCTGGAAAGTTTTCAACTAGGAAGTCAGCAAGGAACTTAGTCTGCTCTTCTGTAGTAAATCCCTCACCCATAGCAATTGTAGGGCTAGTAACTTTAGTGTTTGTAAGTTTAACTCCATCTTTGGTAAGAATCTTGGAGTAAACTTTTTGACCAATCTTGTCAACCTTTTGCTTGCCTGTAGCCTTGTCAATTACTGGCTTACTCTTGGTATCGTAACGATAACCCTTTTCAGTCTTAGTATCTGTAGTAGTAGGCTGTAGTTGCTTCTTGCTTTCTTCATTCCATGCATCTTGGAACTTCTTGTCAAGTTCTGCTGCAGGAAACTGTCCGAAAGCCTTGAAGTATGCATCTGTGTAACCTTGACGAGCATCATTTAAATCCTTCAACTTCAAAGCAGATTGAACTTGCTTTGTATATTGAGTCGTCATATCAGGCTGTGCAATAGCCTTGCCCTTAAGCGAATCATTGTATGTAGCCAAGTAAGATAGTGGGTCTAACTGGCTAGCAATAGATGCAGAGAAAACTTTATCCATAGCAGCCAACTCATCAAGACCAACAACACCTAGTGGGGTGGTTGACTTGCTGAGTTTAGACTTACGCATCATGTCTTGGAATGCTTCAAACTCTGTCTTATATCCACCAAGTCCAGGTGATGACATAGAGCGTCGAATATCCTGGAAGGCTGCTTGCTTTGCAACAAGGTCAGTGGTTGTAACGAATCTTACAAAAGGGTTGTCAGACTGACTATAAATACCAAGTAGTTCTTGTGTGGTAGCCATTACTTAGCCTCCCTTAGTATTCCAGCAAATACCCCGTAGTACATGCGGGAGAATTCAGGATTCTGCATAATTAGTCTTTCTCCTAATGTAACGAGTTCGTTACGCATCAATATAGCAATTCCACCACCTGAGAGTTCAGCGTAGTTAGATGCCTTCTGCATGTTTAATACCTTCTTGAGTTCATCAAACTTTGCATAGAACTCTTGTGTTTCTTTAAACACAGGAGACTTCTGGAAAGCAGGGTCTTGCAAGGCAAGCCCAATGTTTGCAACTTTCTGGTCATTTACTCCTGTTACAAGAGTGTCAGAAGGGCGAGCACCGAACTGCTTATCAAGAACAGCAATCTGTTCGTTGTACCAGTAGTCTGTATATCCACCAGCAATTTGCTTTTCAGCAATCTGGCTCTTAAGCATCGCATAAACCATGCCCTCAGACTCTTGTGCAATTTCTGATGTGCTCAATGCGCGTCGAGCACCGCTTCTCTTCTGCCAGTTGTAATACTTGAGAGAGTATTCCCCACCAGGGAAGAAGTATGGAATAACATCTCCAGTAGGAGTTGCATACTTATCTGCAATATCTGGATTATTGTTTAAGAATGTCCAGGCATCTGCAGAACCTGATGTTCCAGGTGTACTTCCGCTTACTGCAACAAGAATGTTATTGATACCGAACTTATCAGCAAATTCAACTACTGCTGCGTTGCGGTCTCCAGGATGTCTTTCGTTGGTGTTCTTCCACTCTTTGTAGAGCATGCTCATCGTCATAAAGTTCTGCTTATTATTAGGGTTCTTAACCTTAGCAAGAACTTCCTGAATAGGTGTTGCAGGTGAAATTGACTGGAAGACTGCTCCCCAGATGTTCATATTTTTTGCAAGACGTTCAGCATCATTAAACAACTTAACGCGTGAAGCATCTGTTGCAAATGGATTGTCGCCATACTGACCGGTAGAGGCTAGATATGAAGCCCAGTCTTTAACTCCACGCTGTGTAGAAGCATCATCGCCAAGAATGGCTGCTGATGTCTTTTTAAACCAAGCAGGAAAAATAATATCCTGGAGTGCCTTTGGTTGACCAAACGGCGTAAGGATATCTCTAATAAAGTCATCTGCTGGACCAAATGCACTAGCACGACCAGATATTTGGTACGCTGCAACCATAGCAGGTCCCATTCCAGGTGCTACTGGGTTAAGAGAACCAAATGCAAGGTTGAGAGACTCAACAGGTGTTGTAATCTGCAAAGCGTCTTTCATGTTAATGTTCTTACCGGCAATTGCTCCAATTAAAGAGCCAGCAAGAGGCATCTTAAACTTAATCTGTTCTTGACCCTCATCTTTGTAAAGGAATCCCTGCTGGTCATCATATGTCATACCAGAGACATCATAGATAACGTTTGAGCCTTCTTTAGTCAAAGCGTCAAATGCTTTACCAGCCTTGTAGATAGGAACTGGGTTAGACCATGTAAGTTCTGCCCACTTACCAAGTGTATTGTAGTGAGCCTGTGCGAATGGTGCTACAAGACGAGCAGCGTTTGCCCACTGCTTCTGCTTTGCAGCATCATAGAAAAGGTCTTTAACGTATGAAGCGGCTCTTTCGCCAGCCATTGAATCAAGAGTCTTAATTGATACGCCACCTTGGTGTACGTAATTAGGGTTAGCCTCACGCTTTTTAATAGTGTTAGTAATGGCTTTAAGTGTTCTAGGAGTACGGCCAATAATCTTTTTTCCACCCTTAGAGGTTGGAGCAAGTGCTTTATTGGCAGCAGGAAGAAGTTTTCTTAAGTCTTCTGTGCTAAGCATATCTGCGTATCCTGCAACGAAGTCCCAGTAGGAAGCATCGAATTCAGGACCAAAGTTATACTTGCTTTCTCTTACTGCAGCCCAGTTAAAGAACATATCAGTTACTTGCTTAGCCTTGCTACTTATTCCTTCGCCAACATACTTTTCAGTCATGTTTTTGACAATAGAACCAGTTAATTCTTCTGGCTTAATCAATGCAGCAATTTGACGTTCAAATACCTTTTCTGCTGCAAGAACGCCTTCTGTTGTTAGTCCCTTTTGGCGATAAGGAGTTTTAATTAACACTGGCTTACCGCTAGGCGTTGTTGTTCTAACTTGACCATCACGAATGAGGTCCATAAGTAGGTTACGCTTAGAACCTTGTCCACCAAGAAGTTCTAATTGACCTGCAACGCTGTCTGCTTGTTTAGAATCAAAGAGCCAAATACGAATGTTTTCTTTATTCATATTGTCTGCAACTACACCAGGACCAGTTTCCTTAAAAGGATTCTTAAGGAGAACTTGACGCATTCCTTCGTTGTTATCAAAGATTGCTGATGCAAATTCTTTTAACTTGTTTCCTGGTTCGTCAAATGTAGCAATAAGATTATCAATGTATTCAATCTCTGCATCTGGGCGTCCAAGTGACATAACTCTAATTACATCTGGCATGAACTTATCTGATGAGAAGTTATTGAGAGTCCAAGCAAGTCCCTGCAAGAAGTCAGGGTGCTCAGAAGTCACATCTTCGTAAGCCTTAAAGAGTGTTCCCTTACGGGCTTCTGCTCCGTAGTCACCGCGAGATGTACCACGCATAAGAGACATACGTGCAATAATTGAGTCAGATAGTTCTACTTCTGCATCTGTAGTCTTCATAGCCTGACCTAGAGCATTAACGCCATACTTAGAACGCTTAGCAAGCATCTTCTGGACAGCATTACCTTGTGGGTCTGACATCATCATGGAAATAAAACCTATAGGGTTATTAAATAGGCTGTTATGTCCTGAAAAGAACTGACGCATTTGCATTTCTGCAATGTTGCGGAATACATAAGATAGACGAAGAACTAACTGGGCTGTACGCCATAAGTCGCCTGCTTCTTCAATAAGAATTTTTGCAGAACGTGTCTGTCCAAATAAAGGCAAGTTAGTCTTATATCCGACAATTGCCTCGTTTATTGCACGTGAGTCTGGAAGATTAAGAACGTCTTTAACTAACTGTGACTCAAGAATTCCTTTTTCAAGGCGGATAGGCGGAACGCCTTCTCCAACAATTAAACCAGAACCCTTGTTACCAATGGCGTTGCCAAGCGAGTAAGAAGATATAATTGCTTCTTCTTTTCCGTTAATACGAGTTACATTACGAAGTTTTAGGATTTCGTCTTCGGTAAGGTTAAGTGCCTTACCGACTTCTGTTACGATATCACCAATTCCGTTGCTAACTGCAGCAGCGCGTTCAGCATTTGTAGTAGCAGCAAATACAGCACGTTGTGTCTTCTCAATAATTGACTCTTGAGTTCCCTTAAGAAGAATCTTCCCAAACTTAGATGTCAAACCAAGTGAACTAATCCAGTCCTCGACACCGTTATTAACCGCAGTAACGTCATTAAGATTCAAGGCAGTAGAGCGAATGTAAAAACGACCTAGAGCACGATTGATATTCTCTGCGTACCTAACTGCATTCATGTTAACCATAGGAACCATACGAGCAGCAGGATTGGTAGCAATCTTAACACCAGCAGATAGAGACTCTTTAATCTTAAGAGCATCTCCACCAGGTGCTAGTTCGTCAGCAAATACTTTAAATACATCATCTACTGATTCAGCCTGAGTTAGTTTTAGAATCATAGTGTCATCTAACTTGCGACCAAATAAACGGCGCAGTCTAACTGGGTCTGTTTCTTTAGCAATCAGTTCAGCAACAGGCTGGAATTGACGACCAAGCATCCACTTAAGTCCCTTTTCAACACCAGGTGTATCGAGGACATTGCCCATAAAGTTATTAGTAATACCAATTTGAGCCTGAATAGACTCACGCATTACTGCATTTTCTGCAAGTTCTGCTTCAAGTTTGAGTAGATTCTTGATGCCAGCATTTCCTGGGTCTTGGATAAGTTCACGGAGCATATCTGGGTCTCCGTTTGCCTTCTCACGAAGTTGCTTGAACCATACTTCCTTATCATCTAAATCTAGTTGCTTGTTAAGCAAATCATCAAGTTCATTCTGGCGAGCAGCAATTGAAGCCTTTGTATCTTGAACTGAATCAAGTAACTTCATTATATTAGGACCAAGATTAGTTGGGTCAGCAAACTCCGCTGCAGCATTACCTACTTCTGCGCGAGTAGCAGCAAGACGTTCAGCGCGAGTGATGACTACGCCGCCTTCTTTGCCATAGATAGAACGAATATTAGTATATCCGTCTACCTTCCAAATCTTATCAACTATGTTTGTAATATTGCGCATGACGTTCCAGTTATTCAACTGTGCAACCTCACCGATAAGTGCTCCTAGTGGCTTTGCTTCCACAAGTAAATCACCCATGCTAAACAGTGAACCTACAAAACCTTCGAGGTTTGCAGCACCGTCGCGTAAACCTGCAGCAAGTCCAGAGTAAACCTTAGCGTCTGGGTCAGTAGCCTTTTTGCCTAGTTTATCAAGAGAATCTGCCAACTTTGAACGACGGACTGCTTCAGCAGCACGTGTAGCGTCATCAGAGTTCATAAAATTGTCAGCAAGGTCTAAAAGTTTTAGTTTTTTAGCGTCGTTAGCAGTTACAATATACTCATCTAGCCCGTGTGCACCAACGCTAATTTTGCCATACTCTGGAATCTCATCCATGATGAAGTGTCCATCAAAGAATCCACCTGTATTCTTCATGTCAGCAGTGAGCAAGTCCATAGCCTGGGTTAATTCTCCAGTTTGAGTCTTTGGATTTGCTACAAACCACTCAGCAATATTCTTATTAGAAAGAGTTCTTTTTACTTCGCTAGTTTCAGGGTAATTAGCCCAGCGTAGCCACTTATCTGATTCAAAGTTAAGAAGTTTCTTAGCAGTATCAACCTGACGATTAATAAGTTTTTGTTCTGTAGCAATAATCTCTTGCTCTTTAGCCTTGTACTGGTTGCCAAGTCTCTTGTACTGACTAGAAATTTTCTTAGTAATTTTATCGCGTGTAATGTCACCTGATTTTTCAAGGTCATCAATTGCTTCTTTAGCGATATTATCAAAATATGAACTCGTGTAAGGTGTAACTTCTTTGCTAATCTTACTAAGTTGCTTACCCTGTGTAACAATTTTGCCTACAGCGCCAGGTCCAAACCATGTTGATGGGTCTGCAGCCACGTTAAGGGTTGCATCTACGACTCCTGATAGCACACTATAAGCATTACTGTTAGGATTCATGCCTACACCATTAAAAATACCGCGTCCAAGTGTGAATGACTTGCCGTTGATAAGACCAAACTGAGCCATTTCTTTGGCTTGTGCTTTGCCAACCTTAGTTTCAGGTGATACAAAGAAGCCAGAACCCATTCCATCGTTTTTGTTACGAAGAATTTGACCTAGTTGTGTGCTTTCGCCAAGAAGTCCTTGTTGTATATCTCTAAGTGTCTGCATGCCAGCACCTTTTTCATTGCGAGCAATTGCTGTTATGTCACGACCAAGTGTTGTAGCCATATCGTAAGGTGAACGAAGACCAGCAAATAGCAAGCGAGTAGTACCCTTGAATGGGTCATATACGCCTTCTTTGAATGCAGCCTCAATAGAACCAAGAATTCCACGCTTAGGCTTTACGCTACTCTTAATGTTATCCATCTTAAGGGCATCATTTTTAAGAGCAGCAAGTCCATCAACAGCAGTAATCTTACCAAGACCAGGAGTATCAGCATTAAGTCCTTGTTTTACCATAGACATAACAAGGTCGTTACTCATACCCGGATACTTTTTAAGGATACCGTTAAAGTTATCTAACTCATCGCCACGCAAAGATGCAGTCTGCATGTCTAGCATGCGCTGCAAAGGTGTCTTGGTCTGGGCTAAATAGCCCTTAATGGCTGCATTGACATCAGCCATTTATGATTCCATTTCGTTGAATGCTTCTACCATCATTAGTAGTTGACGAGATGTAGGATTTGCCTGTAGCAAAGCACGAGCAAGAAGAGAACTCTGGTCTGGTGCATCTACTGGTGTCTGTAGAACTGAATCATCAGCACCGGGACCACCCTTTGCTCCTTGTGAAATAGGAACATTAGGATTACCAGGAGCAAAAACATTTGTTGTACGAACAGTAGGGGTAACATTTTCTGAAACAGGAGCCATTGGCAAACTGCCAGCAACTTCTGTAGAAGCACCTTGTGCAAGATTTGTTAGATTAGAACGCTCAGTATATGCCCCACCAGGAGCATTTTGAATCTTTGCATCATTAACTACTTTTTGTACACGAGCACTAAGATTTTTGTCAGTACGCTTGGAGTCTGGTCCAACTCCTGAAACAACTTCTGCCATTTTTAGTCCTCGTCTTCGTCCATGTATCTTGAAATATCTTTATCTGTTGGGAGTTTCCATTCAACCCAATCAGGATATGAATCTTTGTCTGTAACAAGCGCTAGCGCTATGTCGTGTTTAAATCCTGCTCTTAGCAGCGAGGTGTAGAACTCGTTAAGCCAGATACAGTACATTTCCAAACGATTGTATTCGTTGGTATCTACTGTTACTACGCGCTTTTTGCGAGTTGCCACTTTAGCCTCCTAAGCCTGCTAACATTGTTGCTAAATCTGCTGGTGCTCCCTGTTGTTGAGGGGCTCCGCCAGAAGGTTGTCCAGGAGCCGCTGGGGACAGGGGCGCTTGCTCAACTGGGCCTTGTGTGCCTGGCGGAGCCATCTCTGGCTGCATCGGTTGTTCAGGTTCTTCAACCTTAAACACTGCCAACGCAGCAGCCTCGATACTATCCCCTTTACGGCGACGTTCAATAACGTCTGCAATATTCTGGATTAGTTTAGATGGGTCTTGACCTTGTGCGGCCATAGCAGGAATTGCTTGCGCACTTGCAGTGATTGCTGCAGTTAGGTTCTCGCGCATCTGTTCGATTTCAATTCGTTGTTCTTCCATAGTAACGTTAACGCTCCATGGTAATTCACGACGAATGAAATCTTTTGATACTAGGTTTGCACCTAGCGCTTGGAGAGAGAAAATCAGGGCGCGAGAAGGGTCTAATCCAGCCATCAAGCCATATCGGACTTCTACCGAAGTATCGCCCTTAATGTCCTTGCCTGGCATGTACTTTAACTCGTACGGCGTACCTTGTGCTACACCTCTGACACTCTTATCCTTGTTGAAAAGGAGTTCATCCATTTCAAAACACAACTTGATGACATCTTCTAATATCTCAGCAAGAACTGTTTGACCAGCCTTAATCTGAGAATCGAAGGCACCGAGAAGTGCCTGGACACCTTGACCAGTGATAACACTAGCGTCAATGTTTCCAGTTCTACCCTCAGGATATCGAGCACCAAGACGTAATTCAGATTGGAGTGCTGATTGCTCCTGAAAAGTAGCAGCAGGAATGTCCAAACGGACACGCCCGACACCATTAGGATTTGTTGTACGAATGATTGCATCAGGACCCATAGGTAGGTCGATAACATCATCAGGTACAACAAGTGGGGCTTGGATTGACTTTTCAGCCGCTTCCATAGCCAGGTTAGCAAAACGTGCACGAGCAAGTTGTACGAACATAACGTCGTCAAATTGTCCACGTGGGTTTCCATCGATAGATGGACGTTCAGCAATTAAAACTGTCATCTTGCCCATTGGGTTCTTAGCCTGTGTAAGAGCAAGGTTCTTGCGTGATGGTACATACAAGACGATTGAGTCTTTATCCATGTAGCGGATAACTTCGATGTCTGCATTTAAATTCTGGTCAAAACCAAATTGTCCAAGAATCGCGTTAGTATATTCAGGGAACTCATTTACAAGTTCACCAATGCTCTTGTTGTAGCGCTTTGCGTATGCTACTAGGCGACCAAATCGGTCACGCTCATAGTAGACACCCATAGGGTCTTCCACGCGAATACGTGGGAGTTCAGAATCCCAGTCAGCCTCAATGTGGATAGGCACGAATCCGTAGGTAAAGAACTGGTCTGCTCCTGTGTACATCTGGGTCTGTAGACGAGATGTATAAACATAGTTGTTAGCAATCATGCTGCGCTTGTCAGCAAAGGCTCTAGCACGGTCAGATGTGAC
>Ga0315909_10007326_pt1 | contig 12337 bp, 22 predicted proteins | sample LakEriMetagenome_11_FD_203527 | JGI IMG/M metagenome (GOLD analysis project Ga0315909, IMG submission 203527) | Freshwater fungal communities from buoy surface, Lake Erie, Ohio, United States - Buoy 2 MA125 | ecosystem: Environmental > Aquatic > Freshwater > Lake | place: USA: Lake Erie, Ohio...
ACTATTGCTAACTCTACAGGAGTAGTGATTGAAGAGGGTAGGATGGTAGTAAGTGGACCAATAGTACAATCAATTTATGAGTAATTATGGCATTAAAAGACTTTTTTAAAACAGTAAAGCATGAAATAGTAGAGGGATATCAATCATTCTCTACTCCATTCCTAAAGGTGGGAGGTGCTAACTTAACACTACCATATGTAAATGGTAGGAATCAGACTAATGGCTACATCCCCTTTGGTCAGGATAACCTATTCCCTGAGCTACTCAATCAGATATTCTACTCATCACCATTACATGGCTCTATTGTAGGGTATAAAGTGAATGCAGCTGTAGGTGGTGGATTTAATATAGTAGCTGATAGACTTACACCTCAAGATAAGCTAGAGCTATATACACTAGAGAGAAAACTAAACATAAAAAAGGTAGTACCTGCAGTAACTCAGCAACTAATACTGCATAATAGAGTATATTTCAAGCTATGCTTTGATGACAAAATGAAGCTGACTAAGATAGTTAATCTATCACCTGAGAAACTTAGAATAAACTTAGATAGAAAAAGATACTATATCTGTGATGATTGGTCTAGTAGGATTGGAGTACAGGAGATAAGGAGATACACTCCTACCTCTAGAGATTATGAGCAGTTATTTGTATATGAGGTAGAATGTATTGGACAGGATTTCTATCCATTACCTCAGTACACCTCAGCACTTAACTTTGCATTCTTATCAGGTGAACTTAGCTACTTTGCTAAAAGTAATATTCAAAATTCAGTATTTCCATCCTTTGCTATGATGTTCCCTAAGAGACCTCAGTCTGAGGAGGAGAAGAACATGATAAGAAATACCATTGATAGATTAAAAGGTGCTGCTAATGCAGGTAAAGCTGTAGCATTCTTTGCTAATAGTCAGGACCAACTGCCAAAGATAGAGTCACTACCGACTAATGGTAATGATAGTCTATTTCAGGAGGCATCACAGCTGAATACTGAGCAGATATGTTTCTCTCACACTATAGATCCTATCCTTATGGGAATCAGAACAACAGGCTCACTAGGTAATGGCTCAGATATTAAGCAGGCTTACATCATATTTGAGAAGAATGTTGTTATGCCATTGAGAGAGATGGTAGCAGATATCTTTAATGAGTTGCTTTTTATAGCTAAGATAGATGCAGATTTCACTATCAATAACTATCAAATTATAAATGAGGCAATAGTAGAACTTGAGGGAGATACCTCTAAGACTAATGATGCACTTAATAGTCTATCACCTTTGGTAGCTACTAAAGTACTTGAGACTATGACAGAGAATGAGATTAGAGCCTTAGCATCTTTACCTCCTGTACCTGGAGGAGATAAAAGCAAATCACAAATTGCACAAACACCTATAATATAATGCTATACTTTATAACAGAAACATATCTAAAGAATAACACACCCATCACAGCTAATGTAGATGTCAACAATGTTACTCCTTACTTAGCTACTCAAGCTCAGCTAAGAATCATGCCTATATTAGGTACTACATTCTATAATGACTTGCTTACTAAGTACAATAATCAAACTTTAGATCCTGATGAAGAGACTCTAGTTACATTCATACAGCCTATTATTGCATGGAGAGCTGCTGAAGATGCTGTATTTGGTCTTAGTCTACAGCTAAAGAATAAAGGATTGCAAACTCAATTCGGAGATAACAGCTCATCTGTAGATAGAGGTACTATAGCATTCAGCATGGAACACTATGCACAAAAGGCTGCATTTTTTGAGCAAAGATTAATAAGATACCTACTTAAAAATAGAGCTTTGTATCCTATATTCACAGGTACAACTAACCGAGATACTGACCTTAGACCTATGATTGATGGCTGTAGCTGTCTATCTAATGGATTACTAGAGTGTAATGGTCTATGTGGAGGAGCAGGAGGCAATGGCTATAACAATTCAATCTTAATAATATGAAACACTCAGGCATCTTATCATTCTTAACTTTTGGCTTTGGGTATCTTTCAGGTATCTCTTTAATATTTGCTGATTCCTTACATTTTAAATTCTTAGGATGCCTATTAATATCTTACTTTACTTTTTTACTAGCATCTGAAATAGAATCTAAAGAATGAAAGCACAACTATCTCTATTACTAATATCAATTCAATCACAACTTTTGACACTTATATCTATATGCTTTGCATTCTTTTTACCAATAAGTGGCATCCTGTTAATGATAGGAGTATTAATATGTATTGATACTATCACAGGTATTTGGAAAGCTAAAAAGTTAGGGGAAAAAATAACTAGCAGAAAGCTCTCATCTATAATCAGCAAGTTAGCACTCTATGAAATTACTGTGATTATGTTCTTTTTAATAGACCAATTCATACTAAATGATATTATACTAACTTTTTTTAGTGTACCATTTATGCTCACTAAAGTAGTGGCATTGGTGTTGGCTAGTATAGAGGTGATGTCTATTAATGAGTCATACAAGCAAGTCTACCATTTGGACCTATGGCAGTCAATGAAGCTACTATTTGCTAGAGCTAAGGATATTAAAGAGGACCTAAACAAACTCAAATGACTAGATGGGAACTTACATCTAAATATGGTACTGCTAATGTAACAGGTGCAGGATATTTAGTGAAGATTAAGCTACCATATCCAATGAGAATAGCTTGGGACTTAGACAGCACTGTCAACTCTATGATGTGCCATAAGTTAGTAGCTGATAATTTTACAGCTGTATTCAATGAACTACTATCTGTATATGGATACGATAAGATTAAAGAGTTAGGGATAGATTTATTCGGTGGATGTTTCAACTATAGAAAGATGAGAGGTGGCACAGCACTATCCATGCACTCATGGGGTATAGCTATTGATTTAGATCCTGCAAGAAATCTTCTCAAAGAATCATCAAAAACTGCAAGATTTGCAAGAGCTGAGTATAAGCCAATGATAGATATATTCTATAAGCATGGCTTTATATCTTTGGGTAGAGAGAAGAACTACGATTGGATGCACTTTGAAATAAAAGAATGATGAGATACTTAGCTATAATAATACTACTCAGCAGCTGCTCTGCACAATACCATCTTAATAAAGCAATTAAGAAAGGATATAGCTGTGAGCAAACAGGTGATACTATAAGAATTACAACACTAGATTCTATCCCTGTTATCATTCATGATAGCATAGTGTGGGAGAAGTTTATAACTACTAAGGATACTATCATCAAATATAATACTGTCTATGTGCCTAAGACTAGACTAGATAAAAAAATAGAATATAGACTAAAGGTCAAAACTATCTACAAAGATAGGATAGTTCAGAAAGCACAGGCTAAAGCCACAAGACCTAGAACTAGAGGCAATCTTAACCTGTTATTTGTAGGAGTAGGCATAGGCTTACTGCTATCATATCTCTTTAAATTTGCGAGAGATAAATATTTGTTCTAAGTTTACACCACTTATGGTAAGAAAAAGACTGTTTTTTGACATTGAGACATCATTCAATGTTGGTATATTTTGGCGGTCAGGATATAACCTCACAATCAATCCAGGTGATATCATTCATGAGAGAGCTATTATCTGCATCTGCTACAAATGGGAGTCAGATGGTGATGTACAGTTCCTAACTTGGGATAAAAAGCAATCTGATAAGGCAATGATTAAAGCATTCCTCAAAGTTATGGCTCAGGCAGATGAAATTGTGGCTCATAATGGGGATAGATTTGACTTAAAATGGTTGCGTACAAGAGCTTTATTACATGGTATTGATGTTATGCCTTCACCTAAGACTATAGATACTCTTAAATGGGCTAGAAAGTACTTTAATTTTAATTCTAATAAATTAGACTATATAGCTAAGTATTTAGGAGTAGGGCAGAAGATGGATACAGGAGGAATGGATTTGTGGAAAGATATAGTATTTAAGAAAGATCAGAAAGCAATGGATAAGATGGTAGAGTATTGCAAAATGGATGTGACTGTACTTGAAGCTGTCTTTAATAAACTTAATTCCTACACTACTCCATCTACTCATTATGCTGTAATGGAGGGAGATGAAAAGTTCTGCTGTCCTGAATGTACTAACTATAATGTGAGGTATAATAAACAGGTAGTAACTGCAGGAGGTACTATCCATCATTGGATGAGATGTGATGATTGCAAAAAATATTATAAAATAAATAATAAAAGTTACTTAGATTTTTTGAAATTCAAATATAAACATTAACTTAGCACTTGTTTCCATGTTAAAGAAAGCAGTTGTAAGCTCCCCAGCACGCAGCTGCTTTTTTTTTTGTGTAAGATATGCATTACATAATAGGAATAATTCCGATTAACTATGTAATACTTTGAAATTACATGATATTCTTAAGGTTTCCTTATTTAGAATGAATATAAATTACACTTTTTTATTGCAGATATAAAACTTTCTATTATCTTTGGCGTATAGTTATCAACAATTAAAACTTTTACACATGGACAAAGAACAAATTATGAAGATTATTCTAGCTGAGGAGGCATCACTGTATGACCAGGCTGTAGAGCTGAGAGATGCTTTTGGCAATGACGATCCTGCTACTAAACGAGCTTATCATCAATGGGTAGTTATTATTAACCTAATAGATAGAATCAATGAAGAGACTAATTAATTATTTTACTCCTGTAGGAGCTGAGCAGATAGCATTTGCTAAGGCATTAATGGTAGTAGTTACTGCTATCATATCAATACTTTTTTTATTTCCACTTTTAAATTTATTATCATGAACTTTATAAACCTATTCAAAAGAGACAATACTTATTTTTCTAATTGGACTACTGACTATGATAGTGATGTATACATATCAGGCACTATTGAGCCATTTACTTATGATGCTACAGAGACTGATGATGGAGATATGTCTCATTTTATTCTAAATGATGCAAATCTTAACCTACTTAAATCTAAGCTATGACATTCAACGCAATTATAAAGTTTTGGACTAGCAGGAGAACAGCAGAAGAGATAAGAGGTGGATTTAATCTGCCTCTTTACCTAAGGTATTTACAAGTCATGAATAATAAATCCAATGACTGAGTTCACACAGCTAGCTATTAAGGTCCAGGATCAAATAGCTAATGGTGATTACACTCACCAAAAATACCTGAGATTCAGAGAGTGGTACTTTCAGAATTATGAGGGTAGTAAGAGGAATGCAAATAGAGATTTTGCAATGTTTGATTTAATGTATGGCTTAGATGTGCCAATTAAAAATGATAGCAATGAAGATGTATAAAGTAGTATTTAAGACCTTTGACTATTGGAATGGTCCTGTAAAATTAGTGACTAGAATTATAGAGGCATATGATGCTGATCATGTTAAGCAGCTCATACAAAAGAATGATGATTTAATAATGCTAATTGAAGAGGTATGAATGATAAAATTGTATTAAGTGTTTTAGAAAGTTTTAAGAAACGTTCAGAGACAGGTATTAAAAAATATAATACTACACTTGAAAGAAATGATTTAAGCACATTAGAATGGTTACAACACGCACAAGAGGAGGCAATGGACTTTGTTCTATACCTTGAGAGATTAAAACAAGAATATAAATTAAATAAATAAAACAATGACAGAACTAAAATTTTTAAAAGAACAAATTATAAAGTATAAACTAGCTACCAACTCTAGGAATAGAGCCTATGTCTATAAGAGATACTATGTAATGTACAGGCTAAACAAATGTAAGCTATCACTTAGTGAAATTGGAAGGCTTATGAATAGACATCATGCTACTGTTATTCATGGTATCAGAATGCACAGGAGATGGTCCAGGATGCATGATAAAGTATATCTCCATGAGATAGAGCCATTAGTGCAAGCTGCAGATGATCTAGATTATGAGGATAAGTACAAAGTCTCAGCATTAGAGAAGTTCAATTACATAAATGTGAGGATTCAGATGCCTTGGGAATATGATAAGGTCAATAAATTCAAAGAATATATGACAGCTAAAGAACTAGCAGAAATAATTTAAGCCCTTCGGGGCTTTTTTTGTGCAATGTTAAAATGGTCCTTACAACTTTGCACAAAAGATTGCACATAAAATAGAATTGATTATCAATAATTTAGATTGATTTGTGCAAAGTTTTGAGAAAAAGCCCCTACCCTATATATACTATAAGACCAGGATGAAAAAAAAAAAGTAAAAAAAAAGACCAACTTTGCACAAAGCCTTGGTACTGCTAACTTTTGGGTGTGCAAAGTCTGTGCAAAGTTGTATGTTGATAAAAAAAGATTGCACACTTTGTAAAGTATTAATAATTATTATTACATTTGTAAAAATTAGAACAGCCAAATGACAAAGACTTTAATCTTAGAGAGTATAAATCCCCCTATCAACTTGGCTGTTCGCTTAGGGGGACTCTCTTTTTTATATAAATTATGAATCTAATAGATGTAGCACATGAATTAATAGCAGAGGGATTGAATCCTCTACCACTTTGGAACAGCAAAGCTCCAATGCTTGAGGCAGGTCATAATTTTTTATATGAAACTATTACAGATGTAGATAGTAGATTCTTAAAAGCTGAAAAAATAGGGATAGCCTGTGGATTAGTTAGTGAATTTTACTGCATTGACTTTGACTGCCATAATGGTGAGCCTATTAAAGATACATTTGATGACTTTATTAATGTGCCATCCATTAAGATGCTAATCAAAGATGGGATGCTATCCTGTTACACTACAGCAGGAGGTGGTTATCATGTTTACTTTAGATCAAAAGAGAAGTTTAATGGTAGAGTATTTGCTAAATATCCTACAGGAGCTACAATGGTAGAGATGAGAGGCAATGGACAGTACTGTGCCTGCTATCCATCTAGTGGATATAGTCATATCGGTGGTGAGGAGTACATAAAGCTAAGCTATTTTGATGATGATATTAATAATGTCTTTGATTTAATCACATCTTATAATCAGCATCACACTATTAGTCTACCTCACAAAGATACATCTGATAGAAAGTGGGCAGAGACCTGGAAAGATACTACTCCTGATGGTAAATATAACCTTGAGAATGGAGAAGAGGCTAAGGAGCTGCTTAAGGGGATAGGATGGCAGTTCTGCAATAAGAGAAAGGATGGCTCAGAGTATTGGACTAGACCTAACAAAGATATAAAAGATGGATTCTCTGCTACTTTTGGCTTTCAAAATAATATGTTCTATATATTTAGTGAGGATGGAGGAGCTATAAAGCCATTTGAATCTAAGCAATCTTATTCACCATTCAATATCTATACTTTAGTCAAGCATAATGGAGATTGGAATGCTGCTAAAGAGGCATTAAAAAAGAAATTTAAGATGGTAGATGATGACTTTTGGTCCACTACTCAGAATGGAGCTTACAATCTTAACAACTTTAAGTTTAAAACTTTCTTAGATAACAATGATTTCTTTAAGCATTCCCCTGAGAAAAACGGCACATTTCAAATGATTAAGAAAGAGGGTATATTTTTAAATGAGGTATATGAGAAAGATATAAAAGACTTTGTATTAGATTACATCACATCTAATGATAAGCCTGAGGGAGTTTATAACCTGATGAGCGGAAATCTTAAGTTTTTTAAGAGAGAATTTTTAGGGATATTGACTAGTAAGAATGTAAGCCTATTAAAAGATGACAAAGATAGTGCATATCTATTCTATACTAATTGCATAGTAAAGGTATCTAAAGATAAAAAAGAGGTACTATCTTATGCTGATATGGATCTATCTATTTGGAGAGACCAGGTCATCAATAGAGACTTTAAAAAAACAGATCACCATAAGTCAGAATTTAGAACTTTTATATGGAATATAGCAGGTAAAGATAAAAGTAAGTACAAAGCATTTCAAACAGTAATCGGATACCTCCTGCACAGCTATAAAGATAGAAGTAATAACAAAGCTATTATCTTTAATGATGAGGCTATTTCTGATGTGCCTAATGGGAGAAGTGGAAAGGGATTGTTTTGGAATGCAATGGGGCATCTTAAGAAAGTGCAGAGCTTAGATGGTAAGTTGTTTGACTTTCAAAATAAATTCCCTTACCAAAATGTCTCTACTGATTGTCAGATATTAGTATTTGATGATGTTAAAAAGAAATTCAACTTTGAGAGCTTATTCAGTGTGATTACTGAGGGTATTACTATTGAATACAAAGGTAAGGATTCTATTAAACTAGATGTAACTAACAGCCCTAAGATTATTATAACTACTAACTATACTATCTCAGGCAATGGTGCATCTTTTAATGCTAGAAAGTATGAGGTAGAGATGGCTAAGACATTCAATGATAAGTTTACTCCTGTAGATCTATTTGGACATGAGCTGTTCGTTGATTGGGATGATGACCAATGGGCAGCCTTTGACAATTATTGTCAAGAATGTATACAGATATATCTTAATGTAGGATTAATTGAGATGCCTACTATCAATCTAAACTTTAGAAAGATACTAGATGATATTAGTAGTGAGATGTACTATTTCTTTGAGGATCTAAAAGAGGATACTTACTACTCAGTGAAAGAACAGTTATACGATTCATTCTGCAATGCATTCCCTGATAAAAAGAACTACATAACACAGAACAGCATCACAATTAACTTTAAAAAGTACTGCGAATACAAAGGATATATCTGCTCTACAAATAGGAATGGAGGCAGTACTAGATTGTCATTTGTACCGGAGGTAAAAGAGCTAGATATATGGGATGAATTAACAATTAAAGCTATGAATATATGACCAAAGAAAACAAAACACTACTTAAAGCCTTAGAGATTAACTACCTCACACTTAAGCACCCTACCATGCCATACATTACGGCATCAGATTGGAATGATAACTCTGCCAATGCTCTGACTAAATGTATCATTCACTTTCTAACCTATTCAGGCTTTCAAGCTGAGAGGATTAATACAATGGGAGTATATAGAGAGGGTAAGAAGATACAGGTAGGAGAGAACACTAGACAACTGAAAGGCACTTATACTCCTAGCACAGGTACTAAAGGCTCTGCTGATATATCTGCCACCATTAGAGGTAGGTCAGTTAAGATTGAGGTGAAATATGGTAAGGATAGGCAGTCAGAAGTGCAGAAGAGGTATCAGGAATCAGTAGAAGCTGCAGGGGGTACATACTTTATTGCTAGAAATTTTGATGAATTTATGGAGTTTTACTTAAATTTTATATCATGCTTAAAGTAGGTAGTGATTTTAGTGGAGTAGGTGCATTTAATCAAGCACTTACTAGATTAGGAGTAGAATATCAAGAGGTATTTGCTTGTGATATGGATAAGTATGCTAGACAGACTTTCATTCATAACTATGGAGAGCCTAAGTATTATCCCACAAATGTATATGATAGAGAGATACCATCAGAATCTTTAGACATCTATATGACATCACCTCCATGTCAAGCATTCTCATTAGCAGGAAAGAGATTAGGTAAGGATGATAAGAGAGGTATATTATTTTTTAATTCCTATGAATTTATCCAAAAGAATAATCCTAGATTCTTTATTTTTGAGAATGTAAAAGGATTGCTTTCAGATGATGGAGGTAATACATTTCAAGAGTGGATTAATATGTTAGGAGGTAGGTCAGTTAATGGATTGCCTATATTATTTCCTTATGATAATGCTTTACCTTACCATTTGTATTGGCAAGTATTGAATGCTAAACATCATGGAGTACCTCAGAATAGAGAGAGAGTATTTTTAATAGGTATTAGAGATGATGTTGATAATCACTTTCAGTTTCCAAAAGAAGAACATTTGAATAAACGATTGAAAAATGTGCTTGAGGATGATGTGGATGATAAGTATTTTTTGAGCTCAAAATCAATAATTAGATGTTTAAAAAGTAGTGATAATAAAAATATGATAAAAAACGATATTCCTGAACAAAGTAGATGTATTATTTCAGGATATAATAAAATACCTTTTGACGGTCAATATATAAAAGTAATTCAATTAAATTCAAGTTTAGAAAGCGGAGGTAAACAGCCATATCAACAGAATAGAATATTTGATATAAATGGAATAAGTCCTGCACTTTTAGCTAATTTAGGAGGGGATAGAAATCATAACATAGTTTATAATATAAAAAGACTTAATGAAACTTTAGAAAAACACACATTACCTGAAGGAGAAGTAAGATTTGTTGATTCATATAATCAAAGTATTCACGAAAATTCTGCTTGTATAAATGCAAGAATAAACGCTACAAATGACAGACATTTATGGGATGGATATAAAATAAGACGACTTACACCTAGAGAATGCTTTAGACTAATGGATTTCCCTGATACTTTTACTTGGACTGTATCAGATTCTCAAGCATATAAGCAGGCAGGAAATAGTATAGTAGTGAGAGTATTAGAAAAAATAATTAAAAATTTATTGCAGATATGAATTAATTGATTACCTTTACTGAAATTTAAAACTTTATTATGGAAACAAAAACAAAAGCTGTAGTACCAGCACCTGTACTAACCCTGCACCAAAAGCTCCACAAGGCTAAGCAGTCAATCGGCAAAGTAGCTAAGAATGCTACCAATCCTCACTTTAAAAAGTCATACTCTGACATTAATGCCATTACTGAGGCAGTAGAGCCTATCTTATTAGAGAATGGTCTACTATTATTACAGCCTATTCAAGGCAATTCAGTATGTACTCAGATTATTTGCATAGATTCTAATGAGTCTATAGAGTCATGTATGGAATTACCTGCAGGACTTAATCCACAGCAAGTAGGATCTGCTGTGACTTACTTTCGTAGGTACTGTTTGTCTAGTCTTTTGTGTTTGCAATCTTTAGATGATGATGCTAACATGGCTAGTGTACCTGTTAAGGCAACAAAGCCTGCAATCACTACTCAAAGATTTGAGGAGGCACTTGTAGCTATTCAGAATGGTAAGTATACAATCCCTCAGCTTAAGGAGGCATTTGAGCTAACTGATTTACAACTTAAAGCACTTATGTTACTATGAAATGGCATCCATCTTCACTAGGAAAACTAATGACAGCATCTCGGACTAAGTCTGAGGTGTTGTCTGAAACTACTAAGAGCTACATTAGAGCAGTAGCTAAGCAGGATTTCTATGGTTACAATGTAGAACTCAATAATAAGTACATTAATAAGGGTATAATGCAGGAGAATGATTCTATTGCTCTATTCAACTCGGTAATGTTTAGCAACTACTCTAAGAACACTGAGAGGGTGAATAACGAATGGCTTACAGGAGAGGCTGATATAGTATTAGATGACCAAATAGTAGACATTAAGACATCATGGTCATTAGAAACGTTCCCTGCTACCTCAGAGGAGGGTATAAATAAAGATTATGAGTGGCAGCTAAGAGCTTACATGATGTTATATGATAAGAACTATGCTAGTCTAGTCTATTGTATGGTCTCTACTCATCCATCACTACTCAATGAATGGGAGAACTTATCACTGCATCAGGTAGATCATATAGCTCCTGAGAAGAGAATTACTACTCTACTCTTTACTAGAGACCTGGAGCTTGAGGAGGAGATAAAGGAAAGGTTGCATCATTGCACTGAGTACTATGTTAAGTATATTAATCAATTAAATAATAAATAAGATGAAAGCAATACTATTATTTATAGTAATTATTGGATTACTTTTACCTATTGCAATATTAATATGGAAAATGTTAATTGATGAATTTAAAGGTAAATAAGATGACACCACAAGAGAAAGCAAAAGATTTAGTTAAAAAATACGCTTGTTTAAATAGAGGAGAATTAGAAAATGATTGGAAAAATAAAGATATTGTATATGATTCTTTAGATATTCAATGTGCATTAATAGCAGTTGATGAGATTATTTTAGAAATGGATAATGTTATGTTGCCGAATAAACATTATTGGAACGAAGTCAAACAAGAAATAGAGAAGCTATGACCGAGAAAACCATGGCAATGATCCTAATGCTGATAATTTATGGATTGATAATACTAGGTATGTATAATTTAATAAAAACAATAACATGAATGATTACAAAGTAAAAGGACTTATCAAAGTGATAGGTGATACCGTACAGGTGACTGAGAAGTTCTCTAAGAGAGAAGTAGTAATAACCGTAGAGGATGGCAAATATCCTCAATACATCAGCTTGCAAGCTACAGGAGATAAGACAGCTCTACTAGATGGCTATAAAGTAGGTGAAGAGGTGGAGGCATCATTCAATCTGAGAGGTAGAGAATGGCAGGATAAACATTTCAACTCACTAGAGTTATGGAAGATAGATCTATTAACTGCAGCTGCAGTAGCTCCTGCTCATGTA
>Ga0315909_10007328_pt1 | contig 12334 bp, 19 predicted proteins | sample LakEriMetagenome_11_FD_203527 | JGI IMG/M metagenome (GOLD analysis project Ga0315909, IMG submission 203527) | Freshwater fungal communities from buoy surface, Lake Erie, Ohio, United States - Buoy 2 MA125 | ecosystem: Environmental > Aquatic > Freshwater > Lake | place: USA: Lake Erie, Ohio...
GCCTGTGAGATTTCGCTGGCATCATCGGCAAGGGCCATAACGTGCCCCACCAACTCGCCATCCGTCATCTGTGCGTAGTAAGCGCCGCTCATGCAAGCGCCTTCTTGCGTTTACTGAATAGCGTCGTATGGGTTTTGCGCTCTGCTTCGCTGATCGACTTCCAGAGATTGTTTAGGTCTTCAACCGTGTTGCAGAGGTCAATGGCCGTCTCAATGCCCGGATCAGTCGCCGCAGCAGCCACCTCGTGAGTCGTAGAGTCCGCATCGTTGTCGCCCTCCGTCGGTATGCAGAAAGTTTGGAACGCGGCGTATTTGTAAGCCGCAGACATCGCCTTGTTACTGGCCTTATCGCCAGAGTCCATCGCCTCGCCGACCGTCACGACCGTGTGCTTGCTGCCGTCTTCAGCGGCCACAAAATCAAACTCTACGGTGAGCGTGACGTAGAAAAGCGCCGTGCCCTGGCGGTTCTGCCTTTCGATAACTTCTCGGTCTTTAACACGCGGCAAGATGCAGAGGCCGTGCTTGGCAAGAAGCGGCGACAGCGCACCGTACACCTGGTCGATGCCACGGAAGGCGTAACCCTGCGACTGGTTCTTGCTGTCCTTGCTAATGCCGATCTTGCTGAGTTCTGCCGTGATGGCAGCAATCTTTTCGTAAACCTTCATGTGTTTCTCCCAAGGCCATCAAGTGCCTTTCGGATGTCTTCGATAGCCTGACGTAGCAAAGCGTCTTGCTTTGCCTCGGCTTCCATCATCTCGTTAAGGGTGCATTGAAACGCGTGAATACGCTGTTCTGCGGCAAGCTGCGCCTCAGTCATTTCCTGTAGGTCGCGGCCATACTGCCGTTCGTCTTCTTGAAAGGTCATGTTTTTCTCCTGTGGGGCCAATCCCCGGAGCCAATACTAAACATTCTTTGTTGCTTGTCAACCTTTGTTGCGCTACCGTTCGCACATGGACATCAAGACATTGCTAAAAAAGTACGGAACGGCGACCGCAATTGCCAAGGCGTTTGGCGTTAGCCGACAGGCGGTTTCACGCTGGATTCAGACAGGAAAAGTGCCTCTGCTGCGGCAGTATCAAGCAAAGGAATCGCTGCGAGGCCGTAAGCGTTGAGAGTGCTTGACCTATTTAGCGGCATCGGCGGGTTCGCCATAGGGCTGGAACGCGCTGGAATGCAAACCGTGGCGTTCTGTGAGACGGAACCCTTTTGTCAGAGCGTATTGAAGAAACACTGGCCGGGAGTGCCGATTTATGACGATGTTAAAACACTCACAGCAGATCGACTGGCTCGAGACGGAGTTGCAGTTGATGTCATCTGTGGTGGTTTCCCATGCCAAGACATCAGCACTGCCGGGAAAGGCGCAGGACTTGCAGGGGCGCGAAGCGGGCTATGGTTTGAATTCCACCGGCTCATCGCAGAACTCAAGCCGCGTTACGCGATTATCGAAAACGTCGCAGCCCTTCGATCTAAAGGATTGGACCAAGTTCTCAGCAGCCTCGCTCAGATCGGGTATGACGCGGAATGGCACTGTATACCCGCTTCCGCCGTTGGCGCTCCCCACCGCAGGGACCGAATCTGGATCGTGGCCTACCCCAACGGCAGTGTGGCGTCCGATGGAAGGCAATGTGCGCATCCTACGGGCGAAAGTGTTGGCGGGCGAGATGACCGAAGCCGAAGCCACGGCGATGATCGGCAAGTCACCCTTCGAGGCGCAGGGAGTGATACCAGCAATGTGGCCTACTCCGACCGCGAAGGACAGCGCATCCAGCGCACGAATTACGACCAGAGCGCAGAAATGGCGCGATCCGAAAAATTTGAGTTTGGCGACATTGACGGATGCAGCGCGGCTTTGGCCGACGCCAGACGCATCGCCACACAAATATCGTTTACGGGGCGATTCTCAGCAATCGAAGTCCCTCAACGGAATTCATGGTGGGAAGTTGAACCCAATGTGGGTCGAGTGGCTGATGGGGTTCCCGTTAGGCTGGACCGACTTAAAGCCCTCGGAAATGCCGTCGTCCCGCAAATACCGGAAGTATTTGGACAAATAATTATGTCCCTAGAAACGACAAACCCCCTGCCGGGGGAGACAGGGGGTTGACGTGGCAATCTTGTTGCCATACGCTGAAGTTACTAGATTCGCGTGTCAGAATAGTGACCGCCCGTTCTGGGCTTGTCAACCTACCTTACACGCTCGGCCTAATCTGGACGGGGAAACTACGCGCAGATTACGGCTTAAACCCACACCGGGGCAGCCAGCCTGTGGGCACGCGGCGTGTAGTCGGGAAGCGTGAATGGCAACGCGAAAGCGTCAAAAGTCGCCGACAGCAGGATGGCTCCGTCAGTCATCAATCTCTGCACGAGTTACTACAGGCGTACTCCCTGTGTACCGTGCAGAATTCACCATCAGTCATCGGGGGTAAGAGATGCAAGAACTAGATACAGAAGCATGGGAGAGGTGGAAAGCCTATCGAACTGCCATCAAGAAACCGATTAAGCCTGCAAGCGAAAACGCGATGAAGTTGAAGCTGGCTCGATACGGTAAAGATCAGGCTGAAGTCGTAGACCAGAGCATCAGCAATCAGTGGCAAGGGCTGTTTGACCTCAAGAAAGCCCTGCCTCAACCTGGCGAGAAGCCTGCCAAAACAGACAAACAAGTCGCCCTCGAGCAAGCCCGCCTTGAAGCCGACGTGGCCCGGTCGTCACGCACTTGGCAAGAAGTTTCCATCACACCAATCGGGAAACTCCGTTTAGCCGAAGCCTTGTGGGCACGCTACACGGTGGATATTGCCCCTTTCGGCAGCGATGACCGGCGTGAATGGCTAAAGGAGAAAGTCGGCGAGATTGTCCGCTCTATGCCACCGGGTGACATACTTGGCGAACCGTCTCTCGTGTCGTTTATCCGTGAAGTTTATGGTGAGAAAGGTGTTCAACGACTGAAATCTAGAATGGGAGGCGAGTGATGAAAAGCTTATGGATTGCCGCTGCGGCGGCGCTAACGACGTTAGCAATGGCCCAAGAAATTACGATTCTCGGGACAATGCGCAATCAAGACAAAGGGCAGATCGTCTTTACGTTGATTAAAAGCGAGTGCAAAGACGGGCAGCATCTGGTTTACACGACCAACAACGGCGGCGAAATCGGCCTTTTCGGCTGCTATGCGTACGTTAACGGGCAGATGTTTGTCGTGTGGAAAGACAACACGATGTATTCTTATCCGGTAGACGGATTTGAATTCAGTGCCGAAGCTGAAAAGTTAATCCGCCAACGGAAGTAATGCGCTACGCCAAACGTCGAGACCTCAATCACACGGACATCGTGAGCGCCCTGCGTAAAGCAGGGTTTGAGGTCATCGACTTTGCCTCTGCCGGACACGACATACCCGATATATTGGCCGTAAAGCCTCTAATGGACGGTTTGGCCTATACCTGCTGGGTAGAGGTCAAGTCGAAGCAAGGGCGGCTCTCAGAGGGCCAGAAGCGGTTTCAGGCGATATTTGAGCCAAAGGGCGAGTGGTACGAGGGCCGGGACGCCGAGGAAACGGTCGTCGCCCTGCAAACGCTTTACTTGCAACGTGCCAAATAAAGTTTTACAGTTTAGGCATGAACTGGAAACAACTGAACGACGCCATCTCCTCGATGACCGAGGACGAAGTTTTAACCGCCCTTAACGAAGAGATCGACGGCAAGCGCCGCTGGACCATCGTGAACCGACTGCACCAGCGATACTGCGCCCTACGCGCCAAGCGCGAACGCGAACTCTTTAGGCAAGCTTGTTCCGCAGGTGGTTTAGATAGTCCGCGCCTTCCTCCGGCTCCCACCACACCTTCACCAAGTCTGGATGAGTTTCAGGGAGTAGCGGGTTAATCGTCGTCACACAACACGGCGAGAGGGTGTTGTCTCGGAACCCTCGCTCCTTAGCGTAGCGGTCGTAAATCTTGTAGCTGCTCACCTTGATCGCGTGCATGGCAATGCCGCTGATGGGGTCTTTGAGGACGCTGTACGCCGACTCGTGCTTGTGACCCGCGATGTAAACGTGGTCACGGGTGCCCATGATCGCGGCCTTCATCGGGCCGTGCGCCGGGTTCCATATCGACGAACCTGAGTGATCGTGTCGCGCATTGACGCGCACTTCACGCCCGTTTGGGAACCGTAGTGCAATACGCGCCTCAGACGCTTTGTAAAGCGCATTCTGCTGACGCGCTATCCACTTGAGCGGGTCGCCTGAGCCAGACCACAGGTCATGGTTGCCGCCGATCATGTAAAGCCACTGGCAGCGATTGACGAACCATTCAGCAAGACGCCACGCCTGTGAGGCGGAGGTTGCTTGGTCGGCATAGAGTCGGGCTAACCGACCGCACCAGTTGTTGGTGGTGTCTCCAACATTTGCCGCGAACATGCCTGGCGTCTGATTGACTAACTCGGTATGACGCTCAATGGCCTCGATGTCGCAGCCGTCATCGTCAACATGCGGGTCGCCAAAGTGCAGGATGCCGATAGGTCCGTTCAGTTTAACGCGGACCGTTATAAGTTTGCTGGCCTCTTCGTGTTCGCGCTTGTGGCTAAACTTGCGCTTACGCTGCTCAATGAGTTCCTCAATGGGAACGTCATCGTCAGGAATCGGGGTAAATTCAAAGTCTTTGTAGACTTCTTCGGTCGGATGCCCGTCGTAGGACGATTCGGGGATAGCAAGACCGCGTGCTTTGAAAGAGTCCAGCCTGAACTGCAAAGATCGCACGTTCATGTTGAGCGCCCTAGCGGCAACTGCTCGAATGCCCTTTGCTTTGCGTAGTGCCTCTAGTATCTGTTCATCCGTCGCTTTTCTTGCTGCCACAACCCTACTCCATTGTCGTTAGCATTTGTTGTAGGAGGTGGCCGAGTCGGTCAACGAACTGCTCATCACGAGACAGATCGTCGTGACCAGCGATATCAAGCATGGCATGTGTGGCCTCGTGACACCAAGTCTGTTGGCGGTGAGACCCTTTGATGGTACTCAAGATGTCGATGCGGTATTGATCGGGCAACCAGATGCCGATGCAATTTTTGCCATGTCGCCATTTTGACGGCGGAACGATTCTGACTTTGATCGTATGCCCTGCCAGTTGAAACTGGTTGGGTATGCCGTCAGGACGCATTCCTACCCCCTAGTTATCGCATTAGATTTTCTGCGATTCGCCTCGCCCATCCACGGCTAAAAGATGCCCAGCCGGGTAGACTTGTCATAAAGAGTAGACGCTGACCATTGAATTTGGCAAGAAATTTTTGACGGTTACAAGTATTGAGCGCCTGTATCGTCATCACGCCAACAATTCCATCATCATTGAGTGACAAGATACGTTGCGCCCAACGTACTGCTTGACGCACGCCAGAGTTCACGGCCGCGTCAAATAAATCGAACCGTACTTCACCGGGGCACTGATCGAGCCGCATGGCATCCCAATACCGCATACGGTAAATGCGATGTGCCGTCGTTAACGGCAATTGCTTCATATCGCCTTGATAACCCTCTTCTCGGGCTACGGCTTCAGTAATGCCGTATTTCGTCTTGCCGCCAGGATCAGCGGCGTGATCGCTAAAGCCGCCTTCGTGCAGCAGCAATAGATTAAACGCTTCATCGAACGTCACGGACCCACCCCTGTAAAGCGCGGAGCTTGGCAATCTCCGCATCGCATGATTGTGCTAGGGCGTAGAGGTCGGGGCCGATGTCTGGCCCTGCTTGAGGATTCGATCCATTCGATCCTGCGTTGCTCCTGGTGGTGGTGGAGGCACCATCAGTTCCGGGGGTGGAGTCGCGGGGGCTGGGCACTGGCGCGGGGTTGACGCACAACCGGACAGGAGTACGCACAGGAGGACGACTACGAATAGCATCCATCTCACTCCGATACGAACTCGCAGCAGCTTCAGCACGCGCTCGTCCAGTTCTTTCGGCAGCCAAAACTGCTTCCAATCTTTCAATTTCTGGCCGAAGTTCATTGCGTCCTTCCTCTTTGGCGTTATGCAGCGCACCTATTGCCGCAATGACCACAACCGCTACGCCTATGGCGTATGGCGCTACACGCCACACCCACCAAGGGATCATTTGTCAGCCTTGTTCTGATTGAGTTCGCCGATCAGGTCAAAAATCCGGTCAAGTTGCGTCTTGATGTATTGGATGTCGTCTTTGTAATCGGCCTTCGTTACATAGACTTTCGGCATCTCGCGCACGTCTTTGTCCAGACGTTCAATCGCACGACTAATGTTGTTCAATATCCAGCCGCCGAATAAACCGGCAACACCAATGATGACATTGAACAGAACTTGCATCTCATCCACGTCACTTCTCCGATAGAGCCTGTGTGGTGACAGCACGCAGGGCAAGGTTAGCAAGGCCGCCGGACAGCAAAATGATCGCCGCCACTTGGGTTCCAAATAGGGTCGTCAGATGCGCTCCAACGAGTTCGAGGCCGCCTAAAACGGCCATCAGCACGTTGAACCACACGGTCTTAGATTTTAGTGCGCCTTTTAGCATGTTATGGCCTCAATGCGTTACGGTTAGACGGTTCTGCGACGACCTGAGCCTGCGCGGCTTGCGCGACTTGGCCGCTAAACTTATTCCACGACTCAGCATTTTTAAACTGTGCCAAAAACGCGCTACGTTCTTTTGCCGGTATTTGGTCAAGCACGCGATTAAACTCACGGCCAGACTGTGCAGCCCGGATTAAAACATCCAGCGTTTCCGCTTTCATTTTTTGCTCAAGGCCCGCTACGACTTCGTTTACTGCCGTAGAAGCGCGAGTAAAGAATGGGAATCGAATACGTGCGCTACTTTTCTTTTCAGCCTCAGTAAGCGCCGCTCGACCTGCCGCTGCTTGTTTAACGGCCTTGAGGTCCAGATCAAGTGTGTCGGAAATGCGGCGCAGCAACGGCATGTCTTTTGCCATTTCCTTGCTGATTTGATACCGACCCGAGCCAAACAGTTCTTCAATCGCTTCCGGTGACTCGCCGCGCACCAAGTCAATAATCTGTTGCTTAGACGCCGGGGTGCCTTGTGCATACAGTTTGCGAATCTGATCCGCCAACTCCATGCCTTTGATTGACGACATTCCGCTCTCCACTGAGCGCAAATAGTCGCTGAAACCCTTGCCGCCAGCCCTCTCAATGGCGGTGTCAATCATCGGCTTAATCTGCGTCAAAACCTTGGCAGCAAAACGCTCTTGCGCTTTGGCGTCCATCGTTGGATTCAACTCGCGGATCACACCGGCAACTGCGTTCTTACGGATGGCATACAACGCTTCTGGCGTCACAATGCCATTCTGGTTCGTCCAATCGTTAATCATGTCAACGACTCGGGGAATAGCCGCAGAGGCTTCTCGGTTCGTCGCAATCTCTGGATTACGCATCAAACCCGATAGGCGGGTCGTTAACTGCTCAGAACGCAGTGGCTCAATGCCACGGGCACGCATACTTTCTAAAGTGGATTCTGCCGCACGGGCACGACCGCCCGCACGCAGCGACTCTTCGGCGGCCTCTCCCGCTCGACGCTCTGCTGTGACGGCGAGTTCACCAGGAAAAGTGAACCGCGCAGGAGGACGAGGCGCAGCAGCACGAGCGCCACCACTTGCCACCCATGTTTTTGCCCATTCATCGGCGCTATCAATTGCACCCGTAAATCGGCGAACGCGATCCACTGCCTCAGAAACGTCTTTACGCGCTTCGGTTGCAATCGTCTCCAGTTTCGGCACGACTTCGCCAGTACGACGAGCAGCGGCCAAAGCCTCTTCACGCATCGGCCCGGTCACACCAGCCAACGACGCACGAGCGCCTTCACGGGCTGCACGCGCTGTCTCGGCGGTCGGCCCACCCGCAAGCCGGGTCAGTTCGTTAAGAACGTCTTGCGACTCACGGGCGCGGAATGCATTGACAACTTGTCGCGGATCGCGCTGTTCAGCCCGCTGCAAAAGCGCCTGCAACACAGGCAGATCAAGGTCTGCCGCAGCACGACTTGCCGGAACGTCCGGGTTCGCCGCCATAGCTTGGCGCAAAGCGTTAATCTCGTTATTTGCAGCCGTGCGGATCAATTCGTTCGCACGAGCATCTGCCGTTCGACCGGCCAGCGCATCAACAACTGCACCACCGCCTTTGGCAACAATACGTGCCACAGGAGGCAAAAGGGTCGGCAAAGCGCCGCCTACTACTGCGCCTGTCGCGGCGTCTTCAGGCGATACAAGCGCAGCCGCGCCACCGCCCGTCACCGCGCCTGCGCCAGTTCGTAATGCAACTCGTGCAGCCGCTGGAACTTCACGGCCAAGTCCTGTACGGAATCCGCCGGATTCTAATGCCGTTGCAAGAGGTTGCGCGAAACGAGCAATCGCCGGGGCTGCCACAGCCGCTCCGCGAACAATACCGCCAGCAATCGGGCCAAGCGCCAAACCACCCGCAAGCGCCGCACCGGATCGCACGGCTTCCACGCGCTGTTCGGGGGTCATCCCGGTAGCCTCAACTTGCGCACGGAATCCCGTCGCACGGTCGCCAACATCAGCCAAAGACGGCCCACGGCGCACCGGAATTTCTGACGCAGGCGGAGTTACCGTTCCCGTCGCTTTACGCGAGGTTGGTCCGCCACGAGTCGGAGGCGCGGCAAATGATTGGGCAATTTCGTCAATTTCGGCCTCAGTAAGAGGCTTATCGGCTTTTACCCGTTTGCCTTCGATCAGATACGTTGGCACGGTTAGTCCTCAACGACTTGATAAGAGGTTCCACTTGATGTCGTGCGAGTTTGTTTGCCTGCACCGCCAGACCGATATGAATACGTCTCATCAAACGCATCACGAATGTTCTTTTCAGAAAACTTCAAATCGCTAATTACCGCGTCAATTTGATCGCGGAAATCTTCGTCTTGCTGAGTTTGACTCAAAGCGCCGAAACTGTCGCGCAACGCCTTGCCTTCAGCATCGGACACGTTACCTACCGCACCGCCTGTCGGCGAGTTATCGCGTAATTGCTGTAACGAACGGAACTGGCCTTTGGCAAGAATCTTGTCAAGCAAAGCCTGTGCTGCTGTGGCGTCTTTAGAAACGCTGGGTAAACGACCCTGAACACCGCCAGTAATTGCAGCCAAACCAGGATGGTTGCGCAGTTTTTCAAGGTCGCCAACAAGCGACGTAATATCACGAGTTGCCGAATTGAAAGCAGCGTTTGCTTTCGGAAATGCAGCCTCGCGCTTTCCACGCTCTTTTGTATCGATCTTAATTTCTTGATAACCGGGTTCGGCCTTTCGTTCTTCCAATGCCAACCGACGGGCATCAAGTTCGGCTCGAGTTTGGTCAACAGCCAATCGGCCTTCGCTTGCACGGATTTCACGAGCGCGAAGTTGCTGGTTAACGCGATCCGACGCGCTAATTAACGATTGACCAAGGCTGCCAAGAACTTCAGGATTGTACTGATTAGTGATGCCAAGTTTATCCAGTTCTTCTTGACCATACCGCTGCACAGCTTGCTGGTAAATTTGCGGATACGTTTTTTCGTTTGCAGCCGTTACCAACTGCAAAACTTCGTTAATTTTGTTGCGTTGTTCTGTGCGTTTGGCAGTATCAAGTTTTAACAATGATTCCGCTTCTGACGCACGCTGTGCGCCAATCGTTGCTAGACTTTGCGCCACTTTTGCGCCCGGTTCGCCAAATTTCAGCAATTGATTTTGCGCCTCTGGCGATGACAAATCTGCGGTTGCCAGATAATTACGCATTTGCGCTTCGCGTTGCGCTTGCGCCATAGCAGAAGCTTCTTGCTGTCGAGCAAGACGATTAGCGCGGCCTATTTCCATCCCTTGGACATAACTTCCAAGAATGTTGATCGGCTCAAGTTGGGTTGCTCCGATAACTGGCATAACTCACCCGTATCCGCCGTACTGCGGACCCATGTAATTCATCGTTTGAAGATTGGCGCCACCGCCCGGAGTTACACTGGTAGGACCAAAGTAACCGCCCCGAGACAAGCCATATCCCATGGCTGCCTGCCCCAACGCTTGAGCCAGCGCATTAGACTGACCAAGATAACCAGACGCACGAGCCTGACCTGCGCCCAACTGAATGTTAGCAATGTTGCCGCCAGCAGCGCCCATCGCGCCAACATTTTGACCGGCGATGGCAGGGCCGTAGCCACCGATCCCCAGCAGCGCGTTGCTGACCGCAGCACGACGGTTCGCCTCGCGGGTTGCCGCAGCGCCAAATTCTTGACTAGCCAACTCTTGACCGAATCGAGTGCCTGCGCGAATTGCGCCGCCACCCAAATACTGACCACGAGCAGCCTGCATACGGGACAGCGCCTTCTCGCCCTCTGCAAGACGGAACGCATAACCCGGATCGCGCATCATGTCTTCAGCCGTAAACTCACGGGTAAACTCGCCGCCGGGGCCATAAAGAGCCGCAAGGCGATTAAGCTGTTGAAGCGACAGTTCACGAAACGGCGCTGTTTCGGCAAGTTGCCGTTCAAGCATACGCTCTTGCGATGCTGCCGCAGATTCGGCGGCTTGAGTTTGCGCCTGTGCCGCCTTTTTCGCGCCTCGAGACGCGACTGCGCCACCAACAAGTGCGCTACCAATAATTGCTGTTTCGATGCCCATTTTTAGTGGCCTCTCACGTACATTCCGTTATCGTTTGTGAATCCAAGTCGTTCCAAAATACCGTTCATGTATTCGTGACCGGGCGTAACCCGAGTCGTAACACGATCTTTGGCAAACAGCGCCTTAAGCAACCCTCGAGTTGCCCACTTTCGACGCCATTCCGGCAAAACCGAAACATGCAATTCGTCGCCGTTAAAATACGCTGCACCAATACATTTGTCATCTCGGACAATGGCTTTAATGTCCCAATCGGCAACGGCCTTAGCATAGTCGTCAAAAGCCATAGGCGCGGACCATTCCGTCGCCTCGTAGCCGACTCGCAAAGCCAGTTCCCGATTGTCCACTAATCCGGTCACGACACCTCTCGTCCTGACGCCCGAATGTTAATCGCCGAAGCTGCCGAGGCCAGCGTTGAGATATACCCGCCCGAAGCCAAGATATGCCCGACCAACTCAGGAAAGGTGTACGTCTCAGATGGCAGCAGGGTCTTGGTTTTGACGATTAGGTTTTGATTACCCGCGTTATCGAACTGCGTAACCAGATTGACCGAAAGCGTCCGGGCTACGGTGTCATAGTTCGTAGCCGTGAACTTATCGATAATGGTGGACACGTTCGTTGCCGTGTACTGAGTCGTCTGAGACGCCTCGGCAATTTTTGCCGGGATCAGGACTTTGATGCTAACTGCCATGTGTCACCTTAAAACGTAAAGACCATACGGACGCGGCCATTTAATCCGGCCTCGCCATCCGTCAATGTACCGCCATTTCCACCGCCGCCGCCCGTCAGCGACCCAACACCCGCAACGCCTGCCGCTCCGGCTTGAGTAAATGGCGCTCCGCCGTTTCCGGTCGTGTTAGTCGTATTACCGCCCGAAGCTGTACCGCCCGTGCCTTGGCTAGCGAACGACCCAGAATCGCCGCCGTTACCGGCGTTAGACGTCATGGTCGTAATCGTGTACGTGCCGCTATAGACGTTGCTAAACGTGCCGGGATTGCCGTTCGGCGAAAATGCCGTACCACCCGCACCACCAGTGCCTACAGTGTAATTAATTGTTTTGCCAGAGTCTGGTCCGGTCAACACCAAAATGGTTTTGCTATAGCCGCCGCTACCGCCACCGCCGCCGGGGAACACTTCGGGTTCGCCCGGACTAATAAAACCGAGGTAGCCATAACCACCGCCACCACCCGCGCCCCAGCATTCAATGGTCACGCCAATAGCCGATGCCGGGATCGTCACTGACCCCGTGCCTGGTTCAGACGCGTCATAAACGCCTGCACCAGCACCGCCGGTCGTGCCGTTAATAAACGCTGCTAAAGTCGCGCCGCCCATTAGGTCAAGCCTGCTCCGCTAATCAGCCACGAAGTCGCGCCGATCTTGATACAGGTCGCTACGCCGTTTTGAGCCAACGTGCGAGTGCCGGTTGAGGTGCTGTTTACGAGCGTCAACGTATCTGAGGTAATCGCAATCGACAGCGCCGTGGAATTGACGTTGATAATAATTACGACCGTGCCGACCGCGAACGGCACCGACGCGTTAGCCGGAATCGTCAGCGTACCGCTCGTCGCGTTCATCACAACGGACTTGGCCGCATCAGCCGCAATCAGAGTGTAGCTGCCGGTTTGGCTGTTCTGCGGAGCTTCTCGATACCCAACAGGATGGTTCGTGTTTGACGGTGCGTTGTCGGGGATCAGCGCCGTGCCCGTAAAGGTCGGGCTGGCCTTCGGCGCATACGTTGCCGC
>Ga0315909_10007331_pt1 | contig 12333 bp, 15 predicted proteins | sample LakEriMetagenome_11_FD_203527 | JGI IMG/M metagenome (GOLD analysis project Ga0315909, IMG submission 203527) | Freshwater fungal communities from buoy surface, Lake Erie, Ohio, United States - Buoy 2 MA125 | ecosystem: Environmental > Aquatic > Freshwater > Lake | place: USA: Lake Erie, Ohio...
CGAGCTGCAGCGCACGCAGCGGAACACCTGATCTTGAGATACATCCGAACCGATGCGTCGCCTGCGGAACTCGTCGCCCAAGGCAAAGAATCCCAAGGCCGCCAGGAGTAGCGCGACCCACAGGGCGATGACAGTTTCCGGGTGCATCGCCGTTCAGAGGGGGTTGCCCGGGCCCTTGGGGGGCGCGCCGGGGATCGGATGGACGCTCACCACGCCCCACGTCAGCGGATCGACTTGGAGGGCATCGGGCCGCTTGGGCTGCGGCAGCGGCTGGAACCGCGCGTTCCGCACCGCTTCCAAGGTGGCGAGGTCAGCGGCTTTGGAGCCGGATCCAACGGTGATGCGCGCCGTCAAGACCTCCCCCCAGGGATTGACCGCCAGCTCAATGTGGGTGGGTTGTGGCGAGTCGCTCTCGGTCCAGGGCGCGATCTTCAGGGGTCGCATCAGGCTGCGAGTGGTCAGTGCGCCCCGCACCTCGACCTGCGCCTCACCCCGTGTCATCCGAGCCATATCGCTTCGGGCTGGAGCTGCCACCGGAAGGGATGTGGGGCGGGATGGGGGAGTGGGGGTCGCCGGGGTTGGCCCCAGATTGGACCCGTTGGGATCGGCCGGTAGGAACGAGGGCCGCGGTTCAGTCCGCCCCCACCCGTAGGCGACCGGTGGCAAGGCCCCCGCGGCATCACCTGAAAATCCGCCAGCTTCCGGCAGTGCGAAACGGGTCGGCGACAGCACCAAGACGTCGGGGTTGTCCCGAAACTCGGGTGACCAGACCAGACCGAAGGAGTCGCCGTCGTCCAGGCTGGGGCCCGTTGGAAAACGGGCAACGAGCCAAAATCCAGCCGCATGGAGCGCTGCCAGGAGGGCGGTGAGGCCGATCCACTGCCGGGAACTCCAACTGGGTGCGGGGGTGGTCATGGTTTCGGAATGCCGAGGTGTCGGCCCTCGGGGCCGCCCGAGTTGCCGGTCGTTCCACCACCGCCGCCGCCGCCTCCTCCCAGCAGGATTTCGGACAGTCCGGCTTCTCGTGCCAAGGTTGCCAACTCTTGGAGCCGCTCATAGCGCACCGAGCGGTCGGCCTGCAGGTAGAGCTTGCGCGGCCCCTTCGGAGCGCTGGCCCGAGCAGCCAGTCGGGTTTTGAGAATGGCCAGGTCGGGCACGATCTGGTTCTCGAAGTAGCACTGTTCCCCGGCATCGACGGCGAGCACCAAGAAGGGGTCTCCGGTCCAAGTTCCACTCCGGGAACCGCCTGGGGGCAGTTCCAGTCGGGTGCCCACCGGCAGGACCAGATAGCCCCCGAACAACATGAAAAACAGCAGCACGAAGACCACGCACAGGTAGGGTGCCAGCTCGAACTGCCCCTTCAGCGGTTTGAGGGTCCGCGTGAACTTCATGGGTTTCCTGAGGCCTTGTTGCCAGAGGGGTCTGCGGTTTGTGTCACCATTTTGACGACCTCGGCAGAGGCCCGCTCCATGTCGAGGACCACCGCATTGACCCGAGCCACCAAGTAGTTGTAAGCCGCATAGCAGACTGCGGCGATGGCGATGCCCAGGCCGGCGGTGTAAAGCGCCTGCCAGACGCCCGCGAAGAGTTCGGCCGGGGCCGCGAAGCCTGGGCCGGTCTGGAGTTGGCGGAAGGTGCCGCCGATGCCCACGAGCGTTCCCAAGAGACCCACCAGCGGTGCGATTTGAGCGAAGGTGGCCAGTAGTGACAAGTTGGCCTCAAGCCGGGGCACTTCTACCCAGCCCACTTCTTCGATGGTTTCTTGAATGCGCTCGCGGCCGGCGTCACGGCTCAGGATCGCCGCCTTCACCAGTCGCGACACGGGCCCTGGGGTGGCGTCGCAAATGGAGATGGCTTCGATGACATTGTCGCGCTTGAGCACGTTGCGCACGCCGGCCAGGAACTGGGCCGAATCGATTTGCACCCGATGGTAGTAGAGCAGTCGCTCGATGATGACGCTCAGTGCCACGCCGGCCAGCAAGGCCAGTAGCCAGAAGAGGATGCCAAAGCCACCGGTTGCGGCATCGGCTGAAATCGCGTTCGGCAGGACCGTGCCGTTGGTGGGCACCGCGACCGCCAGCAGGACGGAAAACGTCATGACCTTCAGGATGATCCTTCGCCCCGATGCGGGCAATCCCCGATCCCTGCCCGGCGACGGCGTTGCCAACGTGTGTGGACCAGCGGAATGATCCAGGGCGACGAACTGGGACTCCAGCGGGAGATCTCACCCCTGTGTTCCCCGGCTAGCGGGCGTTGTCGGCGAAGATCCGGGCTTCTTTCTCGGTGATCTTGCCATCTTGGTTGGTGTCAGTGCGGCGGACCGATTCGTTGAAGACCTGGTGCGCCCCGTTCACGGTGGTGATCTTGTGCGAGAGGATCACCGGGATGTGGAACTCCGTCTTGCTCTCCGTCGGGGTCGATGACGCGCGAATCTTCTCCACGGCCTCATAGAAGGTCCGGGCCGCGGCATCGGTTTCGAAGGAGATGGGCAGGCGCTGCTCGTCCCGATGCACCGTTTCTTGATGCGAGATGCAGCCCCAGCCGACAGCGCCGAGGAGCACTCCGGCCGCGACGGGGAGAATTTTTTTGAAAGTCATCACAAGCCCTAGAGACTCCGGGACCCCGCCCCCGTTCAATTCAATTCTTGAACGCACCGGGCTTGAAGATATCGCCCGCTGACCGAGTCTTGCACGACGCATGACGCTTCCCTCCTTCGACAGCACTCTCCGGACCCGCGTGGTGTTCGGGGCCGGTAGCCTGGATCGCCTCGGCGAACTGGCCGCCAGTCTGGGCGGGCATCGCGTCTTGTTGGTGACCGATGCGGGCATCGTCCGGGCTGGGCACGCGGCGCGGGCTGAGGCCCTGCTGCGGGCGGCCGGTCTTGAGGTGAGCGTCTTCGACGCGGTCCGCGAAAATCCCACCACCCTCGATGTCGCGCGCGGCCTCGAAGTGGCTCGCGCTGCTTCGGTGGATTTCTTCGTGGGCCTGGGCGGTGGCAGTTCCATCGATACGGCCAAGGGTGTGAATTTCTTGCTCACCCAGGGCGGTGAGATGCGTGACTACCAAGGAATCGGCAAGGCCACCCGGCCCATGCTGCCGCTCATTGCCATCCCGACGACGGCCGGCACGGGCAGCGAATGCCAGAGTGCGGCGCTCATTGCCGACGAGGTTACTCATCACAAGATGGCCTGCCTGGACCCGAAGGCCGCCGCACGCATTGCCTTGCTCGACCCCGAATTGACGGTGTCGCAGCCGCGCCGCGTCACGGCCCTGACCGGTCTCGATGCGCTGGTCCACGCGGTGGAGTCGGCCGTCACCACGCGCCGCACGGTGTGGTCGGCCATGTTCTCGCGGGAGGCCTTCCGACTGTGCTCCGGGGCCCTGGAAACCGTGCTGCGTTCGCCCGACAACCTTGAGGCCCGCGGCCGCATGCTGCTGGGGGCGGCCTTGGCGGGCACGGCCATCGAGAATTCCATGCTGGGCGCGGCCCACTCGGCAGCCAACCCCTTGACGGCGCACTTTGGAGTCGTCCACGGGGCGGCCGTGGGTCTCATGATCCCGCGGGTGATTCGCTTCAATGCAGCCGATCCCGAAGTCCGGGGCATTTATGCCGACCTAGCCGCCACCGCTGGCTGGACTAGCCCCGATGCCTCTCCCGAGGCGGCGGTTTCGGTATTGGCCGACCGGTTCCAAGGCTGGCTACGCCTGGCTGAAATCCCTGAGACGCTCACGGCCGCCGGCGTGGATCCGGCCAAGATCCCGGTCCTGGCCGAAGAAGCCTCGCGCCAGTGGACCGCCACCTTCAACCCCCGCCCCATCACCGCCCCCGACTTCGAACGCCTCTACCGCGAAGCGCTTTAAACCGGCCGCACCGAGTCGGCGCATCGCGGTCGCCTGACCGGCGGTGATCCTTAGTTCCTAGTCCAGTGGTCCGGGGTGGGGAGTCGGCAATTTGCTCCGACAGCCCGATACCTCGGGTGCCCATGGCCATCGAACCTCAGTTGACCTGGAGTCCGACCGCGGGTCCTTGTTTGAAACCTGCCCGACCGCTCCATCCCCGGAGTTTGTGTGTGGGCCTTTCTCTTCCGGTGGACGGAGGGATCTTGGCATTTCATCGCCGCGGCGCTGGCGAATTCATTCTTTCGCTGTTTCTGACCTCGATTATGGCTGATTATCGTGATTTATCGCGAATCCATCCCGACTGTACGCTGCATTGGCAAATTTTTTTCGTCGATGCACGCAATTAAAAAGGTATCCAATGACCAAAAATTGGTTTTTCTAGAAAAATCCGTTGCAATCCAGAGTCGATGAGGATATCGAAAACAGAGCCTCAATGAATTCAAAAACTAGTATTCAATTCCTTAGGATACTCTTTTTAGTGATCGCTGTGTTTAGGGCCAGCGCCCAAGACAGCGGTTATTTGCCGGACCTCCCCGGATTCCCTTCAGGAACCTATGCCCAAGTGGCCGCCGTAGGGGCCAAGATTCATGGCAGTCTGGACGTGACCGAATCGGATCCGGTGACCGGTCACGTCAAGCGGCGCCATCGGATGGTCTATTTTCCGCCCACCGAGGTGTACTGGACCCGGATGGGAACCACCTACGAGTACACGGACCCGGCCATTGTTGCTCGATATTCTAACCCCTCATTGAAGGGTGGACGCGATGTGGTGAGTCAGCGGACCACGGTCAAATATTACCAACGCGATGGAGGCGTCGTGGGCTACACCGTGGTGGCGTTCGCTGGCGGGGCTGTGGATCGGATCCTGGAGTTTGAGCCTTATGCCGTCGATGTCGGGATGCCGTCACCTGGCTTTGTAGGAAGGCCTCTGGAAAACTTGACCCCTGGATACATGGCGGAGATCGAGTTCAGGCCAAAGGTAACCGTCTTCTCCGTGCCAACCGAAGAGTCTCGAACGCCCGATTACACTATGTTCGGCATGCTTCAACGGTTGCGGAAGGCGGCTGGGGAATATGGGGCACTGATAACCCCAAATCTTGTTCGAAATGCGGCTGCTACGGATGCGTTCGTCGAAGATCTTCGAGGACTCTACAAATTGGGAGAAATGGCTTGCACTCCGATGAGGGCTAAAAACAGCCCGTTGTTCTCGAATGAGGCTCTGGTTCGGGAGATTTCCTCTGCGATAGCCAACTGGGAGACAACGATGGCGGGCATTCAGCAGCAGATGGAAAGCTCGGCCTACGCCTATTGGGACAGCCTCAGCGGCCGCACAGATCCATGGGACGCATATCGAATGGAAGGCGTCGCTGGATACCATATTGCTTCATTCTTTGTCCCTGGATGGAAAGTCGCTGGATCAGGAAAATTGATGGCTGGGACGGCTAAATGCAAAAATGTTGCCGAGTTAGTAAATGAAGTGAGTTTGGTTGCTAGAATTGCGCGATCCGGTATGACTCCCCGTCAGGCGAAAGAACTATTCGGATGGGGAAGTCAAGAGATCACCAAACCGCTTTCATCATTCAGTCGTGAGAGTCTTGAGGCGGCCGGTTGGACGAAGGATAAGTTGCTTGACGTGGCGCAAGGTTACAGAGAACTTGCCGGGGCCACACCCAATCCGAGTGCTCCGCTTAGAGCAGCACAGTTAGAAAGCCTCGCCAAACTTTTTAAATGACTCTATGATGACTTATCAATTGAGTAATAACTACAAAAATGGTCTAAAAATAATTCTCGAGCCAGAGGGTTTTGTTTACGCTATTGATAAAAACCAAAAAGTTACAGTGACAGTGAAAGGTGATAACCCCGCATTTGAATGTTGTCATTCTATCGACAGTGATGGAGTTAATTGCATTTCATTCTGGCCTGATCGAGGCACGATAGTAATCGATTTAAATGGGAAGAACATTCTTGATCTTTTATAAGAAGTAGAGAATTCAGATAAGGAATCTTCGGCATAACATCGGGTATATAAATCATAGGGAAAAAAGGAATATCTGCGCCTTGGTTCAATCAACCGGGAGGTGGAGTTCAGTTTGAGCGTCCGAAAACCATAAAAGACCTTATTCCTGAGTACTTGCGGCCGATTGGAAATAAATAACTATGAGAACTGTTCGTTTCGATCCCAAAAAAGGCTATCCAGTCGGGCCACAGCTCTGCTACCGATGTAAGAGTTGCAAAGACATCGTGCCTTCTGAGCCACCTGGCGGAATGGGTTGTAAATGCCACAATATTTTTATTGATGTTGATTACGCCCGAATTTCGGTGAAACGCGATAGCGACATTGAATTACTAGAATCGGATGTTTCATGACGTATCCGGATTCTCGCGCGATCGCCCATGGTAACGTTCGCAAAACCTTCTTCAACCGCCGGAAAAGTTGGCTATGGAACAAGTAATGGCTAATCCGATGGGAATAACACCTTCGCGAATGCCGCCGATGTCTGACATGAAAAACAATCTGTTAGCTGCGGACGGTTGGGTGAAACGCGTTCAAAACGTTAACGGCGTGGAAATTCATTACGTCGAAAATATCTCGACTCAGCAGATGGTCGACTTCAAATTTGCGCAACCATGACTTTTAGCGATCAGCTTTTGCATACGATTGGCGAATGGAGCAAGGATCCGATTGAGGATGAATGGCTCTTTGTAAAATTTCGGGAACAGATTGTAAATCGCATGTCTACTGTGGAGGCTTTTGAAGCAATTGGAGAAACGGTTGATATATTGTTGCGACAAACTGATGAATCTAATTCTATAGAGTTGGTGGAGACTCTCATCGCTTTGGCAAGGCAAAGCGACACAACCGAGATTCCGTCCAAACTCCTTTCCCAAAAAATAGTTATTGAAAGTCAGTTTTCAAAATTTGGCGGTTATGCAAAAAACAAAATTCAGGAGCTGTTTCATTATTACCGGTTATGACAAAATTTGAATTAATTAAATAGTGCTGTCAAAATTGTTCCTGACCCATGAAATCACTGAACGAAGATAAGATTCTAGGGGAGGTCGATATTTCCAACGTTTCTCCAACTGGCAGAACGCGGCACACCGTTGACGGTGTCCCAGTGACCAACGAGATAAAGTTACGACTGATGCGCTTGGCTGGTGATACAAGCATTTACTTAATTCACTACGGTCCAAATGAAACTGAACTCACCGACACTTGCCATTTGACCATCGAAGAAGCTCTAGACCAAGCAAGCTTCGAATATGGAATAGCGAAGAGCGATTGGAATTTTTTTGAGGAGTCGTGACTCAACATTGACCACCACTACGACTATCCCGAGCATAAACCGACCACGTGAAGGAACTGTTTGTTTGCTGTTTTCCTCTCCATGACTGAATCGATCCTGAACGAGTATATTTCAAGAGTAAAACGTTCCTCGGACGGGGATGCGTTTCATTCTTTGATTGAAGCTGGAGAAGAGGCAGTTACTCCGGTGATTAGGGCTGTCAACACAGAGTGCTCAGTCGATCAATTCAAGCGGCTCATCGAAGTGTTGCAGGAAATCAGGACGATGAGTGCCTTGGCAGAGCTGAGACAGCTTTGCTTGATGAATTTTTCGAAAAAATGGGAGTTGGCGGCTGAGGGTTTATTTTACAACAATCCAGAAGCGGCAAGCCGAATTCTAGTTGAATTAATTGTAGAAGCATCCCCTGTGGATTGTGAGGCCAAGACAAAAGTGGTTGCCGAATTGTTAGCCAGTTTAGGACCTCAGGATTCCTCTACTACATCTTACTAAATCGACAGCCGCGCTGAAACTCCAAGTGAAATGTCTCTGGCTAAATCCGGCTGTTGCGGTAAGCCCATGGTCCATGTGTTCCGTATTTGGTCTCCGGTTGCTCGTCATGAGTTTTGCGTGACTCCATGTTTCTGAGGGTGCTCCTTTTTAATTTTTCTCATGGTTGAATTGTTTTAAAATATCAACCGGTTTTTTTTGCAGACTAAAAACAGCCTGAAATGAAACCCTCTCTAATACGTCCCATAACGATCGCCTTGGCCTCGCTCTTGATTGGGGGCGTCTTGGGCGCTTGGTTGAACCGGTCGGTGTCGCGCCCGGATGAGGCGGGATCTCCGGCGGCGGGGCTTCGGCAATTGGACGACCGGATTAACGCGTTTCGGTCGCGGTCGGGAGCCTCGGCACCTTCTACTGCTCCTGCCTCCATCCACTGGGCCTCGCTGGGCGATGACGACTACCTCAAATACCTCACCGAGCTGAAGCGCATCGGCTGCCCCCTGCGGACCCTCAAGGACATCATCGAGGGCGACGTCGAGGACCTCTACCGACCCCAACTCGCTGCGGCCAGCGGACCCTACTGGTCCCACTCGGTGCGGGCCCGACGGGACGTGGTGCTCAAGAAAGCCGAGCTGATCGCTTTCCTCTTCGCCCATGTCGAGGGCCGGGATCTCGCGCGATTCCAACCGGCCGACAGCGTCGAGGCCATCTTGGAAACCCACGCCATCCTCGCCCGGCATCTCGTGCGGGATAGCCGCCATGGTTCCCAGGCCCGGGATCTGACCGAGGACCTGGAAAAGGAAACCCTGGAGGCCCTCTCCAAGCACCTCGATGCCGAGGGAATTTTGGATTACCGCCGGAAGCATTCCACCACCGCGCGGCAACTTCGGGAGCAATTGCGCCGATTTACCCCCACCGACGCGGAGTTCCGGGCGATCTTCGCCGCGGTGGATCAACCAAAATCGGCAGGTCTCGATCCCCGGGTGCCGGGTCCGGACTCCCGACCGATTCCGCTGTCGGAGGCCTTGGGGCCCGTCCGTCACGAGGAATACCGCCTGACCCGGGAAACCGGCTATTCGGGCATCGTGTCGTTGGTCGAGGAGTTCTCGCTGCCCCCGGAAACCATCGCCGCCTACTTCAAGCTGCAACGCGAGGTGTCGCGGGATCCCTCGCGCGTCTACTCGATGTCGGGCGGCTTCGACACTCGTTATATCGCCGACACCCAGGCCCGGCTGAAGACCATCCTCGGGCCGAGCTACCCAGCGTACGTGGAGCGGTACAGTTGGCTGATGCCCAGCGGCCTGTTCGGTCGACGCTGAAAGGCCACAAACCTCAGATATCCCCAGAGAACCTTCTGAACTGTGAGAACTTCCTCCATTCCTTTTTCGGCCGGCGGGGTCGTGTTGGCCCTGGTCTTCATCCTGATCGGTTTTCGCCTCGGCCCGCTGACCCGACAGGCCCTCGAGAGGTCCCGCCCGCTGACGGCCATCGATCAATTGGTGGCCACCCGGCTGGTCTCGCCCCGCGAGGCGGCCGTGCCACCGCAAGGACCGGCCGCTGTGGCCTTGGACTGGGCCCGCATCCACTCTACGAACTACCCGACCTATCTTCGGAACCTCCGCGAGGTCGGGTGCCCGCCCCGGACTATCCGCAATATCCTGCTGGCCGACATCAACGCCAGCTTCGACATCCGCAAGGCGCTCCGGCCATCGGACCTAGGGTATTTGGCGCCCGAGGCGTTAGAACGCGAGCGCCAGCAAATCACCACGGCCTTGTTGGCGGAGATCGGTTGGAAAGAGGAATCGGTGTCCGCAGGCGGGCTGCTTTCGGCCTTGGACGAGCGACTGCAGGTGTTGCACCAGTCGATCCCGTTCGATTCGGCCCGGCCGCGGGAATGGGAGTTGGCGATCGAGGCCGCCGAGCGCGGGTTCCTCGAGGCCGCAGCCCAAGAGGTTTCGAAAGAAGACTTGGCGGAATTCGAGCTGCGCCATTCGATCCGCTCCCGATCGCTGGCCCACCAGATGCGCTACTTTCAGCCGAACGAGAAGGAGTTCCGCGCAATCTTCACCGCCAAGGGCTCCGGCGGACCGGTGGCACTGCCGACCCTCACCGATGAGAGTCGTCAGGACGACATCGCCCTCGTCTCCGGGATCCATTCCGTGGGCGTTGGGTTGAAGTCGGCGTTGGGCCCCGATCGCTTCAAGGCCTACTTGCGCACCGAGCAGCCCGCCTATCGCAACATGGCCCGGGTGGTGGATCAGTTGAAGCTGCCACCCGACGCGTTAGAGGCCTCGATGACGGTGATCATTGAGGCTGAGACTCGGACCATGCGCCAGGGTGACCGGTTGCCTCCCGGCGACCCCTATGCCCGGGAAATCCGTGAACGCCTGGAGAAGGTGCTGGGGCCGGGCGGTGTCGAGCAGGCCTTGGAGGTCTACCCGATTCCCTATCTGTGGAACCGCGGAAACTGAGCCAAAAGGGGTCCCAAAGGGGTCGGTCCTCACTATTGACACAAATCCGTTGTCGCGTCGGTTGTTTGCTTTTGGGTCTCGACTGGGAGCATTCGCAAACCGGCATTTGACAGCGTCGGTTAGGCTTTGCTGAATAAATATACTCTGGCGGGGCGACTGATTCCGATGGGACCTGGCTTATTGAGGATAATCCAATCGCCGGATTCATCCAAGACCGGACAAAACCTCCATTTTTCTCTCTTCCCATGAGCCTTCGACGCTGGCTGCCCGGTCTGATAGGTCTCGCCACGCTGGCCCGGGCGGCCACGCCTCCCGTCGAGGTCGTGCTCGCCACCGGGCAGACCCCGCGCGACGCGGGCACGGCGCGGGTGGCCGAACTCGACGGGGGCCTTTGGGACGAGGCGGGTCGGGTGCTCCTCTCCGGGCGCTACCGGCCTTCGCCGCCCTCCCCGGTGGGTCGCAACGCGATCTGGGTGTGGTCCGGCCCGGCCTCGGCCACCGAGCTCTACACCGACGGCGACAGCGTGCCCTACACCTCCGGCCCGGTGGTGGGCCCGGTCATTCCGATCTCCGTTCCCCGGATCCAACCGCGCTTCGGCGGCTACCGGCCTCCCGCCAACTACTGGGCCTTCCAGAGCCGGGTGGCCACCGCGCTGCCGCTCATCCCGGAAAGCCAGGCCCTCTGGGTGGATCATCCCGTGGGCACCGCGGACTCGACGATCTTCGTGGTCAACGACCTGGAGGACCATGTCGACGGGGCCGTCCGCTTCACGCGCCCGACCCTGTCCGACGCCATCATCCGCGAGGTGCAGGGAGGACCGGTGCAAATCTTCGTGAACGGGGTGTATCCCACGACGGCAGGAGGGCGGGGCGGGGCGGTGGTCTGGCAGGCGCGGCTGCCCTTCGCGCCGGTGATCTCCGAGCGCCATGGGGTTGTAAAACTCGTCGCGGCCGCCTCGGGCATGGGGCTGCCCAGCCTGCCGGGCGGCCGTTGGCCGTTCCTGCGCCTGATGGGCGTGTTGCCCGACAAGAGCCTGCTGTGGGAGGCCGGCGGCGCGGACGGGACCTCTGTGCTGCGGGGCGAGCCCGGTGCGTGGTCGGCCTTGCTCGAGCCCGGCATGGCGGCGCCGCCCGCCCGTGGAGCCGCGCCGTCGCCCGCCACCCCCGTGGCCCGGATCGGCCCCGTTGCGCTGGCCGCCGGTGGCGCCGGGGTGATCGCCGAGGCCACCTACGCCGCGGCGGCCGGCGACCTGTCCGGCCGGTCCGCCCTGCTGATGCATGACGGCACCACGCTGCGCCTGATGGCCTTCGCCCGGGAGATCGTGGACGGCACCGCGCCCGGCACCCGTGTCGACGGGGTGTCGCTGGGCGCCTTCGATGCGCCGACGACCTCGCTCGCGGCCGTGTACCAGACGATCACCGGCGGCACCCGGCCCTTCTCCACGCAGGCGCTGCTCCTGGCTTCGGACACCGGCACTTGGCTGCTGGCGCGCCAATTCGATCCGCTGCCCGAGCCGGCCGGTGTGACCCGGGTGGTGCAGTTCCGCTTCCCCGTGCTCGCGGCCAGGCCCGATGGCAGCGTGGTGTTCGCCGCCGAGGTCGAATTGGCCGGCGGCCGGCGGCGCGAGGTGTTGTACGAGGTCACCCCGGGCCTGCCCAACGCCTACCGGGTGCTCCTGTCCGCCGGCGACACCTTCCCGGTGGCCACATCCGACGGGCTGCGCACGGCCACGATCACCCGGTTCAACTCGGCCAGCTGGCGCCCAGGAACCTTCGACCGGCTGCTGGTGGGCGTCGAACTTGCGGGCGACTCCCAATCGGCGGTGATCCTGCTGGGAGGCGAAGCGGAAGCCGGGGTGCGCCTCGAGCCGTTCCTCGAGGGCCTAGAGGGCGTCTTGCGCCTGCGCTGGCCCGCCACCGTGCCGTCGATCCTGGAGAGCTCGCCCTCCCTCATGTTGCCCGACTGGCGACCTGTGCCGATCGAGCCCGTCCTCGCCGGCGACTCCCGCGAAGTCCGCATCCCGATCGACACCCCCGGCCCCCGGTTCTTCCGCCTCCGCTAAGCCCAAAGGGGTCCCAAAGGGGTCGGTCCTCACTATTGACACAAATCCCTCAGCGCCCCGACTTCATCCGGTTTGACGGTTTCGCCCCCAGCAGGTTGGAGACGTAGG
>Ga0315909_10007334_pt1 | contig 12328 bp, 7 predicted proteins | sample LakEriMetagenome_11_FD_203527 | JGI IMG/M metagenome (GOLD analysis project Ga0315909, IMG submission 203527) | Freshwater fungal communities from buoy surface, Lake Erie, Ohio, United States - Buoy 2 MA125 | ecosystem: Environmental > Aquatic > Freshwater > Lake | place: USA: Lake Erie, Ohio...
CAATCGAGACGACAAGCGCGTCTCGGGTATGGCCACGAATGGGCCAGGGTCTTGATAAGACTCGCAAGTAAGTGGCCGTTGAGGCTCACTTTGGGGGGAAGTGCATCGATGCGGGGTGCGTCGATGGATTAAGGATACCAGTGAAAATGGGGTGTTAATTACCTGCGTTTATAGCCAGATGGACACTTGGGCTTTATCGCGGTTATCTTTTTTGTGACTTTTCCTTTGACGCACAAGATAGTTGTCTTCTTTGGTGATGGCGATGCAGATGGCGTTGGGGTTGGATCGGCCTTGATGGGCGGTGTCACTACGGGATCAACTTTAGATTTATTGGATAGCCATTGGGTTTTATAGCTTTGGGCCGCAGCGCCTTCTAGATTAAGGGTGGTCAATCTTGCCTCAATCGGAATGTAGGAATTCAGAGGAACATCAATAACGGCGGGAACATATCGTTGCTCTGAGATGAATTGATCTCCACCGATCTGAGCCCAGAGGGATGTTTTATTCTGTTGTTTGATCAGGTGGTATTTAGTGTTCGCGCCTGTATTTGCTCGAGCTTGGACTGAGTTGATTGGCATTCTCTTTGAGAGATCTTCGCTCTCCATCCATGTATTTCCGTATTCGGCAGAGCGGACGATCATTGGTTTTCTGCCGAAATCTTCGATAAATGAATATCCAGGCTCCAGATTCGCAAATTTCTTTGCATATTTATAAGTTCCGAAAAATCTCCAGGGTTGATCATTGAGTTGTAGCGCTGCAGATATTTCGGTTCCATCGGCGAGTTGTCTGAGATTTACAACAGCCTTTACTCGATCACCGACTTTCCATCCAAAGTCATTGATGAATGCGTTTGCACCCGTGCCCTCATAGCCAAACTGACTTGGTGTCACGCCGGGTCCAACTTGTGTCATCACGGTTCGACCGCTGGTTGGGCGCGATTCTGGCCCACACGTCGTGCAGCTTCCATCATCATGGGTGTCCCATGCGCTAAAAATTGCATTCTTTCTGACTTCACCTGTTGCAGCATTTCGAATCTCTTGAACACCTAGATAAAAAGGTGGCGTCCAGTTTCCGATTATTGAAAAGTATGAGGTATCACCAGATTCGGTGATGAGTACATCGCGGGTAATCCAAGTCATCTCAGAATTTGAAGGGGATCCCCAGAAGAAGTTAACGGCGATTGCACCCTCTGCATCTGAAACAGCTGCCATTGAATGGGTATTCGTACTGCCAAATAGGATCATCGAGAGCAGTAGAGAGGCGGCGAGAAATCTCTTGTTGAAAATACGTTGCAGAATTCTCATGTGGAGTAACCTCCCCGAGCTAAAGCGGGGTTATTAATCCAGTACGACAGAGCCGTTGGGAGTGCTCAAGTGCACTGCAACGATTCCATTATCGCCATCGTTTGCAGATGGATCTACCCAATCGATGGTGACGTTATCGAGTGCGCCAAGGATCTCGGTCTTAAACCAAGATTCAGAGAGTTGATCTGTATCTGCGATAACAATCTTTTCAATCTTTGAAACCGCGTTGCCATCCTTTGATGGATGATCTTCTGTAAGCCACTGGATAAAAAATGGTAGTTCGCGTGAATCTGTAATCTCTTTAACGCCGATCTGCTTCCACTTAAGGTCAGAACCATCTGGGCGTGTGCGGTGTCCATCGACGGCATCGCGACCAAACTTTGTTTCTATTGGTGAAATATCTTCGGTGCTAAAGACCCATGTGAGCCAGCCGCCACCTTCTTGAGCTTTCTGTGAGACAGCCTTGCCCCATGGAGTTGCTTCTGTTGCTGGGTGATCAAGTGGGCATACAACTTCGATGTATTGGCCGCCTGCAAGAGGTGCTGTGAAGTTGCGTGTTCCAAAGCGTGGGTGAATTCCACCGTCGACAAATGTGCTGCCGATTCGTGAACCTAAGCGCTGAACTGTGTCAGCTAGTTGGTCGTGGGAAGTCACATAAGAAATATGGTCTAAACGCATGGTGCAATTTTGCACCATCGGCGGGGGTGCTTCTTACCAAATTAAGCGCTAACACCCTCAAGATCACAGGAAAGATTGGCGGTCGGCAAGGTGCCTTTGAGTAGAAATGCATCGACGGCGTCATCAACGCAGGCAGATCCGCGGCTGTGGCCAGTGTGGCCGTCGGCATCGAGAGAGATTAGGCGAGATCCGGTGAAGATCTTTGCAAGGCTGACAGACCATGCATACGGCGTGGCTGGATCGCGGATTGTGCCGATGACGATGATCGGTGCGGTTTTGATTTCTGTCAGTGTGTTCGGTGCGCGTTGGGTTGATGGCTTTGGGAAGAACTGGCAGTGCACGCCGGCGAATGCGATGTATGGACCGAAGACAGGGGCTTTGATTGCAAACTCTTTAGCATCGGCTTTGTATTGATCGAGAGTGCGACCATCGCGCCAGTCGAGGCAATCGATAACAGCGCCTGAATCAAAATCATTTGATCTAAATGTTCCGTCAGGATTACGCCCTGAATATTCATCAGCTAACTGTAAGAAGGTATCGCCGTAATTCTCTGCGCTTTCAGTAAATGCTTGGCGCAACTTTGGCCAGCCATCTACATCGTCATAGAGGGAAGATGCCATGCCGACAAGGATGAGAGATTCAGTGATCATGCGATCATCGCCATCTGATGGGTTTTCTTGTGGCAGTGGATCGGTAGCGGCTGCTTGTAGCGTTGCGATGATCGTTGCTTGGGCTTGAGCCGGTGTGCCGGTAAATGGGCAATCAGATTGTGTCATGCAATCTTTTACAAATGCTTTGAGCGCTCCATCAAAACCCATCGCTTGGGAAAGGTTCTGATCTTTCATTGGAATGTTTGGATCTACTGCGCCATCTAGAACGAAACGACCGACGTTAGCTGGGAAAATTTCGGCATATAAAGTGCCGAGGTATGTTCCGTAGGATTTTCCTACGTAGTTTAATTTGGTCTCACCGAGTGCTGCGCGCAAGATATCCATATCGCGGGCAGTCTCAGAGGTTGTGAAGTGCTCTAAATACTCAGTCTTTTCAGCGCACTTTTCGGCAAAGGCCTTGGAATCTGAGAGGGTTGCTGCGATTTCAGCTTCGTTATCTGGCTTGGAGTCAGAGGCTAGGTTGGCATCGAGCTCATCGGAGGTAAAGCAGGCGATCGGTTCACTCTGTGCAACTCCGCGTGGATCAAAGCCGACGATGTCATACACGTCGGTGATATCGGGAGAGAAGATGTAATCAGCGTTGTATGCGTAATCAACACCAGATCCGCCAGGACCACCGGGGTTTACAACGATTGCTCCGAGGCGATTATCTTGATCTTTTGCTGCGGCGCGTAAGACAGAGATGCGGAATGTTCCAACAGATAAGTCTTCGTAATCAATGGGCACGCGAAGTTCTGTGCAATCGAAGTAGTCATAGCAAGAAGACCAATCGAGTTTCTGTTGTTCATACTCTGCCAGCGCGGAGAATTTTTCTTCCACAAATGGCGCGGTGGATATGGATGAGCAGCCGGTAAGAATCAGGGTTAGCGCAAGAGCAACCGATGTGAGGCGAGCGCGCATCAGTTAGCGATCTGGCACATGAGTGCCTCGCAGGTAAGTAATGGTGCGGCGTTATGACTCAAATGTGTCCGTGCTTTCATGATCGCGTTAACTTTCCTCACCGTTGAATGCGGTGTTGTTTTATGCGCGTAGGCGGTGATCTGTTCAGCCATGTCGGTATTAATCAATGAATCTGTCGCACCGGCTTGGACCATCATGACATCGCGGAAGAATGTTGCGATATCAAGGAGTGCGCCATCGATACTGTCGCGAATCATACGAGTAGCGCGGGACTTTTGTTCTTTCTCTAACTCTTTTACTGCCTTGGCACCGCCTGTTGCCATGCCGCGACCAGTTGCACCTTTGCCGTATGCCTCTTGCAGAGCAGCAACTTCCTTTTCATCGCGAGCATCTGATTGGGCGTTTGCTTGCGCGGTGGCCAGATCAACCAGAGTTTGTGCGGCTTTAAAAGCATCTGCGATGGTGGCAAGTTGTAATGGAAGGTTGAGGATTGTTGAACGGTGGCTGCGGGCATCAATGTTAGTGGCGATGTATCGCGCGCGACCGATGTGGCCCTGGCTCACGCGAGCTGCGAAATCTGCCATGGCAGGTGAGATCGAATCTTTGCGTTGTAGATATCCACTGACTGCAGCAGATGTTGGTGTGCGCAGTTGAATGTGGCGACAACGTGATCGGATGGTGGGCAAAAGATCATGAAGTGTTGGTGCGCATAACAACCAGACCGTGCGAGTGCCGGGTTCTTCAATTGCCTTGAGAAGTGCATTCGCTGCGGACTCTGTAAGTCGGTCAGCATCTTCCATCACAACTACGCGCCATCCGCCCATTGATGGTGTCCATGATGTGCGCATCAATAGATCGCGAACATCTTCGATCTTGATCGATAAGCCTTCGGTGGAGATGATCTCGACATCTGGGTGGGCACTCGACTTTGCGCTGCGACATTCATTGCAAGTGCCGCATCCGCCTTGTGGGCAGATAAGTGCCTGGGCAAAGGCGATTGCAGCCGAAGAGCGACCTGAACCTGGGGGACCGGTGAAGATCCAGGCGTGTGTCATCTCTTGGGTTTCTTCACCGCGTGTAGCAGCTGCTGCCGCGCCTTGCAAGATTGCAACAGCTGGTTCTTGTCCGACTAAATCATCAAAGACGGTGGCCATTACTTGGCCTTCTTCTTAAGTGTTGGCTTCTTTGGATGTGGAACTTTCTTTACACCAGTTGCAACCGCACTTGCCGCAAAACGAATTGGCTTGAGGAAGCGATTGCCTTGATCTTCTTTCGCATTGCGGATCAGGGTTGGGATCAACGCAACGCGTTCGATAATCTTTTCGTGAATCTCATCAATCGTCTTTGTGCCATCGACAACGAGATAGCGCTCAGGATCTTGGGCAGCTAACTGCAGGAACTCTTGGCGGACTCGTTCATGGAAATCATCGGGTTCAGATTCAAGGCGATCGCGTGATTTAAGGCGTGCAAGGCCGACATCTGCCGGTTGGTCGATCAAAATTGTCAGCGTAGGAAAGAGAGATTCGGTAGCCCAGCGCGAAATTCGTGCAACTTCAGCTGGCTCAAGAACGCGACCTGCGCCTTGGTAGGCAATCGATGAATCAAAGTAACGATCGGTAAGAACAACATCACCACGATCAAGTGCAGGGCGAATAACAGAGAAGACATGGTGCGCGCGATCTGCGGCGTAAAGAAGTGCCTCTGCACGCGGGCTGATGATGCCAGTTTCGTGTCCGAGCAAAATTGCGCGAAGTCCTTGTCCTAAATCTGTTCCGCCGGGTTCGCGGGATAAGACAACAGTCTCACCTTCTTGTTCGAGCCATTCTTTAAGGAGATGTGATTGCGTTGATTTGCCGGTGCCTTCGCCGCCTTCAAATGCGATGAAGATTCCTTTAACAGGATCACCAGTAATTGATCCGAGTTCACCTTTAAATGCGTTGACGACATCGCTCCACAAAGAAACATTGGGGCGATCTTTCATCTGGCGATACGAGAGCCAACCGATTAAGACTGCAATTGCACCAGCAATAAGGAATGTTGCTTGCGAACCGTTAAAGATGTATTCGGTGGTGGCGAAGGTGATGGTGTTAGCGCCGAAGGTTGCAGCGATCAGTGGTGCGATAGCAAGGACAGCTACCAAGGTCACGCGGATAAGTGATTGTACGAAGGCAAAGGTTCGACCGCGGACTTCATCTTTAACTTCCATGCCCAGCATCGTGAAGCCGGTAACCCAGGTGATGCCAGCGAAAGCGCCCAAAATAATGGTGATAAAGATTGAGATCGTGAAGTTAGTGATGACCGAGAGGAAGATAAGAAAGAAACCAGATGTAACAAGGGATGCACCAAATAAACGGCGGCGTGAGAATTGTGAGAAAACTTTAGGGCCAGCTGCAATACCTAGGGCTAACCCTGTGAAAACAGCGCCAAATAGGACTCCGTAGGCGGCATCTCCTCCGCCGAGATCGCCCACAAATGTTCGAGCTAAACCAATGACAGCACCAGCTGCAGAGAATGCACCAACCATTCCAATGATGAGGCCGCGGATAACTTTGGATTCGCTGACAGATTTCCACCCGTGGACAAGTGCTGCGATGATTGATTCTTCTGCCTTTTTATCTCCACGAGTATTACTTGGAATCTCTTTGAGTCGGTAGACGGTAATTGCTGCAAATAAGAAGCTGAGTGCATTGAGGTAGAGCGCGATATCTACTGAGTTACCTTTAAATGCTGGGAAAGCAACTGTGATTGCAGATGAAAGAAGTGAGAGGACGGTAAAGAGAATCGCAGCAACGGGTGCTGTTCCGTAGGCAGCCAACAACGAGACTTGGTTGGCGTTCTCTAATTTTTCGCGCGGAACAAGATTTGGAACCGTTGCCTCTTTTGCAGGTGACCAGAAGAGTGTCAGACATTCCACCAAGATCATTGCTGCGTACAACCAGAAATATGTACCAACAATTGGAATAGATATGTACAACGCTGCGCGCAAAATATCGACGGTTACCATCAGGCGACGGCGATCAAAGCGATCTGCTAGCACACCGGCTAGTGGACCAAGAAAAACGGCGGGCAACAAACGTGCAATGAAGACACCCGCGATTGCAAAGTTAGCAGTTGAATACGAGCCGCCGGAAAGTTGTTGCGCTAACGCAGTTGTTGCAAGAAGTCCGAGCCAATCACCGAGGGAAGAAAAGACCATCGAGTTCCAGAGCTTGCGAAATGGCTTGATAGAAAGAACGCTACGCGTGACATCCTGCGCCGGTGCGGCGGGACGAGGAAGCGATGCGGTCATGGATGTAAGTCTATCGGGGCTTATCTTGCAGGCTTATAGAGCCTAAAAGAGGCTCTCTACGCTGGCTTTGAGGCTATAGCGCGAAGTAAATCCCATCGCCGATTTTGCCAGTGAAACATCGGCACATAAGAAGGCGGGATCTCCTGCGCGACGATCGGCATCGATGGGTGTGACATCACTGCGTCCCATTGCATCCAATACAAACTTTACGATCTCGCGCACTGAGGCACCGTTGCCGGTACCGATATTCATTGTGGCAGGAAGTGCTTGCGTGGCATCGGCTGCTGCTAAATGTGCAGCTGCGATATCGCGAACATCAACGTAGTCACGGACACATGTGCCATCGGCGGTCGGGTAATCGTGGCCGTAGATCACAGGTGCTTGGCCGGCTTTTATTTTGTTAATAACAATAGGCACAAGGTTTTCTACAGAGTTATCAAGCAGTGCTTTATTAGAGCTACCGACAACATTAAAGAAACGTAGAGATGAACCATGGTTACCTGGGATCGAAATGAATTCAGTGACTTTGCTTTCGGCCAATAACTTTGATGAACCGTATGGCGAGATTGGCGCGGTTGGTCCATCTTCACGACATGGCTCCATTGAATCTGGGCTGCCGTATACAGCTGCAGTGGAAGAGAAGATGAAGCGCGTAACGCCATGGCGTTTAGCGGCCTCTAATAATTCGACAGTTGCTGTGTAATTTACTTCAAGATACTCGTCAGGCTTTTCCATAGATTCACCGACAGCTTTAAGCGCTGCAGTGTGAACGATGCCGGTGAAGTTTCCTGCAGCGATCAGTGCATCAACTTTTGCGTAATCGCGAACATCAATAACTTCAAGCGGAATATCAATCCTGTGCTTTGCACGCAGGTAATCCACGCGTGATTCAAGGCCTTGGTAGAGCGAATCAAGAAGAACTACATCTTTACCTGCTTCGATAAATAGGTCGGCGATATGTGTGCCGATATATCCGGCACCGCCTGTGATTAGCCACTTCTGCTTGCTCACTTCTTCTTTGCCTTACCTGTTGCAGCTTTCTTGGCTACCTTCTTCTTCGCAGCTTTTTTAACAGTGTTCTTTGTCAGTGTTGGAGCAGTGTCACCGGCCTTAACTTTGGCTGCTTTCTTGCGTGCCTTCTTTGGTGATGGGCCATTCTCGGCCTCCCAGGCACGACGTCCAGCCAATAGTTCAAGTGCGCGATCAAGTGTGAGTCCTTCAAGAGTGTCTCCGCGGCGAAGCGTTGCATTGGTCTCGCCATCGGTGACATACATTCCAAAACGACCATCTTTAACAATAACTTCGCGATCGCTACCAGGATCTTTACCAAGTTCTTTAAGTGGTGGTTTGGCAACACCGCGACGACGCTCTTTTGGCTTGGAGTAAATCTCAAGTGCTTCATCGAGTGTTAATGAGAAGAGTTGTTCTTCAGATGTAAGTGTTCGTGAATCGGCACCGGCCTTGAGATAAGGACCGTAGCGTCCATTTTGAATCGTGATCTCTTCACCTGATGAATTGGTTCCAAGTACGCGTGGAAGTGAAAGTAGACGAAGTGCGTCATCAATAGTGATCGTATCTAGCGTCATTGTAGAAAGAAGAGAAGCCGTCTTTGGTTTTGGTGCATCTTTCTTCTTGCGCTTCTTCTTTGGTTCACCCTTATCGTTAAGCTCGACAGGTTCTTCTGGGAATATCTCTGTGATGTAAGGACCAAAGCGTCCAGACTTTGCAATGACTTCAAAGCCTGTTACTGGATCAATTCCGAGTTCGCGTTCACCAGATGGAGCAGCTAAAAGCTCAATTGCTTTTTCAAGTGTTAACTCATCCGGTGCTAAACCTTCAGGAATATTTGCAAGCTTGCGATCTCCATCAGGAAGATTCTGCTGTAGATATGGGCCGTATCGTCCGACGCGGATTTCAATATCTGGTGAAAGATTCATGGTGTTAGTAGCACGGGCATCGATGACACCGAGGTCTGCAGCCAATACTTCTAGGCCAGGTTGTCCGTCATGCCCGTAATAGAAATCGCGTAGCCAATCGATACGTGTGGCTTCACCTGCAGCGATCTTGTCGAGATCTTCTTCCATACTTGCTGTGAATTCGTAATCAACAAGCTTTGTAAAGTGAGTCTCTAGTAGGCCTGTAACAGAGAAAGCTAAGAAGGTTGGAACAAGTGCGCGACCACGCTTATATACATATCCGCGATCTTGAACTGTCTGCAAGATCGATGCAAATGTTGAAGGGCGACCGATACCGAGTTCTTCTAACTTCTTCACAAGTGTTGGCTCTGTGTAACGTGCAGGAGGCTTGGTGTCGTGGCCTTCGCATGTGTATTCGCTGACCTTTACTGATTGTCCTAAAGTCATTGCAGGAAGACGCTTGTCGGCAGACTCTTCATCAACCTTTGCGTTCTCATCTGGAATATCGTCATAGGCGGCTAAGAAACCTGGGAATGTGATCACGCTACCGTTGGCGCGGAAGATTGCATCTTTCTTATCTGATGTAGTGACATCAAAATCAACGCGCATCTGCATCTTCTTAGCATCAGCCATTTGAGATGCAACGGTGCGTTTCCAAATGAGGTCATAGAGCGCGAATTCATCGCGTGAAAGTTCTGGTGCTAACTCACCAGGAGTTTTGAATGTATCTCCAGCAGGGCGAATAGCTTCGTGTGCTTCTTGCGCATTCTTTGTCTTGCCTTGATAGATGCGTGGCTCTGATGCGACATGGTCTGCGCCATAGAGAGATTTTGCAGCAGCGCGGGCTGCATTAACTGCCTGTGCTGAAAGGTTTACTGAATCGGTACGCATATATGTGATGTAGCCGTTTTCATATAAACGTTGTGCAATGCGCATTGTGATCTGTGCGCCCCAACCAAGACGTGATCCGGCATCTTGCTGCATTGTTGAGGTTGTAAATGGTGGCTTAGGGCGTTCAGTGCGTGGAGATTCCTCCATCGACTTTACGACAAGTGGTTGACCCTTAAGTGATTCAACGAGTGAACGTGCACCTGTCTCATCAAGTAGCAGAATGTTTTCAAGGGATTTCTCTTTGACAGCGCCATCTGCGCCGAAGTCGCTGGTGGCAGCTACTTTCTTGCCCTCAACGTTAAGCAGGCGAGCGGTAAACCCTAGTTCGCATGTGGCGTTGAGATCCCACCATGAGCTTGAAATAAAGGCCATGCGTTCGCGTTCTTTTTCAACAATAAGTTTTGTTGCAACAGATTGCACGCGACCGGCAGAGATGCGTGGCATTACCTTCTTCCACAAGACCGGCGATAGCCGATATCCGAAGAGACGATCAAGTACGCGACGTGTTTCTTGCGCATCGATCAAGTGATAATCCAGATCGCGAGTATTTTCTACCGCTTCTTGAATTGCCTCTTTGGTAATTTCGTTAAAGACCATTCGCTTAATTGGAATCTTTGGTTGCAAGACTTCAACTAAGTGCCAAGCGATTGCTTCGCCTTCGCGGTCCTCGTCCGTTGCCAGAATGAGTTCCTCTGCGCCCTTCATCAACTCGATTAATTCGGCAACTTTCGCCTTCTTATCTGGGTTGATGACATAAAGCGGTGCAAAATCATTTTCGATATCGACGCCCTCTTTAGACCAAGGGAACTTCTTTACCTCTTTAGGAATATCGGCTGCGCGCTGTGGCAGATCTCGGATATGGCCGACGCTAGCCTCGACGATGTATTCATCGCCAAGGTAGCCGCCAATTTTGCGCGCCTTCGCTGGTGATTCAACGATGACGAGCTTCTTAAGATCTTTTGCCATGAATACCTAAGTGGGGAAGCCTTTTCTAGAGGTTCTTAGTACTCGATAGAAGTTGATTGACGACGGTTGCGAACAAGTGCAGCGACGATCAACGCTGTTGCAACGAGTGCAATAACAGTTGAGACCGATGACTGAGTTGGAAGTGCAAATCCAACGATCGCAGGTGTAATCAAGAGACCAACAAGGTTCATAACCTTGATGAGTGGGTTAATTGCAGGACCTGCTGTGTCCTTGAACGGATCTCCAACAGTGTCACCGATGATTGTTGCGGCGTGAGCTTCTGAACCCTTACCGCCGTAATTTCCATCTTCAACCATCTTCTTTGCGTTATCCCACGCACCACCTGAGTTCGATAGGAATACGGCCATAAGAGTTCCGGTTCCAATTGCGCCTGCAAGGTATGCACCAAGTGCGCCAACGCCAAGACCGAAGCCAACAGCGATTGGAGCCATAACAGCCAAGATTCCTGGTGTTACAAGTTCACGTAGTGAATCGCGAGTACAGATATCAACAACGCGACCGTATTCAGGCTTCTGTGTGCCGTTCATGATTCCTGGATGCAACTTGAATTGGTTACGAACTTCCATAACTACAGCACCTGCTGCGCGTGATACAGCGTTGATTGCAAGTCCTGAGAAGAGGAATACAACTGCTGCACCGATGATCAGACCGACGAGGTTACGTGGATCTGCAACATCTAGAACACCTTGGAACTGTGGAGCAACTTCTGTTCCAGCTGCGACTGCATCCTTCACAGCGATCTTAATTGCATCTGTAAATGCACCGAAGAGTGCGGTAGCAGCAAGTACTGCCGTTGCGATTGCGATTCCCTTTGTAATTGCCTTTGTTGTATTTCCAACAGCATCAAGGCTGGTAAGAATCTTTGCGCCATCACCCTTAACATCGCCTGACATTTCTGCAATGCCTTGCGCGTTATCTGAGATAGGACCAAATGTATCCATCGCAACGATCACACCTACAGTTGTAAGAAGACCGGTACCTGCGATTGCGATTGCAAAGAGTGACAAGACGATTGATCCGCCACCGAGCAAGAATGAACCAAATACTGCTGCTGCGATCAAGAGTGCAGAGTAGACAGCTGATTCAAATCCGACTGAAATACCAGCCAAAATCACTGTTGCAGCACCTGTCTGTGATGATGCTGAAACATCGTTCACTGGACGACGACCAACTTCGGTAAAGAAGCCGGTAAGAACCTGGATCGCTGCAGCGAGTGCAATACCGATAAGAACTGCGCCGAATGTAAGAACGCGAGGGTTGATATCGCCAGCTTCTGCCAAAATGTCAGCGCTTGGTTCAATAAGACCGTTTAGCGATGCTGGTAGGTATGTAAATGTTGCTAGACCTACAAGTACTGCAGAGATAAGAGCTGATGTAAAGAATGAGCGGTTAATTGCCGTCATTGCTGATTTATCTGTGCTGCGCAAACGTGTAAGGAAGATACCAATAACTGCGGTAACAATTCCGATTGCTGGAACGATCAATGGATAGACAAGACCTTCTACACCGAAAGCAGCCTTACCCAAGATTAGTGCTGCAACAAGTGTTACTGCGTATGACTCGAACAAGTCTGCAGCCATACCGGCACAGTCACCAACGTTGTCGCCGACGTTATCTGCAATTGTTGCAGGGTTGCGTGGGTCATCTTCTGGAATGTTCTTCTCAACTTTACCGACAAGGTCAGCTCCGACA
>Ga0315909_10007335_pt1 | contig 12325 bp, 13 predicted proteins | sample LakEriMetagenome_11_FD_203527 | JGI IMG/M metagenome (GOLD analysis project Ga0315909, IMG submission 203527) | Freshwater fungal communities from buoy surface, Lake Erie, Ohio, United States - Buoy 2 MA125 | ecosystem: Environmental > Aquatic > Freshwater > Lake | place: USA: Lake Erie, Ohio...
ATGTTGATGTTGGATATGTAGATGCAGGATATGTCTATGTATCACCCCCATTAAGTGATGTAAGTGGTACTGATGTTAGAAAGTGGTTAGGTAGTGGTGATATTGAAGATAGAAAAAAACTTTTTACTAAAGCATATCCTAAATTCAATGAAAAGATATTTAATTTGATTGTAAAAAGATTAGATTCATTGAAAGAGAATGTTATTGGTAAAAATTTAATAGAAGAATTTAAATTAAATGAAAATAATTTAAATAAAGCTATCCATGAAATAGAAAAATTAGATGGTGTTGATTTTTGGCATAGTCAAAATATGTTTGTAGTTACTGTAAACTATAAAAAATATCCAAACAGCGTTAAAAAAATCAAATCAATAATTTCCAAATATAACATAAAAAATTCTAAACTTTATACTGGTAGTGAAACTTCAATGACTAATACTAAAGATGAAATTGAATGGAGAATACCATATAATAAAAATACTACTTCTGAAAATTTAATCAAAGAGGGTGGGGCATACGGACATATGAATCATCCGTTTGATATTGATGTTAATTTAACGTTTGGCCAGTTAAAAGATATAGTTAAGAAAGCATTGAATGGGGAGTTGGAATTAACTAGAGAGAAAACTGATGGGCAGGCTCTTGCAGTAAGTTGGGTGAATGGTAGATTGGTTGCTGCTAGAAATAAATCACATCTTAAAAACAAAGGTAAGGATGCAATGGATATAAACGCAGTTGCATCTAAATTTGCAAATAGAGGTGGATTGACCGATGCATATAACTTTGCTATGAAAGACCTTTCCGCAGCTATCGATAAACTTACTCAAAAACAAAAAGATAAAATATTCGGAGGTGGTTCTAAGTTTATGAATTTGGAAGTTATATACCCAACTTCAGTAAATGTAATACCTTATGGACAGGCTTTATTGGTATTTCATGGAACTTTTGAATATGATGAAGATGGTAATATAATTGGTGAAGACCAATCTGCTGGTAGAATATTGGCAGGTATGATTAAGCAAATAAATCAAAATGTACAATCTAAATATACAATTCAAGGACCTCCTGTAGTTAAATTACCCAAAAATACAGAATTGAATAAATCACAATCCAAATTTTTGGGAATGATATCTAAACTACAAAATGAATATGGATTGAGTGATAATCAGGGTGTAGCAGAATATCATCAAAAATGGTGGGAAGAATTTGTAAATAAAAACGCACCTAACTTAGATGGGCAACATAAAATAGGATTGGTTAAACGATGGGCATTTATGGATAAGAGTTTTAGAATAAAAGATATTCAAGATGAAAAAATTCGTAACTGGGCTGAGAAAATAGATAAAGAAGACCAAACTAAAATAAGTAAAGAAAATCTAATGAAATTTGAAAAAATATTTTTAGGTGTTGGTGCTGAAGTTCTTTCATTTATGAGTTCTGTATTAACTGTAAACCCTGATAGTGCTAGAAGAGCAATGGTGGGTAGACTAGAAAAAACTATAAAAGATGTTGAGGCGAAAGGAAGTGAGGCTCAAATTGCTAAATTGAAATTGGAACTACAGAGATTGAATGATATTGGTGGATTTGAAAAAATAGTTCCAATAGAAGGCATAGTTTTTGTATATAACGGTACTACGATGAAATTAACCGGAAGTTTTGCTGCAGCAAATCAGTTGTTGGGAATATTCTTTGATAATAGGTAAAATTATATAAATATACAGGAGGTTTTTATTTTTTTCTTATAGTTATTATAGAGAAATAAATACTATGATAATATATAAGGTTGAAAATAAAATAAGTGGTAAAGTATATATTGGCCAAACTATACATACATTAAAAGTTAGAAAGAATGCTCACTTAAAAATGATTGAAGTGGGTAAGAGTAAATTTTATAAGGCTCTTAAATCATATGGTGTTGATAATTTTGATTGGGTTGTGATTGATACTGCCATAACAAAAGATGAATTAAATAAAAAAGAAATACACTATATAAGAGAATATAACTCAATAGAGAACGGGTATAATATGGTTGAAGGTGGCGCAGGTGGATATAATGACTATGCTGTTATTGCTAACAAGAAAAAAATGGGTAAACCATTAAGTGAAATAGTATCGCCTGAAATGTATGAACAATCAATTGAGGGTAGAAAGCGTGGATTTAAAAATGGATTATCACATTATACGTTTGATAAAATTGATAAAGAAAAACAACGTGAAATTGCACGAAAGGGTGCATACAAATTAGTAGAAATGGGTTATACACATAGTGAAGAGACAAAGAAAAAAATAAGTGAAGCTCAGAAGGGAATAACTTTTGAAGATAGATATGGGGTGGAAGTAGCTAACATTCAAAAACAGATTATATCTCAAAAAACAAAAGAAGCTATGAAAACTGTTGATTGGGATAGTTTAATGGAGAAAGCTCTTGAAGGTAGAAAAATATATTGGGATACTAAACATTCTGCTGATAAAGATAAAATATTGGAGTTAAAGCAAAAAGGGTACAAAGTAAAACATATATGTGCTGAGCTTGATATATCTACTCCAACTTATTATAAAAGATTAAAAGAATTAGAAAAAATACATAAAATCTAATTTATATATATTTATATATATAATAGATATTTTATGGCTAAAGAATTTCAAAAAAAATATATGCATCCTACAAGAAGAAAACTTGTGGATATGGTGTTACGTGGTAAAGAATATGAAACCGATACTAAATTAGGTTACGATAGTGGAGAACGTAGTAGAAAAAGAGAAATTGGTGAAGTATGGACTGATTCCGATGGTGTAACATGGGAGCAACGTTCATATGGAAGAGTTCAACAGTCTAAATTAACAGAAACTATGGCCGAAGTTCGTAATTGGATTTCTGCCAAAAATAGATGTAAGAGTGATACGTGTAGTAAATCCAAATATGGATATACTGATAAAAAGTTAATACGAAAAACAGGATATTGTTCAAATTGTTTAGTTGAAAAGGAGTCCAAAATAAAAGAAGATGGTTTGTGGACTGAGTATGAACAATATCGTATCATTCAAAATATGATATCACATGGAAACGATGTATTATCTCAATTAAATCAAGCGTATAGTGATGTAAAGCAAGAATACGAATATGTAAATGAAGATGGTAGTATTGAGAAGTGGAGAATGGAAAGGGATGCTGATGAGTTAAGAACTGAAATTTTAGGTGATATTGAAAATATTTCTAAAGAAGTTTCACAACTTAAAGAAATTAGAAATAAATTATGGGATGTATTGAAAGATAAAAACTATGATTTATTAAATGAACCTATCGATTAATGTTATATGAGTACTCAGAAAAAAACATTAAAAGAGATTGTAGCTGAAGAATATGTAAGATGTTCTAAAGACCCTATTTATTTTATGCGGAAGTATTGTATGATACAACATCCGACTAGGGGTAAAATACAATTTCATTTATATCCATTTCAGGAAAAAACTCTAACTGAATTTAAGAATAATCGATTCAATATTGTTTTAAAATCAAGACAAACCGGTATCTCTACATTATCAGCAGGATATTCCTTATGGAAAATGCTTTTTAATTCTGATTTTAATGTGTTGGTTATTGCAACTAAGCAAGAAGTTGCTAAAAACTTAGTAACTAAAGTTAGGGTGATGCATGAACTCTTACCAAGTTGGTTAAAAGGTGGTTCATTGGAAGATAACAAATTATCACTCCGATTGAAAAATGGTTCTCAGATAAAAGCAATTTCATCTTCACCTGATGCAGGACGTTCTGAAGCGTTATCCTTACTTATTTTTGATGAAGCTGCATTCATTGATGATATCGATGAAATATGGGCATCTGCACAATCAACCCTATCAACCGGTGGTAGTTGTATTGCATTATCTACTCCAAACGGTGTGGGTAATTGGTTTCACAAAACTTGGGTAGGTGCTGAAGATGGTACTAATCCATTCATGCCAATTAGTTTACATTGGACTGTTCATCCTGAGAGAGACCAAACGTGGAGAGATGAACAAACTCGTTTATTAGGAACTAAAATTGCGGCACAGGAATGTGATTGTTTATGGGGAACTTCACGGGTGACAATTAAAGATATTGAAACTGGTGATATAAAGGAAATTACACTCGAAGAATTGTATGAAAACTTATAATTTTTATATTTATACACAAGAATGTGAATGTAAAAATTATGAATTATGTTAAAGAAGGTTGGGTTAAAATAAAAAAAGAAATAGATAATATAGATGATATTTATTTATTTGATGAAACTAAAAAATTATTATTGAATGAATTTTATTATCAAAATTATTTTGGAAAAGCAAAAAATAGAACTTTAATAAAGGAAAATATAAAATTATACAAATCTATATATCATCATACAGAAATATTAGAAACTGTTATGAAAGAATATAAAAGATATAAGGGATCGTATAATTTTATGTATAGATTGAAGTTTATTGTAGAGCTTGATTGTAATATAGATAAATTAAAATGTGAATGTGGTAGTAGTTATACATGGAACACTTATTGTAGAAAATGTCCAGATTATCATAAGACATGGTTGGGTAAAAAACATACAAAAGAGAGTAAACTAAAACAAAGGTTATCAACTTTAAATTATTTATCAACTACAGTTGGGCAAATAACACCTAGATATAATGTAGATTCTATACCAATTATAGAAGAATATGGAAAAAAATATGGATATAATTTTCAACATGCAGAAAATGGTGGTGAATATTATATAAAGGAATTAGGTTATTTTGTAGATGGTTATGATAAAGAAAAAAATGTTGTAATTGAAATAGATGAACCACATCATTTTAATACAGATGGTAGTTTAAAACAAAAGGATATCGATAGGGAATATCAAATAAAAAAACTACTTAAATGTGAATTTATAAGAATTAAATATGATAGATAATTATATTTTTAAAGGAAATACCAAATATGAAATACTAACTCCATCCGGTTTTCAACCTTTTGGTGGTGTTCGTAAGCTATCAAAAGATAAACACTATGAAATAGCATTTTCTAACGGGAAGTTTCTAAAATGTTCAACAACTCATAAGTTTATATCAAACGGTAATGATATATCAGCTAATATTTTAAATGTTGGAGATTATGTAGATAGTGATGATGGTAGTATTGTAAGTGTAATAAATAAAAAAATAATAAATAGTGGTATTTCATTATTTGATATAGTTGAAGTAGCTGGTGGTAATATTTTTAATGTTGATGGTGTTGTATCACATAATTGCGATTTCATTTCATCCGGTGATACTGTAGTTGATCCTGAAACTCTAATGTTCTACAAAGAAACATATTGCCAACCTCCAATTGAAAAGGGATATATTGATAGTAATCTGTGGAAGTGGGAATATCCAGATTTCAACAAATCGTATATGGTTGTAGCTGACGTTGCGAGAGGGGATGGTAGTGACTTTTCAACTGCTCATGTAATAGATATAGATTCTGCTACTCAGGTTGCAGAATATAGAGGAAAGATAGAAACCAAAGATTTTGGTAATTTTTTAGTGAGTTTATCAACTGAATATAATGATGCACTTTTAGTAATAGAAAACGCAAATATTGGTTGGGCAGCAATTCAGCAGGTTATAGATAGAGGATATAAAAATCTATTCTATATGAGTAAAGATTTGAAATATGTAGATGTTGAAAATCAAATAACAAATAGATACAGAGCTGAAGAGAGAGGATTGGTAGCAGGATTTTCAACTACATCTAAAACACGACCACTTATAATATCTAAATTGGATGAATACTTCAGAGAAAAAAATGTAGTAATTCGTTCTACAAGATTAATTGATGAATTATTTACATTCATTTTTATAAATGGTAGAGCTGAAGCTATGAAGGGTTATAATGATGACTTGGTAATGGCATTTGGTATTGGTTTATGGGTTAGAGATACTGCACTTAGATTAAGACAGCAAGGTATTAATTTAACAAAGCAGGCATTAGGTGGTATTTCGACAAATACAAATTCAGTATATGATGGTATGTATGGTGGTGGATTTGTAGATGATAATCCTTGGAAAATGAGAGTAGGTGAATCGTTTGAAGATTTATCCAAATGGTTATAGTTTATATTTTTTTTTAATATTTATAGTATAAACTAAATAATATGAAACTAAAAAACATATTTAATATAAATAAACAACCTGATGTGGGTTACACTTCCAAAAAATTTATTGATGTGTATTCATTCGATGAAATACTACCAAAAAAGAGTAGATATAAGTTTAAACAATCGGTGAATACTATATTAGATGCATTGGAAGATGCTGGTGTGGATGATACTGATATTAAAAAATATTTAAAAGAATTGTTGGAACAGGCTATGAAAATTACAACTCATAGTGTATTTAAAGATTATTAATTATGAAACTACTTACAGAAAATAAAAAAGTTAGAATTAGTGAAGGTTTGAAATTTCACTTAGAAAATAAAACTCCAATTTATGAAAATGTATATAGATTTGGAAGTAAGAATTATTTTAGATTAATAAACGAAGCAAGAACTTTATATAAAAAAGGTTTATTGGAAGTATCTTCAGCGGTTGATAAATGGATGTTGGAAAAAACTGATATTGGTAAGACTGGAACGTTTGAAGGTAAAATAGTTATGTTAGATATACCAATCGTAATTACTGAAGAAAGTTTGGAACTACAGCATATGAAACTATTGAGTAAAGCAATGAAGGCTTTTGCGGGTTCTAAAAAACAAAAAGAAATAATTAAACAATTAAATCCAATTCGTACACAATTGGGATATGAACCATTAAAAGAATTAACTGAAGCAGAATATCAGGGAAGAGATGTTGAATTGGGTAAACCTCAAAGAAGTTCTGGTCCTAAAAAATATCAAGTTTATGTTAAGAATGATAAGGGTAATGTGATAAAAGTAAATTTCGGTGATGCTAAAGGGGGATTAACTGCAAAAATTAATGATCCTGAAGCAAGAAAGGCATTTGCGGATAGACATAATTGTAAAGATAAAAAAGATAGAACTTCAGCAGGTTATTGGAGTTGTAACCTACCTAGATATTGGAAGGCATTAGGTGGGGGTGAAAATATGAATACTTATTGGTAATGAAACCATATACTCAGCATATTGAAGACGGATATATAATAAGAGAATTTGATATAGATGTTTTATCAAATGAGTTAGTATGGCATAGAGATGAAAGGGATAGAACGGTTGAAATATTAGAAGGTGAAGGTTGGAGATTACAAATGGATAATTCATTACCTATAAATTTAAAAGTTGGTGATGTTATTAAAATACCTAAAGAAACGTTTCATAGAGTTGGTAAAGGTAAAACAAAATTGGTTATAAAAATAAAAGAAGAATAAAATGGCAGAACAAAACGATAATACATTTTTTGGAAGGTTGAGAAAATTATTTTCAACTACCGCAATTGTTCGTATAGATTCGGATGGTAAGAGAAAAGTAGTAGATACTGATGAAAGACAGATGACTACTAACTTAGTTCAACTGAGAGATAGATACACAAAACTACAGAGATCATTTTACGAAACACAATCTAGTGCTCAATCAATGGCATATCATCAAGTTCGTAGAGAACTGTTTAGAGATTATGATGCAATGGATAATGACCCTATTATTGCATCTGCTTTGGATATATATGCTGATGAAAGTACAACTAAAAATGAATATGGAGATGTATTACAAATTCGTTCATCGAATGAAAATATAAAAGAAATACTTCATAATTTATTTTATGATATTTTAAATATTGAATTTAATCTTTGGCCTTGGACTAGAAACTTAGTTAAATACGGTGATTTCTTTTTAGGTTTGGAAATTGCGGAAAGAAAAGGAATTATAAATGTAATACCTCAATCTGTATATTATACTGAACGTATTGAAGGAATTGATCCTAATAATGCAAATTTCGTTAAGTTCAAGGTTGAAATGGATAGAGTTGGTAAAACAGATTGGGATAATTATGAGATGGCACATTTCAGATTACTATCAGATACCAATTTCTTACCGTATGGTAAATCAATGATTGAATCTGCAAGAAGAATTTGGAAACAATTATCTTTGATGGAAGATGCTATGTTGATTCATAGAATTATGAGAGCTCCTGAAAAGAGAGTATTTAAGATTGATATTGGTAACATTCCACCAACTGAGGTTGATAACTATATGCAAAAAATTATCAATAAAATGAAAAAAGTTCCTTTTGTTGATAAGAACAGTGGTGATTACAATTTGAAATATAATATGCAAAATCTAACAGAAGATTTTTTCTTACCTGTTAGAGGTGGTGATAGTGGAACTTCTATAGATAATTGCGGCAATTGATGATATTGAATATTTACAGAAAAGATTGTTCGCAGCATTAAAAGTACCTAAAGCATACTTATCATATGATGAGAATGTAAACGGTAAAGCAACACTTGCTGCTGAAGATGTTAGATTTGCAAGAACAATTGAAAGAATTCAAAGAACTATCGTAAGTGAATTAACTAAGATAGCAATTATACATTTAGCAGCTCAGGGTATAGATGATAGTGAAATGGTTAATTTTGAATTATCATTAACAAATCCATCTACTATCTATGAGCAAGAAAAAGTAAATCTTTGGTCTGAAAAAGTTAGATTGGCTACTGATATCCAAAATCTTAAAATGCTATCAAAAGATTGGATATATGGTAATGTATTTGGAATGGGTAAGGGTGAAGCTGATGATGAAAGAGGAAAAATAATAAATGATATTAAAGATACATTTAGATATAATTCAATAGAACAAGAAGGAAACGACCCGGCTGCACCATCTGAACCAACTGATGTTGAGGGTGATTTGGAAGAGTTAAAGAATTCTTTAAAATCACAATCAGATTTGGGGGGTAGACCAAGAGAAGGAAATACATACGGTAAGGATAAACATCCATATGGTAGAGACCCATTGGGTAACAAAGAAAACGAAAAAGAAAGAAAGAGAGATACCTATTCAGTATCGAATAGTAAAAAGCTTGCTAGAGAATATATAAATGGAATATCATCGAAAAAGAAAATTATATCAGAAAAAACTTCGTTTTTAGATGAAAAAAATCTGTTAGATGATGATAAATTTTAATAAACAATAAAAATTTTATATTTATATGTATTATAGTGAATTCTAATCAAATTATTGTATAATAAATGAAAAAAATTAAACATTCAAAATTTAAGAATACAGGGGTGTTATTTGAGCTATTAGTTAGACAAATAACGTTGGAGGTTCTTAATGGAGATAAAACCGATGTGGCTAAAAAAATTGTTAAAGAATTTTTTGCGCCAGGAAAAGAATTGAATAAGGAACTTAGACTGTATGAATTATTATTGAAAGAAAAATATAATTCGGAAAACAGAGCTGAGAAATTTTTAGATATGGTATGTGAACAATATCTAAAGTTGGATAATACTAAACTTAGTAGAGAGAAGTATAATTTAATTAAGGAGATAAAAAACAATTTTGATATTGAACAATTTTTATCATCTCCAATATCGAATTATAAAGTTTTAGCATCTATTTATAAAGTTTTTGAATCCAAAGTTAATAATGGATATGATATAAAGGATGTATTCAATTCTAAAATAACACTTATAGAAAATATAACATCTAAGCCTGTATCACAAAATAATAAACCTGATGCTGAAAGTGCTAAGTTGTTGGAAATGTATAAGAAGCAGGATAAGGATATTCGTTTATTGACATATAAAATATTAGTAGAAAGCTTCAATAAGAAATATACTCATTTAGATACTACACAAAAATCTATTTTAAGAGAATATATTAACAATGTAAACAATACATCCAAATTTAAAGATTTTTTTGTTAAAGAATTAAATAAAACCATACTTGAATTAAAGAGTATTAATAACAAAGTATGTGATGTTATTACTAATATTAAATTGAAAGAAACTATATCAGTTTTGAAATCTCAAAAAATTGGTAAAACTATAAGTGATAATCAAGTTTCTGTATTACTTTTATCTCAAGAATTATTGAAAGAATTAAAAACTAAGGTAAAATGAAATTAAGCAAATTAAGAGAACTTGTTAGAAATATTGTTAACGAAATCGAATCTGAGGAGGATATTGATGAAGCTAGTGTAACTGGAAATGTTTCTGGATATAATGTTCCTCATGCATTTGGTAAACCTAGTGATGAAAAGAAGAAGGCAGATAGATTGGCTAAAGCAAGTGGATACTCAGTTGTAAGTGAAGGTACAAACCGATATCATCAATTGAGAAAAGAGGAAGCAACTCCAAATCAAAAAATCGGAAAAGGTATTAGAGAAATGAGAAAGCAATTGCAAGAAATTGAAAAATTCATTGAATGGTACTCTAAAATAAAAACTGAAAGTGAATTGGATAGTTCTCAATATTGGAAAAGAACTCAAAGACATTTAAATGTTATAAGAGAGAGATTGAATAGAATCTCACAAAAAATACAAAATTTATCTGTATAATGAAAATAAAATTAAAAGAATCATTCAGAAATCCGAAAGAAAAAACTGGTAAAGATTTAGCGGATACAGTATTAGGTTGGTATGACTTTGATACTGATTACATAGATGATGGTGGTCAGAGAAGACGGGCATTGGAAGATAACAAAAATACTGTAGAGTGGTTTGATGAACATCCTATTGAGATTAAACAAAAGGCATACGATATAATGAAATCAAAAGTTCATCCATCTAATAAAGCCAAAATGGAAAGAGAATTTGGTAAGAAAGTAAACGAAAATATTAAAGAAGCTATTTCAGTAGACCAAATCAGACAAAGTATGAGTGGGTATGTTGGGACTAAGTTTGCTAAAAAAGCATCCGATGAAGATATTATGAAAATGGTGGGTTTGAAAGATAAAATAGCTAAAATTCATAATTCAGAAATACTACCTATTCAGAAACAAATTGATGCATTATACAAACAGTATAAAATAAAATCAACTAAGGGCATTGAGGAATCTATAAACGAAGATTCTAAAATTGTAAATGAAGAACTTAGTAAAAGTGATTTTTATTTTATTGAAAAATTACAAGGTGAGTGGAAAAAAGCTACATATGATATCGGATATAATTTAAGACTGTATTCAGATACAACTTGGGCATCTCATAAGAGAGAAGAATTTTTAGATAAAGCAAAGGAAGCTAATAAAACTAGGATAAACATACAAAAATCTTTAGAAAATCAAATATTTAAACTAATCAAAATAAAATTAGATGAAAGTGCTATCGTAAATGAGGCTGATTACAAAACTAATGCATCAAAATCAATTCGGTTAAACGAAGTAACTGTAACTAGAATACCTAATTTCAATTTAGAATCCGATGCATATATTGTAATGTTGTACTTATTGAAAAGTAATTCTGGATTTAAGAAAGCAGCAACTAATGCAGGTATTGATTTGTTCAGTGGAGCTAATACAAAAACTGTATTTGCGGGACTTCATAATAATTTGAAAAAGGTAATTACTCCTCAAATTATTAAATCGGTTGTACAAACATTGAATCAAAAAAGAAAAGTATTGTTTATAGATGATGCTGATATCCAAAAAGGAGTTCATAACGATAGATTTGCTGGTTTATTGGCACTAGGAGTAATTGATTCATTTGTAAATGATCCAATTGATACTAAACTATTGAAAGACTTGGGTAATGCTAAATTAAATGATTTGGCTAATCAATTTTCAATCAACCGAGGTAAAATGAAATTGGGAGCAATGCTGGGAAACAAAGGATTTTAATTTATATACTGAAATGAAGAAACTGAAGGAAACAATCAAAAATATAATGAAGGAAGAAAGTGAATATCAAACTTTTTTCAAAAAGGCATTGGAGAAGAGTGGTAAATCGATATCACAAATGTCTGATGAAGAAAAGAAAGCATTTTTTAATAAAATAGATACAGCTTGGGATGGTAAAGGCGAAAAGAATGAGGAATTGGTAGGAAATCAGCATAAGCTAGATGTGGATGGTGATGGTGAAATTGAAGCATCTGATTTAGCAGCACTAAGAGCTGGTAAAAAGAATGAAGAATTGGTTGGAAAGCAACATAAATTGGATGTTGATAATGATGGTGAAATTGAAGCATCTGATTTAGCTGCATTGAGAGCCGGTAAGAAAAAAGAAGAATCCGTAAACGAAGTTGATGATGCTGATAAAGTATGGGTTGTAACTAAAAATAAAGGACAGGCATATCAAATATCTAAAAAAGCATATAATGCTAATAAAGATAGATATATTTTAGGTGGAAATAGAGCTCAGGCAAACACCTATGCAA
>Ga0315909_10007336_pt1 | contig 12323 bp, 10 predicted proteins | sample LakEriMetagenome_11_FD_203527 | JGI IMG/M metagenome (GOLD analysis project Ga0315909, IMG submission 203527) | Freshwater fungal communities from buoy surface, Lake Erie, Ohio, United States - Buoy 2 MA125 | ecosystem: Environmental > Aquatic > Freshwater > Lake | place: USA: Lake Erie, Ohio...
CGCATGTCAGCGAGGAGCCCCGCGTGGACGCGAGGATGCAGGGTCTTGACCCTGCCGTCCAGGCACTCGGGGAAGCCGGTGAGATCGGAGACCGCCGTGACCGCGACGCCTGATTCCTCGATGCGGGCCGCGGTTGACCCCGTCGACACGATCTCGACACCCGCAGCATCGAGGGCGGCGGCGAGCTCGGCAAGGCCGGACTTGTCGTAGACGGAGACCAGGGCCCGCCGGACGGGCCGACGGTCGGATGGTGCGGTCACGGGATGGTCACCTTCCTGCCGTCCACCGTGCAGCCCAGCGCGCACAGGCGAGTCACGATATCCACGAGGAGCTCCCGCTCGACGACCTTGATGCGCTCATGCACGCTGGCTTCGTCGTCGCCCTCGTGAATCTCCACCGCCCGCTGAGCGAGGACCGGGCCGGTGTCGACCCCCTCGTCGACGAGATGCACGGTGCATCCGGTCACCTTGGCGCCGTAGTCGAGCGCGTCGCGCACCCCATGTGCACCCGGGAAAGCCGGCAGGAGCGCAGGGTGAGTGTTGACGATACGCAGGGGGAAGGCTTCGAGCGCGGGCGCGCCGATGATGCGCATGAACCCTGCGCAGATGACCCACGACGGATCGAACCCTGCAATCGCTATGGCAAGTGCCCGGTCCCACGACGAGCGGTCGGGGTAGGACCCGGGATCAATCACTACGCCGGGGATGTCTGCCGCCTCAGCACGGCGGAGTCCACCTATGCCCGCACGATCCGCGACCACTCCGACGATGTCGTAGGACGTGTGCGCGGCTTCGATGAGTGCGTGAAGATTGGTGCCGGCCCCCGAGACGAGGACGACGATTCGCGCACGCACCCTGCGACCCTATCGCCGCTTCGGCGCTCCCGAACGTGCCATGACCACGACATCGTCAGCCAGATGGTCGGCGTATCCCCGCACGAGTCGCGTGCTGTCCCATAGGGGAGACAGCCCAACCACCAGGGTCACCAGCCAGGCCAGCGGCCCGATCACCGGGACGAAGCACAGCAGGCCAGCGGCACCATAGAGAGCCACCCATCGCCGAGTCGACAGTGCCCAGCCCAGTCGAGATCCCGTGTCAGCCCGGACGCAGCGGATGCCCACGGCCACGCCCCCCAGGGTGCGACCCCAGATCGCCATGAGCGGAATGGTGTAGAGGGCGGTGAGCACCACGAGCAGCGCCAGCGGGAGCCAGGTCGGCAGCGTCAATGACGCGTCGATGGTGCGTGCACCCGATTGAGGATCGATGCGGACGCGTGTGACGCCAGCGGTGAGGCCCTCGAGTGCCGAGGCGATGATGCCGGCAGCGGCGATGAGAATGGCCAAGTCGATCGCGGCGCCCGCGACGCGTCGGGACATCGGCGCAAGGGTGAAGGTCGGCTTGACCTGCCGAGAGTCGGAACGGCGCGGAGCACGCAGGGTGCTAGCCATCGGATCGCCTCGCAGGCCACGCCGTGACAGCGATCGTCCCGATGGCGGTGAGGACCGTGCCGGCGAGAGCGATCTGGAGCGCGGCGGGACCGAGCCCCTGCAGGGTGGTGTCGCCCAACGAACCTGAAGCCAGCCAGGCCCCGACAGCGAGCACCGCTCCCGTCGTGACGGCAGAGCCCGCCGAGACGAGGCAACCGCGCAGGCCAACAAGCCCGCGGCGACGCAAGAGCAGGCCTGCGATCACGCCCGCGGCGACTCCGAAGAGCGGGAGGAGCATCGCCCCCATCGGCGGCTGGCCGGGCAACGCCGCGAGGAGAGGGAAGCCGGGAAGGGCTGCGGATGTGGTCTCGGCATACGGAGAAACCACCGTGCCGACCGACACGGTGACACCGGGTCCGAGAAGGTACGCGAGCGACCACATCACCGCCGAGGGGAGATAGCCGAGCGAGAGTGCGGCCAGCAGCAGGAGGCCTGAAGGTCCCGCATCGAGTTGGACGAGCAGCGAGGTCATCTCGTCGAAACTGCCGACGATGGCGACGATGAGCATTGCGCTTGCCACCGCAATGAGACTGAGAAGGGCAGCGCCAGCGGCCGCCGCGCCATCGCGCACATCGGCGGGAAGTGCGTCGAGGGAGAGCAGGCCGGCGCGACGCATGACTACGAAAGCCGCGATCAGGGTCGCGCCCAATCCTGCGATCAGTGCCGCACGCGGAGGTGCGACCGCCAGGGTGCGGCTCATCGAAGCGATGACCGCGGCGACGATCGCGAAGCTCATCCCGAGCGCGAGTGCCACTGCCGCGACCTCTCCCCTGCGGGCTACGGCCGAGGCATCCGACGCCCAGCGCGCAGCACCGATGACCGCGAGGACCGGGATCAACGCGAATCCCAGAGGCAGCAGCGTGAGCGTGATGCCGGACACGGTGGGGCCCAGGCCCAGGCCCGCAAGCCATGCACCGGAAGCCACCTCGAGCATCTGGGTCCACTCCTGCGCACCGGACGGGTCCAGCATCCATGCAGCGAGGGCAATGACGGCGAGGACGAGATAGCTGAAGACGGCGGCGGCAGCCCCCGCTGCGCCCCCGGCCACCACGAGGGGCAGCGGGGCTGAGGTCGCCTGCCCCACATGGCCCGGCGGGTCGGCAGAGCCGCCCCTTACGGGCTTGCCCGAACGCGCGGTGAGGCTCACCGGACAAGACTGTCAGCCGAGGACGTCCCGTCCTCGTAACGGCACGCGGGCATCGGGAGTCCCAGGAGAATCAGCCGTTACCGCGGTGAGGGAATCAGCCGCCCAGGAGCGCGCGCATGAGTCGTGCGGTCTCGCTCGGGGTCTGGCCCACGCGCACGCCGACGGCCTCGAGGGCATCCTTCTTGGCTGCCGCCGTGCCCGATGAGCCCGAGACGATGGCGCCTGCGTGACCCATCGTCTTGCCCTCCGGGGCGGTGAAACCCGCGACATAGCCGACGACGGGCTTGGTGACGTGATCCGCGATGAACGCCGCCGCGCGCTCCTCGGCGTCGCCGCCGATCTCGCCGATCATGACAATCGCCTCGGTCGCCGGATCTGCCTCGAAGGCCGCAAGACAGTCGATATGCGTCGTTCCGATGATCGGATCGCCGCCGATACCCACGCACGTGGAAAAGCCGATGTCATTGAGCTCATACATCATCTGGTAGGTCAGCGTGCCGGACTTCGAGACGAGTCCGATGGGCCCCGGTCCGGTGATGTCCGACGGGATGATGCCCGCGTTGGAGACTCCGGGCGAGATGATTCCCGGGCAGTTGGGTCCGATGATGCGCGTCGAGCCGGCATTGACGGCGTACTGGAAGAACTGCGCGGTGTCGTGCACGGGAATGCCCTCGGTGATGACCACACACAGCGGGATTGCCGCGTCGACCGCTTCTTCGACCGCCGCCTTGGCGAAGCGCGGCGGGACAAAGACCACACTGACATTGGCACCGGTGGCGGCCATGGCCTCGCCCACATCACCGAAGACCGGGATGCCGTCGACCTCCTGACCACCCTTGCCGGGTGTGACACCGGCAACGACCTGCGCTCCACTCCCGACCATGCGACGGGTGTGCTTGGTGCCCTCGGAGCCCGTCATGCCCTGCACGAGAATGCGGCTATCGGCATCCAGCCAGATCGTCATGCGGCACCTCCGGCCAACTGTGCGACGCGACGGGCGGCGTCATCCATCGTCTCCACCATCTCGACGAGCGGGTGGTTGAACTCCGTGAGGATCCTGCGGCCCTCGACCGCGTTGTTGCCGTCGATGCGGCAGACGATCGGCTTGGTCACAGGCGTGCCCCGCTCAGCGAGTGCTCCCACCGCCTGCACGATGCCGTTGGCCACCGCATCACATGACGTGATGCCTCCGAAGACATTGACGAAGACAGCGCGCACATCGGGGTCATTGAGCACGATGTCGAGACCGTTGGACATGACCTCCGCACTGGCGCCCCCGCCGATGTCGAGGAAGTTGGCGGGGCGCACGCCGCCGAACTCCTCACCGGCGTACGCGACGACGTCGAGGGTGCTCATGACGAGTCCGGCACCGTTGCCGATGATGCCCACCTCGCCGTCGAGCTTGACGTAGTTGAGGTCGAACTCCTTAGCGCGCAATTCGATGGGGTCGGTCCCGTCCTTGTCGACGAGATCGGCATGCGACGCGTGGCGATAGTGGGCGTTGTCATCGAGCGTGACCTTGCCGTCCAGGGCCAGCACGCGCCCGTCCGAGGAGAGCACGAGCGGATTGACCTCGACGAGCGTGGCATCCTCCTTGACCAGCACATCCCAGAGGCGGACGAGAATGGCGATCACCTGGTCGCGAATATGAGCGGGGAAGCCCGCCTCATCGGCGATCCGGGCAGCGACCGCCTCGTCCACTCCTGTGATCGCGTCGATGCGCACGAGGGCAAGCGCCTCCGGCCGCGTGGCGGCGACCTCCTCGATGTCGACCCCGCCCTCGACACTCGCCATGGCGAGGAAGGCACGGTTCGCTCGATCGAGGAGGAAGGAGACGTAGTACTCCTCGCCGATGTCGGTTGCCTCCGTCACGAGCACACGGCGTACGACGTGACCCTTGATGTCGAGGCCGAGGATGTCCTCGGCTCGAGCCTGGGCCTCATCAGGGGTTGTCGCGAGTTTCACGCCCCCGGCCTTGCCGCGACCTCCGGTCTTGACCTGGGCCTTGACGACGACGGCCGAGCCGATCTTGCGCGCCGCCTCGTGGGCGGCGTCGGGAGTGGCGCACACCTCGCCCGCAGTGACCGGGACTCCATGGGAGTCGAAGAGGTGCTTGGCCTGGTACTCGTACAGATCCACGGGCGGTTCCTTCGAACGCGTAAGGGGACGCTCGCGAGCCTACTGATCACCGCTCACGACGACGGCTGAGGGTCTGCGGTGGGCCGTGACCCCGAGCGAGCGAGGTCTCCGCGCCTGGGCCAGCTGACACGACAGGCAGGACTGTCAGGACTGTCAGGACTGTCAGGAGGCGATCAGGCGTGTGCGCTCACGTGGTCGCGCACCCAATCAACGATGTCCTGCATCGTCGTCCCGGGGCCGAAGACCTGGGCGACCCCCATCTGAGTGAGGTCGGGGATGTCGGCCTCGGGGATGATCCCGCCGCCGAAGACGACGATGTCCGTGGCATCTCGGGCGCGCAGGTCGGCCATGATCTCCTCGAAAAGCACCAGGTGCGCCCCCGACAGGACCGAAACCCCGATGGCGTCGGCATCCTCCTGGAGGGCCGTCTCCACGATCTGTGCCGGTGTTTGATGCAGGCCCGTGTAGATGACCTCGAAGCCCGCGTCGCGGAGAGCCCGAGCGACGACCTTGGCACCGCGATCGTGCCCGTCGAGTCCTGGCTTCGCTACGACGATCCTCGCCGGCATGACGCCTCCCTGGACACGACCCGTCGCGCCCCGCGACCGTGAACGCGGAACCCACGATACCCGGGCGCCTGCACCGTGTCGGAGCGTCGTCAAGACACGGCGGGCGAGCGCGGACTAGCGTCATCGGGTGCCCCGGATCGCCGTCCCCGCCGTACCACTCGCATCCTGGGGCTCGGGTGCGGCGAGGACCCTGCTCTCTCCCACCACCGCTCGGGGAGTCGCCGTCGAGGCGGCCTGGATCACCGCCCACCTTGCGATGTACCCACTGGGTGTCGTCGAGGAGCAATGGCGACTCCAGCAGGAGCGGAACTCGATCGAGCACCTCCCCCCCGCGCAGCGCGGCCTGCTGGTGGGCGACGTCGAAGCGGCCGGAACACCCATCGTGCTCGTGCACGGCATCTTCGACAACCGTTCGATCTTCACGTTGCTGCGCCGAGGTCTCCACCGTCGGGGTTTTGGATCGACCTACGCGCTCAACTACTCCGCGCTCACGGACGACGTCCGCGCTGTTTCCCAGCGACTGGGCACACTCATCGAGCAGGTGTGCGATGAGACCGGGCATGAGCGTGTGCACGTCGTCGGCCACTCACTCGGTGGACTCATCGGGCGCTACCTTGTGCAGCGCCTCGGGGGCGATGAGCGCGTGCACACCCTCGTGACACTGGGCACGCCGCACGGTGGCACCCTGCCGGCGCACATCGTGCCGCTGGAACTCGCCCGGCAGATGCGGATCGACAGCGACCTCATCGCCGAACTCGCGGAGCCTGCACCCGGCTGCCGCACGCGCTTCCTGGCCTTCTGGTCCGACATCGACCAGCTGGTCATCCCCCAGTCGCATGCCCGCGTAGACCACCCTGACCTGCGGGCGCGCAACGTGCTGGTCCGCGGGGTCGGCCACCTCTCCCTGCCCGTCGACGGGCGCGTCGTCCGGGAGATTGCCACGACGCTGGCGCTCCTGGACGAGCCGAATGCCACTCCGTGACCCCAAGCCCCGCCCCCATGGTCCCCTCCCCTATAGACGTGTGACACCAGTCACACCAAATGCCACACCAGTCACACCCGTCACAGTGAGGTGGCCCGCAGCCCCCCGACCCTGGTAGACCGCTCCCATGCGCCGTCTCGTCGCACCGCTCTTGGTCGGGCTCGCCCTCGTGGTGGCCCAGGGCGCGATCGTGCTGGCGGCGGGGGCTCCCTCCCTCGCCGACTCCCGCCCGAGCGGCCCGGTCGCCGGTGCTGGCGGCGCCGGACCCGCGCTGGGCCCGGGTGCCACCGTCGATCTCGCCACCGCGGGTCGCCTCGATGGATCGGACGGCATCGCGCACCTTGCCTCCGTAACGGCGGCGCGCAGCCACACCGCTCAGTCCCAATCGCAGACCCAGACATCGACTTCGACCGACACCTCGACGACGGAGCGCAAGGCCGAGCGCGAGGGGCCGGCGTACAGCTATCCCGTCACCTGGGGCACCCCGATCAGTGGCGACTTCGGCGAGGTCAGTGCTTCCTGGCCGCGCGGTCACGCCGGCCTGGACTTCAATGGCGAGACGGGCGATCCGGTGTACGCCGCTACCGATGGCCGCGTGCAGTACGCGGAATTCAACTACGGCGGCTACGGCAACCTCGTGATGATCATGCGTCCTGATGGCACCCAGACGCGCTACGCCCACCTCGACAAGATCAAGGTGAGCAAGGGTGAGCGCGTGAGTGCCGGTGACCTCGTCGGCACCATGGGCAATACCGGCAATTCGTCTGGGTCACACCTGCACTTCGAGGTGCGCGTGGGCGACGCCCTCACCCCCACGAACCCCGCGGGCCTGTGGACCGGGTCGCGACCAGGAATCCCCGCGAAGCCTCCGGCCTGGGCCTGCCGCAACTTCGGCTGCTGACCCGCCCGACGCGCTCACATCTTGTCGACGGGGGCGTAGCGCAGCAGGAGTCTCTTGGTGCCCACCGTGCCGAAGTCGATCGTCGCCTCGGCCTTGTCGCCCACGCCCGACGTGCCCGTGACCGTGCCCATGCCGAAGGTCTTGTGAAGGACGCGATCACCGATGGACAGGGCGACCACGGGCCGGGTGCCCGCAGTGGGCTCAGGTCTCTTGAGGGCTCCGGCGGGCGCCATGGGGCGCGGCGCCGAGGCTGACGTCGCACCCGACCACGTGAGGACGGGCTCATCACGGCGGCTCTCCACGAGCTCGGGAGGGATCTCGTCGAGGAAGCGTGACGCGGGATTGTGCATGGGCGAGCCCCACGCCGAGCGCGACAGGGCACGCGAGAGGTAGAGGCGCTCGCGTGCTCGCGTGATGCCGACGTAGGCGAGGCGGCGCTCCTCCTCGAGCTCGGACTCGGAGCCCAAGGACCTGATGTGCGGGAAGATGCCGTCCTCCATGCCCGTGAGGAAGACGATGGGGAACTCCAGCCCCTTGGCCGTGTGCAAGGTCATGAGCGTGACCACACCATCGTCATCGTCGGGAATCTCATCGGCGTCGGCGACGAGCGAGACCCTCTCCAAGAAGCCGGCCAGGCTGGGCTCCTCGGTGTCACGGTCGTACTCCGCGGCCACCGACTCCAACTCGGCAAGGTTCTCGAGCCTCGTCTCATCCTGTGGGTCATGGGAGGCCTGGAGCTCGGCGATGTAGCCGGTCTGCTCCAGCACGGCCTGCAAGACCGTGGCCGGACCGGCGCCTGACTCCACGAGCGTGCGGAGGTCCGACATCAACTGCGCGAAGGCGATCACCTGCGCCTGGGAGCGCGTGGCAAGACCCGGGATCTCGGATGCGCGGTCGAGCGCCGCACCAAAGGAGATGCGCTCACGCTGGGCAAAGGACTCGATGGCCTCCTCGGCTCGATCCCCGATGCCGCGCTTGGGCACATTGAGGATCCGGCGTACGGAGACGTCATCATCTGGGTTCGCGATCGCACGAAGGTAGGCGATGGCATCCCGGATCTCGCGGCGCTCATAGAACCGCACACTGCCCACCACGGTGTAGGGCAGGCCGACTCGGACGAAGATCTCCTCGAGCGAACGGGATTGCGCGTTGGTGCGATAGAAGACGGCAACATCCGCCGGTCGCGCACCGGCATCATCGACCAGCGCATCGATCTCATCCGCCACGAAGCGCGCCTCGTCATGCTCGTCGTCGGCGACGTAGGTGACGATCGGGGCACCCGCGCCCGCGTCGGTCCACAACCGCTTGGGTCGTCGTCCCCCATTGATGGCGATCACGCGATTGGCTGCATCCAGGATGGTCTGAGTCGATCGGTAGTTCTGCTCAAGGAGCACGGTCTTGGCATCGGGGTAATCGCGCTCGAACTCCTCGATGTTGCGGATGGTCGCCCCGCGAAAGGCGTAGATGGACTGGTCCGCATCGCCCACCACGCAGAGCTCAGCCGGCGGGACGCCACCGGTGCCGTCTCCTACGAGCGCGCGGACCAGGACGTACTGCGCATGGTTGGTGTCCTGGTACTCATCCACGAGGATGTGTCGGAATCGGCGGCGGTAGTGCTCTGCCACATCGGGGAAGAGCTGGAGTAGGGCCACGGTTGATCCGATGAGGTCGTCAAAGTCGAAGGCATTGGCGCGGCGCAACCGGCGTTGGTACTCCGCGTAGGCCTCGGCCAGGACTCGATCCTGGGGGGTCTCGGCCTGCCGGGCGAAGGTCTCCTCGTCGATGAGTTCGTTCTTAAGGTGCGACACGCGAGACGACAGGGACCGGGGCGGGTGACGCTTGGGATCCAGGTCGAGATCCTTGACCACCATCGACATGAGGCGCTGGGAGTCGGCGGCGTCGTAGATCGAGAAATTGGTGGAGATGCCGAGGCGACCTGCTTCGCGGCGCAGGATGCGCACGCATGCGGAGTGGAAGGTCATCACCCACATGGCGCGGGAGGCGGGTCCGACCAGGGCCGCTACGCGCTCCTGCATCTCGCGAGCAGCCTTGTTGGTGAAGGTGATGGCCAGGATCTCGGAGGGACGCACACCCTCTTGCCTGATGAGGTGCGCGATGCGCTGCGTCAGCACCCGGGTCTTGCCGGATCCCGCACCCGCGACGATGAGCAAAGGACTGCCGCGATGAGTCACGGCCTCCTGCTGCGCGGGATTGAGATCAGGCACCCGCCGATCGTACGTCGTGACGCTGACAGGGGCCGGTCCCCTGCTGAGGGCAGGCCGCAGGACTCACGCGGAGATGTGCGAGATCAGCGTAGGTAAGCAACGACGTGGGCCGTGACTTCTACGCCGCCCACCACGTCACGGCGCAATGTGCCCCTGCTATCGAGGGGCACGATGATGAGGCCCGACACCCTTGACTGCCGCGGGATCACGAGTGAGGGCAGCTCGGGCTTGGCCAGGGAGTAGAAGGTGACCTCGCCACCCTTGGTTGCCGATGCGGTGACGCGCAGCACCGCTGCGGTGGCACCCGAGGGACTCACCTCCGAGCGCGCGGCGAGGGTGTCGGCGGTCGCGCCCTCCGAGTCCCCTTGCTCCGGCGTGGGCAGGAGTCTCATCAGGGTCGCCGTGGCGCGGCGCACCTCGACCGGCGTCACCGGGACGAGCAGCGCCCCCAGCTCCGGAGTGCGGACCGCGGAAGCCTGGACTGCGATGGTGACATCCACCTTGCCCTTGCCGTTGTTGACGAGGGTGATGCGGCCCTCCTCATCAAGCGCGGCGATCACGGGAACCGACGCTGCGGCACCACGGAGGTAGGGAATCGTCGGAGCAGCTGGCGAGTGCTTGTCACCTGCGCGCCTCAAGAGCAGACGGCCGCCCTTCTCTCCCCCCGAGACACCGACGGTGAGCAGGGCACCCGCCGGAGGTCCATCCGTCGTGGCGCCGACCGCGACGTCGACGGTGCGCTTCTCGCCCGGTTGCATCGGCTGATTGAGGACCCGCGTGTCGTAGACCACCTGGTTGGCATATGCGAGGAGGCGTCCCTCCGTCGGGTCGTCTCCGCCCGGCGTGACGAAGTAGCCCAGCAGGTCGACGACGACGTGGGTCGCACCCGAGTCAGTGGTGAGCGCGATGGTGCCGTCGGTCGCCACGGGGAGAATGGACACGAGCTCGCGCTTGCCATTGACCACGACGCTGGACAGCACCCCCGTGGCCGCAGAGCGCAGCGTCGCCGGCGAGTTGGAGGCGAGTGTCGTCACACGGACGGCGACGGCCTTGACCCGTGACCCCGGTGAGCCCTTGCGCCCGGAGACGTCGATCACCAGTGGCGTCCCGGCCCCACCGCTGGATCGGGCAGCGAGGCGACAGGGCTGACCGTTGTTGCCCTGGCCGCTGCGCGTGTCCAGGAGACGCTGCGCTGCGATGGGCACGAAGTCCAGGCCTTCACCCGGGTCGGCAGGGGCGGTCGCCGGCGTGCGCGACGCCGAACAGAAGGGGTCGGGTGTGGGATCGCCACCCCAGAAGCTCGTCTGGCCGGCGGCACCATCCCAGGAGAAGGAAATGTGGATGTGGTCGCGGTGACAGTAGGTGTCGTAACTGCTCTGCTGGGTGCTGTAGCAACCCTTGAGCTCGGTCCAGCGGCCTGTGTAGGACTCCCAGATCTCATCACCCCAGCCGATGTACATCACGCCGAGGCGTCGCGCCATCGCAAAGGCATTGCCGTTGTCGTCGGTCGCGAGGAGCCACTGGAGGAATGACTCTGCCTGGGCGTTCTGTTCGGGGATCTTGGAATTGATCATCCAGTCGAGCGCGCGGCCTTCCTTGTGCTCGCTGCGACCACCCGAACTGCAGTCTCTCGGGATCCAGATGCTGCGGGAGTCGGGGTACGTCGCGCGGATGAGGTCGGCGACGCGCTGCGTGCCAGGCTTCGTCGCCGGGTCGCAGATGTACTGCCCCTGATAGGACGGCAGGGGATCCACCTCGGCAGGCAGGCTGTCGGGCACGACCGGCGGCGGCGGGAGCGGGACCTCCTGCTTCGCCTTGTCGTCCTTCTTGTCCTTCTTGGCGTCCGCCTTCTTCTGCGCCGCCGCGCCCGCATCGCCGCGGATCGGTGATCCGGACTCCCCCTCCACGACGGAGGGATCGGGCACGTGGTCGGCCTCGCCGATGGGGGAGGAGGCCGCCGGCTGAGCAATGAGGAGGAATCCGGCCACGAGGGCCACGCAGGCGCCCAGGACCGTTGCCCGCGCTCGGGTCACCGGCCCCTTAGACTCCAGCCCAGAAGGGCCACCACGGGCACGCACGCCGTCCAAGGTAGCCCCTGCAAGCCCGGGAGCCTCGTTCGTCACGCGCGTTTCCCCGGAAAGTCCCCAGATCGTCATCTTGGCGCCGGGGGCGCCCCCGGCCCCAGCTCGCGAACGCATCCGCCCACGTCAGACCCCTATTCCGTCGAGGAGCCCATGAGCGCCGCACCGCTGGACGAGACCCCCGCCCGGGCCCTCGTCGTCACCGCCCATCCCGACGACGTCGACTTCGGCGCGGCGGGCACCGTGGCCTCCTGGATCGCCCAGGGGACCCGGGTGACCTACTGCATCGTCACCGACGGGGATGCGGGCGGCTTCGATCCCGCCGTGCCCCGCTCCGAAATCCCCCGCATCCGCAGGGCTGAGCAGGTCGCCGCGGGGCGCATCCTCGGCGTGGAGGATGTGCGCTTCCTCGGCTATCGCGACGGCGAGCTCGAGGTCTCCCAAGGACTGCGTCGTGACATCAGCCGGGTCATCCGCGAGGTGCAGCCTGAGCGGATGCTCATCCAGTCCCCCGAGCGTAACTGGGCGCGCATTCCCGCGTCCCACCCCGATCACATGGCGGCGGGCGAGGCAGCGATCTTCGCGATCTACCCCGATGCCCGCAATCCGTTCGCACACCCGTCTCTCCTCGGCGACGAGGGCCTTGACGCATGGACGGTGCACGACGTGTGGGTCATGGGCGCTCCCGAGACCAACCACGTGGTCGACGTCACGGACTTCGTCGATACCAAGCTGGCCGCGCTGCGCGCACATGACAGCCAGACCGCACACATGGACGACCTCGACGAACGCA
>Ga0315909_10007337_pt1 | contig 12323 bp, 11 predicted proteins | sample LakEriMetagenome_11_FD_203527 | JGI IMG/M metagenome (GOLD analysis project Ga0315909, IMG submission 203527) | Freshwater fungal communities from buoy surface, Lake Erie, Ohio, United States - Buoy 2 MA125 | ecosystem: Environmental > Aquatic > Freshwater > Lake | place: USA: Lake Erie, Ohio...
TTTCGTGCGCGAGCATGCCGAGCGATATACGCAGCTGTGTGCGGCCATCGGCGAGCGCGTGGGGGCCGTGCTGCGCTACAGTGCCGTGGGGGGTGACAACAGCGAAGCCCACTGCACGAGCAGCCATGTGCAGACGGACGCGCTCACGCGGGCGTTCGCCGCCCAGCGCAGCACCGAGCTGCGTCGCGGCAGCACTCTCGTGGGCCCACATCGCGACGAACTGCATCTCCACCTCGGCGGACGGGATCTCCGGACGTTTGGTTCGGCGGGGCAGCAGCGCAGCGCGGCGATTGCCCTGCGGTTGCTCGAACTCGCCACGCTCCGCGACGCGCTCGGCTACGCACCGCTCCTCCTGCTCGACGACCCATTCGCCGAGCTCGACCTCGGCCGCGCCGGGCGCGTGCTCGATCTCCTCGACCACGCCGGCGCCGCGCAGGTGCTGCTGGCCGTGCCGCGCGAGGAAGACATCCCACACGCCTTCACCCGACTCGAGCGCCGCACGATGCGCGATGGGGCCCTGTCATGAGTGAGCACAAGCGCCGGCCGCAGAAGCTCGGCGACGTGGTCGCGTCGGTGCTGCAGCACGCCGGGCTCACCGATCGCATCGCACAGGCCGCGGTCATCCCTGAGTGGCCACGCCTCGTGGGTCCGCAAATCGCCGAGGTGACCGAGCCCCTGCTGTTGCAACAGGACGGGACGCTGGTGGTCATGGTGAAGACGCACGCGTGGATGCAGGAGCTCACGCTGCTGGAGCCGGAGTTGATGAAGCGCCTGAACGGCGATGCGGCGCGTCCGCCGATCAGCAAGCTGCGGTGGATGCTGCGAGGGTAGGGCGCGGAAAAGCACCCTCTAGGCGGGCTACGGCATGCCGTCGGGCCCCAACCCCGAGCGGAGTATCCGTAAGTCGTTTCACAGCAACACCTTACAAAGCACAAAACTAGTTGCTTGCGGACGCCCGCCTTGGGTATATTTGGAGGTTGTGTTTCCGGGCCAGTTTTCCGCCCTCCAAACCCTCCCGCAGCAACCCGCAATGTCCAACAGCAGCGCAGAGTCCGAGAAGGAATACGGCGCAGGCAGTATCACCGTACTCAAGGGACTCGAAGCAGTCCGCAAGCGCCCCGGCATGTACATCGGCTCGACGTCGGCGCGCGGTCTGCACCACCTCGTCTACGAAGTGGTCGACAACTCCATCGACGAAGCGATGGCGGGGCACGCGACGCGTGTGCATGTCACCATTCACGAGGACAACTCCATCACCGTCGAAGACGACGGCCGTGGTATTCCCGTGGACGTACACCCGGTGGAGAAGATGCCGGGCGTGGAAATCGCGCTCACGGTGCTGCACGCCGGCGGCAAGTTCGAGAAGGATGCGTACGCCGTATCGGGCGGTCTGCACGGCGTGGGTGTGTCCGTGGTGAACGCGCTGTCGGACAACCTCAAGGTGTGGGTGAAGCGCGAGGGGAAGGAGCACTACATGGACTTCGAGCGTGGCACCACCACGACGAAGCTCAAGGTGTTGCGCTCGGTCCCGGCGAAGGAGACGGGCACCAAGGTGTGGTTCAAGCCCGACGCGACGATCTTCCAGGAGACGACCCGCTACGAGTGGACGACGCTCGCGAGCCGTCTGCGTGAGCTCTCGTACCTGAACAAGGGCATTCAGATCACCCTGCGTGACGAGCGCCCCGACGAGTTCAAGGACGGGCAGCCCAAGGAAGAGCTGTTCTGGGCCACCGGCGGCCTCAAGGACATGGTGACGTTCCTCAACGGCAGCAAGAAGCCGTTGCATCAGGATGTCGTGTATCTCGACACCATGCGCGACGGCATCGCCATCGAAGTGGCGCTGCAGTACAACGACAGTTACTCCGACACCACGTTCTCCTTCGTCAACAACATCAACACGCACGAAGGCGGTACGCACCTCACCGGCTTCAAGAGCGCGCTCACCTCGGTGATCAACAAGTACATCGAGCGCTCGAGCAATCTCAACAAGAAGGACAAGGAGATCCGTCTCTCCGGCGACGACGTGCGTGAAGGCATCACGGCCGTTCTCTCGGTGAAGGTGCGCGAGCCGCAGTTCGAGGGGCAGACGAAGACCAAGCTGGGCAACTCCGAGGCCGAAGGCGCGGTGCGCAGCGTGGTGAACGAACTGCTCACGCAGTATCTGGACGAGCACCCCAAGACGGCCAACGCGATCATCGACAAGGCCATCTCGGCGGCGCGCGCCCGCGAAGCGGCCCGCAAGGCGCGCGATCTCACGCGCAAGAAGTCGGCGCTCGATGTGGCGGCGCTTCCCGGCAAGCTTGCCGACTGCTCCCTGTCCGACCCCGCACTCTGCGAGATGTATCTCGTCGAGGGTGACTCGGCCGGTGGTTCGGCGAAGCAGGGGCGCAAGCGTGACTTTCAGGCCATCCTGCCGCTGCGCGGCAAGATCATCAACGTGGAGAAGGCCCGTTTCGACAAGGTCCTCTCCAACGAGGAAATCCGCACGATCATCACGGCGATCGGTACCGGCATCAAGGAAGAGTTCGACATCACCAAGTGCCGCTACCACAAGATCATCATCATGACCGACGCCGACGTGGACGGCGCGCACATCCGCACGCTGCTGCTCACGTTCTTCTTCCGCCAGATGCCGGAGCTCATCGACGCCGGCTTCATGTACATCGCGCAGCCACCCCTGTACCGAGTGGCGAAGGGCAAGGAAGAGTACTACGCGTACTCGGAGAAGGAGCGTGATGGATACGCCGAGCGGCTCGGCGGGCCGGAAGGGCGTGGCAACATCATGATTCAGCGCTACAAGGGTCTCGGTGAGATGAACCCGGAACAGCTCTGGAAGACCACCATGGACCCCGAGACGCGCACCATGCTGCGCGTGACGATGGAAGACGCGGTCCTCGCCGACCAGACCTTCCAGACGCTCATGGGTGACGAAGTGGAGCCGCGCCGCCTGTTCATCGAGACCAACGCACGATTCGTGAGCAATCTCGACATCTGACTTGGTCCCGTTTGTTGCAAAAGGCCCGCACTGTTGTGCGGGCCTTTTGCGTTGGTGCGCTCAGCGGGCGAACGGTGAGGCGAGCCTCGCTTCCGTGAGAAACGTGCGATCGGTGAACGTCTTCAGGAACGCCACCAGCGCATCGCGCTCCTCGCGCGTGAGATTGAGGCGAAGCGGCGGTGCGTTGGGGCCAGGGCCGGCGCGTAGGCGCGGATCGAGCCCGGGGTTGTTCTGCACCCCGCGGTCATAGAAGTCCACCACCTGCTCCAGCGTCGCGAAACGTCCGTCGTGCATGTAGGGGGCACGGACCTCCACGTTCCGCAGCGACGGGGCCTTGAAGCGGCCATTGCCGGCCCCCGCATCGGTCACCGTGGCGTCGAGCCCCGTATTGTGCGTCGCATCGCTGATGTGGGCCGTGGTACCGTGGCACCGCGCGCAGCCGGCGCGCCCGGTGTACAGCTGCTGCCCGAGTAGTTCCTGAGCCGTGAAGGTACCCGGGAAATTGGGGACACCGTTGGGGCTGAACGCGCGATCGATCTGCGCATCGACGCTCACGAGTGCCCGTATGAACTGCGCGAGTGCGCGCGACACACGGTCGCTCGTGATTTCCCGCGAACCGAAGGCTGCCTCGAAGAGCGCAGGGTAGTAGGTCGTCAGCGACAGCTTTGTCTGCAGGTCGTCCAGCGTGAGCCCCATCTCCGTGGCGTCCTGAATGGGTTGCAGCACCTGGTCCTCGAGGCTCGCAGCGCGCTCGTCCCAGAAGAAGCGCCCCCCGGTGTAGAATCGCGCGTTGGTGAGTCCCATGCTGTGCCGCGCAGTAAGCGCGCCCGCGAACCCGCGGCTCAGCCGCGCCGTATCGCTGAAGGCGAACTGCTGCTGGTGACACGAGGCGCACGACACGCGATCGTTGCGCGACAACCGCCGATCGTAGAAGAGGACGCGTCCGAGCGTGGCGCCGGCGTCGGTGATCGCGTTGGTGGCGGGCGTGTTGTCGGCCGCGATAGCGCTACCTGCACCACCACCGGCGTTCTGCGAGAAGTGCCGCGGCAGCGGTACGCGGCCATCGCTGTAGGCGAGCAGCGCCACGGGAAGTGTGGGCGGCACGAGATCGTTGCCGAACACCACGATGCGGAATTGCTGCGTCGCCGATCGCCCGGTGCCATCTCGCGCGGTGACCACGATGGCCTGGATGCCGGCCGCGATCGGCGTGCCGGTGATTTCGGCGCCGGTGGCGCTCAGGCCATTGGCCGTGCCATTGAAGGTGATCGTGTACGCGAGCCCCGTCTTGCGCGGATCGCTGAACACCGTGCCACCGCGGCTCGCATCATACCGAAATGGGACCCCGATCATCGCCGCCTGTGGTGCATTCGGCGAGAGCACGGTGATCGCCTCGCTACTCACCACCGGTGGATTCGACACAGGCGCGGTGGGCTCCGAGGTCACAACGCTGTCGCCGGCACAGGCGACCAGCACGGCAGCGAGCGGTACGAGGCGCATGACGCTGCGACCGACCCTCGCGACGACGCTGAAGGCATGGGGAAGGAACATTGGCGCTGACCGGAGCAGGATCCGTGTGCGGCCGCCGATCGAGTGATGGGCGAGCCAACGGGTCGTTCATCTCGCTAACACGCTGGACATGGACTGACCCTACATGTGCTCGACCCGGAGACTTCCCTTGGTGTGGGCCGTCGGCAGAAAACAAAAGGCCCGGCCACCGAATCGATGGCCGGGCCCAAGAGCGCGTCAAACGCTCAGGGCGTGGTGTACTGCCCCTTCGCCTCGCGGCCGAGCTGGCTCGAGAAGTTGAGCGCCACCGTGATCAGCGCGCCGAAGAGGAAAGTGAACGCCGTGTAGCAGATCGTCGTCACCGTCGGCTCCATCCCGCCCGTCGGGCTCGGCGTGGAGATGTACATCAGCAGCCCGTACAGGCCGAGCAGCGGCAGCACGGCCGCGGCAGCAACGAGGCTGAGGAGCTTGTTCGTGGACGGGGCGACTTTCGCAGGCATTGCGCTTCGGACAGGGGTGCGGAGCACCGGTGAACGGGAGGCGGAGACCGCCGACGGGAGAATACTAGGCAGTCCGGTGGAGAACGGGGAGTGGGGGGAGGGGGTTCCGTCGGATGGTCCGTTTGGGCGGGGGGCGGGTGGGGCAAGATCGGGGTGGGCGACCACCTGCCGTCTGCCGTCTGCTGTTCAGCCGCCGTTCCCAGCCGCCGTTATCAGCCGCCGTTACCAACCGCCCCCCTACTCCTCCCCCTCGTACCGCTCCACCCCCGCCGCGGTGACCCGATGCGAAATGAGCGGCAGCGGCGGGTCCGCATCATCGGCCAGCCGGATGCTCGCCCGCAACGCGGCCCGCCCGGCCTCCACCCCCGCCGCGTCGCGCGCGAAGATGGTGGCCAGGGGTTCGCCGGCCCGCACCACATCACCGGGACGCGCCGTGATCACGAAACCCACCGCCGGGTCCACCGTGTCCTCCACCTTGGTGCGGCCGCCGCCCATCGCCGTGATCCCCCGCCCGATGGCCCGCGGCTCCACCTGCGCCACCACGCCGTCGCGCGCCGCCACGAACAGCTCCACCTCGGCCGCCTGCGGCAGCAGACCGGGATCGTCGACGACCGCCGGATTCCCCCCCTGCGCCTCGATGATCGCCTGAAACTTCCGGGCGGCGCGACCGCTCGAGATGGCCACCTCCATCCGGCGTCGGGCTTCGTTCCGGGTGGCCGCCGCCCCGCCGAGCACCAGCATCTCGGCGCCCAAGGCATAGGTGACATCCATGAGATCGGCCGGTCCCTCGCCGCGCAACGCGGCGATCGATTCCTCGACCTCCAACGCGTTGCCGCAGGCCCGGCCCAACGGACGGTCCATGGCCGTCAGCAGCGCCACCACGGGGCAGCCGTGATCCGCCCCGAGATCGATCATCGTGCGCGCCAGCGTGAGGCCGCGATCGAGCTCCGGCAGGAACGCTCCCGAGCCGTACTTCACGTCGAGCACCAAGCCGGTCAACCCTTCGGCCAGCTTCTTGGACATGATGCTGGCCGCGATGAGCGGGATGCTTTCCACCGTCGCCGTGGCATCGCGCAACGCGTACAGCTTGCGATCGGCCGGAGCAATTTCGCGCGTCTGTCCGATCAGGGCACAACCGATGGATTCCAGCTGTCTCGTGGCCTGCTCCAGCGGCAAATCCGTGCGGAATCCGGGGATCGACTCCAATTTGTCGAGGGTACCACCGGTGTGGCCCAACCCGCGCCCCGACATCATGGGAACGGCCACACCGCATGCGGCGACGAGCGGCGCCAGCACCAGCGACACCTTGTCTCCCACGCCACCGGTGGAATGCTTGTCCACCCGGCCGAGGGTCAGGTGATTCAGCTGGAGGGAGGAGCCACTCTCGAGCATGGCATTGGTGAGCGCCACGATCTCTTCACGGTCGAGGCCGACGAAAAAGATGGCCATCGCCAATGCGGCCATCTGATAGTCTGGCACTTCGCCCGCGGCATACTGATTCATGAGGGAGCGCCATTCGGCGGCGGTGATGCGTCCGCCATCGCGCTTCCGTTCGATCAACGTTCGTGCTTCCATACGTGATGCCAACCTACAGCGCCATTTCAATTGCTGCACGGGTCGTTCGGCCAGCACGCCTGCTGTGGTGTGCGGGGCTGCTGGGATTCGGGGCCGTAGTGGTAGCGGCGCCCCATCGCGGGGTGCGCGCGCAGATGGCGATGGCGAGCGTGACGAAGTCAGGCGAACCGAGCACGTATCTCGAATTGTGGCAAGCCGCCGCCGCCGCGGTCGATCAGGGCGAGTTCGAACGCAACGATGCCGTGCGCACGGCCCTGTACGCGAAGGCCACGAGTTATGCACGGCGTGCGGTGGCGCTCAATCCTGGCGATCCCGAGGGACACTTTCATCTCTCGCGCGCCATTGGCCGCACGGCGCTGGCGGCAGGACCGCGCGAGCGTGTGAAGTACGGCATCGAAGTACGAGAGGAGGCATTGGCGGCCCTCAAGCTGGCGCCCCGCCATCCCGGCGCCCTGCACGTGATGGGGGTGTGGCACGCGGAAATCATGCGATTGAACGGGATCTCGCGCACCGTGGCCAAAGCGTTTCTCGGCGGACAGGTATTTGGCACCGCCTCATGGGCCGAGGCGCTACGTCATCTCGAACTCGCCGTCGAGATCGAACCTGCCCGTCTGGTCCATCGACTCGACCTCGCGCGCATCTATCGTGACCTCGATCGCCTGAACGACGCACGCGCCGCGTACCGCGCAGCGATCGCTGCGCCGGCATCCGATCCGAACGATGCGGTATACCGGCAGCATGCCATCGATGAACTCAAGCGGCTGCGATAACGGACGCTGAGGGCGCAGGAGCTAGACGCGCACCCGATCGCGGACGTCCTGCGCGAGATCATGACCGCGCTCCAAACCACGCCGGGCAAGTCGCCGGGCGCGGCGTTCGGCATCATCGCGCAGATCGGCCACCGCATCGCTCCCGCGGACATACAGGCGACGCGCCCCGCGCCGCAGCTGGCGACGCGTCTCCTCACCGCTGGCCGGCGCCAGCAAGAGCGCGAGTCCAGCACCGAGTGCTGCGCCGAGGAGCATCCCCAGCCCGAGTGCCCGGCCACCGCGGTCGTCCTGCTCCAGCTCCTGCTCCTCTTCGTCGATATCGGTCTGGCGGTACATGGTGCCCTCCCGCGCAACGCGCGACGTGGTGAACCAACCGATGCACCATCATTGCCCTCCGGCACCGCGTGCGCCGTGGGTAGATTCCTGACATGTCTGCCGTCCCGGATACCACGACACAGCGCGCCGCCGAGCTGAAGAGGGTGCTCGCCCGCGCGCAGTACGAGTACTACGTGCTCGATCAGCCCGCGCTCTCGGATCAGGAGTACGACCGCCTCTTCCGCGAACTGCAGGCCATCGAGGAGGCGTACCCCGGGCTGCGTGCGGATGATTCCCCCACACAGCGTGTGGGGGCGCCGGTGCAGTCGGCGTTCCAGCCGCACCGGCATCTCGTGCGCATGCTGTCGCTCGACAACGCATTCGATCAGAGCGAACTCGAGGCATGGGAGCAGTCGATCGAGCGCGTGGTGGGTGATGCGATTCACCGCAGCGGCTACACAGTGGAACTCAAGATCGACGGCGCCGCCATCGCCCTCACCTACCGCGATGGCGTGCTCGTGACGGCCACCACGCGCGGCGATGGCACCGAGGGGGAAGATGTCACCGCCAACGTGCGGACTATTCGCGGGGTCCCCTTACGGCTGATGGGTAGCGGACACCCGCCGCTCATGGAGATTCGCGGGGAGGTGTACCTGCCCTTCGCCGGCTTCGAACGCATGAACGAAGCACGCGTCGCCGCGGGCGAGCCGGTGTACGTGAACCCGCGCAACGCGGCCGCCGGCAGCATGCGGCAGCTCGATTCGAGTATCACCGCGCAGCGCCCGCTGCGCTTTTTCGGCTACGCCGCCGTCCTCCCCGATGGTGGCGTGCCGGCCAAGTCGCAGTGGGAGCTGCTCGAAACGCTGGCGTCGTGGGGCATTCCGGTCGCTCCGCACCGCGCCCGCGGTCACACCATCGCCGAAGTCGCCGCGTGGGCGCACACCATCGAACACGAGACGCGCGCGGTGCTGGGCTTCGCCATCGACGGCGGCGTGGTGAAGGTGAACGACATCGCCCTGCAGGACGAACTCGGCATTCGCAACGATCGCACACCACGCTGGGCCGTGGCGCGGAAGTTCGCGCCGGACATGGCGGTGACCCGTCTCAACAAGATCGATGTCAACGTGGGACGCACCGGGGTGCTCACACCCTTCGCGGTGCTCGAGCCGGTGGATGTGGGCGGCGCCACGGTGACCTATGCCTCACTCCACAACGCCGATCAAATCGCCGCGAAGGATCTGCGTGAAGGCGACTCGGTGCAGGTGGTGCGCGCGGGCGACGTGATCCCCTACGTGCTGGGGCCTGTGCCGGAGAAGCGCGACGGCACCGAGCGCCCGTGGCGCATGCCCGACGCGTGCCCGCGCTGTGGATCGGCGGTGCGTCGGTTCGGCGACGACGTGGCCAGCTACTGCACCAACGTGGCGTGCCCGGGGCGTCAGCTCGAGGGGCTCGTGCACTTCGCCGCGAAGGAGGCGATGGACATCGACGGCTTGTCGTACGCCCGCATCCAGCAGCTGCTGGACGCGGGCTACGTGCACGACGTGGCCGACCTGTACGACGTGACGGTAGAGCAGCTGGTCGCTCTCGATCGCTTCGGCCGGAAGAGCGCCGAAAATCTCGTGGCCGCCATCGCCGCCTCGAAGCAGCAGCCGCTCTCGCGCCTGCTCTTCGGCCTCGGCATTCGCCACGTGGGGGCGCAGGCGGCACAGCTGCTGGCCAAACAGTACGGCACCCTCGATGCCATGATGGCCGCGTCGCCGGCGCAGCTGGGCGAAGTGCGTGGCATCGGCGACATCATCGCCGCGAGTGTCGCCAGCTGGTTCGCCGATCCCACGGTGCAGGCGCTCACGGAACGCCTGCGCGCCCGCGGCGTGCGGCTCGACGAGCCCAATGCCGTCCAGGCCGACGGGCCGCTCACGGGGTATACCGTGGTCATTACCGGGACCCTCCCCTCACTCAGCCGTGGCGAGGCCACGGCGCTCGTCGAGCGAGCGGGCGCACGGGTCACGAGCAGCGTGTCGAAGAAAACAAGCTTCGTGGTGGCCGGCGAGGAAGCCGGCAGCAAGCTCGACAAGGCCCGGGAACTCGGGGTCGAGGTCATCGACGAAGCCGAGCTGCGGCGGCGGACGGATGGCGGCCGGGAACAGACCGTCACAGCCGGGACGGCTTGACGTGACGCCTCGAGACGGCGAGCGTCACGGAAGCATGAGCCCCGCCACCAGTCTTCCGCCTCGCCTCGTATCGCTGCCGGTCGAATTCTTCGCCGGCCTGCGCCAGTCTGCCCTGGTCGCCCACGCCGGCGCCTCGGTCCTGCCCGTAGACGCGATCCGCGACGCGGGCTTCTCCGCGGGCCAGGCGCTCTATGACCACTTCGCCACCTGGCTGGCGGAACAGGGCGAGTCGCACCCGGATCGTCTGTCAGACGAACGCTTCCCGTGGCTGCTGGAGGCGTACTTCCACGGCATCGGCTGGGGACGGGTGGAGTTGCTGTCACTCAGCGACGCCGTCATGGCGCTCGACGTGTCGGACTGGGGCGAAGCGCCCGAGTCGGCAGGCGGCTGCCTGGTGAGTACCGGGCTCTTTGCCGGCTTCTTCGGCCGGCTGGCGGACGCCCCCATGAGCGTGCTCGAAGTCGAAGCTGCCCATCAGGGCCCGGGCCGCGCGCGATTCCTGCTCGGCTCGATCGACGTGATGAGCTACGTGTGGGAAGCGATGGAGCGCGGCATCCCGTACGACCGCGCCGCCGCCTCCGCGTAACCGCTCAGACCACCGGTTCCGGGAGCAACCCCGCGTACTTCGGGTTGGGCCGCAGCTCGCCGTCCACGAAGATCTCCCGGTCCCATGGCAGCACGATCATCGCCTGCGTCGCAAAGGCGTGATAATCGGGGGCGTAGCCTCCGGTGCGGATGCTCACCGCCGTGCGCACCTCGCGCGCGCCCGCATTCACCACAGATCCCACGGCAAGTCGAAGCGTGGCTCCCGAATCGCAGGTCTCGTCTACCACGAGCACGCGCTTGCCCCGCACATCGGCCGGCGCCGCGCCGAACACGGCCGGTGTCTCGCGCGCCTGATCGGCATGGTACCGTCGCGAAATCAGAATCGAATGGAACGGCAGGTCGAGAATGGCCGCTACGGCCGCACCGGGCACCACGCCGGCAGTCGCGATCCCCACGATGAGGTCGGGCATCCAGTCGCGTGCGACGCGCACGGCGAGCGCGCGTGAGAGCTCGCCGAACAACGGCCAATCGACAATGAGCACACCCTTCGAGGGGTCGGGGGCATACGGCTGCGGTACGGGCATTTCACGGCTCCGCTGAGGTCACGCTGAGTGTACCCCCAACCGGGTACGCGCGCCAATCAGCACGGTCCTGACAGACCATCAGGGAGCACAACGGCTTGTAGCCAACGGTTCGTACCGATAGGTTTGCGAACGGTGTCGCACGCAGTCGCGAGACCGCACCTCGATGGGCGACGGGATTGCTTCGCTCCGGCGCCATTTCCTTTCCCTCACGATTCACCGCGCGCGCATGACTTGGTGGCGCCGCCTCGTGGGCGGCTCGTCCGGACGTGATTCGAAGCAGCCGGATTTTCTGGCTGAAGCGATCGACCTCGAGTCGCGCGGCGATTACGCCAACGCGCTGACGTCGTATCGTCTCGCCCTGCGCGAGCGTCCCGACGACACCGGCGTGTTGCAGAATATCGCCATCGCCTTCTCCAAGACGGGACAACCCGAAGAGGCCATTCGGACGTATCGACGGGCTCTTCAGGTCGACCCCGATCTGGCGGGGGCGCACTACGGGTTGGCCTTCCTGCTCCTCAAGCGTGGGGACACCGCGCATGCGGGTATGCACCTCGAGGGCTTCCTGCGCACCACGAGTCCCAGCGACCCCGCATCGGCCAAGTTCCGCGCCCACGCCGAGCGCACGCTGGCGGAATTGAGCGGTATGGCGCACAGCGCCGACGGTGGCGAGTCGATGGTGGATGGGACTGTTGACGGCGCCGACGGCGCGAGTGAGGGCTGACGTGGGGCGCGTGTTATCGATCGTGAGCCAGAAGGGCGGCGTCGGAAAAACCACCACAGCGGTGAACCTCGCGGTCGCCTTTGCGCGCCGTGGTCTCAAGACGCTGCTCGTGGACGCCGATCCGCAGGGCGCCGTGCGCTACGGCGTGGGGCTGCGCCGCGGACATCCCACGGTGGGGTTCGATGACTACCTGCGTGGCGAGCACGCGTTGCGGGAGGTGATTCTCCCCACCGCCCTGCCGTGGCTGCGCGTGATTCTGGCCGGGAGCGTCAGCGACATGGCCGACCACACCGAGTTCCAGAAGCGCGTGGGTGAGACGACCGTGCTGGCCGAACTCTTGGCCATGGCGCGCGAGCGTTGCCACGTGGTGGTCGTGGACACTCCGCCCGGGCTCGGCGCCATCACGCGTCGGGTACTCGCGGCCAGTCAGCACGTGGTGGTGCCACTGCAGTGCGAACCGCTGGCCCTGCAAACCACTCCGCAGATTCTGCGCGCCATTCAGGATGTGGTGGCCGAGAACGAGGAACTCACGCTGGAAGGCATCCTCCTCACGATGTACGAGGAGGGGAACCCGGCCACCGAGCGCGTCGTCCACTACGTCCGTGAGCACCTCCCCCAGCACCTCGTATTCGATGTACCG
>Ga0315909_10007338_pt1 | contig 12323 bp, 14 predicted proteins | sample LakEriMetagenome_11_FD_203527 | JGI IMG/M metagenome (GOLD analysis project Ga0315909, IMG submission 203527) | Freshwater fungal communities from buoy surface, Lake Erie, Ohio, United States - Buoy 2 MA125 | ecosystem: Environmental > Aquatic > Freshwater > Lake | place: USA: Lake Erie, Ohio...
ACTGCCCACATCTTCCAGCCGTAGCAAAATGATCCGACGCGCCTGCCTCTCATGCAATGCCTTGACCGATAACGGTTCGCGATGCAAGAGATGTCAGTCCGTGATCGACAGCCGCAGACAGCAATACAAAAACCGCGACCATTACAAAGGCAACTATTCGCGGCGCGCAGCTGCAGTTCGAGCCGCCGCTGAAATCTGTTGGATTTGTGGCGAACCAGCCAAACCAAACGATCCGTGGACAGCAGATCACGTAGTTGCTGGCGATCCGAATAGCCTGTTACTCGCGGCGCATAGATCATGCAATAGCCGTAGAGGTAACCGTGGCAGGCCGTAGACCGAAACCGATCGAACAAAAGATCAGACTGGGCAATCCAGGTAAGCGCGCGCTTCCTAAGATAGAAACCGTGCCTACCATCCAGCCAGCGGAAATCCCCGAACCGCACCGACCGCTACTTGGCACAGATGAACAGCCGGGTCCAGGTCGGCAGATGTGGCAGATGATTTGGCATTCAGGATGCGGATGGCTTCGCCGCGATACCGACATCGAACTCGTCATGCTGGTTTGCGAGCAGGCTGATGAACGTGCGGCGTTGCGAACAAAACTATTCCGCGATGGCGACTGGCGCGACCGATCACAACTCCGACTATTGGAAAAGTTGATCGCGCAGAACCTTTCTCTACTAGGCTTCTCACCGACAGACAGAGCAAGACTGGGAATGAACAATGTGTCCAGCGACCAACTCCAAGACTTCCGAAACCGCGTCGCCCAAAGGCGCGCTCTCGCCTAAGAAAACGTGGGCACCGACCTACTACACCAAGCGGATCGGCAAATCTAGCGACGGATCGGATGTCATCGACTTCGCGCACGAATGGCTCGTAGTCACAAAGGGCGTTCGAGCAGGACAGCCCCTTGACTTCACGGATTGGCAACGCTGGCTAATCGACTCGCTTCTCGAACGCGACCGCAACGGCAGGCTTCGCTACCGCCGCGCGCTCGTCGGGCTTCCCCGTAAGCAAGGCAAATCGCTGATGGGTTCATCGCTCGCTCTGTACGGTCTACTGGCTGGCGAAGCAGGCGCGGAAGTGTATTCGGCGGCAGGCGACCGAAAGCAGGCGCGCATCGTGTTCAACGAGGCTCGCGAACAGGTCATGAAATCGCCAGTCCTCTCCAACTACTGCAAGGTATACCGAGATGTTATTGAAGTGCCTGCGTATGGGGCGATCTACCGCGCCCTCTCAGCTGATGCCAAACTGCAAGCAGGCTTGAACCCGAGCATGGTGATCTTCGACGAACTGTGGGTTCAGCGCACCGAAGATTTGTGGGATCAGTTGACGCTGGGTTCGGGCGCGCGTGTCGATCCACTCGTCGTCGCCATTACAACAGCAGGTTATGACCTGAATACGTTGTGCGGCAGAATGTACGAGTACGGGAAGCGATGCGCCGCTGGCGAGCAAGACGATAAACAGTTCGGATTCTTTTGGTGGGAAGCCCCACCCGACTGCGACATCGCCGATGAAAAAGTGTGGCGCACCTCTAACCCCAACATCACCGAAAAACTGTTGGACATCGAGGAGATGCGATCTGCAGTCAAGCAGTCATCCGAAGCATCGTTCCGCAGGTTCCGCCTCAACCAATGGGTCCGCAGTTCGCAATCATGGCTACCTGCAGGCGCATGGGAACGACTTGTCGGCGAAGTCAACCTAGACCCAACTGCTGAGACCTATGTTGGGATCGACATGGCACTTAAACACGACTCAATCGCAGTCGTAATGGCTCAACCGCAGGATGACATGATCGCAGTCCACGCAAAGATTTGGGACACCCAACAGATGGCTGTCGATGTCTCAATGATCGAAGATTACTTGCGGCAGATCCACCGCCAATACCGCATCATGGAGTTCGCTTATGACCCAGCGTATTTCCAGCGATCGGCTGAAGCCCTATCCGATGACGGACTCAACATGGTCGAATACCCCCAAACAGGTTCTCGAATGGTGCCAGCCTGCGGCAACGCCTACGAACTCATCACCAACGCCAAGATCATCCATGACGGTTCCCCCACTTTTACAGACCAAGTGCTATCCGCAGAACAGCGCATGACCGACAACGGCTGGCGACTCTCGAAGGGCAGGAGCCGCCGCAAAATCGACGCCTGCATCGCAATGGTCATGGCACTCGATCGCGCAACTAAACGACCTGATAGCAATGTCCCATCTATAATCAACATTTGGTAACCCAATGACCGACAAACAACCTGCAACTAAAAAGTACCTTCGTCGCGAAATAACAATGCCAACTATCGAAGCGGTTGGCGCGGCACTACTCGCCATCGGTGTATTCATGATTTGGGTACCTGCTGGCTTTATAGTGAGTGGTGCATTATTGATCGTCGCGATGGAGGCCTCGGCGTGAGCATCATCCGCAAAGTCGAAAAGCGCGCACTATCAACCGCGATTGATCCGTATCAGATCACCGCGCGCCCAACATTCGGGAACTATTCGGGCGAGTTCGTCAACGAAGACAACGCCTTCACATCATCCGCGTTTCTCGCAACTACAACGATCATCGCGGATTCGATCGCAACGATGCCGCTCGAAGTCTTGCGCTATCGCGGCGACACCATCGAACGCCTCAATACGCCGCCCGTGTTCCAACAGCCGAACGAAGAACAATCCATGTTCGCGTTCATCCACCAAGCCGTACTCACCCTCGCGATCCACGGAACGGATTACATCTATGCGCCGCGACCGATGGGCGCGTATCTGCCCGTCGAAATGCGGAACCTGAATCCACTCGTCGTCAAGCGCAAGCATCAACCCGCGCAAGCCAATCAGCCCGAAGGAATGTACTACCACGTTGGCAAACGGGCGATCCCATCTGCCGACATTAAACAAGTCGATTGGATCAGACTGCCAATGCGAGACAAAGCGATCTCGCCCCTTGACACACTCCGCAACGTCATCGGAACCGATCTCGCCATCAACCGCTTCCTCGCCCAGTTCTACGGCGACAACGGCGTACCCGGCTCGGTGCTGGAAACTGATCAGCAGATCACCGAAGAACAAGCACGAATCGTGCGCGATACTTGGGAAGACATGCACTACAAGCGGCGTCGCCCAGCCGTACTTTCAGGCGGCCTGAAATGGCGATCAGTCAATGCATCGGCACTAGACATGGACACGATGGCGCATCGCGAATCCATCGTGCGCGAGATCGCGCGCGTCTACCGCGTACCGCTTCACCTCATTCTTGGGACTGGTGGCGATAATCAGACATACCAAAACGTGGAATCGGCAGGCATCAACTTCGTGCGCCATACCCTTCTGCCGTGGATGCGTCGACTTGAAGACGCTTTGTCATCCATGTTGCCGCGCCCACAATTCGTGCGCTTCAACGCCGATGAGTTCATGCGCGCCGATCTCACAACGCGAGTACGCGCACAGCAAATCCAAATCCAATCAGGCACACTCTCGCCGAACGAAGCGCGCCACATCGAAGGGCGCGAACCATACGAAGGCGGCGACCAGTTCATCCTCGGTATCGCTGGCGCACAACCAGTCGGAATGGACGCACTTCCCCCAACCCCAATTACCCCAGTTAGCGATGTCGCATGAAAACCACAGTAGTCACAGTCGGCACAACCCCGACAATCATCGTAAATCCCGATGACCAGAACCGCTATGTATACATGCAGATCGTTACATCGGCGACCATTTATGTAGGCGACAGCACAGTGACAACTGCTAACGGCTTGCCGCTAGAGAAGCACACCGCACCCCACGAGTTTTTCGTGCCCATCAAGGAAACAATGTATGCAGTCGTTACATCCCAAGTCGGCACAGCAGACATGCGCGTACTTACTCCAGATGTCGACTAATGCCGTGGCACATCGAATCCGATAACGCCGAATGTAGCGGCTATGCCGTAGTTAAAGATGACGATGGCGAAGTCGTCGGATGCCACACAAACCGATTCGACGCGAAGAAACATCTAGCCGCCCTATACGCCAGCGAAGCCCGATACTCATCAGCACAGCCACGCGACAAAGATGGCAAATGGTCTACTGGCGGCGGAAGCGGCGCGGCATCGGGCGGACCCGACGGCAAAAAGGCTACAAAATACAAGGCTGGCGATAAGGCTGGCTCGAAGATGAAGACTGCACCTAAGAGCGTGCAGAAAGGTGCCGACCCAGATTCGCAATACATCCAATCCAAAAAGACTGGCAACGTCTTCGTCAACCCTTCGTATAACGGCAACCCGTCGGGGACTGGCAAAGTTACGATGCAAGGGAAGAAACTAGGCGGCGACTCAAAAAATCTGTCCGAATTTACTGATGATCCAAAATTCGCCGCAACAGGCAAAAACCCTAATAACTGGGCGAAGATGGAAGGTGGCGCACCAAAGATTAGCCATCAATCCTCATCTGCCGCAGAGCCATCTAAGGGTGTCGGATCATACAAAACGCTTGGCAAAACGCCAGCCGACCATACGTCTGCCGCAACAAAGATGATGGAAGAACAGAAGAAGTTTACTAGCGATGTGGCTCTAGACAAATTCACCGACGTAGATGCAAGCAAACTACCTACAGGAGAACTACAGGCAGTCCGCAGTTATACAGGGAACGGCTATGTGCAGATAAATGACAATCTGCGCGCAGGCGATCCACCATCTCCAAAAGCGAAAAAGATTGATCAAGCGATTGCTAAATCGCGGACAACGCAAGACATCGTTGTCCAGCGCGGTGCGTATCTAAAGGGAGATGTTGTAAGCCAGCTGAAAGTTGGCGACACTTTCCAAGACAAGGGCTTCCTAAGTACATCTACTGCACACGGCTTTGGCGGATCAGTTAGAATGCGAATACTCGTTCCAAAGGGGAATCCAGCATTGTCCGTAAGTCGGATTTCGCATCACAAAGGCGAGAAAGAAGTACTCCTTCCGCGCAATCAGAAACTAAAGATCGTAAACATGAGAGTTAATAATGGGGTAACCGAGTTGGACATGGTGGCAGAGGCGGCATGACATGAGTGATACAGGCGACAAGTTCACATACACCGAAGAAGAATTCTTGCAGGGATGGCAACCACAAGATCAGCAGGAAGATGAATCGGAAGATGAGGAACGGCAACTGCCGCGCACATACCGCCCTGCCGATTCGATGGGTGTCCCTAAAGGTCGCCGATGCCAAAACTGCGTCTATTCAGGTAATGGATGGTGCGATTATTGGGGTGAAAAAGTCGAAGCCAACTATTACTGCCCCGAATGGGATGGTGAAGAATCGGAACCCGAAGACGATGAAGAAGAAGAAGGCGACGAGGAAGAAATCGAGATCGAGATTGAACTGCCTAAGCGCGCCATTAGGGCGGTTGATCTTTCAACTCCAGCGTTCATGTCGTCTGCGGCTAAGCGCGGTCTGCGTCTGCTAGATGAAGGTCATGGCGGCGATGGGCTAGTGCGCGGCACAATCATCGACGCAAGAAAGATGGCTAATGGCGAAGCGTTGTCGGTAGACAAGTGGCGGCGGATTGGTCCGTGGATCGCTCGCCACATGGTTGATCTTGATGCACCGAAGAACCGCGACTCGAATCACCCCGAATACCCGGGGGCTGGGCTTGTCGCACATCTGCTTTGGGGTTCGGGTCCGTCGAAGGAGCAGGCGCGGCGCGCACAGGAATACGCAGAACGTCTAGTCGCACGGCTTGATAATGAAGATCGCGCTGGTCCAGCATCGACTCCAGCCCCACCGAAAGATCAGATCAAGGGTTCTGATACCAATCCAGCTGGATCGGCGAAAGGTCAAGGCACCAAGATCGAGGTGTCGGAAGCGACCGAGAAGGCATTGCAGAACAAAGCCGATACGCACAACGAGCAGATGGCGGAACAAAACAAACCCGAATGGTCGCGTGTCCGTATTAGCGCGTTGCGATCTGTGTACCGCCGTGGCGCAGGAGCGTTCTCAACTAGCCATCGACCCGGCATGACCCGTGGACAATGGGCGATGGGTCGCGTCAACGCGTTCCTCTACCTTGCACGTAATGGCAAGCCTGAGAATGTAAAGTACGTTACAGATAACGATCTTCTCCATCCCGACCACCCAAGGCATTCAGGTAGCAAATGAACGAAACTGATGAACTCGGATACGAACCAGCGGTCGATGAGATCGACGAGGAAATCTCACCGATCGGATGGGTAAATCATTCCGTCGACGAGAAGCGCACAATCGCATACACCAACATCGAACTGCGTAAGACTGCGCGCTCGAACACGATCTACGGGTATGCGGCAGTATTCGACAGCCCTTCGGAACCGATGCCGTGGGTGGAATACGTGCGGCGTGGCGCATTTACAAAAACATTAAAGGATGGCGCAGATGTGCGCCTTTTAATTGACCATGTAGGCGTTCCGCTAGCGCGCACCAAATCGGGCACGTTGCGTCTTGAAGAAGATTCGCGCGGTCTATACATGGAGTCCGAATTGGACCCCCGTAACCCTGATGCGGCGCGGCTTATTTCCGCAATGGATCGCGGCGACATGAGCCAGATGTCCTTCGCCTTTCGTTCGATCAAAGACGACTGGAGCGAGGATCGGTCTGTTCGCGAACTCCGCGAAGTCCAACTCTATGATGTCTCTGTCGTGACATTCCCCGCGTATGAGGAAACCATTGCGGAGGTGCGATCCAAGTCTTATACTCCTGAATTGTCGGGTAGCGACCTGAATCTGCGTAGGGCTCAGGTCGCGCTCGCAAAACTTCGCGCCGATCACTAGCCGCATCTGCACTAGCGCGATCACGGGAACCAAATAAACCCATCCCGAAAAAAGGAGAGCCATGTCATACGCACAGCGTTTGATTGAACAGCGCGCGGCACTCATCGAAAAGAGCGAGGCTCTGATCGAAGCCGCCACCACCGAAAACCGCAACCTGACCGCAGAGGAAGATCAGCAGATCGCCGACGCATTGAAGCAGGCGCGCGACCTCGACGAATCCATCAAGCATCATTCCGAACTGGAAGATCGTGCGGCACAGGCGAAGGAACTTCGCGCAGCTGCAGGCATCGAACAGGCTGTTGGCGGTGCGCGAGTTGTCTCGGAAGCCCGTACCTACACCGAGCGTGGCGAATCGTCGTTCATCCGCGACGCATACAACGCCCAGTTCAACAACGACTACTCGGCGAAGGAACGTCTTGCTCGTCACATGAACGAGGAGAGGATCGAGCGTCGCGATGTCACGTCGACCAACTTCGCTGGACTCGTCGTTCCGCAGTTCTTGACGGAACTTGCCGCACCGTTCGCACGTGCGGGTCGCCCGTTCCTTGATCGTGCGCGCAAGCACAACCTTCCCCCTGATGGCTTGACCATCTCGATCTCGAAGGTCACGACTGGTTCGGCAACCGCTGTCCAGACCGAAGGCGCAACCGTTCAGGAAACCAACATGGATGACACCAAGTTGGATGTCTCGGTAGTCACCGTGGCAGGTCAGCAGAACGTCAGCCGTCAGGCGATCGAACGCGGCACCAACATCGACTCGCTTGTGATGGCAGACCTCGTTTCCGCCTACCACACGAACCTCGATTCGCTGTTCGTGACCACTTCGGCAACGTCGCTGACGAACGTCATCACGCAGGTCATCACCTACACGGATGCGTCGCCCACGGTCGCGGAACTGTATCCGAAGTTGCTGGATGGCGTTCAGCGCATTCAGACCAACTTCTTCGGCGGTCCGAACTTCATCCTGATGCACCCCCGTCGCCTCGCCTTCATCCTCGCGGCTGTTGACACGACGAACCGCCCACTCGCGGTTCCGACCCCCAACGGTCCGATGAACGCGGTCGCTACGGGCAACTCGTCGGTCGTCTACGGCAATTCGGGCTACTCGATCGCGGGACTCCCCGTGATCACCGATGCCAACGTCACCACGACCAACGGCGCAGGAACCAACGAAGACGTCATCATCATCGGCAACACGCAGGAAGCCCACTTGTGGGAAGACGGTGCGGGTGAGCCAATGATGCTTCGCTTCGACCAGCCGAAGTCGCAGGAACTGGACATCACGATGATCGTGTACGGCTACTCAGCCTTCACCGCGAACCGCTACCCCAACGCATTCGCACTCATCGGCGGTACGGGACTCGTCACCCCGACCTTCTAATCGGAACAGCGTGGGTACCCCTGATACCCCTTTCGGGGGTACCCACACCCCGATCCCATGAATGACCGAATCCGCGAACTAATCCAAGAACGCGAACGCTATTTGCATTGCGGCGACATGGAGTTCGTGCAAGAAATCGAAGAAGAACTACGACAACTGGGCTATGCCGTAGTCGAAATCGCCGCGCTTAACCCCGAAACAGAACGCGCCGCGCGCCCACACCCAACTAGGAGACAGATCTAATGGCAATCACAAACGGCTATTGCACATTGGCTGAAGTCAAAGCGGCGGCACGGATCACCGACAATGCTGACGACACACTCCTAGAGAACTCGATCGAAGGCGCATCGCGCCGCATCGAAGGCTTTACTGGCAGATTCTTCTACCAAAAATCGCCATCGGCGGTGAAGTATTACCCCGTCGACATCTACAACGTCGCAACAACCGACATCGCCACCACAACTCTCACCGTCAAAACAGATGATGATGGCGACGGAACATTCGAGGACACATGGGTTCTCAACACCGACTACCAACTCGAACCGTTGGATGCGGTAGTCCAGCAACGCCCATACCGTCGCATCGTCGCAATCGGCGGCAAAACCTTCCCACTCATTACAACGCCTTCTATCCCGACTGTTGAGATCACAGCCGCATGGGGCTGGTCATACGTTCCTGACGACATCCGCGAGGCCTGCGTCATCATGAGCCTGCGAATGTTCTCCCGATACCAAAGCCCACTTGGCGTGGCAGGCTTCTCCGAGTTCGGTGCGATCAACGTGCGCGCCATCGACCCCGATGTGCGCGACCTCCTGATGCCCTACAAACTCCTTGGGCTTGTCTAATGCCGGCTACCCTCTCCCAGATCAATGCAGGGCTAAAAACGGCTCTCAGCACGATCTCAGGGCTTCGCGTATTCGATTACCAGCCCGACAACGTAATGCCGCCAGTCGCATACACCGAGATCGTCGGGATCAACTACCACAACGCCATGAGTACTGCTTATGACGTTGATGCTGGAGTCATCGTCATCGTCGGCTCAGTATCCGACCGAACAGGTCAGGATTTGCTGGATGGCTACGCATCCCATTCGGGCGCGACATCGATCCGCGCCGCACTCGAATCCAACAAGACTCTTGGCGGCATCGTCGACACCCTCGTTGTAAAGAACGGCTTGTCGATCTCTCAGATGAAAATGGGCGATGTTAGGTATTACACAGTCGAATGCAAACTGACGATCTACGGGACATAGAAATCCCGCGTCGAAACCATGCAAGCGTTATAGTTCTAGTGAACGGAGATTCCCATGAACCAATACAAAATCGAAAGCGACAGAATCGACGGGATGGCGCAGGGCTCGATCGTTTCCGCATCTGATTTCGCTGAAGGAACCAACCTTGACGCGCTGATCGAAGGCGGTTTCATTACCGTCGCCTCGAAGCGCGCAGCTGAAAAGACCCCCATCATTTCTGAGGAGAAGTAGCAATGGCAAAACTGGTTCTTACCGATGTCTCCGTTGTCATCAACTCGGTGGCGCTGAGCGATCACGTCGCGTCAGTCACCTTGTCGACCGAGGTCGCCGAAATTGGCACGACCGCATTCGGTGATACAGCACAGACGCGCGTTGGTGGATTGAGAGACAACAGCGTGCAGATTGATTTCCATCAAGATTTCGCGGCATCTAATGTTGAAGCGACGATCTACCCTCTCATCGGATCGACGACAACGGTCGTGGTTAAGCCCACCTCTGGTGCGGTTAGCGCAACAAACCCGTCATACACCTTTAGCGCGCTGATCACATCATGGACCCCAGTCGCAGGCGCAGTCGGCGAACTCGCAACCGCATCCGTAACGTGGCCTATCTCGGGCACGATCACCAAAGCCACTTCCTGATAGGAGTATGACATGGCACGAATTGTCCTGACAGATGTTGTAGTCACGATTAACACGACTAACAACTTTTCCGATCATGTCGCCGCAGTCACCATCACGACTGATGTTGCTGAAGTTGCTACCACCGCATTCTCGAATACGGCAGAAACCCGAATCGGCGGCCTCAAAGACAACAGCGTGCAGATCGACTTCCACCAAGATTTTGCATCAACAAGCATCGAAGATGTGATCTATCCCCTCATCGGGACAAGTGTTCCGATTGCAATCAAGCCGACAAGCGGCGCAATCGCGACCACCAACCCCGAATACCAGTTTAACGCCTTGATTACTTCGTGGACTCCGATCGCAGGCGCAGTCGGCGAACTGGCAACCGTGTCGGTTACTTGGCCTATCACGGGGGCTATCACAAAGGATGTTACTCCGTAACATTCTGATGTAGAGTAGGGCTTATGAAAATCCCTATGAAAGTCACCCTCGCAACAGGCGAAGAAATCCAAACCACGGCGATCTACCCTGACTTCATCCGCTTCGAGAAAGAGTTTAAGCGACCAGCGACAAAGATGGGTTCCGATGTGTACCTGACAGACATCGCATGGCTGGCATGGTCAAGCCTTTCGCGCAAAGGGATCACCGCAATCGAGTTCGATCCGTGGACTGAGCAACTCGAATCCATCGAGTTGACGGGCGAAACGGGGTATGTCCCTTTGGAGAGCAATCAACCCATTGGCTGATCGCCTATCTCGCCTGCGAAACAGGCATCGCGCCATCAGTCTTGCTCGCCGAGGATGACCGCATGATCTACACGATGCAGGCGTATCTTAGGTGGAAAGCAATTCACATGAACCGAAAGGGCTGACATGGAAGTTTCGATCTACGGGTTGCGCGACACCCAGCGCGCACTGCGTTCCGTAGATAAAGAAATGTCCAAAGCGTTCGATCAGCGCATCGCGGAAATCTTCGAACCACTCGTCGCCAAATCACGTTCGCTAATTCCAGATGTTGCGATCTCTGGCTGGAAAGCCAACGGCAACGGTGAATGGAATGGGCGACTCGGCTGGAATCCCGACAAGATTCGCAAGGGAATCGAGATTAAGAGAAGGTCATCCCGTGCCGGGTATGGGCGCGCAGTAGCCACAGGGTACGCCTTGCTCAACAAGACGGGGGCTGGCGCGGTCTATGAGTTGGCTGGCATCAAGGGCGCGCAGGGCGATGGCACCGAGAGGAGCCGCAGGTTCATCGCAGGGCTGACGCGGCATTCTCCACCGCCGCGAGGCATCAAGAAGGCGTATGCGGACATGGGTGGCGATCCTGAAGCCCGACGCAAGGTCATTGATGCGGTAACCGATTTCCAGCAACGGCTACAGACTAAGTTGGATGCGGCTGGAGATAGGTTGCTCTAATGGCAGTTCAGATCAATGTCGTCGGTACGTATGACGGAAAGCAGATCGAGCGTGCCCAAAAACAACTAGCGAAACTGGGCGAACAGACGAAGCAGCTGGATAACGGCTTTAAAGTCTTTGGCAAGCAGGTCGATTCACTATCTAACGGTTTTAAGTCGATGGCACAGAAAGCCACGATCGCATTTGCCGCGATGTCTTTCGGCTTCATGAAGGCGACTGGAGCCGCCTCTGATCTTGCCGAGGAAACCTCGAAGGCGCGAGTGATCTTTGGTAGCGCGGCTGAGGATGTGTTGAAGTTTGCTGAGACTGCCGCACAGTCGTTCGGTTTGTCTGAAAAGTCGGCAATCTCGGCGGCATCAACATTCGCAATCTTCGGTAAGTCTGCTGGTTTGGCTGGCGGCGATCTCACCAACTTCTCGCTCAACCTAGTAAGGCTGTCGGCTGATTTTGCTTCGTTCTTTAACACCACACCAGAGGATGCGATTCAGGCGATCGGTGCGGCATTGCGCGGCGAGTCAGAACCGATCCGTAGGTATGGCATCCTGCTCAACGACGCGACGCTGAAACAGCGCGCAATGACAATGGGGTTGTATGACGGAAGCGGCGCGCTTGACATGCAGGCAAAGGTTTTGGCGGCGCAGGCGGAAATCCTCGCCCAATCATCCGACGCGCAAGGGGACTTCGAGCGCACGGCGACAGGGCTTGCCAACTCTCAGCGCATCCTAAAGGCTGAAACCGATAACGCTGTCGCATCAATCGGCGAGGCACTTCTACCAATACTTATGGAAGTCATGCCTCTCGTTACCGATCTTGCTCAGTTCATCGGCAGGAACTCGGAAGTATTTGCCGCGCTTGCAGTCAACATCGGTGTCGCTACAGCCGCCCT
>Ga0315909_10007339_pt1 | contig 12322 bp, 12 predicted proteins | sample LakEriMetagenome_11_FD_203527 | JGI IMG/M metagenome (GOLD analysis project Ga0315909, IMG submission 203527) | Freshwater fungal communities from buoy surface, Lake Erie, Ohio, United States - Buoy 2 MA125 | ecosystem: Environmental > Aquatic > Freshwater > Lake | place: USA: Lake Erie, Ohio...
TGATGGGCTGGTTTACCGGCCTGCTCGGCATCGGCGCGTTTTATCTGGTGGCGCGCCGCGCCACGAGTGGTGTCCCCGGTCCGGTACAAAGCTTTGTTGAACTGATCGTTGAATTTGTCGACGAGACCGTCAAAGGGGTGTTTCCCGGAGACCGCAAATTCCTCGCACCGCTGGCCCTGACGATTTTCGTCTGGGTGTTTATGATGAACCTGATGGACCTGTTGCCTATCGACTGGGTGGCCACGGTAACCAGCGCTGCCGGTCTTCCCTATTGGAAGCCGGTGCCAACTACCGATCTGAACACCACGTTCGCGATGTCGCTTACCATTTTCATCCTGACCATTTTTTTCAGCTTCAAGGCCAAGGGTGCAGGCGGCTTCGTCCACGAACTCTTCACAGCGCCTTTTGGTGGCCATCCGCTGCTGTGGTTTCCGAACCTGGTCCTGAACATCATCGAATACCTGTCGAAGCCGGTATCGCTGGCGATGCGGCTGTTCGGCAACATGTATGCCGGTGAACTGATTTTCATGCTGCTCGGCCTGCTCGGCACCCTCGCTGCAGTATCCGGCGGCGGTATTGTCGCCGGCGCCGCCGCGGGTGTGCTTTATTGGGGCTGGGCGGTCTTTCACATCCTGATCATCCTGCTGCAGGCGTTCATTTTCATGGTGTTGTCGTGCGTGTATATCGCGATGGCACACGAACACCACTGATGCAGTATTTCTGAATCCGATTAGCCGCAAATTTGCCGTATTTAAATTCGCAGTAATTACTTTGTTATAGAGAAAGGGAAATTCAAATGGAACAATACGCCGCCGTCATTCAAGGCTACACCGCGCTGGGCATTGGCATCATCATCGGCCTCGGCGCTATCGGCGCCTGTATCGGCATCGGCATCATGGGCAGCAAGTTCCTCGAAGCCGCCGCCCGTCAGCCGGAACTGATCCCGCAACTGCAAAAATTCATGTTCCTGCTGGCCGGCCTGATTGACGCCGCCTTCCTGATCGGTGTCGGTATCGCCATGTTCTTCGGCTTTGCCAATCCGCTGCTCGGCGTGCTGGCCAAGTAACCGGCCCTCTGACCGACCACAGCCATGAACATCAACGCCACCCTGTTTGTCCAGGCGCTGTCGTTTGCGGCGCTGATCTGGTTTTCGGTCCGTTTCGTCTGGCCGATGATCACCGACGCGATGGACGAGCGTACCAAGCGTATCGCCGACGGTCTTGCTGCGGCTGAGGCCGGCAAGCAATCGCTGGAGCGTTCGGCCAAGCAGGCCGACGAAGCGATTGCCCAGGCCCGCGGACGTGTGACTGAAATTCTGACCCAGGCCGAAAAACGCGCCAGCCAGATGATCGAAGAAGCCAAAGCTTCAGCCAAGGTTGAAGGCGACCGACTGGTGGCTGGTGCCAAGGCTGAAATCGAGCAGGAAGTTGCCCGAGCGCGCGAGACGCTGCGCACCCAGGTTGCAGCGCTTGCCGTGGCCGGTGCCGAGCAGATTCTCAAACGCGAAGTCGACGCCAAGGCTCACGCCGACCTGATTGCCGCCGTGCAGAAACAGCTCTGATTCCGATATGGCCGAACCCGTCACCATCGCCCGACCCTACGCTGAAGCGGCATTCAAGCTCGCCCGCGAGCAGAACGCGCTGCCCGCATGGTCCGATGCGCTTGAACTGATCAACGCCGTTGTTGCCGATGCGCAGATTGCCGCACTGATTGATGCTCCGAATGTCGGGGCCGCCCAGCTGGAAGGCGTGATCATCGGTGCGGTCGGCAAAAATCTCTCTGGCGAAGCGCGCAATTTCGTGCAGGTGCTGGTGCAGAACCGCCGTCTCGGCCTGATCGTGCCGATCCGCGAGATGTATGAGGCATTGCGCCGTGACCATGAAGGTGCGATGGAAGCGACCTTAGTCTCGGCCCTGCCGCTGGCGGATGGCCAGCTGCAGTCGCTGGTTGCGACGCTGGAAAAGAAATACGGCCGCAAGATCACGGCCAAAGTCGAACTCGATCCGAAACTCATCGGCGGCCTGAAGATCATGGTCGGCGACAAAGTCATTGATGCAACGGTGCGCGGCAAGCTGGACGCGATGGCCGCCGCGCTTACCCACTAAGGTATTAGGAGCAACACATGCAACTCAATCCTTCCGAGATCAGCGAACTCATCAAAAGCCGGATTCAGAATCTGGCGGGGACCACCGAAGCGCGTACCCAGGGCACGGTGATTTCGGTAACCGACGGCATTTGCCGCATCCACGGTCTGGCCGATGTGATGCAGGGCGAGATGCTGGAATTCCCGAAAAACACCTTCGGCCTCGCGCTGAACCTCGAGCGCGACTCGGTCGGTGCGGTGATTCTGGGTGAATACGAACACATCTCCGAAGGCGACGTGGTCAAAACCACGGGCCGCATTCTCGAAGTGCCGGTCGGTCCGGAACTCATCGGCCGCGTCGTCAACTCGCTGGGCCAGCCGATCGACGGCAAGGGTCCGGTCAACGCCAAGATGACGGACGTGATCGAAAAGGTTGCGCCGGGCGTGATCGCGCGTAAGTCGGTGTCGCAGCCGGTGCAGACCGGTCTGAAGTCAATTGATGCGATGGTGCCCGTCGGCCGTGGCCAGCGCGAGCTGATCATCGGCGACCGCCAGACCGGCAAGACCGCGGTGGCGCTCGACACCATCATCAACCAGAAGGGCAAGGACCTGATCTGCATTTATGTTGCGATCGGTCAGAAAGCCTCTTCGATCAAGAACGTGGTGCGCAAGCTCGAAGAACACGGTGCGATGGACTACACCATCGTCGTTGCTTCTTCCGCTTCGGAATCGGCCGCGATGCAGTTCATCGCCCCCTACTCCGGCTGCACCATGGGCGAATACTTCCGCGACCGCGGCCAGGACGCGCTGATCATTTATGACGATCTGACCAAACAGGCTTGGGCCTATCGTCAGGTTTCGCTGCTGCTGCGCCGACCGCCGGGCCGTGAAGCTTATCCTGGCGACGTGTTCTACCTGCACTCGCGCCTTCTCGAGCGCGCTGCGCGTGTCAACGAAGATTATGTTGAAGCCTTCACCAAGGGCGCCGTAAAAGGCAAGACCGGTTCGCTGACCGCACTGCCGGTCATTGAAACCCAGGCCGGCGACGTGACGGCTTTCGTGCCGACCAACGTGATTTCGATTACCGACGGCCAGATCTTCCTTGAGACCGACCTGTTCAATGCCGGTATCCGTCCCGCAATCAACGCCGGTATCTCGGTGTCGCGTGTCGGCGGTGCTGCACAAACCAAGATCATCAAGAAGCTCGGCGGTGGTGTGCGCTTGGCTCTGGCCCAGTATCGCGAACTCGCAGCTTTCGCCCAGTTCGCTTCCGACCTCGATGAAGCCACCCGCAAGCAGCTGGAGCGCGGCCGTCTTGTGACCGAACTGATGAAGCAGCCGCAGTACCGGCCGTTGCAGGTCTGGGAAATGGCGCTGACGTTGTTCGCGGTTAACGGCGGCTACTTTGATGACGTCGATGTCAAAAAAGCGCTGGCTGCCGAGAGCTCGATGCGCGACTACATCCAGTCCAAGTTCGGTGATCTGGTGAAACGCATTGAGGACACCAAGGACCTTAGCAAGGACGACGAAGAAAAGCTGAATGCAGCGATCAAGGACTGGAAGCAGAACGGTTCCTACTAAGCGCGATACCAATATAATTAACCATTTAAAAACAGATACTTAGGATATGGCTGGCTCGAAGGAAATCCGCACCAAGATCAAGAGCGTGCAAAACACGCGCAAGATCACCAAGGCGATGGAAATGGTTGCGGCCTCAAAAATGCGGCGCGCCCAGGAACGCATGCGCGCGACGCGGCCGTACGTCGAAAAGATCCGCAACATCGCAGCCAATATCAGCCACGCCAATCCGGAGTACCGCCACCCCTTCCTGGTGTCGCGCGATTCAGTCCAGCGTGTTGGCATCATTGTGGTTACTACGGACAAGGGACTGTGCGGCGGTCTCAACACCAATGCCCTGCGTCTTGCGATGAACAAGATCAAGGAATTGGAAGCCGAGGGCGAAGAAATCGAAGTCTGCACGATCGGCAACAAGGGCTTGGGTTTTATGCAGCGTCTTGGCGCCAAGATTGTTTCCCAGGTGACCGGCCTCGGCGACAAACCGCACATGGACAATCTGATCGGTGCGGTCAAGGTGATGCTCGACGGCTATACCACCGACCGCTTCGACCGCCTGCTGATCATCTACACCAAGTTCATCAATACGATGAAGCAGGAAGCGGTGGTCGAACAAGTGCTGCCGCTTGCGGGAGACGCGCTGGGTGCACCCGGCGGCACATGGGACTATATCTATGAGCCGGACGCCCAAGGCGTACTCGATCAGGTAATGACCCGTTACATTGAATCGCTGATTTACCAGTCGGTAGCCGAAAACATGGCATCCGAGCAGTCAGCCCGGATGGTTGCGATGAAAGCAGCATCGGACAATGCCGGCAGCGTGATTGACGAATTGACACTGATTTACAACAAGACGCGACAAGCTTCCATTACCAAGGAGCTGTCGGAGATTGTCGGCGGCGCAGCGGCTGTTTGACGCTGTCGCACAATCTGATTGTTTGACGACATTTTGATTTAGGGATTGACCATGAGCCAGGGAAAAATCGTTCAATGTATCGGCGCGGTGATCGACGTCGAGTTTGCGCGCGACCAGATGCCGCATATCTATGACGCGCTCACCATGGATGGCACGGAACTGACGCTTGAAGTCCAGCAGCAGCTTGGCGACGGCGTGGTGCGGACCATCGCGCTGGGTTCCTCCGACGGCCTGCGCCGCGGCATGATGGTGACCAACACCAACGCGCCGATCATGGTGCCGGTCGGTCCGAAAACGCTGGGACGCATCATGGATGTGCTGGGCCGTCCGATTGATGAAGTCGGTCCCATCGGTTCCGACAAAACCATGTCGATTCATCGCAAGGCGCCGACCTATGAAGAGCTGTCGCCCTCGACCGACCTGCTGGAAACCGGCATCAAGGTTATCGACCTGGTTTGTCCGTTTGCCAAAGGCGGCAAGGTCGGTCTGTTCGGCGGTGCCGGTGTCGGCAAGACCGTGAACATGATGGAACTGATCAACAACATCGCCAAGGCGCACTCGGGTCTGTCGGTGTTTGCCGGTGTCGGTGAGCGTACCCGTGAAGGCAACGACTTCTATCACGAGATGATGGACGCCGGCGTCGTCAACAAGGACGACCTGTCGAAATCGAAAGTGGCGATGGTGTACGGCCAGATGAACGAACCGCCGGGCAACCGTCTGCGCGTCGCGCTGACCGGCCTGACGATGGCCGAAGCGTTCCGTGACGAAGGTCGTGACGTGCTGTTCTTCGTCGACAACATCTACCGTTACACCCTGGCCGGTACCGAAGTGTCAGCACTGCTCGGCCGGATGCCGTCCGCGGTGGGTTACCAGCCGACGCTGGCCGAAGAAATGGGCCGCCTCCAGGAACGTATCACCTCGACCAAGGTCGGTTCGATCACCTCGATCCAGGCCGTCTACGTACCAGCCGATGACTTGACCGACCCGTCGCCCGCGACGACCTTCGGTCACCTGGACTCAACCGTCGTGCTGTCGCGCGACATCGCCTCGCTGGGTATCTACCCTGCGGTGGATCCGCTGGATTCGACCTCGCGCCAGCTCGATCCGCATGTCGTCGGTGAAGAGCACTACAACACCGCGCGCGCTGTGCAGGCGACCCTGCAGCGTTACAAGGAACTGCGCGACATCATCGCGATTCTGGGCATGGACGAGCTGTCGCCGGAAGACAAACTGGCAGTGTCCCGCGCACGGAAAATCCAGCGCTTCCTGTCGCAGCCGTTCAGCGTTGCTGAAGTGTTCACCGGTTCGCCCGGCAAGTATGTGTCGCTGAAAGACACGATCAAGGGTTTCAAGATGATCGTCAGCGGCGAATGCGATGCGCTGCCGGAGCAGGCCTTCTACATGGTCGGCGGCATTGAAGAAGCCTTTGAGAAAGCCAAGACGCTGCAATAAGGCGGATTCGACATGACGACCCTTACCATGCACGTCGATGTAGTCAGCGCGGAAGAGCAGATCTACTCCGGGGAGGCTGAATTTGTCGTGCTGCCCGGTGAAGCCGGCGAGCTGGGCATCTATCCCCGCCACACCCCGCTGATTACCCGCATCAAGCCCGGCGAAGTGCGTATCAAGCCAGCCGGTGGCGGCGCCGAAGAGTTTATCTTCGTCGCCGGTGGCGTGCTGGAGGTGCAGCCAAAGGGTGTGACCGTGCTGGCTGAAACCGCGATTCGCGGCACCGATCTCGACGAGGCGAAAGCGACCGAGGCACTCAAAAATGCCGAGGAAGCCCGCAAAAACGCACAAGGAAAGCAGGAAGTTGCGACGGTCGAAGCAGAACTGGCGATGCTTGGCGCCCAGCTGGCGTCGATCCGCAAACTGCGCGGCAAACGCTGATTTCATCCGGATCAGATGATAAAAGGGCAGCTTACAGCTGCCCTTTTTGTTTTGTTGAAGGATGCGGCGCAGCCGCCCACGTTCTGCGATAATTTTCCCATGCGCTTTCAAGTCGTGATTCTCGCTGCAGGCCAGGGCAAACGGATGAACTCCGATCTGCCCAAGGTACTGCATCCCCTCGCCGGCAAACCCATGCTGGTTCATGTGATCGATACCGCGCGCGAACTGGCTTCTGAACGGATTTGCGTAGTCCATGGTCATGGCGGTGACCAGGTTAAAGCTGCGCTGAGCGGCGACGACCTGTCTTTCGCCCTGCAAATGCCGCAGCTCGGAACCGGACACGCCTTGCAACAAGCTTTGCCGCATCTGACCAAAGCGCCGGTCACCCTGGTGCTCTACGGTGATGTGCCGCTGGTGCGCGCAGCGACGCTGCGCACACTGCTCGAAGCTGCGGGTAAAGGCGCTGCGGTGCTGACCGCCGTGCTGGATGATCCGACCGGCTATGGCCGCATCCTGCGCAACAAAGCGGGTCGCGTCACCGGCATTGTTGAACAGAAGGATGCCACCGCGATACAGCGCCGCATCCGCGAAATCAATACCGGAATCATGGCGTTGCCCACAGCCAAACTGGCGCAATGGCTGCCGAAACTACAGAACCGCAACGCGCAGAAAGAGTATTACCTGACCGACGTGATCGCGCTTGCCGTGAAAGACCGGCTGACGGTGACGGGCGTCCAGGCGGAAGATGCCGGCGAGACAGAAGGTGTCAACAGCCGCGTGCAACTGGCGCGACTCGAACGCGCGTATCAACACCGGCTTGCGGCGCAGTTGCTGGAAGCCGGTGTAACTCTTGTGGACCCGCAACGCTTTGACCAGCGCGGGACCCTGCAATGCGGTCGCGATGTGCAGATCGATGTGAACTGCGTGTTCGAAGGCACAGTGACCCTGGCCGATGGCGTCAGCATTGGCCCGAACTGCGTGCTCAAGGATGTGGCCGTTGGTCCCGGCACCCGCGTTGAACCGTTCTGCCATCTGGATGGTGCGCAGATCGGCAGCGGATGCCGTATCGGACCTTATGCGCGAATCCGTCCCGGTGCGCGTCTCGCCACCGATGTGCATATCGGCAACTTCGTCGAGATCAAAGCCAGCGAAATGGGTGACGGATCCAAGGCCAACCATCTGGCTTACGTCGGCGATTCCACGGTAGGGCGTAACGTGAATATTGGTGCCGGAACCATTACCTGCAACTACGACGGTGCCAACAAGCATCGCACGGTGATTGAAGACGACGTCCATATCGGATCAGATGTGCAGCTGATTGCGCCGGTGCGCGTGGCGCGCGGGGTCACCGTCGGCGCCGGCACGACTGTATGGAAAGATACCCCCGAGGGCGGTCTGATCATCAATCCCAAGGCACAGGAACACCGTCCGGGATGGCAGCGTCCACGCAAGTCCGCCAAAGGCAAATCATGATGGAGCAACGTTAACCATGTGCGGAATCGTAGGGGCCATTGCCCGGCGCGATATTGTTCCGGTACTGATCGAAGGACTGAAACGCCTCGAATACCGCGGTTATGACTCTGCCGGCATCGCTGTCATCAATGGCAAATTGCATCGGGTTCGCAGCACCGGCCGGGTTGCCGAACTGGAACGCGTAGCCCAAGCAGGCAACGTGACAGGTGCCATTGGCATTGCCCATACCCGCTGGGCGACGCATGGTGTGCCATCGGAAAAGAATGCGCACCCGCATGTGTCGGGTGGTGTTTCAGTGGTACACAACGGCATCATTGAAAACCACGATGAAATGCGCGAGAAATTGCGCGGGCTCGGTTATCAGTTCGTGTCCGATACCGACACTGAAGTCATCGCCCACCTCGTGCATTTTCATCTCAAGACCTGCAGTAATTTGTTCGAGGCGGTGCAGCACAGTTTGAAAGAACTGGTCGGTGCCTATGCGATCGCTGTGGTTGACGAAACTGACGATCAGCATCTGATCGTTGCCCGCATGGGGGCACCGCTACTGCTCGGGCTGGGGGATGGCCAGAACTTCGCCGCTTCTGACGCTTCGGCACTGGTGCAGGTGACCCAGCGCATCGTCTACCTTGAGGAAGGTGATTGCGCGGAACTTTCACGCGATCACATCCGCATTGCTGATGTCACCGGCAAGCCGGTGGTCCGCAAGGAACAGATCACGCAGCTGACCGCTGCAGCAGTCGAGCTCGGACCCTACAAACATTACATGCAGAAGGAAATCTTCGAGCAGCCGATGGCCGTGGCCAACACGCTGGAGATGGTGACCAATGCGAGCGCTATCGTACCTCAGCTGTTTGGTGTCGAAGCGGAGAAAATATTCAGTAAAATCAATGGTTTGGTGATACTGGCCTGCGGCACCAGTTACCACGCCGGAATGGTTGCTCGGTACTGGATTGAATCGCTGACCGGCCTTCCCTGCTCGGTCGAGATTGCCAGCGAGTATCGCTATCGCGAACCGTACAACGATCCCGATGCGCTGGTGGTGACGATTTCACAATCAGGTGAAACCGCAGATACGCTGGCGGCCCTGCAGTACGCCAAGCTGCGCGGCCATCGCTATAGTCTGTCGATTTGTAACGTGCCGGAATCAGCGCTGGTGCGCGCATCGGATCTACGCTTTCTGACGCGCGCCGGTCCGGAAATCGGCGTGGCATCCACCAAGGCATTTACGACCCAGCTGGCAGCATTGGTACTGTTGACCATGGCGCTGGCGAAGCAGCGTGGCAAACTTTCCATAGAAGGCGAGGCCCAATTACTGCATGCGCTGCGCCATTTGCCAGCCGCGCTGACTCATGTATTGCAGGCCGAGCCAGAAATCGCAAAATGGGCTGAGGCGTTCGCCCGGAAGGAACACATGCTGTTCCTCGGTCGTGGCATCCACTACCCGATTGCGATGGAAGGCGCGCTGAAGATGAAGGAGATTACCTACATCCACGCCGAAGCCTATGCCGCAGGCGAGCTGAAGCACGGTCCGCTGGCATTGGTTGATCGCAACATGCCTGTTGTTGCGGTAGCGCCGAAAGATGCGCTACTGGAAAAACTGCAATCGAATCTGCAGGAAGTGCGGGCGCGTGGTGGCGAGCTTTATGTATTGGCCGACCAGGATACGCGCATAGAAGCCAGCGAAGGCGTGCACGTCATTCATCTCGCCGATCACGCCGGCTTGTTGTCACCGATTCTGCATACGGTTCCTCTGCAACTGCTGGCCTATCACACGGCCCTGCATCGCGGTACGGATGTCGACAAGCCAAGAAATCTTGCCAAGTCAGTGACGGTCGAATAATTCGCGAAGGACCCCTGCCACAGAGTCCCGGCAGTGTGCGTCCGACACCCTTCAGCGTTTGCAGCGGGCTGGTTGTTCTCGACATTCGTCCGCTGAGTGCTTACCAGCAACAACTGGTTGACACTGTTTTCCGGCTGAGATCTCTTGGCTGGTCAGACCGCCAGATCGCTAACCACCTCAATGATGCCGGCACTCTGACACCAAGAGGGTGCAGGTGGATTGCGCAGAGTGTGACATCACTGCGGATCAAGTCTCTGGCGAGGTCAGCGAGACTTGACGGGAAATCGGGACGTGGGGATGATCGTCTTGGCGGGTGACTGCGGGGGTTGACAGGGAAGGAGCAGTCCGGCTTTGGACGAACTCTCTGAACCTCATGATCCTGCGCTTAGGTGATGCAGGGATTGCTGCGTGCTTCTTGTTGTTGTGAGTGGCTTGGCGTTTCATTGAATACCCTCCGGTGTGGTGTTGGTCTTGCTGGAGGGTATTTATGAATTGATCTACAGCGGAATCACAATTAATTCGGTTATTAAACTGATAATTGCAAATCCCTTTCTACGACCCACAAAAGGCTATGGGCTTTATTTAAAGACAGTGAAGAATATCACCCACTTGCATGCAAGTCTGTGGCATTCGGGATCTTTGCCTTAAACGTGATTCGTCTTTTTCAATTGCATCAAGCATGTCTGATGAAATTTTTGAACCATTTAAAGCACTAATTTTTAACCAATGTTTTGCAGCTTGCATATTGCCCATTCCCAAAAACAGTAAACCTAATTCTTGTGAAGATGATTTGTCACCGTTTTTAAACGCTTTCTCATACCAATGAATTGCTTCCGAAATATTTTTTGGGAAACCGTACTTCCCTTCCTCAAAAGAACTTGCTACAAGTTTCTGTGCTGCTGAGAAATTTGAGTTTGCCGCCTCTAAAAGCATTTTTCTAGCCTTTTCTTTATCACCTTTAACACCAGGTAATTCATCTATTAAAACCATCCAGGCAGCCCAATACTTTGCTTCAGCGTTGCCTATTAATGAAAGTGGGACTGCTATTCTATAAGCGTTTAGAAAGTCCCTGTTTTCTACATTTTTATAAAATTGATCCGGCATCCATGCATGAGCATTGAGAGACATTGCAAGGAAGATTAAAACAGTCAGCCTTTGGCTGAATCTATGAAAAGTCATCACTGTTTTGATTTAGGCAATGAATATAGTTGACACAAAATACAAGCGTTAAAAGGTAAGTTTTTTATACAACAACCCAAAGTACAAGATATTCAATAAGATGGATGTGTTGACCTGCACCCCACCAGCCCTACCAGTCTGAAGTAGAGAAGTCCGTCAAATCATGGAGAATGACGGACATGAAGAAGAGCAGATACAGCGAAGAACAGATCATCGGTTTTCTCAAACAGGCCGATGCGGGGATGCCGATCAAGGAGCTGTGCCGCAAGGGCGGCTTCAGCGATGCCACGTTCTACAAGTGGCGCGCCAAGTTTGGCGGCATGGATGTATCAGACGCTAAACGGCTGAAGGAGCTGGAAGGCGAGAACGCCAAGCTCAAGAAGCTGCTCGCCGAGGCGCATCTGGACATGCATGCGCTGAAGAGCGTCTTTGGGGTAAAGCGCTAGCCCCACAGGTCAGGCGTGAAGCCATCGGGCAGATCATCGAACGGTTCGATCTGTCTGAGCGCCGAGCGTGCCGACTTGTGGGGCTCACCCGCAGTAGTTACCGTCACCCGCCGGCGCCCGATCAGCAAACCGTGGTACTCAGTGCCGCGATCATCAATATTGCGCAGGTGCGGCGACGCTTTGGCTATCGACGCATTCATGATCTGTTGCGCCCGGAGTTTCCGAAGGTCAATCACAAACGCGTGTATCGACTCTACTGCGCTGCCAAGCTGGCCGTGAGGAAGCGCAAGAAGGTCAAACTGCCGGTAAGCGAGCGCGTGCCGCTGAATCTCGCGCAGAACGTCAATGAGGTGTGGAGCATGGATTTTGTCAGCGACAGCCTGGCCAATGGTCGGCGCATCAAGTTTCTGACCGTGGCGGACGATTTTAGCCACGAGTGTGTGGACATCGCTGCTGACTACGGCATCGGCGGCCAGTATGTAACACGCCTGCTGGATCGGGCGGCTTTGTTTCGTGGACATCCTGGCGCGGTGCGAACCGACAACGGCCCCGAATTCACCAGCCGCGCTTTCATGGCATGGACGCAGACCCACGGAATCCGCCACATTCTCATCCAGCCTGGGCGCCCGATGCAAAACGGTTACATCGAGAGCTTCAACGGCAAGTTCAGGGACGAATGCCTCAACGAGCAGTGGTTCGAGACGCTACCGCAGGCTCGGAATGCGATCGCGGTCTGGCGAAAGGATTACAACGAAGTCAGGCCGCACAGCAGTTGCCGTCGAATGCCGCCGGCCAAGTTCGCCGCATTACATCGGCAGCGCGTTACCGATGCAGTTCTACCCATCAACGAAGGATTCCTTTAACCTTGCAACCGGGCTTCCTGCGAAATGATTGGTATGGCTAAAGGGGGCAGGTCA
>Ga0315909_10007340_pt1 | contig 12321 bp, 21 predicted proteins | sample LakEriMetagenome_11_FD_203527 | JGI IMG/M metagenome (GOLD analysis project Ga0315909, IMG submission 203527) | Freshwater fungal communities from buoy surface, Lake Erie, Ohio, United States - Buoy 2 MA125 | ecosystem: Environmental > Aquatic > Freshwater > Lake | place: USA: Lake Erie, Ohio...
TGATTTGACTGTGACTCATGACTCCGCGACCAATCGCCGATTTTATAGAAGTGATTTAACCCTGACTCATGACTCCGCGACCAATCGCCATTTATTGACCGATGACTCATGACACCTTTTCTGATTATTGACTCATGACTCTTTTCGCGGCCCGCAATTTAGGCTATGCACCATGAGGAATCGATCATGATTATTGATGATTGCTTCTATGAACCATGACAACCTTCGAATCACGCCATGATTAATCTTGTCATGGGTCATGGGTCAGTGGTCATTGATTAATTTTTGGAATTTTTCTAGTGCGAAATATGATTGTTTGAAATGTGATTCCGACTCTGAACTTAACATTTGACCCCACCGGGGGTAGGGGTCTATAAAAATTTTCCAGGAGCGAAATAGTGTGGGGCGGCCGGCCAGGGAAAATCCCTACGCCGACTTTGCGTAGGGAATTTGACCCACCGGGCCGCCAGGGTAAAATCCCTAGCGGGTTTTCCGTTCCCACCTATGCGAATTTTTCAGTAGGGTACAAATGACCCATGTTCCGATGAACAGAATGAATAACGCCATTTCCCTATCGTCCTTTCGTTAGTGCGCTGTTGATAGTTCCCATAGCTTTCAAGCTATTGCGGACGCAGGACGCGTTAGCAATGCTGGCGATGGTAACGGCGATGAACGCGATAGCTACAACGTAGGTTTTCATTTCGTTTCGTCCTTTCGTGTTGAGAAGTTCCGCCCGTTGAACTATGGAACGCGTTCCCGTTCCCGTCAAATAATTCTGTAGAAAACGGGCGGAATAATTCGGAAAATTCCGCCCTGCGTCCTGCGTCCCGTAGGACGCAGGACGCAGGACGCAGGACGCTAGACGCCTATCGTGCGCCCAGACGCGTTTAGGCGGACGCTAGGCGCGTCTAAATGGGACGCGTAAACATCGGCAATACGTTCCGCCCTGCGTTCCTGCGCCCTGCGTTCCGCCCGTTCCGTTTTCTCCCGAATAGCTTTCAACCGTTCGCAAAGTGTACTTTGCGGAATTCCCAGCGCGATAGCTAGTTCCTTACTCGTTTGCGTCCCATGTTCCCGCGCTGCGTTCAACAGGGGAACTAGGCTATCGTCGTATTGCTTGTTAAGGATACTGCGTTCCTGCGTTTCGCGGGAAGCGATACGCGCCGCTAACACGTTTAGCTTGTTTGCGTCCTTACGGCGCGCCCATGTTAGGTTAGCTTTCGCTTCGCGGGCGCAATAACAGGTATCGTTTAGCCTGTTCCCTTTCATGTTACGGGCGATACGTTCTAATTGTTTCCGCTCCCGTTTCGTCAACAGGGCGATACGCGCCGCCTGCGTTTGCGTTAGCGTTCCTGCGTCCTGCGTCAACAGGCGCGCCGTATGGAACAGGGTAAAACCCTCTTGTATCATATCTTCAATGTCATTCGCTCCGAAAAACGGGATGATATGCGCCGATGAACTTCCGTTACCTTTCATCTTTTCCGGCGCGTCCTGTTCCCCTTGCGCCCGTGAACGCGGAGCGAATACTACGCGCTTAGAAAGGTAACGCAGGGCGATGGTACGGCTATAGCCGTCCTGTTCTTTTTCGCCCGCTAGAAACAATGCCTCACAAGTGGCGCGCCCGCTAGGTTTATACTTCCCTTTCGTGTCTAGTTGCTTTTTCGCCGATAACGTTTCGCCGTTCCGCAATTTCACCTTATTTCCGTCAAGGAACGGGAATTCCCGTTCCCGTTCCGCCCGCGCTTTCTTTTCCTCTTTCGTTAGCGTTTCTTCCCTGCGTCCCGTTCCTTCCCGCATATCGGGAGTGTAACGGCGCGCGCCATGGTGAATATGCAAAGTTTCACCATGAAAGCAATTCCCTAACGTCCGAACTTTCGCCCGTTCCAACACGATAGGAACGTAAGTTCCTACGAAAGTTTCCGTTTCAACGGGCGGAGCGATAACGCCAATAGTCAATTCTTGTTTCTGCGCTGGCATCTCGCGCGGACCGCAAACGCAAGTTCCTTTCGTCGCGCAAGTGCATTTCGTTGTATTCTCGTTTCCGCCCGTAGGAACTTCGTCCCGTTTGTATCCCTTGACAACGGGCGGAACTTGACGCAGCGCGACGCGCGACGCGTGCAATAGTTGCGCGTTAGCTACAATGCTGCGCTTGACGCAGGACGGGAGCGCGTGCAATTCGCTCCCGTCGATAACTGTAGTGTCGATGGAATGAAACGCGTCCCATGCGCCCGCGCCCTGTTCCATCATTTCGACGATACGCGTTTCGATAGCCTGTAGAGTGTTCATCGTGTTCCCCTGTTGTAGTGTTGAATAGTTCCGACCTACAACCAATATAGAACACGTTCCGCCTATCGTCCGCGAAATAGTGTAGAATTCCGCCCGATTAATTCGGAAAAATCCATAAACCCGTTCCTGGAAAGGGTTTACGGCGAAAAAATAAAAATCGGAATTTTCATTTGACAAAAGCTATTTCGTCAGGGCGCGACGCTAACATCGAAAAAGGTAGGTTGACCCATTGAAACGCGCGGACGCGTCCTAAGCGAAGCTAGACGCCTAGAAACGCGTTCCGCCCGTTCCGCCCTGCGTTCCGCCCGAATTCGGGACGTTAGAAATTTTCTCCCGAATTATTCCGCCCGTTTTCTACACTTGCTTTCGGAAAGGGAAAACGAAAGCAAGTAGGACAACGGGAACGCAAGTTCCTTGCGTCCTATCGACGGGAACGCAAGTTCCTGTTGAGCCGATCGGCCATTGTACGTTTTACCTAACTAAAACGCAGTATGGGAAAGTTCCTTACGGGAACTTGACCTACGGGAGAATTCCTTACGGAATTGTCCCGTAGGGAAAGTTACTATCGGGAAAGTTCCCATCGGGAAAGTTTCTTACGAAACTTGACCTACGGGAAAGTTCCTTATGGAACTTGACCTATGGGAAAAGTTCTTACGGAAAAGTTCCTACGGGAGAATTCCTTACGGAAAACGCCCATAGGAAAAGTTCCGTAGGAAAAGTTCCCATCGGGAAAGTTCCCATCGGGAACTTGACCTACGGGAAAGTTCCGTAGGGACGATTCCTAGTGAACACCTGGACACTGGACAGGTGAACACTACTGGACAAATATCCACTAATGGACGAAAGTTCATCGGTAGATACCAGTAGTGTACACCCGGACAGGTGTACAGGGGTACACCGATTCCTCTAAGTATAAATGGGACAGGATCAAAAGTGTTTTCGGTTTGGTTTTCAAAAATCATCCGAATTATTTGCGGTCCTTTCTACAGATATACTCAGAGAAGGGATGTTACTTGTAACATCCGGTCTGGCTAAAGGAATCAGTCGGGAAAGCCAGTATCATAGGACCACAAACTTGATACAGGGGAGTACACATCGACGTGGTTAAAAAGCCATAGGGTAGACTCAAGAGTTAAGGGATAGACGCCGAAAGGAAGTACCCCTAGAAACTCCGCTATCCGAAGGGGACACCGATTCCGGTTGCGTAAGCCTGCATTGGGAATTGTGAGATGCTCAGGGTATCCATCTAGGTCACTGAGAATTTTACTCCAAGCGAAGGTGTAGGTCAGCAACTAGCCTAGGGTGAAATAGCCCGAAAAGCCACGACACACCGCATGGGTGTCGAGTAGGCACTAAATAAGCATAAGGGCTTATTGTGACCTGCCGTAATAATTGGATGCAAGTTCAATGGTGAACTTGTAACTGCCGATTATTGCGAGTGTACGGCGCTTCCGCCTAGTCCGCTTGACTTAGTGGCTTAGGGTATTCGCCCTGGATTTCACTGACCCATGACGCATGACTCTTTGCGTCATGGGTCATAAGGGAGAATACCATGTTCAATGTCACAACGATTCGTCAAGGTGAAAAGGTGTCGCAAGTCATGAATGAGGATTCCCTACGGGTGTTCCTCAGTACCCTGGACCTGCGTACACTGGTCGGATTGTCAGTGGAACAAGTGTCCACTTCCGATACGATCGATTGGACGCCGGAAGAAATTCTGGCAAGGGAGGGATGAATTCCTCTAAGTGTAAATGGGACCGGATCAAAAGTGTTTCCCGATTGGTTTTCCGATTCGGGAGTCATGGGTCAGTGGTCAATTGTAAACTAATAATCGAATCGGTCGATGCAACGGCCGATTGGATTCGGCGCGTAAAAATTCTTGTTCGATTCCGCTAGGGCGATTACCCCTAGCCACTAAGTTTTCCCGACAGAAGTGTTGATTCCTATGCACTAGCATGTCGCTAGTGTATTCTGTTTCTCCATCAATGAAAGGCAAGTGTTACTATGGCAAGCGCTACCTCCCACAGCACGAACGTCAAGGTCGGCGAAGTCTTCCATCACCCCGATTTCAATAAGGCTCGCCTGTCGCGGGAAACGAATCCCACGAAGGAAGCCGAGTTGCACAAGTCGATGGTGGCGGACGGCTGGCGCATGAACGGCGACGGCGTTCTGGAAGTGGTCAAGATCAACGATTTCTGGCGGGACTTCGCGACGAAGTTCCTCCAGGAACGCTGGGACGGCCTCAAGGAAGCGGTGAAGACCGATTCCAAGAAGCAGTCGGCCCTGCACGTCTTCGAGGCCACCCGCACGAGCAAGGGCAAGCTCATCATCCCCAAGTACATGGGCGTTTCGGGTAACACCCGTGACAAGCTTCTGGAATTGGGCATCTTCGGCGAGAAGCCCCTGCCCGCGGTCAATGTCGCTCGATACGATGCCGGTCTTCCGTTGATTACGGAATACCCGGTCATCGTCGTCGAATTCGAGAACGACATGGAGCGAATCATCGCCCAAGTCTTGGAGAACTCCGGCAAACTCACCGGCTTCTCCAAGATGACGGAGAAGGATTTCCTCCTGGCCGCGAAGGAGATTTACACCGAGTCGAAGAAGATTCGGAAAGGCTCCCTCAAGGGCGTCCAGAACGACATTCGTCGCGCCGTGGGCGAGACGAGCGGGCAGAAGCTCTACGGCATCATGGTGCTGGACGAGCGATTCCCGAACGTCAAGCTCTTCGACCGTCTGACGAACCGCAAGCCGGAAGATGCCGGCTTCCTCCGCTACGGACCGATTTCCGGGCCGGCCCTGCCGAACCTGGTGATGCGGTCCGATCCCACGGAACTCGCGAACGAGAACGTGAAGCGGCGCACCAAGGGATTGGAGCAGTACGCTCCGCTGACCGAAGAGAAGTTGGAGGAGTTCCTCGGGACTCCGAAGACCAACGCTCAGAAGATCATGAGCAAGGACAACATCGCCGGCATGGACAACGATTTCCAGAACGAACTCATCAAGGAGACGGCGAAAGCCATCTACCGGAACGATGTCGATTCGCTCAAGAAGTTCGAAGTCCATTCCACGGTCTACAACACCGTGTCGTCCATCTGCACCCTCGGCTTCGGCCCCGACCTCGAAGAGATTCTGGTCGGCATCACGAAGGCCCAAGACCCCAAGGTCGCCATCGCGTCCTTGAAGAAGACCATCAAGGTCTAAGCCCATAAGGGCAACCCGCCACTATTCAGGCGGACTAGGCGGAATCGCCGTACACTAACCAAGGAGAAAGAGATGAGTCTGTTGCATAGCCTTCACAACCCCGAATTGATTAAAGCACCTGGAATGGTGTATGAGATTTGGGAAGATGGCGAGATTACTCTGACAAAGTCGGGTGATCTCTACGGTATGCGTGGACTGCACTGTATCGTGCCGGGCAAACAAGGCGTGAATGTTCCCCTTCCTATCAAAAGGCACGGGAATCATTCGAGCATGGCCATTGCCGATACCGACATCGCGGTCGCTCGCAAACTGATTGTCGGCGACGACGATCCGTATGCCACTTGCTTGCCGGGCAAGAAATACGAAACCCAGCAAGAACTCTACGACGAGATTACTCGCCGGAACACGATTGCAATGAGCTAACCAGGGGCTACCCAGTGGTATAACTGGGTAGACGGAAGTGCCGTACACTTACCCGGAGGAATCAGAAATGGATATGAATACTCTCGCCAACGAAATTGAAAGGTTGCGAGATAAGTTTGTCTTCGCCGAAGATGAACCAGTGGAAGAATCGACAATGGCTCAAGGCTATTGGTTGGCTTCACTAGCGTGCTTGCAACAAGCAATTGCTCAGGCACGAATCGGAGCTTGCCATCAAGGAAAGTGATTAACCAGGGGCTTCCCAGTGGTATAACTGGGAAGACGGAAGCGCCGTGCAGTTAGGAATTGATGCGAAGCGGACGCGATGAAATAACCATCGTGAGAGACCGCCAGACCTAACGATTCCGAGTCCACTCTTCCTAGGAAGTTGCAAGGTGGAACCAGTAGGGTAGGAATCAGCCCGGTGCTTCCGGGTCCGCCGTACACTCAACCTTTAAGGAGATTGCAGTATGTTCGTCATCGTGCTGAGTTTCGAGGAAGGCGATTTGGTGATTCCGGTCAGCCAAGAAAAAGCGGCGAAACGGCTTTACAGCGTCGTGCGATTGCTGTTCCCGTCCGTGCCGGTGTCGGTCTACCAGATTGTCAAAGTCGCATAAGCAAACCAGGGGCTTCCCAGTGGTCTATAACTGGGAAGACGGAAGCGCCGTATGCCGAGAGATTCAAGACTATCTTCACTGTCACAACTGGTTGGGGATACTTTGTACTAGCACTTGATTTGCACTCTACAAAGCGCCGTCCCACCTACTAGGCAGCCAGAGAAGACGTGTTCGCGATGACATCGCGCCACAAGAATCGACAGCATCGCAGATGTAAACCGTTAGCGATTCTAACGGGTGTGCTGGCTTGTGGTTAAGCATCTCGGCTCTTCCGGGTCCGCCGTACACTCCAACCATGAGGAATCAAATGAACAGTCCCATCGGAAAGGCGTTCGACATTGAACAATTCGATGCTCGAACGCATCTCCGCGAGAAGTTCGCGGAACTCGCCGCGGCCGATGCCAAAGCGAATGATGGTTTGTATCTGAACGCACCTTACAAGGTGCGAATCGGAGACGAAACCTACAAAGGTACGATTCGCGTCCACTCGAAGCCGGACGATGACGGCACTCGGGATGTCAAGAACGACACCTACACGATTGTCATCGAGCGTCCCGTCAAGCACATGACGAGCATCGAGGTCATGAATCCGTATCGCTAAAACACCGGGCACGATCCAGCGGGTCATACTGGATCGTCGGAATCGCCGTACACTCTTACCTTAAGGAGAAAGCCATGAGAATCATCTGGCAACGGCCCGATGAGAAAGATCCTACTCGTAAGATTACGAGAATGTCCAAAGTTCTCACCGAGGAACAGGCTCAAGAGTTCGAGAAGAAACTCGACGACTTGAAGCTGGTCCACAAGAGAATCAAGGACAAGGTTCCGTCGGTCAAGACTCTGGCCAAGTACATGGACGATTCCATCTGTCCCACACCGGACGGCTGCAAGGTCGAACCGGATGGAACGTGTCAACATGGATGGAATGCTTGGCTGCTGATTCTGCACGTGATCTGACGTTCCCCAGCGTATGATTCGGCCCACGTTACGGACCGATCGGAAGCGCCGTAACCTCAACTTTCATGGAGAATCAGTCATGGCTCAGCCACATCAAGTCACCGTCGAAGAAGTGGGTGCGTTCCAAGTCGAACACATTCTCGCATCTTCGTCGGCTGACGAGAAGCGACTCGTCGTTCGTGTTCGCATGAACGTCACCGATTACGTGGTCTACAAGGACAAACTCGTCCAAGTGTTCACGAATCTCCCGGCAGCGGTCAAACGCTACAACGGGTAGAATCAACTCTGGGTTCCAGCCTGCGGCCCGGATGTTTGCGTCTGTTAGGGGACTTCGTCCTCAAGTAGGCTCGGAAGCGCCGTTCCCTAACCCGGAGGAATCCATGTTCATCGTCACGAAAGTGAGCGACGGTGTAACAACTGTTGTTCCAGTACGGACATGGGCGGATGTTATCCCACATTTGAAAGATTACGTCCGTCGCTTGTCCGTCAAAGAAGACGGCAAGTTCATCTTGCTTGTCAGGAGAAAACCATGTGGCTGATCTTGTTAATCATGATCTTCGTCATCGGCCCAATGGCAATGAGCCGTAGACGCCGATAAATCCGTAGGTCCAGCGGTTAAACTGGACCAACGGAATCGCCGTACACTAACAAGGAGAAAGCCATGCAACTGTTCGATCACTACCATATTGACGATGACATTGCCGAAGCTGTCTGGAAAAGACACGGCAATAAGATTGCCAAGCTGGAGCAGAAAGCCAAAGAAGCAACGGACCCGATGGAAAAGTTCATGCTGGAAATGGATGTAGCCAGACTGTCCGGCTATTCCAAGCTGGACGTTATCATGGCGGACATGCAAGTGCTTCTGTCCTTCTGGACAAAGAAACGATTGGTGTTCGTCAATGATGGCGAAGGAGAGTTCGAGACGGATGGCAGTTCTCTCTTCAAAGAACGATACCTGCGACTTGCTCATTTCATGGAGGAAATCGATGAAGAAGCTAAGTTTGAAGCAGCACAGCGTCTCGTGCAATGCGGTACGGAGGAAGAAGCCCGAGACGCGATGGAACAACTCAAGCTAGATTGTGAAATCTGACCAGGGGCTACCCAGTGGTATATCTGGGTAGACGGAAGTGCCGTACCCTTAACAGGAGAGAACCATGCCTTTGAAGTTCAGACTGATTGAGGAAGTGAATGACTTTGGTTCTACTCTTACCACGGAGTATGAAGGCTTCACTCACCAGATTACCAAAGCGAACATCAAGGATTATATCTTTGTAATCGCCTGGCTGGACGGTGAGCAAGACTACTGGATTGTAGACGGAGAAGCCGGCATTGCCGAGCTTAGCCGGCATTACATGGACATGGTAGGAATCGTTCCCGAGTTCATGAGGATGCGTTATGAAGACGTACCAAGACGTTCGTGATTTCCTCGAAAAGAGTCAAGATGAATTCTCTGTCAGGTTCATCAAGCGGGGAACAACTCGATTGCGTGAGATGCGTTGCAAGAAATTTGTCAAGGAAGCCTTGAAAGGTGGCGAGCAATCGTACATCGCCAAGGACTACTTGCTGGTCAACGTGTTTGACCTGGACGCGAATCATTACAAGTGCTTTCCGCTCGATGGTCTGAAAGCGATTCTTCTCGACGGTGAGTGGCACGAAGTTGTGCCAAAGTGAAAACCAGGGGCTTCCCAGTGGTATAACTGGGAAGACGGAAGCGCCGTTACACTCACTCAAGGAGAATCGAAATGAAAGTGTCAAAGACTCAGATGAAAGCGAAAGCGGACTTGGCCGAAGCTGCTGCGATTATCGCAAATGGTGGCTTCGAGCGAGACATTCGGAACAAGTTCGACGACCTCCAAGGGATGAAACTCTATGGAATCATCGAACTGAACCGTCGCTTTCCGAAGATGGAACTCATCAAACGGTTGACGGAACTCGACCCATCTGATCCTCGGTTCCTCAAGTATTCGGATATTCGTGCTGCGAACATTCCGAATCTGTTGATGCGTTCCGATCCTTCTCGACTTGAAGAGGAGAATCGGAAACGCAAAAACAGAGACCTGGAGCAGTACAGTCCGCTCACCTTGGAACACTTGGAAGCATTCTGCTCCCCTCCGAAAGTCAACGAACGCATGAACTGTGTTAAGATGATGAGTCGGAGCAAAATCATGGAGTTGAACGAAGTTCCGATCGAAATCATTCGAGACACGGTTTCGGCCATTCTCTCGAACAACATGGACTTGATTCGGAAGTACATGGCCAAGGCAGATGTCATCAATGCTGTCGTCGAAGCCTTGGTCAAATAAAACGGGGGCTACCCAGCGTCAAACTGGGTAGACGGAAGCGCCGTCCTCTTACTCAAAGGAGTCCCTCATGATTGAAGTCCATGACCATGATGGCAAGAAAGTGGATGGGAAATCTCCCATCGTTGCCAGACTGGACACGGAGAAAGAGTGCATCGATTACATCAAGAAAGTCCATCGTGGCCAAACAGTCACGTTGGATGCCCCACCTTTTGGTCCGGGCAAAATGGTGTCAATTGACGGCAACTACCGCTACTTCGTCGGCTCGGATGAAAAGTTCAAGCCCGAACCGGATGCGGGAATCACTCTCCATGTCGCGTGCATCAAATGCACGAAGCTCACAGGCGTCGTGATGACGCAAGAGCAAGCGATTGCATATGGCAACCCAGAGCGGGGTGCAGTCGCGGCGATCTTCCCCAACCAAAGTGTCGAGACTCAGCGATTGTTGAGTTGCGGCATCTGCCCGAAGTGTTGGTGAGGCCATGCCAAAAACAGACAAACAGATGATTCAAAATCCAGACCTGTGGCCACGATGGCCCTGGCTTCCGGTAAAGAAGTCGGCACAGACGTTACTCACTGGCCTTCTCTGTTGTTCGGAAGAACACCTGGAAGGCAAGATGATTATCTATCATGCCTACCTCTACAAGATGCCGGAGACAATGGAAGGAGTACCAACTACGGAATACCCGAACGTCGATGCAATGCTCGCCGATGGATGGGTCATCGATTAACAAGACGGTTGCCGGTTCCCGACTGAACCGGACGGAATCGCCGTACACTCTAACTAAAGGAGGAAATGTGATTACATCCGAGTTCGAGTATTACTTGATTCAAGAGTTGAACGGAATGCCGGATCGTGAACTTGCTCAAAAGATCGAGTTGCATATCTGGTATCGCTGTGCTACTCCGCAACCAAGGATACTCGCGAAGTACCTTCACTTGTTGAAGGAATCAGACGGCTCGGAAGACTTCGTGGAAAAGGCGGAACGCTACTTGCAAGAAAGTGGACTTGAGTTTGTTCTCGACGAACAAGGCAAGTTCATCACTCGCACAATCAATGCGAACCCGCCGGACTACGTCGAGATTCCGGTCGAGACACGGCTTGAAGCCGAGAAGCAGGAGCCACAATGGCTGGATTCATCATCCTGATTGTTCTGGGGCTGATCTACATTTGGTTGACCAGCCCAATTGACTTCTTCATCAACGACGATTAAACGGAGGCTACCCAGCGTCAAACTGGGTAGACGGAAGCGCCGTCCCTTTCTTTCCTCAAGGAGTCTCTATGTCCAAGACCGAGCAGATTCGTATGGCACTCGTCGAGAACCCGAATGCTTCCGTGAGCAAACTCGCCACCAAGTTCAAGGTGTCAACGGGTTTGATTTACGGCATCCGGGGTCAGATGAAGGATGCACGAAAGCCAACGCCGCCCCGTCCGATTGTCAAGATCGACGGGGTCAAACACACCATCGACACGATCCTCAACGTCAAGAAGCTCGCCGAATCGGTTGGCGGGTTGAAGTCGTTGCGAGAGCTTGTCGATGCGATGGTTTGAAAAAGAAACCGGGGGCTTCCCAGCGGTATATCTGGGGAGACGGAACCGCCGTACACTTTCTTGGAGAATCAAAATGAAACACGAATACCTCATCACTGGAATCAACAGCAAAGGTGAGACGATCATCACCCAAAGAGGAATCGCTGTCCAAAGCGACATCCTTGCTGTGTTCTCGACGATGATGAAACGCACAGACATTGTTCGTCTTGTTCTGGACGTAGCGATTACTCCTTCAAATTGAAAGGCAACCATGTACACAATTTACGACATGAAAGCCCCATTGTTCAGGGGTGAAATGCCGGTTGTCGGTCAATTTGATTCTGTCGAACAATGTGTGGCCTTGCTTGGAGTGATACACAAAGGCGAGAAGATTGGAACTGCACCAACTTTTTCAGGTGGTCCAGAGTTGTACGCCTTTGTGTATGGCAAGGTCATGTACTTGATTCAACCGCGACCGTGAAGCTCTTGGCTATGGGTTGAACTATGTTCAAAGCGTATCTGCTGGATACGCAGCCTAGCTAATCGGCTCAAGGTTGTTACACCGGGCACGATCCAGCGGTATATCTGGGTCGTCGGAAGCGCCTTACACTTACTGGAGAGTCAAATGAAAATTGAAACGTGGGAAGACTTGATCGAAAGCAACTTAGGGGATTCTTGTACTGCAATCAAAGTTATGCAAACGATCAGCAAGAAAACCCGTGAAATGACAGGATGGTCCGATGCAGACGACCCCGGTGATTACTTCATCAAACGGGACGCCTTGCTGGACACAATCGACAAAGCACTCGAAGAAATGGATACGCTCTAAACCAGGCACACCCAGTGGTATAACTGGGTGTCGGAAGCGCCTTACCCTATTATGGAGGAATCCATGCAAACGCTCGTCAAGACCTACGCCGAGCTAGATTCGCTGGTCAAGGTTTTCAACCAAGGAAAGTTGGAAATCATGATTGTCGAAGGCACAGCCGGTGTTGGCAAGTCCAGC
>Ga0315909_10007341_pt1 | contig 12321 bp, 11 predicted proteins | sample LakEriMetagenome_11_FD_203527 | JGI IMG/M metagenome (GOLD analysis project Ga0315909, IMG submission 203527) | Freshwater fungal communities from buoy surface, Lake Erie, Ohio, United States - Buoy 2 MA125 | ecosystem: Environmental > Aquatic > Freshwater > Lake | place: USA: Lake Erie, Ohio...
GGCAATGCTTTTCTCTGCATTGATTTATATACCGTTTGCTATGGCCTTTTGGCACGCCGCACCGCTGGCTATGTGGCAGCGTATGAGTTTGTTTAAAGCCATTTTTTATAGTTTTTTTGCCGTACGCCGCTGCGGCAAAGCCTTTCTGGCTTATGCGCTGGGCTGGATCATCATAGGCGTTGCTCTGCCTGCCGTTATCAGCGCCCTCCTAAGCTTGCTACTCGGCAAGACCGCAGTCACGGTCATGCTGTTAATGCCCCTCTCGGTCATCCTGACCATCGTGATGTACTGCTCTTTCTATCCTACCTATACCCAAGTTTTCGACCGCCCGGAACAAAAGCACGCTTAGCGTTACTCATCGTTCACTATTTGTAAAATCGGTTTTTTTTAATTTTTCGAATCTAAAACACCACGATATTTTTCTGCAAGGAAATTTATCTTTGGATGCTTGTGAATACTCTGGAAGATCACATAAAAATTCCTGCATACGCAGCTTGGTCACCTGCCGCCAAAAAATTAAGCTAACAAATGACAATTCACTCGACCCAAAACAATTCGATTAATACTGAGGCTTATCGTTCAGCCATTACGTTGAGTCGCTCTGAGTATGTCGTTCTGTCAAGCAAAAATAAACCTGTATCAAAATCATTACAGAGCAAATTAAATAATCTGCTTTATACGTTGAGCACACCTTTTCGTGCACTGATACGACTTGAACTACATCGCCGGGTTGGACAGCGAGAAGAAAATTCGGCAGCGTTTAAAAACATAAAATCAACACCCATGCCACGCGCAACCGCCCAAAAACGCAAAGCAGAAATCGCAAGCCAACCAGACCGAGGATATACGGTCGTTTCAGGGAAAGGAGGTTATGGAAAACCTTCTCTGTTCGGCCGACTCTGGAGATAGGAGATTACATTGCGACCAAATACCGCAGTTCCAACTACACCACGTACCTATCTGTTAGCCGAACCGAGCCTGCCTGATTTATTTAAAGGCCAGGCAAAGCTACTCTACATAAAAAAAGACAACCCCACGTTTGGCCAACGGCTAAAAAATTTCATTCTTAAACCGCTGATGATCGTCGCCGCCAAAAAAAGCTTACTCAATGTTCTGCGCGACCCCGCCTTTAAAGAAAGCAATGAGGCAAAAAAACTCACTGCTCACATCAAAGGTTTAGGATTTTTCGAAGGGGTAGATGAATTTACAGTGAAAGATTTTTTGGTGGATGCCGCACTTCACGGATCGCGACTAGCTTCTGTGTCAAATACCACTAATAACGCCGAAAAATCCTTAGCTGAGTTAACCGGTGCTGCACTCAAGGAACATTTAAATAATCCCGGCTATATGTACGCAACACTACAAGAGTATGTAGGGGGAACCGCAAAAGGATTGGATGAATTTCATACTTTTCAAGCCAATCCCTCTATTCAATTAAGTGAGCCACAGATAGCTAAGATTAACGCATTGAAAAAAACAATGGCCTCACTTAAGAGCAAGCCTGAAAGTTCAAAAAAAATTCCTGATGAAGTGTTTACAAAATTCTCTGAGATTCATGAAGATTTATCGAAAAGACTTATAGCAAAAGATTTAGTTTTAAGTGGCTCAAATCTTATTGATCGCTTATCAATGCTCCATCAACGCCCTACCAGCGTTGACTATTTTTTGTCGTTTTTTCAACCAACAAATCCATATCCTTCGGGAACCACTACAAAAGCGCTTGCAACGATTTTCAAAAAAGGGCTGGATGAACTCGCAAAAACTCTGGATCCTTATGGTGAAGATGCATCCATGCGCGCCACTTTAGAGATTTTGGCAGATGAGTTTTTATACCATGCAGATAATCAAGATCAACCTTGGCCTACTGCTGAAGCTATCAAAACACTCAACCAAAACCTAGAAAAAATGAAAGAAGAGAAAGAGAAATGCTGGCTTTAATTTGCGCGCGCCTATGTGCTAGCGCCTTTAAATGAGGGCTACTATAAACCTTACTTACTCGATCGCATCTGGGGCTAGAACTACGTTGGGTGCGCCGTGTATTTCTATGAAAAATCTTACACTGAATAGGTGATTACATTGCGACCAACTGCCATAACTCCAACACACAAGCATCTGTTAGTGGAACCTGACCTGCCTGAGGTATTCGCTGGTCAGGCAAAGCTGCTCTACGTAAAAAATGAAAATCCCACGTTTGGCCAACGAGTGATGAATTTTCTTCTTAGACCGTTGATGAACGCTGCTGCTAAACGCAGCTTACTGAGTGTTTTACGTGGGTCTACTTTTGAGAACAATGACGATGCGAAAAAACTTATTACACACATTAAAGGATTAGGATATTTCGAAGGTATTAAAACAGATGATGTAAAAAAACATTTATTGTCCGCCGCACTTGACGGATCGCGACTAATCCCGCAAGACAATGAATCTAATGCCGAACAATCTATAGCTAACTTAACTAGTGACGCACTCAACGAATCTTTAAGCGATCCGGCGCGTATGTACGAGGTTCTAGAGAAATGTTTGAAAACTCCGGAAGCCTCGGCATCCTTGGCATCAGAACTGGCAGATTTTTATACTTTCCAAGCCTATCCCTCTGTTAAATTAGGACCAACACAAAAAAATAATATCGATGTATTGAACATGCGCATGGAAGCACTTAAGAAAAATCCTGATAAATTTAAATCTATACCTCCAGAAGTATTTACAAAATTCTCTGAAATTTATACGAGTTTTTTGGAAAGACCTGAAACACAAGCTCTGGTTGGAAGTACAGTACATCTTATTAGCCGCATTTTAGACTTAAGAGCAAGGTCAAACAACACTAAATATTTTTTAGCATTTTTTAATCCAAAAAATCCAAATATTTTGAAAGGCTCCGCAAAAGAACAGGCAGAGACTTTCAAAGAATATCTAGCTAACCTCGTGGATAAATTGGATCCTACTGGTTTCGACAGATCCATGCGTGAAACTCTAACTACTTTAGCTGATGAGTTTTTAGCCCATGCGGTTGATGCAGATAATCCAGACAAAAAATGGGCAACTGCTGAAGGGGTCAAAAATTACTACAAAAGCTTACATAATTTTTATGTTAATAGATTTGATGACGAAACTTAGTTTAGCCTGACCTCAAGCTTATTAACAACCAGCCATTTTAAGTAGCGAATCGTGTAAGTGATTCACTATCTTCTCAATGATTGCCTACACTCGCTCTAACTTAGCGATACTCAAGTCGAGTAATTTCATGCCGTTGCGGCCAAAATTAATATTCGCGCGTGCTTGCGTTCCGCTGCCTTCAATGTTGACGATCACACCCTCACCAAACTTTGGATGTATCACCCCCTGGCCTGCTTGCCAGATGTTTTCTTTGCGCGAGGTGAATGACTGCGCAATGCTGTTATTACCTGATTCAGGTGTCTCAACCCACGCAGCCTTGTGATGATTAGATAACCACTTCGCCTCTACCCTGGGTGACAACCATTTCAATGCTTCATCGGGTAATTCATCAAAAAACCGTGAACGTACGTTGTAGCGCGTTTGGCCGTGCAGCATGCGTGTCTGGGCAAAGCTCATGTAGAGTCGTTTGCGTGCGCGAGTAATAGCCACATACATCAGACGTCGTTCTTCTTCCACGCCATCTTGGGCTTCTTCGCTATTTTCATGCGGGAAGAGTCCTTCCTCCAAGCCCGTAATAAATACGGCATCAAACTCCAAACCTTTAGCTGAATGAACAGTCATGAGCTGAATGGCATCTTGTCCAGCTTGCGCTTGATTGTCGCCTGCCTCAAGTGAAGCATGCGATAGAAATGCAGACAAGGGCGACATGATGGCGGTTAATGGTGCATCGGCATCAATGATTTCTATGCCATCACCCGTTAGCAAGGCTGGAGCTGCATTATCAACTTGAGGCCCCACCAAGGCCGGTGCATCTCTTAAAAACCCTTCTTCAGAGACAAATAAGGCCGCCGCACTCACTAATTGTTCCAGATTTTCTATGCGGTCGGCGCCTTCTCTTTCACCCTGATAATGTGCGATCAGCCCACTTTTCTCTATGACGACTTGCACCATTTCTGGCAAAGACAGACGTTCTGTTTCAAATCGCAAGCTTTCAATTAATTTAATAAAATTACCTACTACAGCACCCGCCTTGCCGGCCACATAAGGAACAGCGGCATACAGAGAAATACCGTACTGACGGGCGGCATCTTGTAGTTGTTCTATGCTGCGCGCACCCACTCCACGCGTGGGGAAATTCACTACGCGCAGGAACGCAGAATCGTTATTGAGATTATCAATTAACTGAAGATAGGCAATTGCATGTTTGATTTCAGCGCGCTCAAAAAACCGCTGACCACCATACACTCTGTAAGGCAAGCTCGCGGAAAACAACGCGTGCTCTATTACACGTGATTGCGCATTGGATCGATACAAGATAGCGATTTCGCTTCGCATCCAACCTTCTGCAATTAATTGTTTAGCTTCTTCAATTAGCCACTGTGCTTCTTGCAGATCGCTGGATGCTTCAAAAATCCGTACCTGCTCACCATGACCTGCATCAGTACGAAGATTTTTACCCAAGCGACGACTATTATTGGCAATCAGCTGATTCGCTGTATCAAGAATATGGCCGTGCGAGCGGTAGTTCTGCTCTAGCTTGATCAAATTTTCTACATTAAATTCTCGCTCGAAGGCCGACATATTGCCCACATTCGCACCACGAAAGGCATAGATACTTTGGTCATCATCGCCCACAGCAAATACGGCGCCTTGCGTACCGGCGAGTAATTTGAGCCATTTGTATTGCAGATCATTCGTGTCCTGAAACTCATCGACCAGTATGTGCTTAAAACGTGCCTGATAATGCTCCCGCAGAGGCTGATTACGCGTTAGTAGTTCATAACTACGGAGTAACAGTTCAGCAAAATCAACCACGCCTTCGCGCTGGCACTGATCATCATAGGCCGCATATAGCTCAGCAAATTTGCGCTGGTAGTCATCACTGGCCTCAACATCAGCCGCTCTTAATCCCTGATCTTTAGCGCTATTGATGAAGTACATGACATGCTTGGGTGGGAATTTTTCGTCGTCGATATTCAAGCGCTTCAAGAGGCGCTTAATGGCTGACATCTGATCCTGCGAATCCAAGATCTGAAAGGTCTGAGGTAACGCCGCATCACGGTAATGCGCCCTGAGCAAACGGTTACACAAACCATGAAAAGTGCCTATCCACATACCGCGTGTATTGATCGGCAACATAGTTGCAAGGCGCGCCTGCATTTCTTTGGAAGCTTTGTTGGTGAATGTAACGGCCAGCACCCCCGCAGGCGACACTTGGGAGGTTTGTATCAACCAGGCGATGCGGGTGGTAAGCACCCGGGTTTTACCCGAGCCCGCACCGGCGAGTATGAGCGCCGGTTGGGCGGGTAATGTCACTGCAGCGAGTTGTTCGGGGTTGAGGTGGAGCAGAAGATTGTGCATCCCCTGATTATATGCTGATGCACCTGGTCAATGCGCCTAACTCGCTCAGATAACTCATGACAGCGAAGGATTATATTTTTTCTTCCAAAGTGGATGATTCAGCCGTTGAATTACTCGCTTCCTCAATTTTGTTTAATAACGGCTCTTGTTCACTCTGCTGAGAATCTTTCTCTGCCTCGCCAAAAGACAAGATACTCTGGCTGGCAGCTGAAAATTGCTGCCTGAATTTTGACCCCAGACTAGAAGTGAATTTTTCTATGTCAGCCGACAATTCGCCACCGCTGATACTAAAAAAATCTTCTTGAGGAGAAGGGTGAACGATATTGATCTCATCTAATTCTGAACTCATTCTATTTTTAGAATTAATAACATTGACTGGAGAGGCTGTAGTTTGTAAATTAGCTTTTTTTTCAGGAGTAAGAACGGTCTGCCCGGTAGATACAGATTCTGAATATCCATAAACCAACGCGTTGGTTTGATAGCTCGATACAGGCTGATTTGGCAGAATGGCCCCTAAGGAAGGTTGCGAGGGCAAAGAGGCTTTAGTTGCCAGCACAGATTCAGGATTCACCAACTCAGAAGAAGATAGCTTAGGCTGGAATGGTGAACTAGGGAATGATTCAGAATCTTCTGTATCTTCTGATTTTAAGCTTGAGTAAACTAACTTATCGCCCTGTGGTAAGACTAATTGTCGCTTTGAAGTAGTACTTGGTAATACCAACTTAGGAGTACCATTACCGCTCTCGTCTGTATCAACCTTCATCAATCGCGTACTGCGCCGATTTGATTTCACCACAATTTCACAGAGTCTATCTAACTCTTTTGCCCAGGGCTCAGTTGAAAACTGTATACGTTCATCCGAAGGCATAGGGTAGGAAATAGCAAGCCAGCGCTGTGCGAAAAATTGTATCTCAGGATCATGAGCATGCTGACGTACATAGCTCGTAAATGATTTTGACGATACAGAGTCTTGATTCAAGAACCCCTTGACCATAACTTTTATTGCAAATAAACCCATTTCGGGTCGCACATCGTATTTTTTTAAATTGCCTCTTATAGCTACGTATATGTCATCCGCTTTTTCTCTGGAAATAGCAATGAACTGTCTTAGACGTTGATTTTGAATTTTAGTGACCTGCTTACCCAGCAGACGATGTGGGGAGGTTTTTTTTCGAACTTCATCAAGATAATAAGCATTTGCGAGAATATGCAGTGATTCTTTAATGTCACCCACAGTGAAATCCCTATGGTCATTCATGGTAGATGTTGCATTTTTTTTGAGTTCATGTCCTGCCTTTACAACTTTAGCATCTGCGTTTTTTAGCATAACGCCGTCGAGAGCAATTGAGGACAAAAAGTTACACATTTCCTTCCTGCACGCCTCAATATTTTTTGCCGTAATAGTGTCCGCAGCCCCACCTGACCCTATGTGTTTTTTGGCTCGCTCAGGGAAAAAAATAAATGGACGTGTTTTTCTATCGAAATCGCCTCGAACCAATGTTTTACTTGGTAGATTTTTTATAGATTCATAAATAAGCGCTGCATTTTTTAAGCTTTGGGTGGGGCTAAGCTTGACCAAGGCTGCCCCATCATGAGGGAAATAACTAGCTGTAGGTTGTAATAATCGAGTTGGGGCATTGGGGGTGGATGGTGTCATGTTAGTTCCTTTTGTCAGTAAATATTTAAGCTCGTTGCAATTTAAAATTTATCTCATGCGAAAAATCTAACTCAGCGCTATCGGCATTGGGATTAGTGATGAATACAGAAAAATACGCAGCAAAACGTAAGTAGTCCGCGATCTCTTTTTGCAGCACCTCGAGTGACATGGTTTCTACCTCAAGCTCTCCAATCAGAATCACATCATCTTCGGGTGAGCTAAGCGCCAGCTTCACGTTGGCCACACCCTGCAGTAATAAATTCATAGTTAGAAGTTGAGCGAATATTTTTTCGCGCTGAGTCTCATTAGGTTTACCTATTGCGCAACACAAAAGCACTCGCGCAGGATTTTCTTGCCAACTGATTTGTAGCGACAAACCTAAATCGAAGCCAATTTGCCAGCTATCAGACTCATCCTCGGTAATCGTTAAAATTTCAGGAATACTGGGACCCAACTGATGTATCAAATGCTGCAAGTCAGATAATTGAAAAGCCAATCAGAACTCCTGCATATCAACTAATTTGAAGCGCATGAAACACTGATAGGTTATGCAGTGATCACAAGCTTAGGTGCTCGTGAGTAGCAAGATAGTGAAATGAGTTCCTTCTTTCGCTAAAACAATGCAAAAAAAGTAAAGAGATGTGCGATTAACGAATCGCAATCATGGAAGAAAAATAATTTGATCGTCAGTGATTTGATAATTAAATCACTCAGCCGATTATCGAAACATGCTGGCGAATTCTGAAGCCGCTAACTGAGGATCCTCTGCCGAGTACACGCTACTAATCGCTGCCACCATGTGTGCGCCGCGATCAATCAATGCACGACTATTCATTGGCGTCATGCCCCCAATGACACACAGCGGAACGGTAAATTCCGCAAGTGCTGTCGTAATGATGTCAGGCGATGTCGTGACTGCATATTTTTTTACGCGCGACGGATAGAACCCGCCAAACGCAAGATAACTCGCTCCTGAAGCTTGCGCTTGACGCGCCAACTGCAAATCGCCATAACACGACGCACCCACAATTTTTGATGGCCCCAACTGAGCACGCATGCTCGCGACTGATGCATCGGTACCACCCACATGTATGCCATCAGCATCAATAGCCACACATACATCGAGATGGTCATTAATAACTAATGGCACATTAAGTCGGCGGCATAGTTTCAATAGCGCGGTTGCCTGCTCATGCCGCAAGGCCGCATCGGCCGTCTTGTGACGATATTGCAGCAAACTCGCACCGCCGCGTATGCCCTGCTCGCTGATGGTGACTAATCGTTCAGTGTCATCCCAGTCGGGAGTAACCAAGTACAGACCTTTCATGATGTCTCCTTCAAACGATGCGGTATGTGTTGGCCTGGTGCGATGGCATAAGCATGAGCCAGGCAATGCTGAGTGTAATTTTGTGCAGCATCTAGAGCGCTCTCCATGGCAATCCCTTGCGCTAATCGCGCTGCAATCGCTGACGCCAAGGTACAACCTGAGCCATGATATTCACCCGACAAACGCGGCCAGCGCCATTGACGTTGTTGATTTCCATGGAACCAGGTGTTGATGATTTCATGACCTTCACCGTGGCCGCCTTTAATCATTACATTCGGTGTATCTTGAAGTAGGCGTTGCGCCTGCAAAGCAAGCTGTTCTACGCCACCACATAAAGCGCGTGCTTCAGGCAAATTAGGAAGGATGAGTGTTGCAAGGCTACGTAACGGCGCAATTGCTTGCACTGCATCGCCTCGCGTGAGCACATCGCCATGTCCACTCGCTAATACAGGGTCTAAAACCACAGGCAATGCAGGATTAGACGCTCTCAGCGTATTGATTGCATCTGCAATGGCGAGTGCATTTGCCAGGCTACCCACAATACCAATCTTGATTGCCGCTATGGCCGTGCCTTGAGATATTAGTGCGTTAACTTGCTCTACTAAAATCGACGATGCTGTTGGATACACTGCATGCACATGCTGATTATCTTGCACCGTCAATGCAGTGATGATGGATAAAGGATGCGCACCCGCATCGCTAATGGCTTGTATATCAGCCTGTATGCCCGCACCACCACTCGGATCGAGTCCGGAAAATACGAGTACACAGGCTTTTGTCATGCAATGCGGCCGGCCATAGGCGAGGAAGGTGATGCGGCAAATTTACGTGGTATGCGCCCTGCCAAAAAAGCCTCGCGACCTGCTTCTACTGCGAGCTTCATTGCGCGCGCCATGCGTATAGGATCTTGCGCACCAGCGATGGCAGTATTCATAAGCACACCATCACAACCGAGCTCCATAGCAATGGCTGCATCCGACGCCGTACCCACACCGGCATCAACTAACACTGGCACTTTGGCTTGCTCAATAATTAAAGAGAGATTCCATGGATTTAATATACCCATGCCCGAACCTATCAATGACGCTAGCGGCATCACAGCACAACAACCTATTTCTTCGAGCATTTTTGCTTGTATAGGATCATCACTGCAGTAGACCATCACATCAAAACCATCTTTTACCAAAGTTTCAGCAGCTTTCAGTGTCTCAGGCATATTCGGAAACAAGGTTTTTTCATCACCCAATACTTCGAGTTTAACTAAGGTGTGACCGTTTAATAATTCGCGCGCCAACTGCAATGTATAAACAGCATCTTTTGCGTTATAGCAGCCTGCCGTATTGGGAAGTATGGTGTAGCGCGATGGCGGCACAGCATCTAACAAACTCGGCGCATTCGGATCTTGGCCTATATTTACTCGCCGTATAGCTACGGTAATAATGTCGGCGCCACTGGCTTCAGTGGCAAGCCGGGTTTGTTCAAGGTCTTTGTATTTGCCGCTGCCTACCAATAAACGCGAACTATAGGTTTTGCCTGCGATGGTCAGACCGGTTTGTTGTGAATCATTCATGGAGTTGGCTAGTCCTTAGAGTCATTCGCTTGTGCATTACGAGAATTACCCGCATCAACCACCGCCAATGGCGCGCACCACATCGACTTTATCACCTTCTGAAAAGCGATGGGTCGCCCATTGCGCACGCGGTACGACTTCACGATTGACGGCTATCGCTAATGCCTGATTCGTCAATGACAAGGCATTGATCAAATCCTGCACAGAGTGATTTTTTTCAATGGTGCGTGGCGCACCATTGAGATCGATAACAATCATGATTGATACATTACTGTTTACGATACAGCTCGGCACCGTTTTTAATGAACTCAACGGCCTTCACTTCCATACCTTGTTTTAAAGCTTCGATTTCAGTAAGGCCTTGCTTGGCTGCGTAGTCGCGAACTTCTTGTGTGATTTTCATCGAACAGAAATGTGGACCACACATAGAGCAAAAGTGCGCTACCTTGGCGGAGTCTTTAGGCAGAGTTTCATCATGAAACTCACGCGATTTATCCGGATCAAGACCTAGATTAAATTGATCTTCCCAACGGAATTCAAAACGCGCTTTAGATAATGCGTTATCGCGTATCTGTGCACCGGGATGACCTTTGGCCAAATCAGCCGCATGCGCTGCAATCTTGTAAGTGATGATGCCGTCTTTCACATCTACTTTATTGGGCAAACCTAGATGCTCTTTCGGTGTGACATAGCAAAGCATGGCAGTGCCATACCAACCAATTTGTGCTGCACCTATGCCCGATGTAATGTGATCGTAGCCAGGCGCGATATCGGTTGTCAGCGGCCCTAGGGTATAGAACGGCGCTTCGTGGCATTGCTCTAACTGCAAATCCATATTTTCTTTAATCATGTGCATAGGCACATGTCCTGGGCCTTCGATCATCACTTGCACATCATGCTTCCATGCGATCTGCGTTAACTCACCCAAGGTTTTTAATTCGCCTAATTGGGCTTCATCATTGGCATCATAAATGGAACCAGGACGCAGACCATCGCCCAATGAGAACGCTACGTCATACGCTTTCATGATCTCGCAGATATCTTCGAAATGCTCATACAAGAATGATTCTTTGTGATGTGCCAAACACCATTTCGCCATGATGGAACCACCGCGCGAAACAATACCTGTCATACGCTTGGCTGTGAGAGGCACATAGCGCAGCAAAACACCGGCATGTATTGTGAAGTAATCCACGCCCTGCTCGGCTTGCTCAATTAACGTGTCGCGGAAAATTTCCCAGGTGAGGTCTTCTGCTTTACCATTTACTTTTTCCAACGCCTGATAAATCGGCACGGTACCGATCGGCACTGGCGAATTACGTATGATCCATTCGCGGGTTTCATGGATATGTTTACCTGTTGATAGATCCATCACCGTATCGCCGCCCCAGCGTATCGACCAAGTCATTTTTTCGACTTCTTCACCTATCGATGACGAAACTGCTGAGTTACCGATATTGGCATTAATTTTTACCAGGAAATTTCGGCCTATGATCATAGGCTCGCTTTCTGGGTGATTGATGTTGTTAGGAATAATGGCACGACCACGCGCGATTTCACTGCGGACAAATTCTGCTGTGATTTCTGCTGGTATCGCTGCTCCAAACGATTGGCCCGGGTGCTGACGACCCATCAATTCGGCTAACTTCGCACCATTGGAACCAGAGTTTTTCAAACTCTCTATGTACTCTTTACGGCATAAATTTTCGCGTATGGCGATGTATTCCATTTCAGGCGTGATGATGCCGGCACGCGCGTAATGCATTTGCGTGACGTTCTTACCTGCTTTAGCGCGACGCGGCTTGCGGTGCAAATTAAAACGCAGCTCCGCTAGCTTGGGATCATTCAGACGTTCTGTGCCGTACTCGGAGGTGGGGCCGGAGAGCTCTTCAGTGTCGTTGCGCTCAGCGATCCAGGCAGCACGCAAAGGCTCTAAACCTGAACGTATGTCGATCTTTGCTGTTGGATCGGTGTATGGGCCAGAGGTGTCGTATACAAATACCGGTGGATTTTTTTCTGCGCCAAACGATGCCGGTGTATCGCTTTGCGTAATTTGACGCATGGGCACGCGTATATCAGGACGTGAACCACTAACGTACACCTTGCGTGAATTTGGCAGGGGCTGTATGGCAGCTTCATCGACCGTGGCCGTGGCAGCTAAAAATTGAGGATTGGCGTTCATGGACTTCCTTTGCTCTAAACAGCGAAGAAAGCACGATGAGGAGAACAAGGACTCGACCGTCGCTTCCCTACGCTGGCATTATCCAGATCAGGTTCAAGGGTATATCTCAC
>Ga0315909_10007342_pt1 | contig 12321 bp, 20 predicted proteins | sample LakEriMetagenome_11_FD_203527 | JGI IMG/M metagenome (GOLD analysis project Ga0315909, IMG submission 203527) | Freshwater fungal communities from buoy surface, Lake Erie, Ohio, United States - Buoy 2 MA125 | ecosystem: Environmental > Aquatic > Freshwater > Lake | place: USA: Lake Erie, Ohio...
CTTCGTTTCCTTCAGTAGAACTCATTGGGAATTGAAGTCTAGGCTGAACAAGTCCACCTTGTTTGTCATATTCCTCTACAACTACATAAGACTTCTCATCAATTTGTTCTTGTGCAGCCAAAAAACCTTGTTCTTCAAGTGTATCTATTTGAGATTTAAGGTTTTGAACATTGCTTTTTGTGATATATTCTTGAATAGTCTGTTGGGTTACTTGATTCCCGTTACTCAAAAGATAAACAATAGCATCAATTACTTGAGCTAAGTTCTTTAGGCTTTTATCTACTTCGCTAAAAGCTCCTTGCACTTTTTCTAGAAATTGGGCTTGTCCATTGACTACCATTTCTAAGTTAGCTAAACGTTGTGACGCGCTTATTGTTTCTTTTTTTGCTGCTTTTTGTAATTTTTCAGTAGGGTTCAATTTTCTCATTTTAGTTGCTCCTTATATTTTTATAATATCATAACAATTTATTTACCAGCTTTATTTGCCCATTCTTGGAGTGCTTTTGTTCCAGAGTTCTTCATTTCGCCTGCTCTAGAAGTCTGGATTAGATTAAACTGCTCTACAGACGGCATAGGTATCTTTCTTTCGGGTTCGGCCTTAAGAGCTTTTTGTTCTTTTTGAATCTCTAAAGCTCTTTCTTGAAGTTCTGCCTCTGATAGCTCATCGATAGGCTTATCTAGTTCTTTTTTCTTATATTTCTGTTTTGTAGGAACTGCTTGTTTCCGAACGGGCTTTTGTTGTGGTGCTTGAAACTGTGGCTGTGGAACAGGTTTAGCTACTGGTTTTTTAACCAATGGCTGTGGGGCGATTTTAGGAGCCGCAGATAACTTATTTAGTACCGTTTTCGCTGCCTTAACTTGAAGAGTTGGTACTTTGCTAGTATTAGCTTCAGGTTTACTGCTAAGGCCACTAGACATCTTATGGGCTAATTGTTTAAGTACCATAACCTCTACATCGTTGAATTGGGATGGAGCTTCTTGTTGTTGGGATCTAGAATTATCCCTTCTCATACCCAATAAAACTTCTAGGCGGACCATCACAAAGTTTTTGAGTTCATTTTCCACATTTTGAACAGCTTGTTCATTTGCTTCAATCCCTTCAAAAAAATTATGTTTTAATAACATCCTATATAACTGACCTTGTTCAAACCTTAATTCTGCTTCCTGGATTAGATTCTCTGGATCTGAAGGTATCTGAAAATATTGAGATTCATCTACTTCGTACTCTTGTTCTTGATGGCCTTGATAATTAGGATTTGGTTGCATAGTTGTTACCATTTTAGTTGGAGATATTTGATCTTCTAAGTGTTGAATTCCACCATACATAGCATTGGCGTACCCGACAGAAGCTGATTGTTGATAGGCGTTAAAAGTATCGTCTGATTTTCCAGATAATTGACTTCCGGTTAATGTTGATTCGGGTCTATCCCAGTTACTATTTTCCCAGTCAAATGACATATATTACTCCAGTTCAGTTTTCTTTATAGTATCACGATTTCTTATATTATCCATCCAATAGGCTAAACCCAACGCTATACTTTCGCATTCATCTTCATCTTTTCTCTTAAACTTTAATCCAAAATATTCATTAATAAATCTCACACTTACATTTTTTTTACCTACTAGCCCAATACGCTTGCCAGATTCGTCTTTAACTACCTTATTGCCTTTTTTGTGTTCTTTGCGTACTTCTTTATTTTTCTCTTTTTCTGATTTAGTCAAAGAAGCCCCCACTATCTTACGCCACTCACTCGGTCTATAATAGTGTGATTTTATTGAATTATTTACGATAAAATTTATCAATTGAAAATGAATGAATTCGAGGATCTTTTGTGAAAAAGAATTCCTAGACTTAACCGTCTCCTCTAATACGAGAATATCGAAATTGGGGTATTTTTCAATAATTTTCAATAAATCTCCAAAGCAGTCTTTGGCCCATATATAATAGCTTAATGGATAATCGAAATCTGGTTCAGATCTTTTGGGGATAGCTCCACTTGCAATAATTTTAAAATTAGAGCTATCGCACTCAGAAAAACACCAACCGGATTTGGTACTGGTATCAAAAGAAAGGATCTTCATCTTTAGTCTTTTGAAATGATTTCCATTTCTGCTTTTAGATTAGCTTCTTGATCTGCGTCTGGAAAATGCTCACGCATAAATCTTAAAGCAAATAAACGCTTGATGTCAAACTCATTGATAGCATCTCTAAAGGGACCTTCTGCTTCTGATAAAGCATTATTTGCAGCTTCAGCTTTTTCTCGTAGAAGTTGGATTTCTTCATTGGCTTCTAATTGTCCAAAAGATACGTCAGCCTTTTTAGAGAAATCGATTACCGTCCACTCAAGCTCATCTTTAGTAGATTCTTCAATCCGTTCAAAATATTGAGGATACATTTTTTCTACTAAGTCTTTGAATTTATTCAAATCTTTAGGGATTTTTATTTTCTTAGCCATTTTAGTTTCCTTATTTTAGTAATATTAATTGTTTATTTTTTATTAAATTCAATAGATCTCTACTATCTAGGTCATAGCTATCTATAACGTCTCCACCATCTATTTCATCTTCAAAATCTACTGCAAGAACTGCTCTAGTGCTTTTGGTTTTAGTATTTTTTGTTACATTTACCAGAAGCTCTTCATAGAATTCGTTTATTTGCGTTATTTCATTTTTTGAAGGACTATACAGAAAATTCCCAACATTTAATTTTACTTTCTTAGCCATTTTAGTTTCCTTTATTTTTTAAAAAATAATGTAAAGTTTCAGATAACATTCTAGGAATTACAATATCTTCATGTTCTGTGTCTAAGAACATATCTAATTTAGCTTCAAAACTAACCCACATAAGAGATTCGTCCATAAATTGTTCTAAGTCTATCTTATTTAGTTTTTCTTGCAACTTTTTTCTCCTGTTTAACTACGGACAATTTTAGGCCATAATGAATCATAGTTTCATTTTTAGGAAAATGTTTTTTAAAAAACTCTCTAAGGCGACCAATTGCATCTGTAGTTGCTCCATCTTCGTTTACTTCAACGACTAGAACATCACCCTTACCTAGGTTAAGGGTTTTTACTGACCTTACTTTAGATAGATCTTTCATAGTTTTCTCCTATTTAATAATATCATAATTATTCATCTTCAGATAACCTTGCTTCACATAGGTCGCAAATATAGCCAATGGGCGTGACCAATCTATGAAGCTTTGGATCGTCTTCTGCTTCTGGATGTTTAGTTTTTATTAAAGGAAAAATATCCACTAAATCATCTAAAGACTTTTCGCCACAACAAACACACATGCAAGGATGAGAATAGGACGTATTTGGCATGTGATTATAAATAATACCTAAAAGCTCTTCCTTTGATAGGTCCTTAATATCTTTAAAGTCTTTCACGGTTACTCCACATCTATATCTGGGAATGGTTTTAGATACGCGCTTGGGATTTTGATACTGTCATAAAACTGCTTTCTAATCGATTCGATATACTCATCCGTACAAACGTGTCCATCATTAAAAACCAACAATCCCCTAGTTTTTAGGGCTTTGCCATATACAAGATCAATAAAATGAAACTCAGGGTTGGGGTTCTTTTTAACTCTATTAACGTATTTTTTAAACTTTTTATTATTCATTTCTGCCCTTTTTAAGTAAAATCTATTAAAGTACCGCCCATGAGATCTAGTTCTGATTCTAAAACGGATACAGAATGATATTCTTCATCGTTTTTGTGTTTTTTATTTAGTTCTTTTTGTTGTTTTTTTGCAAATTGATCTGCGCTATATTTATAAAAGAACACTCGAAGTACTTTTATTTCAGTACCGTCTATTCCCACATAGTATACCTTATCTACCACAACATAAACTTCCATACTATTCCTCTACTACTACAATCTTACATTGTTTAAACTTTTCATATGCCTTAATTGCATTTCTTGCATCTTCATTCTCTCCATAGATCTCAATTAACAATAAACACAAAACTACAATATGGATATAGCAAGCCGAATACATAGCAATATTTTCACGCATATTAGTTTTTTGATGGTTGTCAAAATAATTCTTAATAGCCTTTAAATTATTTGCCCGGTATTCTTTTAAGCTAATCTTTTCAATTTCCACGTAGTTACCTTTTGTTTAAATCTACTCAATATGACTTATATCGCCTTCCCGTACTACCGTTATCGTATGTTCTGCAATCTCCTTGATCTCAGATGAATGGTCTACTATGATGATCTTTTTATTCGTATTTAAATTTTTGATCATCTCTAGGGCCATTTCTTTTCCTATCCCGTCTAATCCATTAAACGGCTCGTCCATGATATACCAATCAACGCCTTTTCCTGTACGAGTTTCTATAAACTCATTTATACCCAAATCTACGGCCAATCCTATTGCCGTCTTTTCTCCACCAGATAGAGTAGCTAAGCTGCGCTTGAAGTCCATTCCCATGTTGATATATGCGGAAACTTCTTCTTTTATTGCGCCAGTTGCCGTCTCTTTTCCAATATCAAATGTTATGCTATTGTTTCGCATACTTGGGATATTGGATAAGATATTTGTAGCAAAGCTCCCTATATAATCCAGACTATCATGCATTGTCTGCATAGTAAAGGACTTAATTAATCTTTTTGTCTCTTCTATTGCGGCAAGATAAGACTTCTTTTGGTCTATCTTCTTAGATAAATCATTAATTTCATTAGTCTTTTCTTGAACAGCCTCATCTAATCGGAGCTTATTTTTATTGTACGATTCTAGATCTTTTTTATAGTTCTGAAGACTCAAAAGAAGTTCTTTGATAGAGTTGGAATATTCGTTTTTAGTGCTTAGATATTCTTGCTCCATAAGTTGGTATTTTTTCTCTATTTCAGAAACTTGCTGATTATATCTCTGAACTTCTTTGATATTGAAACTTTGGGTTTCGTTGGCTTTTTGAGACCAAGACAGTCTTATTTGGGATTGTCTTTTTTCTAGTTCGCTTAACTCATCGAAAGATACTTGGGAAAGCTCTTGAATTTCAAGCTCTAGTGTACTTATGGCATCTATGAATTGCGGCTCTTTTTCGGCTGTTTTTTGGTATGTAAGGATTTCTTGCTCTATTTTCTTACAATTTAATTCAATCCTTTCGATTGCCCCTTCCTTTCCATTTAACCACTCTCTTTGACATGTGGGGCATGTGTCAGACCTCAATTGCTCTAATTGGCTTTCTGCATTTGACAGCTGAACAGACAAAGCTTTAATCTCTTTTTCAGCCCACTTGCATTGTTGGATACCTTGCTTCAAAACTAGAATATTACTTTTCGTTTTATTGATTTCTTCTGTATTTTGTTCTTTTTCTGATCTTAAATAATTGATTTTATTAGCTATCTCTTTAAGTTCTTCTGAATCTTGCTCATTTTGATCTAACGAAACTTGAATAGGTTTTTTAATGCCAGAGATTTCTAGGTCTCCCTCTTCTTTAAGGTATTGGAGACTGCTATCAATCGTATCAATAGCTCGCTTAAGATCTATCATATTTGATTTGATCTTACTTTCATCTATCTCTTCTGGAGCTTGAATAGATTGTCTATCGTTTTCTAAAAACTGTAATATTTGTTCGTTTGCCGATAAATTTAAAGCTTGCGATTGAATTTCTGTTTTTAAAGTTTTAGCTTTTAAATCCAGCTTTTCAAGATCTTCTTGATATTTAGCCAATCCTAAGCAATCAGACAGAAAGTTATAGGTTTCTTTAGGAGTTAGGCTTAAAAAGAAATATCTCTCATCTTGAGCTTTGTAACTAATCCTGCTTAAGAGATCTCTAGATAAGCCCAACATAAGGTCCAGATATTCTTCTACTACCTTAATTTTTCCTTTTATTTCTTGGCCATTAGCTCTTACTATTTTAAATCCTACCTTAGTGCCTCTAACGATAGTAATGAATTCGCCATCTAAATAAAAATTTCCCTCTACATGGATCTCGTCGGTAAGGGTCGATTTTAGGGTCGTGGTGGGGATTGGACACATTCCTAGAAGATAATACAGGGCATTAAAAATAGAGCTTTTACCGGCCCCAGAGGAGCCTCCAGTATCGACCCAATTTCCATTCACTTGGACAATACCACGAAGATCCGTTAGATCAATCTCTTGGAAATCGGCAAATCTTCCAATTCCTTTAAATTTAAGACTATTTAATCTGAGCATTCTTCTGGCTCCTCATCCATTTTGTCTGGATCTTCCGGCCCATATCCAAGTTCTTCGTTATAGATCTTCTCTCTCTCTACATTAAGTTCTTCGATATCGGGAAAGAATTCCACAGATCTAGCACTAATCCCATCATCTACAACAATTTTACTATGACTTTTAACTAAACCAAGAAGACGCTCAGATACCGCCTTACATTTTGGGCATTCGATTTCGTCAGGAATATCTGTATGTTTTTTATAAGATTTATTCGTTTTCTTTTTGCAATTAGTGCATAAAAAAGATATAACCATAGATCCTCTTAATTAGGGAAAATAAAAGCGTTTTCCAATATATTAACAACTTCTTTGTTATTGGTTTGGTTCATAGGACCTTGCACAAAATCCACCAAAAGAAGAAGGCCTAGGATTCCTAAAATAATCAAGTAGTTACTTTTTGTCATTAGTTTTGTCCTTTTTAAAGTCCGATAACTTCTTCAGTGTATCACCAAAACCTTGAGTTGTCTTTATATTTATGTCATCTTCGCCAGTTTCTAGACTAGAAGGAGCGTTGATGTTGATATTAACGACTGGGTCCTTATCTTTCGTGGGCTTACGGATCTTATTAGAGGTGTTTTCTAGCATCTTTTCTAGTTGCTCTATGGCCTTAAAATAGTATGTAAGCGTTTTAAAGTCCATGTTGACTAGTTTAGACATATCTCCAGTAGCCAAAATGTCGTTCATTGTATCGGTATAAGTCTTATGGATGAACCTAATAAGATCTGTCATAAACTTGACACTCTCGATCCTAGTGTTCTTTACCTCTTCTATAATAACCCTTTGAATATCTGAGAAATAAGCTTTTTTAAGTGTAGCCCAATTTTGAGTTCTGCTGACATGTAAAATAAGGACTCTTTTAGATTTAGATATTAGGGCGATTTCAGAGTACGACTTACCGCTCATATAGAGAGCGAACCATTGAGACATGTTCTTATCTGAAATAGATAAAATGCCAGGTCGTCCAGCCTTTCTAAATTCTTCTAGTGATGTTTCTTCTTCAGGAGAAAAGTCATTTACTCTTTCTTCTTTTGTTACTTCTTTAGTCATTTGTTCTCTCCATTGAATACTAAAATATAGTCGTATCCATCATTAAATTCAATAATTTCATTAGGTTGGCAAATATCGAACCATTGATCTTTTGTTAAAAGTCTTTCGTCACCCCGGCTGGGCTTTTGATACTTATAGCCAGGGACATAGTGAAAGGATCTTTTGTTAGATATCTGTTTTTGATTACTTATGATTGTTTTAATATCTTGATCGTTAAAGTGTTCTAAAACGCCATGAGAGTGAATTGTATAGTCTTTTAAATCCAATTGATTAAATAGTTCTAAGATATCGTGTTGTAAACAGATAAAATTATCAAAACCATTTAAATTCTGTTTTGTTAAATCTAGCATGTCTTGACAAATATCCAAGCAAACATTTTTAGAATCGAGATTATTTGACAAAATAGCTCTACTAATAAATCCGGCACCACAGCCAAACTCTGCAAACTTGGAATTGGAATCCTGTATCATTTCTATAAATTTAGAATACTTAGAAGAGATATGATTTCTATATCTGTCATTTAATCTATCTGAATAGATTGCTTTCCAGGTTTTCATTCTTCGTCTAAATCCTCATCTTTTGGATCAAAAACCATTTCGCATAGGGTATAAATAAGAACAGGAGCTCCAACAACTAGAGCTACTCCCAATATCATCCTAAAGCAGGTATTGGGATCTAATTCTGGAATACCATCTAAAACATCTTCAAGAGCATCGTCTTTTACGAACTTTCTATATAAATACATACCAATAGCAACTAAAGCATTTGCCCCAAAATATAAATTTAGATATAGCATTTAAAGCTCCTCTAAAATACTTAAAATTTGTTCTTTATTAACATCTTCCGATAAAACAAAATATTTGTCAAGATAATCTTGGATATTGAGATCTTGTATATCGCTAACGGCTTTAATGATTCGATCGGTAGGGATGGGCTTGACTTTGACGTGAGATGGAAGCTCTTTCTTAACTCTCGAAATCCAGCTATATTTACCAGTTAAAGTGACGTAAATCTTTGATTTCTCGTTAATTTCAGGGACAGGATCGCCCTCAAAAAGCTCATATACCTTAATGGGAATGCATACGGTTTCAGTACTTATGAATTCAAAAGTAAAATCACCATTATCTTTATGATCAAATAAGAAGATGCCTTTATCTTTGTTTGCATCGCTAAGAGTGTCCCACTTAGCGGTTCCTGGATAGAAGACTTTTCCAGTAGACTGAGTTTTATGTAAGTGACCACTTATAATATGCTTAAATTGTAGATCTTTTACCCCAAACCCATCTCTAGCATTGGTCCCATTATCGTTTTGAGCTCCATCAAAGGTTTGATGACAAACTAGGGTATGAGCTTTAGAAAGCTTGCAATACTCTTCAAAATCTTCCTGTGAATGCTGGTATGGGATATACAAAAATCCATCTGATTCTAGTGGATGATTAGCTATGGTAATATTGTGATATTTATTAACAAAGACATCTAGGGCAGTAGCTTTGCTATTATAATCGCCTTTCATATCGTGATTGCCAGCCAATGCGATTACTTTTATTCCTTCGTTATCGAACTTTTTAAAGACTGTATCCCAAAACTTAATTACCTCTAACCTAAGGACGGCATGGGTATGAAATAGATCGCCCAAAAGCTCAACCCTATCCACTTTATTCTCTTTGGCTGTTTCCAATACAAAACACATAAGAGAAAAACTTTCTCGCATATTATTTACGGTAACGTGTGGGTCGCCAACTCTAAGTATTTTCAATTATTTAGCTTCCTCTACTATCATGACCTGATGGGCGTCAATAATCATAAAATCGCCTTCAACGTCTTGGGCATAATTTGAGCTAACTTTCTCGGCTAATAAGTAAGATTCCTTAACCCAAATAGTAGATCCAGCAGGAACGGAAAACCTAGAGGTATTTGCCTCAAACTTTACTTTCATTTTTACTAACTTAATTCTTTGATCGATTCGAGCAAACCCGCTTGAGATATTAGTTCTTGCTGATTTATCAATAGCTACTGGTTCGCAAATAACAAATTCGTTTACACTTTTCATAACAATCCCCTTAACTTTAAAACTTTTTGTTCTATAACTTCTAATTTATTTTCAATTATTGAATATATTTCGCCTAAGTCGTTAGAATTAGTAACTTTTTCCTCTACATCTTGATTCATATCCATTACACCAGAATAAACATTTTGGCCTTCTGCATTGATGGTAGCGTCGGCACTTACCAAACTAGAGCTATTCATAAGATGTGCTAGTTGCTCAGCTGTTACAAATTCGGTATATTCGACCTTTAAATCTTCAGAAAAAGCGGCATTTACTTCTTTAGCCAAAAGATCTATATCGTCGATTCTCTTTCTGTGGGCCAAAGTATTGGCCTTGTAAAGTATCTTTTTATCTGTAGGAAAGAAATGTATAAACGTTTCAGAATATAAAGATATCAACCCACCGACCATGCGACCAATGCAAACGCCACGAAAGACCTTTGTGTACTCGCCAGTATATTTATCAATGCCGTTGATCATGCCAGCCACAGATTCGTTGATCATTTCCATCAAGGATATGTGGGACTTAGGTGTCTTTTCATAAAAAAGCTTAGCTCTATTAATTGCCAATGGAATATTGTTTTCGATGAGTTCTGTTCTAAGTTTTAAAAATCTTTCATATATCTCAATTAAGGCCAATGGAGCTTCTGCTCCTGGCGCTCTGCACCAATTCTCAATAGCAAACTTCATAAAATGGTAATTAATAGCAAAGCTTTTTAATCCTTCAATGTCCCACGTTTTGATTTTTGGGGATATATTCTTGCTAAAATCTTTAACACGTTCTCTAAAATAGGGCTTGGCGCTAAGTATGTTTTTGTTTTTGCCCAAAATAAGGTATAAGAATTCTTTGTAGATAAATGAAGATTTCTCATAAGAAAGCATTGTTTCTTTGAACTCTCTTTCAATAGACATTAGGTCTTCAACTTGCTTTTTTTGGATATCGTCCATGCTTGCTTTGGAGCGTTTTCCATCAACATTTCTATTGATAATGTTATTTACATCTGTTGCCAGTTTGTAAAAGCTATTATCTCTAGTTCTTTTTTTTATTGCCATTATAGGGCTCCAATTAGTATTGAATTCCTAACTATAATATCATGATTTTACAAGAGGAGATGAGCTATTTTAAGTCTTGGATATATGAGATATCATCTGTACATTCTTTATAGAACGCTAGACGATTAAAGAATTGTCTTTTCATGTCTTCGTCGTTTTCTACTAAAAAGTCAAAAATTCTTACAAAGTTCTTAGGAGTGTGAAGGTCTTTATATTTACTTTTATGTAAGAGTCTAACACTTCGACCAATAGGGCCTTGTTTTGTTTTTACTTCAGATCCATTACATTGCCAGTTAAAGGTGTTTTTCATAGCAAAAATATTAGTACCCATAGAAACGCAAGATGTTCCAATAAGAACCTTTATTTTGCCCATATCAAAGCTTTCTATTACCTTGTCTGTATCCGTATTCTCTAAACCATACTCTAATCGCTCTTCTGGCGAAATAGAATTCCCATGGACATATCCAAACGGCACGTCTAAAAGTTTTATTAAATCAGCTATTTGAGATATCTCTTCTACTAGAATCAAGCTTTGTTCTTTTTTGTGGGTCCATAATAAGTTGGCAGTTTTTGCTATAGTTTTGCAAATTTGAGGATTCCTTAATATGTGGACTCTTTTTGCTTTTAATTTATCTTCTATTTTTCTGGGATTGGGTGTAAAGGTTTTTATTACACTAACCTTTATCGGACATATAAAGCCACCAGCTACAGCCTCTTTAAAATCAAGAGTATGGACACATTTTCCTATAATGCTTTCCAAAAGTTTTATAGATCCGTCTCCCCTTGTCTGAGTACCGCTAAAGAAAAATCTATAAGGGACAAGACTCATAATCCCGTGACAAACGTCCTCTAATGTCTCAGCTCCTAGGACGTGGCTCTCATCAAAACATACAACATCGGCTTTATTGAAGAATTCATAAATTGAAGTATCTTTTTTGATAGTCGTTAAAGATTTAGCCACACAAACGGTTATTTGTTTGCCTATTTCTTTTTTGCCATCCCCAAATGCTCCTACCTTATTTTTACCAAAGTGATATATACAATCTTTTAAAATTCCCCTAAAGATAGACCTGGCTGGAGTAACTATAACGACTCGATTTCCTAATTCTCTAGCTATCTTTAGAATTATTGCGGTTTTACCGGCCCCTGTAGTTATAGAGACATTTCCGTGCGTTTCTTTAATTAGTTTTTCACAGCTTTCTTTTTGATAGTAATATAATTCAAAAGGAAGAGGCTTTGACCACGGAATTGGCTTGGGTGTTGGTATCTTATATTCTGTTTCAATTTTATCTATTACGAATCCAGAATCTATTAGATGGGAAATAGAACCAGGTCTAATAAAGTGGTTTCCATCTTTTTCAAATAAAATCGAAGACTTGAGTTGTGATTTTAATAGCTCTAGTTCTTGATTATATCTAATTGGATCTTTATTTATTAGCCATCTTTTTTTCTTGTGTTTTGATAATAAAAATTCAATACTTTTATTAGTATAAGTCAACTCTTTGCGAATCTTTTCTAATGTAGATTCGTCCGCTATTATTTTGGCCAATGTAGGAGTAATTTTGACAATATTAATCAAAATAAGATATCCTCTATCATTTTGAGCATTTTGGTAGCTTGTTGGTCCATATATCGACCACCACGAGAAATCATTATATCGTTTCGGATTTCGGCATCTTCTTCAGAGGATTCAATTTTATCCAAAAGCTCTTGGTTATATGCTCTTTTAATAGAGACTCCAATACCAAGACCAGCCTTTACCATTTTATAGACATTTTTGAGATTATCGTCTACTAATATATTGTTATATTTAGTTTTATCTCCATATCCTAGAGCTTTAATTAATTCAAACTTGTCAATATTGAATTGCTGATCAGATTCTTTTGTAAAAAAGGAAGTAGAATAATAGGCGTCAAAAGATATCCCATACTTATTGAGATTTTCTAATCTTTCCATCATTA
>Ga0315909_10007346_pt1 | contig 12318 bp, 8 predicted proteins | sample LakEriMetagenome_11_FD_203527 | JGI IMG/M metagenome (GOLD analysis project Ga0315909, IMG submission 203527) | Freshwater fungal communities from buoy surface, Lake Erie, Ohio, United States - Buoy 2 MA125 | ecosystem: Environmental > Aquatic > Freshwater > Lake | place: USA: Lake Erie, Ohio...
AGTGAGTTAATATGGCTTGGACTTCTACATCCATAGGTTATTTTACTACCGACTTTGAATATCTTTCAGCCGGTAGTGGTGGAACGTTCCTTGCAGTTCAAAGTGGGTCTAAAACTGCTAACTCAACGCAAGCAATTACATTAGATGACATATTCACACCATCGGTTGTTGTATCTGCGTCAAGAACTCACTATGATAGACTTGTATTAGATGGAACACTTTTATATGGTGGTGAGTTAAGCGATGCTGCTGTCGTATCGGATACAGCCGCTAGTGCTTCATTAGCAGCTGCTATTTCAGGTGGATTGTGGGCGGCTTCATCAAACAATTATTTTAGTTCATCTACTGATTATAGTTTATACTATCCTTTTGTAAATAGAACTACGGGCGTAACTTCAAGTATAGCAAGAGTCACCGGATTTAATTTTCCTGGTTTTGGAATTGTAAATCTTTTATTTGAAAACAACACCGTAACATTCCAGCAATCATCTACTTTAGCATCTACATATGGTATAAATTACGCTGGTGAAATGGAAAGTCCTGAAAGACTTGTGTATTTAGTTGGTAATACTTCAAGTTTAAATCCAAATGAATTGGGATATCCACTATCATCAAGTTTATCTGCTGGAGCTTTAGGTTATACTTCATCCACAGGACCACAATCGGGTGGTGGGGGTGGTGGTATCTCAACTACAAGCGGTGTTGGTGGAACCGGCTACGCATATGTGTTTGGTGGTCAAAGTCAAAGCATTTTAGTTAGACACAATTCAAACTTTGATGTATTTAATAAAAATGATGATTGGGCTGTTTCATTTTGGGCAAGTTTACCACCATCACAATCTGGTACTGAAACTGAAAAACTAATTGTTTCAAAATACATTGCAGAACGATACATTAATGAAGATGGAACTATCACTACTCAAAATAGTGAAGTTGGTTCTTATCCATTTAAGATTGGTGTTTATACTTCTTATAGTGATGTTAATGGTAAAGTGTTTTTTGAAACATCGGATGGAAATACCATCACACGAATAACTTCATCAGCACAATATAATGATGGTTCATATAGACAATACTCATTTAACAAGACTGGCTCTTTGTATGAAATTTGGGTGAATGGCTCTCGTATTGCAAGTCAGTCAGTATCATATGGATTTAATATCAATAACCAAAAAGATGTATTGATTGGTAATGATAGTTATGGTGGTGCTTCGGGCTTTAGTGGTTCTATTGATGAATTTAGATTACATAGAACAACACTTACCCCATCTGAAGTGTCATCTCTCGCTGACAATAATGTAGTTAGTGGGTCATATCTCCAAAAGAATGATGTTGGGTATGTATTTTACAAACAGGGTATGATTGTGGTGACCGACCCAAGACCAAGATATCAAAATGTTCTTTTGGGTGATGGTAATGGTTCTTATACAAACAAAAATTATCAAGTTGACTATCGCTCTACAAAAGTTGTAGAAGAGGTGGTTGCTCTTTGTGAAATTGGTAAAGAAGAGTTTTTGGTGACAACCAATCCATCAGCAAGATATTCAACGAGTGAAAGTGAAGTTCAACTTGCAGAATTTACTACATCATCCGTATTTTATCCATATGTGACTACAATTGGATTGTATAATGATAATGGTGAGTTATTGGCTACTGCAAAATTGGGTTCACCTTTAAAAAGAAGAAGTGATGTGGATGTCACAATCCAAATTAAATTTGATATAGATTAAGTATGGCTATTACCTTTACATCTGGGTTTAGTATAGTTCCAACACAAGCCGGTCCACAGGTAGATTTAATTCGTGCTGCGTTATCAAACGCATATACTCAAAGTTATGATAATGCTGTGGTGGGTTCTTTTATTCAAGTTGATGCTGCAAACTATTTGTCTATATCATCAAGTATATCGGCTACTACTTTTGGTATGGATAATACCACGATGAATGGTCCAAATGGAATTGGATTGTCTTGGGGAGCGCCATTCGCATTTACATTTAGAACAGTTGGGTCTTCATCATTCACCAACGATAGAATTCCAGCATCAAACTACGTTGTTGGATTTTCAACGATATTCAATTCAACGGGTCAACAAACTGCGTCTATATTTTATAGCACGGGTTCGGTTGCGACTTCTTCAATTGCAAACAAAATTGGAACAAGTGTAGCTTTAAACGTTGCCGCAGTAACGACAAGCGGTTCACGACACTACTTTATTCGTAAAGCACCAACTGACGCTTTACCTGATAATTCTTGGATGTATTTGTGGAGTAAAGGTAGTTTAAAAGTTAGAGGGCCGATTGTAAATCCACTACACTATAAATCGTTAGCAACTGATAATAATGAAATTTCTGGCTCTTGGTTAACTTGGACAAACGCTGGGTATCCAGCACATCAGTTCATTGCAACTACAAACAAACAATGGTAAGTTATGGCAAAAGGAAATTGGAGTCACATCCAAAAAACAAAAGGACACAAGTCTGGTCTTGAAGACAAAATTAACGAACAATTACGAATCCAAGGTATTGATGGTGAATACGAACAACACGATATTCCATACACAATACCTGCAACACACCACACTTACAAACCTGACTTTAAATTACCAAATGGAATTTACATTGAGTCCAAGGGTTGGTTCTTGCCCGAAGATAGAAAAAAACATCTATTGGTAAAAGAACAACATCCTGAAATGGATTTAAGATTTATACTTCAGTCTCCAAATGGTAAAATTTATAAGGGTTCAAAAACTACTTATGCTCAATGGTGTGAGAAGAATGGATTCAAGTGGGCAAAGAAAGAAATCCCACAAGAATGGATTGAAGAAAAACCTAAACAAGATTTTTTTGATTTCTCAAAATAATTTCGTATATTAGTAGTATGGAAGAAAGACTACTATCACTATTAGAATCCGTTTTAGGAACATCCAAGAAAACTTCGGGTGACAATTACGCATTCTATTCTCCATTTGTAGACCACTACAAACGTAAGTTGGAAATTAATATCCGACTAACATCAAAAGGTGAAAATCCTTGGCACTGTTGGATTTCCGATGAGAAGGGTAAGACTATTAAGTCTCTCTTTAAAAAACTCCGTGTATCAAACCAAACTTGGGATGAATACAATTCCATCTTCAGCAAGGTCAACCGATACGCAAGTGAGTATACTTCTACCGATGTTGTAGAGCAAGTAGAACTTCCAAAAGAATTTAAACCACTTTACCAAAAGTCAGAATCCATCAAATGGAAACACGCTATGAACTATCTGATTAGTCGTGGTGTTCGTGCTGAAGATGTTGTAAAATATAATATCGGATATTGTGAGGGTGGTGAGTATGCTGATAAAATTATCATCCCATCATATGATGAATTTGGTAAGTTAAATTATTTTGTAGGTAGGTCTTTTTACGATACAAAATTTAAACACAAGAATCCAAAAGTATCAAAGGATATTGTTGGGTTTGATTTATTAGTTAATTGGGACACTCCAATTGTTCTTTGTGAAGGTGCGTTTGACGCTATATCAATTAGAAGAAATGTAATACCACTTTTCGGTAAATCAATACAACCAAACCTTGAAAAGAAAATACTTGGAAAATTGGTAAAAAAGTTGTATATTTGTTTAGATTCGGATGCTATAAAGAATTCAATAGGGTTGGCTGAAAAGTTTGTATCCTATGGAATAGAAACGCATTTAGTGGAGTTAAAAGATAAAGACCCATCTGAAATGGGATATGATGAAATAAATAAAAAAATATACAATACACCACCCTTAACACTCCGAAGGTTGGTTGAGTTGAAGATGAACGGCTTATGAGTAAAATTAAGACGCTTAACATTGGTGTAGAAAAGATTGGTAAGATTTACCATATTGCAGATGTCCACATCAGAAACCTAAAAAGACATTCCGAGTATCGTGATGTGTTTTCCCAACTTTATGGATATATTTTGTCCACAATGGAAGAAAATGATATCATCGTAGTTGCTGGTGATATTGTTCACGCAAAAACCGATATGTCGCCTGAAGTGGTGGATTTGACCCAAGAGTTCTTCACTCGTTTGTCAGACTTACTACCAACCATTGTGATTCCGGGCAACCACGACGCTAATCTTAATAACCCATCTCGTATGGATGCTCTTCAGCCAATTGTAAATGCGTTGAAGCTTGAGAATTTGTATTACCTTCGTGATACCGGTGTTTGGAAAATTGGTAATTGTTCTTTCACCCACCAATCGGTGTTTGATGAGTCGCCTGGCTTTATCCCAGCAAGTGATGTTGATGGATGTGATACAAAGATTGCATTGTTTCACGGAGCAGTTGATAAAATTATTACCGAGTTTGGTTTTGTAATTGAAAACAAAAAGGTTCTCGTAGAAAACTTTAAAGGATATGATATTGTTCTTTTAGGTGATATTCACAAACCAAACAATGGTGTATTGGGAAATGAATGGATTAAGTATCCGGGTTCCTTGATTATGCAGAACCACGCTGAATCGGTATTTCCAGAACACGGAATTTTGGTATGGGATGTTCAAAATAAAACCAACGAGTTTGTTCAGATTCAAAACCCATATGGGTATGTGACGGTGGATATTGAGAATGGTAAGATTGTATCTAACTCACCTATTCCGCAAAAGCCAAGAATGCGAGTCCGAGTAAAGGATACCAAAACCGCTGACTTAAACAAATTGATTGCCGAACTGAAAAAGGGTAGACAAGTCCAAGAGTTGACGGTTCAAAAGGTTATTACTCGTAAAGATTCAAACGAAGGTCAAAAGATTGTTTTACAAAATGTTCGTGATGTTGCATATCAAAACAAATTGATTGAAGAATATCTTAATGACACCGAACATCTTACTGAAGACCAATTAAGTATTGTCAAGGGTATTAACACCGACATCAACGCAAAGTTAGGAACTCACAACATTAAAGTAAACTCTACTTGGATTCCTAAAAAGTTTGAGTTTTCTAATATGTTCTCATACGGACCAAACAACATTATTGATTTCAGTAATATGAAAGGTGCTTATGGTATCTTCGCACCAAACGCAAGTGGTAAGTCAACGTTGTGGGATGCTCTTTCATTTTGTATTTTTGATAAGTGTTCACGAACCTCAAAAGCTGAGGATGTAATGAACTACTCAAAGACATCTTTTGATTGTAAGTTTACATTTGAACTGAATGGTATTGATTACGTTATTGAGAGAGGTGCTAAAAAGTCGCCTAAGCGTGGTACTGTTAAAGTAGACACCAACTTCTACAAGATTGAAAACGGAGTGGTAGAGTCGCTTAATGGTGAACAACGTAGGGATACAAACTTTATCATCCGTGAGTATGTGGGAACGTATGATGACTTTGTGTTGACCGCAATGTCTACTCAATCCAACAACACCGGCTTCATTGACAAATCTCAAAAGGAACGTAAGGAGCTCCTTGCCCAATTTTTGGATATGGATGTTTTTGAAGGTTTGTATCAGATTGCAAGTGAAGAGATTAAAGAATTATCAGCACTACTCAAAGATTACAAAAACCAAGACCTACCAAGTCAGTTGGCCAACGCGGAAGAATTACTAACCTCAATCACGGGGTCTTTGGAAGATTTTGAAGATAAAAAAATCAGATTAGAAGAACAACGTGATGGTGTCAGTACCAAAATTGAATTTGAAATGGGTAGTTTAAAACCTGTTGATGATGTTGGGGATTTAGAACTATTGGAAGCACATTTGAAGTCTTTGAAAAAGCAACGAGATTTGCAAAATACCGAATGTACAATTGCAAGTTCCGAGGTAAACAATCTTGAAATCAAACAAAAAGACATAGAGCATAAAGTTTCTCAAATTGATATTGACTCTCTTCGTGAAAAGGAATCCCAATATAAAATTCTTGATAAGAAGTTCAATGAAATGGGTCTTGAGTTGGATAAAATAGAATCACAAATGATTCACGCAAAGAAACATTTGGATGGGATTGGGTCTTTGACTTTTGATGACAATTGTGACCATTGTGTAAAGAATAAAAATACACCATTTGCTAAACAAGCACAAACATTAGAAATTGAACTAAAGGATTTAGGAAACAAATATACAAAATTGGTTTCGGAAAGACTTGAAGTTATGAATAAAAGAAATGAGTGTGATGTAATCAAACAAATCAAAGAGTACGAAGAGTTATCAGCTCAACACGCTAAATTAGACAAAGAATGGATTCGTGCAAGTAAATCATATGATTATTGTATGGGTCTTGTAAAAGATTATGATTTGTCTATTAAAAATTTAGAATCAGATATTCAAAAAGCCCAAGCCCAACAACAAGCGGTAGAACACAATAAGTTGGTTCAACAAAAGATAAAGTCATTAAAAGAAGCCAGAACTGAAATTGAGGATACTATCAAACAGGTTACCAATGATTTGATGAATATCAATTCGGAAATCAAAGTAGCAGAAAAGACCATTGAGAATGTTCACCAATCCCTTGAGAAACTCCGTAGTATGGAAATGAAATTTGATGGATACGAATACTACCTCAAGTGTGTAAAGAGAGATGGTATTCCATACAATCTTATTTCAGAGGTTCTTCCCAAGTTGGAAATTGAAATTAATAATATCCTTTCACCAATCGTGGATTTCCAAATCCTATTGAATACCGATGGTAAGAACATCAATTCATACATTGCATATGGTGATTCAGAATACTGGCCATTAGAACTTACAAGTGGTATGGAAAAGTTTATTTCATCTATCGCAATCCGAACGGCTTTGATTAATGTATCCAACCTACCACGACCAAACTTCATTGCAATTGATGAGGGGTTTGGTTCATTAGACACGGACAACTTTAACTCACTCTATTTATTATTTGATTATCTAAAGACGCAGTTTGATTTTATCATCACCATTTCGCATATTGATAAAACGCGAGATATGGTTGATTTTATCATTGATATTAATAAAATCAAAGGGTTTTCATCTATTAGATATTTATAGGAAATGGAGTAGTTAATGGGTTTGGAACTCAAAATAAAATCAAAACAAAATCTATCCAAATATAGAGTTTTAGTAGAAGACTCATCGGTAAACTCCGATGAGTATTTTTCTATTGTAGAGTTTCCAGAATACTTGGGTGAGGGTAAGAACTTACTTCGTATCAAAACCAACCCCAACGTATTCCAGCCAAATAGCCAAATCTTTATTGAAGTATTAGACCCAAATGGAACTCCGGTGTATTGGGAGATTCCAGACCATAGGGAAAAAGATGACTCTCGTTTGATTTCTATTTGGGTGTATGGTGATAGAAACGATAAATACGACAACGCTAAGGGTATTGGTGAAGTAATTCTACTTGGAACGCTCGCAACTACTTCAGATGGTAAACAAGTACCTGATGATTTTAAAAAAGTTCCAAATGTTCGTTGGAGACGCAAAGTTTCTTTTGCACCGGACAAACCATCAAATGGTAAAATTGTATTCAAGTCAATTGACTTACCACGATTGATATTATCTTCAAGTGTAGACACCTTTACGAACAAAGTTATCTTAAACAATCAGTTGGTAAAAACAATTACCAATTCAGATGTTTACTATAAAAAATCTACGTTTGGAAATACTACATCACTTGAATACGCAAATGGTGATGCGTTTGAGGGACAAATGGTTGGTGGGGTTGTTTATGGTAATTTATCTACAACTCTTTTTCCAAGATTGGGTGGGGGTCAGTCGCAACCAACAACCTTTACCGCAAGTATTAGTTCAGTTGTATCAAATGGTATTTTAACAATTACCAATCCGCTAACTCAAAGTGATAATAGAACAACGGACTCAATCCACACCTACGAGTATTCGGATGGTGTTGTAAATGTAAACATAGAATACTATACTACATCATCAGACACTCAAACTCAAAATCAAGTTGCGGTTGCAAATATAACTCTTAATAACCTAAACCCAATTGTAGGTAGAGTTCATTCGGTAAATACTCTTTTAAAATCACAAGGTTTATCATCAGCTGAATATCAGTTGATATCAAACAATTTAGTTGAAGCAACCTCATCAGTATCATTCAAAGTTCCAATTCCAACCGAACATCTAAATGACCCGAAAACTTTAAAATTACAATTTTTAAATGTCAATGGTGTAAAGTCTGAAACTGAAATAGTAAAACAAGATGTTGTATTTACAGGCGGAAACGTTTACATTGCTGGAGACCAATCCTTAATCACAGGGTCATTTCATATTGGTAATGCTATTGGAACTGGTATTGAAATGGCAGGTCATTCAAGTGGATATTTAAAATCCGTTGGATACCAAGGTATGACTTCCGCTTCACTTGGAAAAGGACCAGGTGGTTTCATTATTTGGAGTGGTAGTGGTAATTTACAAGTTGGTGTTGATGATTATCCTGGCGTAGGTATGGAAATGGTTTCCGCTGGTGGTTCATCAAGTTTTTTCTTTACAACCGCAGGTGGTGGTAATCTTAAAGTTATTACCGATGACTTTTTTATTGGAACTGAAAATACACAATTCATTAGTGGTTCAAACGGAAACATAGAAATTAGTTCATCGTTTTTCCACCTCAATCCAAAGGATGATGAAGCTGTGGTGGGTGGGTTTGTAATAACCCCAACGGCAATCAGTTCATCGCAATTTGAAACATCAGCTTCAGTATCCGTTCCAAAACTTGCCTTAAAAGCCAATGGTCAAATTACAGGTTCAGATATTCTTGTTCAACGAGTAATTGAAAACACATTTTATACTCTTTTAGACACTCACGCTGGTATAATTGATGCTAGAAATAATGGTAGACAATTGGTTTCATACTACGATGGTATATCTGTGGTTGGTATAGATACATCTACATATGTAAGTTCATCTGATACCATTTTTCCAATTCATTTGTTACCTGGTGAAAATAGATTATTGCTTGCGTTTTCTATATTAGGAAGTTGTGGTAGTGCTACAAGTGTTTCACACGGAGCCAAAATATCAATTCTCACCGCATTTACAGGGTCATCTTCTCCAGCCACAAATAGTGGGTCTTTTGATAATTGGCAAAATTTGACTGACTTGTATACAACACCATCTATGCCGAGTTCTACTCTTAATCCGTTTAGAAGCTTTGTAGTTTCACCCAACCTAACCGCGGGTCAGATAACAATACCAAGCGCATATCAAGGTAGATATTGTTTAATAAAATTGTCAGCAACTTGTAATGTATTAACAGGAACTGCTGATAGTAATACATCAACATTAGTTCGTGGTTTTAGTTTAGTAGCAACAAGAACCTTTGCAGGTAAATACTCCGATGGTAGCGCTACCATTGGTGATATACCCGAATTACCAGAATGATAAAGGAGAATTAATATGGGAGTTATTCCAAACGCACCGGGAGTTTACGGAAGAGTATCAGATTCAAGTCAGTTTTTTTCTGGCAGTGTATACATCACCGGCTCTTTTAACTTGAATAATGAACAAGTTGATGATGCTTGGACTTCATATACACCCATTTGGACCGCTGCATCTTCAAACCCATTTATTGGTAATGGTAGTAGTACAGGTCAATATAAACTAATTGGTAAAACTTGTTTTGTAAGAGGGAACATAGTGATGGGCTCAACTACCACATTTGGTAGTGGTGAGTGGTATGTATCAATGCCATTTACCGCATCACACGCCGATGCTATCCTAATGACAGCAAATTTGTTGGATAATGGAACCGCTTGGTATAATGCAACACTAAATGGTGCGCGTGCTGGATTTAATTTTAAAACACCAATACAATACCAAGCTGTTGGTGGAACCGCTAATGATGTAAACGCAACCCAACCATTTACTTGGGCAAATTCTGATAGATTTCTTTGGAATGGTTCATATCAAATTGCATAGAATTATAAAATAGATACTTATTATTATGGGAAATATAATCAAAGAGTGGTTTAAGTCAGTTCTTGTTGAAGAAGTAAAGCAAGAAGTAGTAGTTTATGCTGGAAGGTTTCAACCATTCCACAAAGGTCATTACGCCACATACGAACACTTGGTAAAAAAGTTTGGTAAACAAAATGTATTCATTGGAACATCTAATCAACAAGGTGGTCCAAGACACCCATTTAACTTTAAAGAAAAACGTGAAATAATGATGAAGATGTTTAACATCCCATCATCACAAATCGTTCAAGTTAAAAACCCATACCAACCAACGGAAGTATTAAATAAATTTGATTCTAAAACCACAGCGTTTATCACGGTAGTCGGTGAAAAGGATGAAGCCAGGTTAGGTGGTAAATACTTTAAAAAATACGATGGTAGACCTGAAAGCGGATACCTTGATAATGGCTATGTTTATGTGTCGCCAGCTCAACCAAACGCAATTAGTGGAACCGATGTTCGTAATTGGTTATCAGCGTCAGAAGACTCACAAAGAAAAGCTGGATTTAAGAAAGCATATCCAAAGTTTGACCCAAAGATTTACAATTTGATTTCAACACGACTTATAAAAGTTGAATCTATAATGGAATCATTCTTTCAGACATTTGATATTAAGTCTTTGTTAGAAGGTGCTACATACGGAGCAGAGGCTGGCGAGCCGGATACTATGTTTGTATTACCTGGAAAGACTCGTAAACTTGGAATGAAAAATCCAGGTCAAAAAGATGATGTTTGGTTTGTAAATGGTGGATACACTCAAATGAGTTTCCCAACAGCAGATGTCATCATTTCACCTGATGCAAAAGGGTCATCTGACTACTACCAATACTCTTCGAAGAGAAACATTAGAAATAATACGGATTTGGAAATTCCACCTGTTAGTGGCGACTTTACCACTGCAAAATCCGGCCGAAAGGAAGTTGATGTTCAAGACTTGAAAAAGGAAATAGCTATAAACCTTGGCCAAGAAATTATTGAATACACAACCGGTAAAAAAATAAAAGAAACACTCGTATCGGAAAAGATTGGTAATAAATTTTTACAATTTTTAGATAGACCTTTATTATCCGAAGGTGGTGCGTATGGACATATGGCTCACCCATTTGATACGGAAATGAATTTGACCTTTGGTGATTTAAAACAAATTATCAACGGAGCTCTTACAGGTAATTTAGAACTTGCGAGAGAAAAGACCGATGGTCAAGCTCTTGCTATTTCGTGGAGAGATGATATGGGTTTGATTGCAGCACGAAATAAGGGACACCTTGCAAATCGTGGTGAAAAAGCGTTAGACATCAGCGGTGTTGCTTCCAAGTTTGGTGGTAGAGGTGGATTGACCGATGCTTACAATTTTGCTATGAAGGATTTGACCTCTGCTATCAAAGGTTTATCAAAAGCACAACGAGATAAGATTTTCAAACAAGGTGCTAAATTTATGAACCTTGAAGTAATCTGGCCGACATCGGTAAACGTAATCCCATATGGTCAAGCCCTATTGGTATTCCACAATACAACCGAGTATAACGAGGCTGGTGAAGCAATTGGTGCTGACCAAAGTGATGCTAAGGTATTGGCTGGTATGATTAAACAAGTCAATGCGGATGTTCAATCCAAATACACCATCCAAGGACCGCCGGTGCAAGAATTACCAAAGTCTCAAAAACTTACTTCACTAAAACCAAAGTTTGAAAGTCAGTTGAATAAATTACAAAAACAATTCAACTTAAAAGATACGGATGGTGTAGCAGAGTATCACCAAAAGTGGTGGGAAAACTTTGTAGATACAAAATCACCATCTACACTTGACAATAAAACAAAGATGGGTCTTGTAAGAAGATGGGCGTTCTACGACAAATCATTCCGTTTGGATAGTAAAAACATTACTGATGCAAAAACACTTGCTTGGGCTCAAGGTGTGGACAAGAACGACCACGCTAAAATTGCAAAGGACAACATCAGACCATTTGAAGATATCTTCTTGGGAGTGGGTGCTGAGGTTCTTTCGTTTATGTCTTCGGTGTTGACTGCAAATCCGGACTCTGCTGTTAGAAATATGAAAGACCGACTTGACCAAACAGTCAAAGATGTTCAAAAAGCAGGAGACCCAAAGAAAATTGCAAAACTCAAATTGGAGTTGGAGAGACTTGCTGCTATTGGTGGTAAGGAGAAAATTGTTCCTAACGAAGGTATAGTATTTGTGTATAAGAATAATACTTATAAACTCACAGGTACATTCGCACCCTTAAACCAAATTTTGGGATTGTTCTACGGTGAATAAATTAAAATAAAAGTTATGGCAAAATTACAAAACGTAAAGGCGGTTAAAGAAATGCTCGCCGGAACACACAAAAGTCAAACCAAGACAACAATCGGTTTTGAAAACAAAGAGTTTGTAAGAAGGGAA
>Ga0315909_10007349_pt1 | contig 12313 bp, 8 predicted proteins | sample LakEriMetagenome_11_FD_203527 | JGI IMG/M metagenome (GOLD analysis project Ga0315909, IMG submission 203527) | Freshwater fungal communities from buoy surface, Lake Erie, Ohio, United States - Buoy 2 MA125 | ecosystem: Environmental > Aquatic > Freshwater > Lake | place: USA: Lake Erie, Ohio...
CTCATTTGTAAATCTGGCCTATCTTTTACCGCTTTAGCTATAGCGATAGCACAATTCATTGCATCTTCCAAATAGGTAAAGAATCCCAATACCATACCATCACCAGTAGGTAATATAATCAACTTTTCAAGCGCATTAGCAGTTTTGTATTGCATTGTAGACTTTATTAATGCACCCAAGTCTTTACATGCTTTCTTTTGTTCATCAGTTGTTTTCTTACTATAAGCAACAATGTCCATAAAGAATATGTAACCTTCTTGTTCAACGTCCAATTGCAATCTACCCGATTTAACTTCCACATCAACTTGTTCAACTTTCTTGACAATTTGTTTGACGGGTTTAACAACTTCTACTTTCTTTTCTTCTGTCTTTTCTACAACCGGTACATTCTTGAGTTTTAAGAAATCTTTCCAGTTGATTTTCTTTGCAGGCGCATCTTTTTTCTTTGGTTCTTTTGCAGCTTGTTCTTCTTCGTGTTTCTTTATTACAGCTTCTTCACGGTTGCGTTTTTCAACAAACATTGCAATTTGTTTTTTTACATCATCTGTGATATAAACATTTACATCTTTACCTCCACCACCAGTATCATGTTTCTTTTTTCTTTGAGCGCCTTTGGATTGTAGGTATATTTGCATTTCTACATTACCAGTCTTGAATGCAATGTCTAACGGAGCAATTTCACCTTTAAAATCCGCACCATTAACATTCGCACCTAAATGTATCAGGAACTCAACCATATCAATGTCGTTAGCGTTAACGGCATAATGTAGTGGCATCCAACCATTCTTTTCATCTCTACCATTTATTTTACCATCTTTATCAAAGAATGATTGTACACCTTCAAAATCACCAGTTTCTGCGCAGAAATGAATATTCACACCACCTGCGGATTTAGCACCATATTTATTCAACAATTTAACAACATCGCCTCTATTGGTATTGGACAATACATCAATAGGATTGTTTTTACCCAAGAAATCTTTCTTGTTGACATCTGCACCCTTGACAATTAGATATTCAACCAAGTGTTTTTGTCCGTAATTAACAGCATAATGTAGTGCAGTCCAACCTTTACCTGCGTCAACTTCATTAATATCATATCCTCTATCTAACATTTCTTCGATAGAAACAATATCACCATTCTTTGCAGCTAAGTGAAAACTGCTGCCACTACTATATTTTGCGCCTCTTTGTTGTAATACTTCTACAATAGGTTTAAAACCTTTTTGTTCAGCTATATCTAATGCGGTATTTTTACTGGTCCAGTCTTTACAATTAGGATCTGCACCATGATTTAATAGTAATCTGACAATTTCTATTTGGTTTTCTTCTACAGCCACAACCAGTGGCGGATTACCAGTGTCATCATCTCTTTGATTGACATCTACTTTTTCTTTTTCTATACAATTATAGACGTTATCGTATAGACCTCTTTTAATGTGGGTAAAAATGTTAATAGCCATGGTTCAATTAGTATATTAGTCTTTTTTGAAACGAGACAAATCTAATTGAGGCAATGGTTTCTCTATATTTAGACTTGCTAATCTTTCATTTTGAATAACTAATTTACTACCACCGGCAACTTTACCGTCTACTATGTCATATATGAAAAAAACTGTTTTAGTTAAACCTACACGTACAATTCTGCCGGGTTTACCATCAATATACACAACGTCATCTTCTTTATAATCACTTCCAATAAACATGAAAAGTGCCGATGCTAACTTTTCGATGCTTGATTTAAACATTAAAATTATCAATCCTGCTAAGAACATCCAGACATATTTGCCTGTCATATCTTGTGCGGTTGATTCTAATACCTGTTGAGATATTACATGTGCTGCATTTGTTTCCATAATCGTCTTTAGTTTATTAACATATAACAACCGTTAACGTTCTAAAAACAATTATATAATAAATATAAATATTAATTTACTTAATCCATTTTAGTTCTTTTAGAATATCATCAATCAAATCTTTTTCATGACTATCCATTTCTTTGTCGAATCTCTTCAATATTTCATTTAATGGATATACACGGTCGGGGGAATCTTTTTGTTTTTCTTTTAGTTCTTGGATCACATCAACTATTTTGACAAGTGGAGATTTGAATTCGTCAACTTTATCTTTTGATGCAAAGTTAGCCAATTCGAATGCATGTGGCGTTAATCCTTTTACTAAACTCAATACAGCAGATCCCAACATATTAAATATACTAAATGCGGCTCCAGCAGCTGGATTTACCATCGACAATACTCGTAGAACTACGAATATTATTGCAAATATAACAATTCCGGTTAAAGCACTAATAAAGAACTTTTTCAAACCCCAGAAAACGGCATTTAAGCCAAACATACCACTCATACTATCTAATGTAGCTTTATTGGCATCTGCCTGTTTAGCTACTTCTTTAGCTTTTTCATTCATGTCCCACATCTGCGTATCATATTGTTCTTTTAGTTCAGATGTTTCTTTCTGTAATTTATTTATGATTTCATCTTTTTCCGCCAACATTTTTTCCCCACGTTTACGCTCTTCGATTATAGCGGAATTCAACAAATCGACCATTTGTTTCACTTTATTAAGTTCATCTATATGCGGCGTACCTACTATAGAAATAACTCTTTCATTTAAGTCTTTAGCTGTTTTTACTTCGGTTGGGGGATTTGTTACAGCACTTAGTGAATGTTGAATACCAGCTGCTAATGTAGCAGTTTGTATTTTCTTTTGTTTAGTATTTTTATCCAACTCATCAATGGTATTTTCTACCTTTTTTTCTTCTTTTTCAATTTTTTTCTGGTTGTCAGTAACTTGTTTTGCGGGTACAACGGTTGAACAACTCAATAAAAATAACGAACACAATATTGTTATAATATAAGATAACTTTTTCATATTTATAAATATGATTAAACTAACGGATTTAATTGAAAATCAAGAGTTATGTGGTATGTCTTTAACCGAAGATGTTCATATAAGTGACAATTTAAAGTACCATCTTCAGAAACAAATTCCCCTAAGTGAAAATATATTCAGAACTTATAGCGATTCTTATTTTGAGTTGTTGGAAGAGGTTCGTTCTCTTTATTTCGAAAACAAGATTGAATTATGTGATTCAGACGCTGAATTGGTGGAAAGTGATCTTGGCAAGAAAGAACTGTTCGAAGGTAGAGAAGTTTATTTGGATGCACCTATTGAAATAGAAGAAGATTTATTAATGGAGTTGAAACACAGAGGTCGCACAGTTCATTTAAGCAGACCATTTAGAACTCCAGGTGGTCCAAAAAAGTATGCTGTGTATGTTAAATCCAAGAGTGGTAAAGTTAAAAAAGTAACATTTGGCGACCCAAATATGAGAAGTAGAGCTAGTAGCAAGGCTCGTCGTAAGAGTTTTGCTGCTAGACACAGATGTAGTCAAAAGAAAGACCGTACAACCGCTGGATACTGGAGTTGCCGTAGTCACAGAATGCGTTCTCTTGGTAACAAAGGACGAGGAAAGTATTGGTAATGGATTTACCATTCATAGAAAAGTCCATGGGTAATAATCAGTATATAAGAGAATTTAGTACTGATGTAGATACTCATGAACTTGAATGGCATATAGACCGTGAAGATAGAACTGTAGAAGTTATAGAAAATATAGATTGGCAGTTTCAATTAGATAATAATTTACCACAATTACTTAAAGAAACAATATTTATACCTAAAGAAACATATCACCGTGTAATAAAAGGCACTGGTAATTTAAAAGTAAAAATAACAAAACATATATGAGATTTATCGATTTATTAACAGAAGTAAAAATGTACGAAGGAATGGGATTACCCGCTGATAGTATAATGACACTAGATCAATTCGTTAATTCTTCTGGTCTAGAAGAAGCTGATATGTTGGGTGCAATGACTCGCGCCATGACCCCAGATGAAATGCAAGATTATCTCGCAAAGACAGCAGCTGGCAAAAAGACCAAGTTAGATAAATATACCATGCCTTATGTACACAGAGGCAACATTGAGATTAAAGACGAAAATGATCGTAAGTTTGATCTTGATAAATTAAAAGCAGCAATTATTACCCGTCCCACAAAATTATTAAAACAAAACGAAAAGATTACACATAGCGGCGGTGAAACTGCACAATATTACAATATAGGTCTACCAGCATTAAAAGGGTTAGCCGTAAATGAAAAGACAGGAGATTTTATTGTAGTAGATACTTGCCCAGGCGCAGGTGCTTGTAAAGTATATTGTTATGCTAAAAAAGGCGGTTATGTACAATGGAAAGCAAGTTCGATGTCTCAAACCAAAGTATTGAACTTTTTGTTAAATGACCCACAAGGATTTAAAGCAAAATTAGAATCTGAAATACAGACCGAAGTAGATAAGTTTGCTAAAAAAGGAGCTAAAGTAGTTATTAGATGGCACGATGCAGGTGACTTTTTCAGTCCAGACTATGTTGATCTAGCTTACAGTGTTGCTAGAAAGTTTCCTCAAGTTGATTTTTACGCTTATACAAAAATGGCAGACGTAGCAACTGGAAACAAGCCAAATAATTTCAAGATGAACTTTAGCATGGGTGCTACTCCTGAACAAGAAAAACAAATTCAACCAAAGAGTACCAAACATTCTACAGTTGTTCCAAAGCCAATGTTTACCGATTTAATTTTGAAAGATACAAAAGGTAAACTAATTAAAGACAAAGATGGAAAAATTCAATTTAAATCTCCAGAAGCAGTAGATGTACTGAAGAGTAAATTGTCTGCAAAATATGGCGTTCCAAAAGATTCTATCATCACATACGATGAAATGAAAGTGATTCCAGCTGGCAAAGAACCCAAGTGGAATGTCATCGTTAAACCAGGTGACGGCGATGAAAGTGCAAATAGAGCAGATGTAGTAGGAACTTGGTTACTAATTCACTAATTTAGTTGTATTATCTCACTCCAGAGATATTTATAATTAATGAGTGCTAATTTAGATCAAGATAGGGTAAGATGGCCAGGAAGTGGTAGTGCCGTAACTTCAGGCAGTGTACCATTTGGTTATTATCTAGGCGAAACGTGTACTGGTAGCGAAACCACATTTGAAAATGACTGTAGTGGTAGCGCGATGTGGGCGGCGAAACGTCTCGGTTATCCTATCGTTGATATTGAAATGATTGATGTTAACTTCTATGCATGTTTTGAAGAATCTGTACTTGAATATAATCGTGTAATTAATGAATTTAACATTGTAAATAATCTTGTTTCTTTACAAGGTTTACCACAATCAAAATATGACAATTTAACCGGACTAGGTATGAAAAGCACCGGTCTTCCGTTTGTTGTTCAATTAAGTAAACAATACGGAGCTGAAGCTCTTGTTGGTGGTGAATATGAAGTAAAAAGAAATTATATTGAAGTAACAGGCAGTTCAAATCCAGCAAATACAACTCAAGTATATGATTTGAATTTATTGATTGGTCAAAACATAGAACACTTAACCGGATCCAGAATCGAAGTAAAGAGAGTGTTCCATCATAGACCACCAGCTATTGCTCGTATTTACGATCCATTCAGTATGACTGGTATGAGTTATAGTAACGTATTAAGTGAAATGGGTTTCAGTGCATATAGTCCAGCAACTCAATTTTTGATGACTCCGATTTTCGAAGATTTGGAACGTGTACAAGCAATAGAATTCAACGATATGGTTCGTAAAAGTGCCTATAGTTTTGAAATATTGGGTAATAACAAACTTAGAATATTTCCAATTCCAACTGATAACTTTAGAGTTTATATCGATTATATCGTTGAAAGCGAACGTGATATTACAAACTTTTTTAGTGGTTCTCGTTACGAATATATTAGCGATCCAAGCGATGTGCCATATGAATATTGTACATATTGTAAGATCAATCAACCAGGCAAACAATGGATCAAAAAATATTTCTTAGCATTATGTAAAGAAACGTTAGGTCGCATTCTTCAAAAATATACAACTGTGCCAATTCCTGGCGGCGAAGTAACTCTTGACGGTGCAGAACTACGTGCTGAGGCCAAAGAAGAAAAGGATACATTGCTTGAGAAGTTGAGAGATATGTTGGAAAAAACTTTGCGTGTAAATCAGTTGGAAAATAAAGGTAAAGAAAGTGATGAAATGCAAAAAATGTTATCTAGAGTTCCGCTACACATTTATATAGGATAATCATGGCAGCACCAACAACACCACAATATCCAAAACAAAATCCGGCGTTTCCACAGTATTGGACCAAAGGTAGAAAAGATATTGGTATATACAACCCAAATTATTCTCCTGGCAGATATTTTTCGCCAAGGGACATAAATTTATTGGGATCTGTAAATGCTGAATTGGTCGGTGATATAATTGAAAACGTTGTACAGGTCTTTAAAATCGCTACTTATGAAACCGTTGTAAACATTTATGGTGAAAGTAGCAGTGAAAAAGGAAAGATCTTTTATCCTGGCATTAATATGACTGCGTTAATTCAACGTGAAGATATATCAGCAGATGGGTCGCAAGGTTATGGGCCAGACAGAAAACAAGATATTGTTTATAGATTCAGAGAACGTGATTGCATCATCACAAACTTCTTTCCAGAAATTGGCGATCTTGTTCTTTACAATGAACGTTATTACGAAATTGATAATGTGATTCAAGAACAATTTTTAGGCGGTCATCCTGATAAATCTTGGAGTTTAATCGTTAATACACATTACACAAGAATAAGCAAACTAAATCTAGTAGAAAGACAAACATAATTATGGCATGGGGACCAAACAATGTAAGTGATCCAAATAATGCTCCGAATCCTATTGAAAAACCAATAGCTCAATCGGATGTTAAAAAATATTATAATCGCGCTAATGCAGTTCGTCGTGATACAGATAAGGTTAAAAATGTAACGATTACACTATTAGATGTTGACAGTGCAATTATTTCAACAATGACAGATCAATTGAAATTGCAAGTAAATGATAATGGAGAAGCTGTGAGTGTTCCTGTTATTTATGGTAATCCAGAAAGATGGTTTGCTGTAAAAAAATACGGTCATATCAGAGATAACCAGGGTAAAATATTGTTACCCGCTATAATGATTCGTAGAAAAAACGTAGAAAATAATAAAGACTTGATGACGTTTAATCGTTATCTAAATTACGAAACTATCATGAATTATTCCGAAAAGAATAAATACGATAGATTCGATTTAATGAATAAAGGTGCGTTTTCAAGTAAACCAACCAAACAAATTTATAGCGTATCTCTTCCAACTCATGTAAATATAACGTATGAGTGTATTATTTGGACCGATTATGTTGATCAAAACAATAAGTTGTTAGAACAAATAAACTACGCAGCTAAAGATTACTGGGGAGACCGTGAGAGATTTAAATTTAGAGCTAGAATAGATAGTTATAGCATAGAACAGGAAGTAAACGATGGAGAAGATCGTAACGTTAAAACAACATTCGATTTAAATGTAAATGCTTATTTGTTAAATGAAAATTATAGTACAAGTATGAGTGGGGTAAAAAACACTACTCAAAAACTATTTACTGTAAGAAAAGTTATGTTGCAAGAAAATGCCGTTGCTAGCGCTTCTGAAATGGCATCTATTACTCATAACATACAATCAGTACAAAATCAAGATAATAGTAATCTAAAAGATAAACCATCTGATTATGTAGATGTAACTGGACAAGGAACGATGGAATTAAAGCCGGATGTGGTTACAAATTTGGATGGATATAATAAGATTCCAACCGGAAATATTACGAAAGTAATGTTTCATCCAGCTCCAAAATCTATCACTGATTATGGAGAAGATGGTTGGTTGGCTTATGATTCTAAATACATTTATGTATATAAATCTCCAGCTGGTTGGTTAAAAAGAGAAATAACTACATTTGACTATGATTATAGTAGTCAAACCTATATAAGTGGATATGATTGCAATGGCAATCCTATTTATACAACCGCTAATAAAAGACCAATAAATACCGCTTTTAGAATATTTCAAAGATTTCCAGACAAATTCTATCATCAAGTCCCATATCAATCTAGTGACTATGGGCAAGATGGTTGGATAAGTTACGATGGTAGCTATTTTTATATTTATAGCTCGGGTCAATGGAGAAGAGTACCAATCTCATTGTTTAATCCATAAAATACATTTTATATAAAAAATATAATGTTTTTTTAAACATATTCTCATTTATATTTATAACAAATGGCAAGTTGTAATCATAATACATGTCCACCAAGCGCTTGTTTGTTAACAAACGCTATAAAAGACTATAAAAAAGCTAGATCAGGCATTAATGACGCTAGCTTAAAACCATTTCTTAAAATAATTGAGGCTCTTCAGTTAGAAATATCTTGTAAATCTACAGGTAACTCGACGGGTGTATATAAAGCATTTCCATGTGATAATCCTACTGCCATATGGACGTTTAATCATAATTTAGATTCTCAAGTCGTTGTAGTTCAAGCATATGACGAAGACTTCAATCAAATTGTACCCGAAAATATAGAATTAGTTAATAACAATACATGTATATTAACTTTTAGTCATCCTGTTTGTGGATATGCAATCGTAGTTGGAGCAGCTCCAGCTCCAGCTCAAAATGGTACAAGTGGTAGCAGTGGTACCAGTGGATTTTCTGGATCAGATGGTACAGCTGGTACATCCGGCACATCACGTACATCAGGAACTTCAGGATCTTCTGGTTCAAGTGGAACAAGTGGAGATATTGGAACATCTGGCTTAAGTAGTTCATATGGTAGTAGTGGAACTAGTGGATCCAGTGGAACAAGCGGAACAAATGGCAGTAGCGGTACCAGCGGATCAAGTGGCACAACTGGATCAAGTGGTTCAACTGGAAGTAGTGGATCAAACGGAAGATCGGGTACAACTGGATCAAGTGGTACCGGTGGAAGCGCGGGATCCAGTGGAAGCAGTGGTACCAGAGGAAGTAGTGGAAGTAGTGGTAATAGCGGATCAACCGGCACAAGCGGATCTAGTGGAAGTAGCGGCGAAGTAGGTAGCAACGGAAGTAGTGGTACAAGCGGTACATCAGGAAGTAACGGATCATCTGGCACCAGTGGATCAAGTGGTAGCAGTGGTTCATCTGGTATTACAGGATCTAGTGGCACTACTGGCACAAGTGGTAGTAGCGGATCAAGTGGTACGAGTGGATCTAACGGATCAAGTGGCGGATCTGAAATAATTTATCTATTGGACCAATATGGAAATTACGTGTTGGATCAATATGGCAATTACATTATTCAAATATTAATATATGGTACAAGCGGAACCAGTGGTAGTAGCGGGACAAGTGGAACTAGCGGATCTAATGGTACCAGTGGAAGTAGTGGTACTAGCGGTAGCAGTGGCAGTAGTGGTTTAAGTGGTACAAATGACACAAGTGGCACCAGCGGTACTAGTGGAAGTAGTGGTACTAGTGGTAGCAATGGCATAAATGGAAGTAGCGGTACTAGCGGAAGTAGCGGTACAAGCGGATCTAGTGGTACAAATGGCAGTAGTGGAACCAATGGCAGTAGTAATACTAGCGGAAGTAGTGGCACAAGTGGAAGTAGCGGCACTAGTGGAAGTAGCGGTACAAGCGGATCTAGTGGATCTAATGGAAGCAGTGGTACCAGTGGTACCAGCGGTAGCAGCGGTAGTAGTGGAAGTAGCGGTACAAGCGGATCTAGTGGTACAAATGGCAGTAGCGGTACAAATGGTAGCAGCGGCACTAGCGGCAGTAGTGGTACCAGTGGAAGTAGTGGTAGCAGCGGCACTAATGGTAGTGCTGGTACAAGCGGTAGTAGTGGTACCAGCGGATCTAGTGGTACAAGCGGATCTAGTGGAACAAATGGCAGTAGCGGCACAAGTGGAAGTAACGGAAGTAGTGGTTTAAGCGGTACAAATGGTAGTAGTGGCACTAACGGAAGTAGTGGTACCAGTGGTAGCAGTGGAAGTAGCGGTTTAAGTGGAACAAATGGTAGTACTGGTACCAGCGGAAGCAGTGGAAGTAGCGGAAGCAGTGGTTTGAGTGGTACAAATGGTAGTAGTGGTACCAACGGAAGTAGTGGTATAAATGGTAGCAGTGGTACAAGTGGCAGTAGTGGCACTAGTGGTAGTAACGGTACCAACGGAAGTAGTGGCACTAGTGGTAGTAGCGGTACAAATGGAAGTAGTGGTACAAGCGGAAGTAGTGGTACAAATGGAAGTAGTGGTACAAGCGGAAGTAGTGGTACAAATGGAAGTAGCGGTACAAGCGGAAGTAGTGGTACAGGTGGTAGCAGTGGAAGCAGTGGTTTAAGCGGTACAAATGGTAGCAGTGGATCAAGTGGATCCAGCGGTACAAGCGGCACAATAACGACTTCCGGTATTAGTAGTACTTTAGGCAGTAGTGGAAGTAGCGGTTCAAATGGATCTAGTGGAACAGGTGGAAGTAGTGGTACTAGCGGAATTGGTTCTTCTGGAGTTAGCGGTCTAACAGGTTCTAGTGGAACAAGTGGCTCTTTGGGATCTAGTGGTAGTAGTGGCACAAGTGGTAGTAGTGGTACAAGCGGATCTAGTGGTACAAGCGGATCTAGTGGCATAAATGGAAGTAGCGGCACAGGCGGAAGTAGTGGTAGCAGTGGTTTAAGCGGCACAAACGGAAGCAGCGGTACAAACGGCAGTAGTGGCACAGGCGGATCAATTGGTACAAGTGGTAGCAGTGGACCAAGTGGTAGCAGTGGATCAAATGGTAGTAACGGCACTAATGGTAGTAGCGGTACAAATGGAAGCAGTGGTACAAGCGGAAGTAGCGGAAGTAGCGGTTTGAGTGGTACCAATGGTAGTAGCGGCACAAATGGAAGCAGCGGTACAGGCGGAAGTAGTGGAAGCAGTGGTTTAAGCGGCACGAACGGAAGTAGTGGTACAGGTGGTAGCAGTGGAAGCAGTGGTTTAAGCGGCACGAACGGAAGCAGCGGTACTAATGGTAGTAGTGGTACAGGTGGTTCAATTGGTACAAGTGGCACAAGCGGACCAAGTGGTAGCAGCGGATCAAATGGTAGTAACGGCACAAATGGTAGTAGTGGCACAAGAGGTAGTAGCGGCACTAGTGGTAGTAGTGGTAGCAGCGGTTTAAGTGGAACAAACGGTAGCAGTGGTACCAATGGTAGCAGCGGTACTAGCGGAAGTAGCGGTACAGGCGGAAGTAGCGGAAGCAGTGGTTTGAGTGGTACGAATGGTAGTAGTGGTACTAACGGTAGTAGCGGTACAAGAGGTAGTAGCGGCACAGGCGGAAGTAGTGGTAGCAGTGGTTTGAGTGGTACAAATGGTAGTAGTGGTACCAACGGTAGCAGCGGTACTAGTGGAAGTAGCGGCACAGGTGGAAGTAGCGGAAGTAGCGGTTTGAGTGGTACCAATGGTAGTAGCGGCACAAATGGAAGCAGCGGTACTAGCGGAAGTAGTGGTACAGGCGGAAGTAGCGGAAGCAGTGGTTTGAGTGGTACCAATGGTAGTAGTGGTACCAACGGTAGTAGCGGTACAAGAGGTAGTAGCGGCACAGGCGGAAGTAGTGGTAGCAGCGGTTTGAGTGGTACCAATGGTAGTAGCGGCACAAATGGAAGCAGCGGTACAAGAGGAAGTAGTGGTACCAGTGGTAGCAGTGGAAGTAGTGGTTTGAGTGGTACGAATGGTAGTAGCGGTACCAATGGTAGTAGCGGCACAGGCGGATCAATTGGTACAAGTGGCAGCAGTGGACCAAGTGGTAGCAGCGGATCAAATGGTAGCAATGGCACTAATGGCAGCAGCGGTACAAGAGGAAGTAGTGGTACCAGTGGTAGCAGTGGAAGTAGTGGTTTGAGTGGCACAAATGGCAGTAGTGGTACTAGTGGAAGTAGCGGTAGTAGTGGAAGCAGCGGCACAAGTGGTTCAACTTCAACATCAGGAACAAGTAGCACATTAGGCAGCAGTGGTAGTAGTGGAAGTAGCGGTACAAGTGGAGCTATTACAACATCAGGAACAAGTAGCACATTAGGCAGCAGTGGTAGTAGTGGAAGTAGCGGCACAAGTGGTTCAACTTCAACATCAGGAAGAAGTAGCACATTAGGTAGTAGTGGTAGTAGTGGAAGTAGCGGCACAAGTGGTTCAACTTCAACATCAGGAACAAGTAGCACATTAGGTAGCAGTGGTAGTAGTGGAAGTAGCGGCACAAGTGGAGCTATTACAACATCAGGAAGAAGTAGCACATTGGGTAGTAGTGGCAGTGGAGGTAGTAGTGGTACAAGTGGATCTGTCACGACCTCTGGTACTAGTG
>Ga0315909_10007352_pt1 | contig 12311 bp, 11 predicted proteins | sample LakEriMetagenome_11_FD_203527 | JGI IMG/M metagenome (GOLD analysis project Ga0315909, IMG submission 203527) | Freshwater fungal communities from buoy surface, Lake Erie, Ohio, United States - Buoy 2 MA125 | ecosystem: Environmental > Aquatic > Freshwater > Lake | place: USA: Lake Erie, Ohio...
AAGGCAACAGTTTATCATCATCTCTCTTTTTAAATGTAGAAGGATATCCTTCCCAGTCATCTTTCTTATGAATTTTTCCTGTTGGTGTTTCTTTAGTCTCTTCTTTAACATGAGACTTAACATCATTGGCCAATTGTTTCTTAGTTGCTTTAATAATACCAGAGAAACGCTTATTACCTTTAGCGTAATCACCAGCTTTATCTGCAGCAGATGCCTGATCACCAGCAGCTTTCTTATAACGTGCCAATAGTTCAGATGATACTTCTGAGAGTTCATTCGCTTCCGCCATGCTCTGCATTCTATCTAAGAATGACTTGGCCAACTTTTTAGACTTTGCGCCATGTTCTTTTGATGATGCAGTGGCAATATGCTGTGCAGTATTCTCATGACCACCTTCTAATTCGTATGAGCCTTTTTGTTCGCCTAGATGATATTTAATTTTACGACGACGTAGATTATCCTGACCACCTGGAGATACTAGAGTGTGACCAACTTCTTTCCTGTCCATGTCTTTGGTATCAAAGTCAGCATCAATATCTGAATCATTTTGTTTTTCAACATCAGCGTCAGGTTCATCACCAACTGGTTCTGGTTCTACTTCTCTATTGTAGATGTTCTTAGTAAAATCAGTAAATGTAATCGGTAGTTTGCCTTGCGCTTTAGCTTTCTTTTCAATCTTTTTGATAACTTTTGGAGCATCAACTGGTGTATCAATTTGGCTAGTGCCATTTGGTTGAACAACACCTTCCTTTAGTTTTGAAGGAACTAAATTGTTATCATATTCGATTCCAACTTCAGCAGCTAGACGTAGCATTTTGTTTATAATGTTTAAAGATTCTGGATTAAGAGTCTTAGAACGAACTTTACGAAGAGCAATATTAACTAGATTCTCTGGATTTGAAGATGATTCAGCATTTTCAACACCAAGCATAGTTGCAATAATACGAGCAACTTTAATCTTATCAGTCACCTTGATTGTCTTATCTGTTAATTCTTCGTTCATTTCTTTTTCTTCCGTAGGTTGAACATCATGAATCCATTTGGATACTAGAGCACCCGAACTTTCTTTCAACAATAAATGATTTGATCCACGTTTGGCGATTGTGTACTTTACACCATCAGACTCAACGATGTCTCCAACATTAAAAACCTCACCACGAAAATAGTCATCTCGTAGTTTGTCTTTAACTAAGACGATCTGTTCTTTAACAGAGTCAAGTCCCATAGTCTCACGCATGTCATTCATTAGACGACGTGCATCAAGTTCACGAATTGTGCTAGGTAGTTTCTTTCTAAACTCTTCGTAAATACCTTTAGTTGCATATGACTTCATCTTAGAGTCAAGTGCATCTGGATCTTTTTCTGCGATTGAAATAACCTCAATGTTAGTATATTCTTTTAAGACTTTCTTTAAGTCTGTGCTATGCTCGCTACCTGCTACAACTACAATATTTTTGTAGCGTTCAGATAGAGATTTAATAGAAGAAACCTTGGACTCGCTTAACTTAAACTTAGTCTTCGGGAACATCAGTTTAAGATACTGAGACTTCTTTTCTTCTACTAGGGAATTATTCTTAGATGGGGATGTGAAGATTACGTGGTCAGAGTTTCTTTGCTCTGCCAGTTTATTGACTGTCTTAACTAATAGTTCATGTCCTGTAGTTGGAGGATTAAATTCTCCGAAGGCACAGACGATAGTTCTTGACGGTAGTTCTTTGATTAACTGTCTATAATCTTTCATTTTATCCATCTATAAAGTAGGTTTACCTATTATTTAGGAATAATTATTTGTGACCCATTGACTTGCGAAGGTCATTATAAAGAGCTTCTTTATGTTGAGGTTTCATATTACTTGGAAGATTCTTATGGAACTCATCTTTGTTTCCATTGGCTGCATGGGCTCTCATCTTGGATGCAGAGATACCCGATACACCTTCGTCGTCTGGATCTCGCTCACCAGATGAATGTACAGTAATAGACTTAAAGTTATAATGACCATGTTTAGAAGGAACATTATTATATTGATGTAGTAGATCATGAGTTGCTTTCTCACGATCAGAACCAACAACCATATGTAAATGCTCTACACCAGCTGCATGCATCTTAGCTGCATGGTGTAACATAGTTTCACCTTTCTTTGCAACTACAATATTAGTTCCAGGGAATGCATTCTTAGCATGCTTACCTTTTGACTCAGGAGAAAGAGGATTCTTATTAGCTTTCTTTTCCTTTGGTGTAGTATCATGCGAGCCAGAAAGAACAACATCATGTGATGCGCCATGTTTCTTTGCGATCTCATGGACTTTGTTAACAACTTTCTCATGTCCAGCAGTCGGTGGATTCATACGACCGAATGTCATAACTCCATGTTTCTCTGAACCATGACCTTCTTTGTCTTTAGCTTCATTGATGTATTCAATTAACGATTTCATTTCTTTGTAACCTTTAGTAAGTTAGCCTTAGCAAATTCGGCACGATTAACTAATTTATCTGGCTGAGAAACACCAACATGTCTATGATGAACCACGAAACCTTCTGGCTTCGATTCCTTATCACCAATGCTATGTGTGTACCCACCCTCGTGAGTTTCAAGATGTTTCACCAGTGTATTCTTAGCCTGTGCTAAGTGATGATGCATATTCAATAGATTTTCATAGTGAGATTTATTCTTCTCTATATGAGCCACCTGACTCGCACCCTCTGCTTTATGTTTTTGTTGACCAGCTTCTGACTTTAATTTAGCAGCTTTCTTTTCGTACTGAGAAGCCACATGCTGTTGGAATCCTTTAGCAGTTGGTACGCTATCTGTTCTAACAGTGGAGTTGATATAAGAAGCTAGGTGACCAGAATCACCTTTGTGTTCTGGATGAACCGCATTATACATTTTAGTTCCATGAGTGTCATGGATATCTTTTGCTGCAGCCATGTGTTTCTGGAATTTAGCCTGTGCAGCTGCAGGGTAGCTAACCTTACTTGTGTCATGACTTGCATCATGGTGATAAACATCTGGGTGTTGACCGAAGTCAGAATGACCAACATCATGATGTGCTCTCATTGAATTGAAATCTTTACCCTGATATTTGGTATGAACTACAACACCAAATTTAGACTTTGCAATTTTCTTCGCCTGTTCACCACTAGCTTTATATGTGATAGTGTTTGGAGTAAAAGTAGCAGTTCCAGCTTTCTTATCGTGCTTCACATCACCTTCAGAGTGCATAATATCACCTTGATAGACTCCAGACTTTGGAGCAACTTTAGGTAGATGTTGTAATGCAGCTTTGAGTTTAGTGACAAGACCTGGAGCATGTCCATGATTTATCTCGATATCTTTAGCAGTATAATTGATCTTTGGATCTTTGTTAAAAGCAGACTTAGTTGCTACAAAGAATTTCTTGGTATCTGGGTGGTGACCGAACACAACTGATGGAGATCCATCATACTTCATACTAAGATTACTATTACTGGAACCAGATTTTATGTGTTCATGTGCTTGAGTCAATGAACCATGAGCACGTTCAAAGCCAGAATGACCATGCATCAATGGACGATCTTCTGGATGAGTGATGTGTTTTAATTTATCTCCATCTGAACCATGACCCTGTGCATCTTTTTCTTCTTTTAAAAATTCTTTAAATTGTAACATAGTATCCTTACTTTATAATCTTTACTGATCCATCTGGCATTGCAAAAAATGCTTGAAATGTTATATCAGAAAATTCTTTTTGTAGTTTTAGAAATTCTCTAAGATTACTCATGGAGTCATCAAATAATCTAACTTTATTATACTGATCTGTTTTTAAATATTTTCTTATAATAATAGTTTTTTTAATAGCAGGCACTTCATTACCTTCAAGTTCACCAGCACGTTCAACATAAACTCTATCTATATCAAAGTTATGTTTACGAAATGTATCTAAAAACTTTTTACGATTATCAAAATTAGATCTTGCTGTTAAAATAATAACTCTACTTAATGGATGTAATTCTGATTTAACCAACATCGTTCTTGCCTTTAATAACATTCTATTAATTGGTTCACTTTCGTGGTAAAATTTAGAGGCATCTTTAAACTCAGAAAAATTAAATTCTTCTCCTGTCTTCAATTTATAATTATTGAACTCTTGATTAGTAAGTTTCTTTAATAACTTACCATCTTTCATCACAGCAATCTGAGCAGTTGTATGAAATAGGGTATCATCAATATCAAATATTGATAAAGATCCCTTACTTTCTTCTTTTAAATATTCTTTGAAACTTTTTATCATATACCTATTATACCCTAAATTGCAACCTATGTCAACAATAACCCTACAAAGTTGAGGGGATTATAACATAGAGAATTTGATACCTGTATTATCAGAGTCCTTTGCATTAGCCCCATACGCAAATTTAAAACTAGCTTTTGAAAATAACTTCTTAGTAAATTGCATAGTTTCCCCAACGAAGTTTAAATAAACCTGTTCGGTCTTCATTTGCTGACTAATGTTATTTAATATAGTTTGGTATATGGGTTGTTTATTCATATAATCAACCAATGCATAACCAGATGGAGCCATTACTAATGAATAATATTTCTTATAAGACGCACCAGCAAATACGACAGCAATAGAATCTGGGCTAGCATTCTTCCCCAATTCATCATAGAATGGTTTATATGTTTTCATAAACTCATCAATACGACCTTTGGCTGTTTTATTTTTAGTGGCAATCTTCTGTATGTGAGCAGAGATATCGGCAATAGTAAATGATGGTTTACCGATAATCTTTTTAAGAACAACATATGCTGGATGTTTAATAGTTTTCATCGCAGCTAGAATTTTGGTGGATGTATTTGAGTTACTATCTGCCAGTGCTTTAAGTACATCAATAGCTGCTTTCTCTGCAGCAGTTGGTGTTTTATAAACCACATCTAAGTTATCAACAATTGCACCAATTGATGGAGCAGCACCAGCTTCAAACTTAGCTGATATGTTTGAAGGAACAACCTTTGATCCAACTTTCTTTGTGACAACAAAGTCAACCAATGCTTCGTTACTTATTTCTGAAAAATAACATTGTTGCCATGTTGAAGCGAATGCTTGAGTGACATACCATCTCATTGATAATACTTCACCGAAGTCTTTACCAATAGCTTGTTTGTCTTGAGGCTTAACTGTTGCAAAAGATTTCTTTGCAGCGATAGACATTGGTATATTGTCTTTGTTTGTTGATTTATTAGCTACAACAGACTTATATAATTCTGTTATTGTAGTCTTAATATCATTTGGTACTGTGGTGTTTGCTTTGATACCTTTTAATACAGCAGTATCAAAAGTGTCCAATGAATCAAAACGACTAGACGTTAAATTGAATTTCTCTGGTGCTAGGTCTTTCGTCTTTAGTGTACCCTTTTCTGTGAAGGTGTTGACGATAAAGAATGTCTCTCCAGTAGAGCATGGTCCACTGGATGCAGTTATTTTAATTAGCTTGGCTTTGTACTTACCTGAGATTGCTTTCTCTTCAGTAGTGGATAGATCAGAGATCGTACCTTTAAGACCAACAGAATTTAATAGGTCTTCGAGAGAAGTCGGTGATGCTACCTCAACTGCTTTGATTTCAGTCTGGTATCTAGATGTTTTTACTGCTACCTTCACACCCTTACTAGCAAGGTATGTGGAGACTTTCTTAGCAGTATCTCCAAGTTTCTTAAAATCGTAACCCATTTGAATCCATTAGTAAAATTGTCTACTATTTAGGATTTGTATTTACGATCCCACTTACCTATTTGTTGGATGATTTTTTGTGTAGCCACGTTGTTCTTAAAGTCATAGTTGAAAGTCTTTAAGAAGTAGTGAAGTGTAGAAGAATCACGCTTATCTTTGCAACGTGATAATAGGGTATCCAGTGCTACTCTGGGGCGATTCATTTTTAGGTCGATGTAGACACAGTGGGCGTATGCTTGAATCTCATCGAATTCCGAAAGGTACTTTCTCTCAGCATCTTTCTTCTTATGCCCGATTCTTTTGTATGGAACAACGTAATTACTCCATCGATCGTCACGACGATCGTACTGCATGAAATGGATCATCTCATGCATAAGAGTTTGTATGAATCTTTTCTTGAAGCTAAACCATGTGATATTACTAAACTTAAATGTATCGAAGTTTAGTGTATAAAGATGCATGGTACATTGACGGGATTCTGCATCATATTCACCCCCAATTGCAATATAGTTCTCGTATGTTTTATTGTTTTTGGGTTTTTTACAGAATTCTACTTTGGTGCGCCACTTTTTACAGTAGTTCGAAAGACCAGAGGCATCATTGCGATACAGATCTAGGTCTTTCCACACTTTTGCTGGAATGAGTTTGGCTCTAAATGGACGCTCTTGAAAATTGAGTATGTCCAGCCAGTCGTAGTCCAGTTTCTCTAGGAAGTTCATCGTTCCTAGAAAGCACTTTAGTTAAAGGACTTCTCCAAAAACTCCAGTACCTTCTGTTGCTCCTCTAAGTTAGTATTATTAAACTCAGTAATATAGGGCATTAATTCAAAGTTAGATAGTATATTGCTATATTTAGTTTCACGACCTTTTAGGAAAGTCTCAGACTGGTCTGAACCACGATCTTTATATCGCTGTTCCAACATTGGCTTAGGTACTTTTAGATAGACCACTTGGAAGTCCGTACTCGGTAGAGCCATTGCATACTCTAAGAAAGATTGGTTGAAGATTCGGTCACCCTCGAAAAGGATGTTGCAATTATGATTCTTGATCCATTCTTGGACGTTTGGTTGGACTGCCATCGATAGGCGATCGGTTCCAGCGAAGACTTCACCCTCTTGATACTTGCCGAGAATATAAAGATCCATCTCTTCATTATACATGGCAGATACCAGTTTAGCTGGTTCTACCTCGATCCATGTTTTACCTTCCATGAATTTACGGAACAATGTAGTCTTACCAGTTCCTGGACTTCCACCAACTGCGATTAGCTTTCTCGTTTTCATAGGTTTTGTGACTTTCGTAACAGTAGCGATATCTGTGACACCAACTCGTTCATTAAGCATTTCTAATCTCTTTAATCAATGTTTCCATTTCGTCTTTATTAAAGACCCATACTCTTCCGATGAAATGATTAACATCGGTATCCATATTTCTTTTCTTTGTGAATGACATCTTATTGAGAATCTGTGTAGTAGCAGTCTTAGCTAGGTTTTGTTTGATGTGTTCTGCATAATCAGGTTGATCAGTTTTAAGTTTCATCAATTCATGTTCTGCGACTTTATGTTCAACCACAACTTGATTCATCTCAAACTTATCTAGAATATCTTCATGCTTTTGTTGATGATTCCAGATGGCATTATTAGCAGTAATAACACCATCACCAATACCACCACTACCAGTAGTGATAGGAAGCCATGAATTTCCAGTCATAACTTTTAGTGTATCCATACTAGGATCATACTGGGGATTTACATCAACCCCTGCTCCTGGTAAAGTTGTAGTTGTAGTTGTAATACTCATATAAAATTCTCCAATCCAGTTAATAAAGGTCTTTCGTCAGTAAACATCCACTCAAAATTTTCCATCTTACCAGTATTCATAAATGAACTAAATCTATCTTTATCAATACCTCTTCGATGATCCAATCTCAAATCAATAGTTTCTTCACGTGATTGCCATAGAACATCCCAGTCGATACCGTACCATCCATCTTTCTCACACTGCTGAATTTCCTCAGCCTGTCTATCCAGATAGTAACCAAGATATCTTCCATGGTGTGCTCTAAAGATTTTCTTGAATGAACATAGGCAGGTTTCCATTGTAAAGAAATCAATCTGATCCTTTAACTCTGGAAAACGATCTACCATCTCATCGATAATTCCATTGCTAATAGATTCAAGATTTGCATATTCTGCTCTAGAAAGTTTTCTATCATAGTCGTTATCTTGCCCGATGGCCATAAGCAACCCATTACGATGGCTACGGGAACCATCATAATCGTCAAGCATAAGAGAAGTAGGCTGTACATCAATAGCACCAGTATGCTTAAGATGCTGCATATAGAACCAAGTAGAATAACGCCCAAACTTATGAAGGTTTCCTTTAAGCGCATCCCATAAAGACTCAAAGTTTTGCTCAGGACTACCCACATAGTATGATTCGAATGCTTCACGTTGACTCCTATTACCAATAAACTTCTGATATGATGCAAACATCTCTGGCAGATGCCCCTTGTTCCACTTTGTATCTGTTTGATAGCGAAGACGTTTGTAGTTGGCAGTGTTCCATTGTGTCATACGATCTACGGTAGCTAACTCAAAGTCAGGAAACTCGTTCATCAAAATCCAAGCAGTTGGAAGATAGTACGTGTTACCATACAACCAACAGAGCCATAGCTTCTGTTCATCATTATGTTCGAATCGTTTGTTGAGATAGTTGGTAGCCCACACAGCTGGATCGCAATCATCATACTTCAATGACCATGCGTACCAACGAATGAATGCTTCTCTGCGGTTTTGTTCTAAACGATAATCCATTATAGTAAAAATTCTTCAAGTGAAGGTTGATCCATTAGTGCATCACGAAGCCATGCTTTGCCAACTGCATCAATTGCAGCCTGTGTCTTTGCTTTCTTCTTTTCACCCCAGTTATATGATTCTAAACCTTCAGAACGAAATTGATCTCGTGCTTTATATGGTGGTAGTGCTTGGAGTGGATTCACGATTGCATTGTCTCTGTAAGAAATTTGTTCGGCACGTGTAGAGAACAATAGCTGGTCACTGCGAAGTGACCCTGTTGGATCGACTGCCCAAAAAATCAGACCATTTTTATTGTGCCATGTGACTGAAGAAGGAGTGCATGAGATTTTTAGTCGTTGCATCTTTCGTTCTTCAACTGCATATTTAATCCAACAGTCCCAGCATTTACTTGCGTATCCATTTCCTTCTTTTCCTTCAAGTGTAACAATCTCGTATAGATTAGCATAACCATCACGATTGAATGTAGCAAAGATTAATGATACAACTTCACCATTTACTTCATAAGACATTGGTGGTGCTTTGTCGTAGTTATGAAAGCGATACCACAACGAATGTGCAGCCGATAAGAATTTTGTATTCTTACCAGCTGGTGAGTTTTTGATAAGGTCTTCAACCTTCGTTGAATTAACTAGGTTCATAATTTTGATAGTCTACTTCATTAGTAGCTACAACTCGTTCTAATGTCATTGTAAGATATTCATCAAATGTAACATAAGTGTTCATAGGAATTTCAGTTGTAACTCCAACTACCTTTGCACGATTAATAATGTCCTCTGTAGAGGTAATTATACATCCATTTGTTAAAGATGTCAAATACAATGGACGTTTACCGTTGCGGTATGCTCTTACTTTTCTATCGTTTGTAAGTTCAATCGCACCCATTGACATATCAGAAAACTCTTTTAATGGATCACTAGAGTGTAAGATTAACTCACTATCATTTTTAGTCATACACTTGTAACCATACAACTGTTCCCAGTTCTCTGGTAGTTCCTGTGTAATAACCCCATTGTGTACAATGGACTTTGTGCCATTTCCTAAGGGTTGATTATATTCCAAATCGCTAGTGCTATAACGACAATGACCAATAAGATATAAAATTCCATCTTCGTTCACCATATCTCTCAAGTTATCATCATGTAGATGAATAAATGCAAATTCATTGGCAGGTCTAGATTCCTTAATGGTTGCAATTTCTTTACTCCATTTTGGAAGATAAGACATACCTGTGGCATGCATTCCTCGAACCTTAGACTCAAGGAACACACGTTTAATCATTTGAAAGTCTTCCTTAGTCGGAGACTTTAATATAGCACCAATAACAGCACACATTATCCGAAAAACTCCTCTAATGCACCCACTGTAGTAGTCTTTGGTGGATGATATTTATGTAAGACTTCAGTACCAAGTTTTGATTCTAAGTACGTATGCCACTCTTCACTCTCCCACATACCAGCATCGATACCATTCCAAAGATTACGACCGACATGACCTGGATGTTCTTTATTAAGTCTACGTGATTCAACATATTCATAACGACAGTCTTCATATTCTTTGGAACCCAATTCAAGCATCTTCTCACGAAAGTATACAACCAAAGAAATTCTTTCTGCAACATCATCAAGCAGTTCAATCTGAGTATTACCATGCATAACTTCATGGTTATTAATGAGCAACAAATCTCCAGGTCTTGGATTTACTGCAACACGATACTCTGGTGCTACAAGATGACATCCACGATAGTTGCCATTATTAGTTAGTGTTAAAAGATTGGAAAGACCAGCAGTAAAATCACCAGCATCAAAGTGGCATGCAGTTCTGAACGATTTGTTTACAGTGATAGTAGTGAATGGAGTTCCAGGAACTAAGAAACGAGGGTCTAGTTTCTTTGCAGCTTCCATTTGGTTGTTATATCTCCATGGCAGTAAGTCTTTGAAACCCTGTGCCAATTGCTGTAGGAATGGAAATGACATAGCAAACTTTTGTGGCTCACGAGCAGTATAAGAAGTTGCTCGACCATATGGAAGACGTGGGTAACGATCGAACCATCCAGCGATACCAGACATCACACCATTTGCGTAGGTAGTTGCACAAACATATTTGTCAGAGATACGTTTAGCTTCAGCTATCATATCATCATTAGAAAGATTTTTAGTGGCATTGACCCAATCTTCAAAGACAAAGTTGTCTCTCTTAACTGCTTGAATACCCCAAACATTATTGCGAGTTGATGGTGCTTCTTTCTTATTCTTAAATTCTGCACGAATAGTTTCGATTGGATCATCACCATACAAATTTGCACCTGGATTTGTAAAGTAATCAATCACTGCATATTCATATTCAGTGACCCACTCACGATTACCTAATTTCTCAGCACGTGGTCCAGCAGCCATTCCTCTGTTCTGTGTTTCAGTTGCAGCTTCACGAAGTCCAATATACGCTTGGTCTTGTTGCTCTTTACTAAAATAATTTTTACGAAACTTCAAAACAATTCTCTCTTCAGAGAATGTCATCTCTGGATGTCCAGGGATTTCTGGCATATAAACATCTGTATCTTCTTCAATCAGATGATCATAATGTGACTCATCTGGGAACTGTCCCAACATATGAGTCATATCGTGTTTTTGTTTTGCTACAATTACCTTTACCATTTCTTTCTCCTAAAACTTAAATCCTTCGAATCCTTCTGCCTTTTGTCTACGACCAAAGTTACTCTTATCGAACATTGGAGTATCATCGTCTTCTTGTCCAGCGTCTGCCAATCCAGTTTGTGCTGATGCTTCTACATCATACAACTTCATCTTGGATCTATCAATTCCCACTACAAATCTCTTATAGAAACTTGGATCATTATAACGATTCTTCAACTGCTTAACAATAATCTGATTCAATCCTTCGAGTTCTTCATTACTGACCAAAGCAAACATAAAGTCAGCTGTCGCTGGCAAACCGAAAGATTCTGAAGTATCCTCAAGTCCTGGATCTGAGTTTGTGAAACCAGATCGAGTTGTTTGAGTTGCTGATACGATTGGTAAATTGTATTCAACTGCTAAACCTCGCAACTCTTCTGCGATTGCCTTGATATATGTATAAGAGTTAATACTTCCACCCTGCTTCATACGTTGGCTTGAACAGATATTCAGATAGTCAATAAAGATAATGTCTGGTTTAAACTCTCGTTTAAGTTTCAATTCTTCCAACAGTGCTCTGAAGTGACCAGCATGGGCACTGGCTGTTGGATATTCCTTGATGATCAATTTACCTTTAGTCTTATTTGTAATCTTACTGATTCTATTTTCGTAGATATCTCTGTCGATCACTTTCAGTTCATCCATAGTCAGGTTCAATAGATTTGCGTCAATACGTTCAGCAATTCTTTCTTCTGCCATCTCCATTGTTATGTATAAAACATTTAATCCCTGATTCAGACAGGCTCCAGCCACATGGCACATAAACAAAGATTTACCAACACCAGTACCAGCCAGTGCGATGTTTAGAGTTTTCTTACTCATCCCACCTTTGGTGATTTTATTGAACATCTCCAAGTCGAAAGCAACTTTCTCTTCCACCCTGTGATAAAAATCATACCTCTCATTATGGTCATCCAAGTAGTCATGACCGATATGATTATCAAATGAAACGGCAAGAGCATCAGATAGAATATTAGGAATAGCATCTTGCGTATGATGCTTGTCGTTGCCGTCAATGATTTTAATTGATGAGAGAATTGCATTATAGACCGCCCTATCTTTACAAAACTTTTCAGTGTTAGTCAACATCCAATCTTC
>Ga0315909_10007354_pt1 | contig 12309 bp, 19 predicted proteins | sample LakEriMetagenome_11_FD_203527 | JGI IMG/M metagenome (GOLD analysis project Ga0315909, IMG submission 203527) | Freshwater fungal communities from buoy surface, Lake Erie, Ohio, United States - Buoy 2 MA125 | ecosystem: Environmental > Aquatic > Freshwater > Lake | place: USA: Lake Erie, Ohio...
GCGCGTATGAATACCTCCCAGAGGAGAAGATTACCAGAGAAGAGTTTGACGCTATCTCTGCAAAAATCAAAGAGAAAAAGGAGGAGAAAGTTGACCGAGCTCATGTGGACTGCGGCGCTGGCGGCTGTCCTGTCGATTTTAAGTAAAGTTTTGCGAAAGTTTACCGATAGGTAAAATAGGCGATGATGCCTCTAGTCTCGAAAGGACTAAAATGAAAAAATTACTAGCCTTAGCACTATTGTTTCCTGTAACCGCAATTGCCATCGTAACAACCTCCACACCAGAAAAACCGACTGTGCCTAAGATGGCTAATTGCTTAGACCTATTAAAAGAGTACCCACAATGCTTCGAAAAACCGGCAGCTATCTACTGCGTGAATTCTGCAGACACCGAGCTGGTCTTTGTCACACCTGGAGATATAACCTTTATGCTGGAAGCCCGTATCGCCGGTGAAGGTCTGTACCCTCTGAAACCAAAAACACAGTGTCAGTTTAAAATATTAGGCCCAGTGCTGGATGTAACCTATTGGACAGTTAGGAAGCCGGCATGAAATTATTTTTACTACTACTTCTGTCTGCTTGTGGGAAGGAAGTTTACCGCGAAACGAAGACTTCTCCCGCACCTGCGCAGCCTGGAACCACGGAGATTAATGTGTTTATCAGCTCTCCGAATGAGACGAACACAGTGAAGCCCGTAAACACTCCAGCACCATGCGTCGTGTGTCAGCCTGTTCCGACAAAACAACCGACACCGAAGCCGGCCCAGACACCAAAACCAGTGCCGACAGTGAAGCCGACTCCTGTCTGTACTCCAACACCTAAACCAACGGAGAAGCCTCATGCATGCGGACAGAGCCCTAAGGAATCTTGTAAACCTTGCCAGTCTGGGAAGTCGAATTGCAACCAGAAACCATGAGGTTGACCGAATACACCCCGCCATCCCTTTAGCAGAGACGTTCCACGACTTGCCTTTGGTGACCATTCGAAAGGTTCCGTGGAAAAAAGCGTTGCGGGAGTTGGAGTGGTTCCTATCGGGAGATAACAAGTGCCCTGATGAGTTAAAAGACTGGTGGGACGGACAGTTGAGTAGCTACATTTTAAATCCAGATAGGTACCTGAGAGGGTATAGCGACCAACTTTCTCGGTTTACAAGCGCAAGAGAATGGTACACGGCCTATACCGGCTTCAATCAAATAAAATCTCTTATTGAGGGGATTGCGACATACCCAAACTCTCGACGTCACTGCTTAACCGCGTGGCACCCAGAGGAGATGGCTAATATTACACGCACGAATGCGAACCCCAATACTCCCGCGACTTGCCACCTTTCGTTTGTTCAATTTTTTGTCCATGGCGGCTCTCTGTTCATGAAGCAATACCAACGCTCTTGCGACATTCTTTTAGGACTCCCATGTAACTGGGTACAGCACTGGGCGCTGTTAACGTTTATTGCATATAAAACAGGGTACCAAGTGGGCGGGTACACCTGGCTGGGAGGGGATGCGCACGTCTACGCCCATGAGTCTCATCAGAAAGTGGCAAAAGCGATTCTGGAGGTTTCGAACTCGACTTTGACAGGAAGAGGTCTGACCCCTTCTTTGGTGTACACGCCCACAAGTGAAGAGTTCAAAGCCTCTGACTTTACGCTGTCTTTTGAGCCTCAGGCGCCACTAGTTACCGGCAGACCTCAACTTTTGTAGAAAGGAATAAAATGATTAAAAAAGAGATTCTTAAAAAAGTAGAAAACAAACTAACTGCTTCCATATTAAAAGCTCGCGAACCAGAGCCTCGTGGGAGGGGGTATCATTTTGAGGCAACGTCCGCAAAGTGGAAAGTATTTGTGAGATTTAACAAACAGGTGTTTTATGGTGGAATGTATGAAACAGCAGAAGATGCTGCAGTAGCTGTTGCTGAGCTTCGGGAGTTTCTGCATGAAGTTGAACGAAAAAGTTATCAGCTCGGACGAGATTAAAGGTTTTCCAGAAAGTTCCGATGAGTATTATGAAAGGAGAATGAGATGAGACAGATACTTTTTATGTTACTTTTCGGAGCCACATTGTTTGCAGCGGTCAAAGTACAATTACCGGAGGTAGAATGTGTACAGGATTAGAAAGAGCTCTATTGACACATGGATTTTAGGGCAGACGAAAGACAAGCCTTCCGTTAATCTTAAGGCATTAGTTACGCTGATAAAAGACATAGACGAAATTTTACCTCTATTAGGAGAAACCAATGAAAAAGCTAATCTCTCTGCTGCTATTGACCAATTGCGGAAGTCTTCATCAAACTGCGGAAAAGCCTGCGGAACAAGTTCTCGATGCCTCGGAAGTCGTGGACGAGCAGAAACAACAGATTATGTTGAAAGTATGCGAACTTGTGGTGGGCGGGATTGAAGATGCCTTTGACCAAGTTGATGAGATTGAAAAAGCCGCAAGAGGCAGAATTCAGAACGTTTTTAAAAACAACTTAGCTGCAGCGGAAAAGTCTGACTGCAAGAAGTAGGAGGTGTTATGCTAGGCGTGTCGAGTAAACAAAAGCTGACTCTAGTGAACAAGAAACTAGAAGACGCTGTCAAAAGGCTGCATGAGGTAGCTTTAAAGGAAGGACTGGATGTGCAGGTGGCAACGGGATTCCGTCCACAGGCAATTCAAGATGACCTTTGGAAGCAGGGACGAACTAGACCTGGCCCAATTGTTACATGGACGCGACATTCCAAACACTCTTTGGGCCTTGCCGTAGACCTATTCTTTATGGTAAACGGAAAAGCCGATTGGGGTATCGGAAAATTTGTCGCTCTCGGTAAAATTGCCGCAAAAGAGTGCCCAGAGCTCGAATGGTCGGGCAACTGGAAAATAGCAAGAGAATTTTGCCACTTTCAACTTAAGGAGTAAATATGCCTGCGTTCGTTGTACAGATAATCGTCTCTATGTGTATGAAGTTTTTGACTCAAGGAATAATCGAAAAGACTGTTCTTGTCATGCTTAAGCAGCTCGCAAAATCCACGGATAACCAGGTGGATGATGAGCTTGTCGGCATTGTGGAGGAGGCTTTTCAACCATCCCCCAAGTCAGGACAGGAAAATGGCCCATTTTGAGATTGCTAAGGAGCTTGAAAGAGCTTGGGCGGCTGAAGATGACTTAAAAAAGGCCTTTGAGAGTCCGCACATGGGCCCTAGAGGTGGAATGAGTGGTCGTCTGCTGGAAGACGGAACGCCTGTTGGAAGCTCGGAGCAATCCTGTCCAAGGCGGGCACTGTTACGAAGCCGTGAGGTGGAGCCCAAAATTGACCTTAGAGCTAGGTTGACGTTCATGGTGGGGTTTTCTTGGGAAAAGGCGTTTGAGTCAATTGCCAAAAGTCCGAGAATAACTGAAGCTCAAGTCGATGCAAAAGTGTCTAAAGGCTCCTTTGCGGGCTCGATTGACCTTTTGGCAAAAGTTGATGGCGTGCTCACAGTATTCGAGTTGAAATCCATAAGTTCTTTAGGCTCGTACGAAAAGACACTCAGCTTGTTCACGGTGCCGGATTCCTATATCTCTCAGTGTGTTTCATACATGCTGGCTGTAGGCGCACCGCAAGGGTACATCGTGTTTTACTGTGCGTTATCGGCGTCTTCAAGTTTCATGACAGCTGGCGCACAGCGGAGACTGGGGACTGTCAAACCCACGATTCGGCAAGTGTTTATTCAAGTTGACAAAGAGAGCATCTGGGTTGACGGGAATTGGTATGCGGCACTTGAGGGGATTAAGGAACATCAAAGAGTTGTTTACGAAAGTATTCAATCTGGAAAGCCTTATCCCATTAGACCTCGTGACCGTGACCGAGGTTCGTTATGTTCCTGGTGCCCATTCCAGAAAGCCTGCGCGGCTTGGGAACTGGACAACAGTCTTGATTTTATAGAACTTTCTAAACAGTGTCTAAAGGAGACATCAAATGATTAATGGTGATTTTGAAGTAAAAGATGACGATTTCGGAACAGAACAAGACGACTTAGGCAGCGGCTCTCAAGAGCACCTCAAAAAATACAGTGGGGAAGCCATCATCGTGTCTGTGGCCTTAACTGACAAACCCACTGCCGACCCTACCTTTATTGGCTGGAAAGTAGTGTTTCAAGCTCCGAATGGAGAGGTTGGCACCAAACGTTTTCAAGTCCCGACAGTCAGGCCAAAGTATTATAAAGATGGCGCTACCACTGGAACTCTGTTTTCAGCTATACAGGTGAATGAGCTCCTTAAAGCATTGGGGTACGCTGCTAGCACCAAAAAGGAGTGTTGGTCTGTGACACTGCAGAACATTAACAAGGTGTTTTGCGCAGACAGCCCAATACTTGGCAAGAAAGTCCACATCTCCACCACCTTTCCTAAAAACAAGCTCATGCTTTCTCAAGAAGGCCCAATTTTCCGCCTGTTGACTGCAGAGGGAGTCCCATGGGTTCTTTCAGAAGGAAAATGTTACGATGTGGAGTTAAAGCGTGAAAAAGTGGACAAAAATATTACTTTCATGGCTGCTAGCTCAACCGAAATCAAAACCAAACTAGCAACTTATGGATTCGATGCTAAAATGGTGATTGGATATTACGAGGTTAATGTTATTTCACCTTGGGAGCCCTCAGTGGTTCCGGTTGGCTCAAAGGATGCGCATTCTGCTCTTGATGATTTTTTAAGCTAGGAGAAACCCAATGGAAAGGTCGGAAGTTGTCTTTGAGTTTCGGCCTTTTGTCGGGAGGGAGGGGAGTCTGATTTTTGTGCCGTTCCATACTCTTTTAGGATTGGAGGGGTTCCAGAGCGTGTTTGGAGTTTCTCTAGACACCGCAAGGGAGCTTTATAGGCTTGGAAGCAGAGCTGGATTTTGCGGTGAAGCCTATTGTGATACTTTACTGGTTGATTTTGATGACGTTCCTGAGCAAGCTAAAGCAGCTGAAGCATTTTTCGAGAATGCTGGAATTGCATTTTTAAAATACGACAGTGGGAACCGGAGTATTCATTTTCATGTTCCAGTCGTCCCCATGACAGGTGAAGGTGTTCCTTTTTCAGTTCGCTCTTGGGTTGCGTCAAATCTCCCAGGAGCAGACTTAAGCTTCTACCACCACCAGGGAATGTTTCGGCTGCCGGGAACAAGGCATCTAAAGACGGGTAGACGTAAAACCCTTTTACGGAAGTTTGTCGGAACTCGCTTAAGGATTCCATCGGTTTTGCCAAAAAGTATAGAGAATGACGTTTGTGATGTAACAGACGGAATTGAGGAGATTCTAATGAAGGCAGTTCAACTAATCCTTGACCCACCGTCAAAAGGCAACCGCCACACTAATTTATGGTCTTTAGGCAGCCGCCTGAAAGCTGCCGGATTCACACACGACTTTATTGAGGAATTTTTAAATGGTGTCAACGAACAATGGGAAGAAAAAAAGTCCAGAAACGAAATACAAGGAATCACACTTCGGCTCTAAAGTCTGGCTGGCCCGCGTGCGGGCAATGTTTCGGCAAATGTGGATGATGAGTAAGGAGCGCTTTGATGCTCTTGAACAGGCTAAGGTGGCTCCAGGAACCTGGCAGTGCTCAGAGTGTAAGAAACTGGTGAAAAAGACGAAGACGGTTTCTCGAAAAGGGAAAACCATGTACGCCATGAAAGATTTTGCGGTCGACCATGTAGACCCAGTTGGTTTTCTGCAAAGTACGGATAAATTGAACAGTTTCTTAGACAGACTGTTTTTAGGTCCACAAAGAGTACTTTGCAAAGAGTGTCATAACGATAAGACAACGAAAGAAAAGGCAGGCTATGCAGCTCAAAGAAAGATTGTTAGCAACGGTAAACTCATATCACCCGATAAGGCCACCTCAGACCCAGATGGTTGAGTTTCTGGCTCAGGAGATGGCCGGCTCTAACCGAATCATCTGCGTAAACGGGCCTGTGGGGACAGGAAAATCGGTTGTGGCTTTGGCGCTTCAAAAGCATGTTCGACGAACAATGATTATCGCTCCTGATAATAGTCTAGTTGAGCAGTACAAGGAAACTGAGCCTAAAATCAACACGCTTAAAGGCCGAAGCCATTACGTTTGCGAAAGCGGTGCTTCAGACTGTGGGTCAACTTTTGAAGGCTGTGGGGAGTATTGCGGGAAGTGTCCATATTTGTCGGCAAAAATAGCTGCTGATATGGGAGAGCCGACTGTTGCAAACCCAATGAGCTACCTGGTTGGCTGCTGGAGTGGCTCAATTACACCCGCCGAGACTCTAATTATTGATGAGGCACACGGATTGGCCGGGTTTCTAAGGGACTCCTTTACTTTACGCCTAGAGCTGGAGGGGAAGGTGAAAGAGCCTCAAACTGCCATGGAGGCAGCCGAGATTATTAGAAAACAGAAAGGACAGGTTGAGCTCCAAGTAACGCTAGCAAAAGCAAGGAATCAGGAAGCGGTTAAGGAGATGAAACTTCTTGGGAAGCTGAAAACGATTCTCACTGGGCTGGAGTTTGAGCCTCATTCGTGGCTTTTCTATCTCGACTCTGAAGCAAAGAAACGGACGCTGGTGATTGAAAGCATGTATGTTCCTAACTCAATTAAGCGCGTGTTTCTCCAGTCCAGAAAGATTGTTTTAATGAGTGGGACTTTGTATCCCCACCATGTGTCGGACTTGGTGGGAGAAGAGCCCTACTCATTTTGTACTCTTCCTTCGATTATTCCGAAGGAGAACAGACCAGTTAGAGTTCAAGCGTGCGCGGTCACCGTGAACAAAGACACGCATCCGGCCATGTTCGTTAAAGAGATTGTGAAAATTGTAGAACGTCATCCAAACAAAAGGGGAATCATCCATGCAACCTATGGACTTGCAGATAAGCTCAAACCATTACTTGAAGGACTTGACCTTGGCATTAGAGGTCATGGAAAGACTGATAAAAAGGAGAAACTGGAGGAGTTTAAGGCCGGAAAATTTCCATGGCTACTTGCCTCCGGCATGGCAGAGGGAATTGACCTACCAGGAGACTTGGCCAGAATTAACATACTTTGTCGAGTTCATTACCCCAACCTCGGTAACCCCTACGTTAAGAAGAGGCTACTTACAAAAGGCGGTCGACTGTGGTATGCCTCATCGGCTTTGCAGCACATTGTGCAAGCCGCCGGCAGAACGACGAGAGGGCCGACAGATGAGTCAGTGACCTATATTCTAGACCCAGGTATAAATAAAGTTTTGAAAGATATTAAAAGCTTGGCGGGTCAAAAACACAACGAGTACATTCCGCCGTACTTCATGGAGGCATTCTATGCAAATTGAAATTGAAGCGGGCGACGTTCAAAAAGTCGCCGACTATTTAGTAAAAAAGAAAGGGTTAAACTATCAGCTTGACGAGATTCGGCTGATGAGTGAGGAGGAGCTACAAGAGGCCGTTACTGCTGTAACCTCCGCCATTCAAGAGCTCCAAGAAGAGAAAAAGAATGATAAGTTAATAAAAAATGCCCGTGAGCATTCTGCCCTCCAATACGGAGAGCCCTCAAAGTCTCTTAAGCGCACTCTTTGGGCGCTGATGAACACATGGGCACACAGGAAAAAAGGAGAAACAGTATGAAGCCTTATTTAGAAGACCATTATGCTAATTTCGTCGAGCAGAGGATTATGATGAGTGACCCGTACCCACTCCCTTCCAAAGGCCTAGGGCTTGGGTTCATAGGTGTCGCGGGTGAAGCAGGAGAGCTGCTCGAACTTTACAAAAAACACTACTACCATGGTAAAGAGTTGGATAGGGAAAAAGTGATTCATGAAATGGGGGATGTTCTCTTTTATTTACAGGTGATTGCCAATGAACTCGGACTGGATTTTGACACTATACGCGAAGCAAACATCGAAAAACTCTCTAAGCGAGGAAAGGAACATTATGGCGGGAATAAAACTTGATAAGGATAAACCCCTACTTTCGCTCTTGCCATGGAAAGCGGTCTCTGAAATTGCTAAAGTTCTTTCGTACGGCGCCCAAAAGTACTCCGCTAACAACTGGCGAAAAGGCTTCAACTATAGCCGGACATCATCAGCTCTTTACCGTCATATGGCGGCATGGGAAGATGGTGAAGACACTGACCCAGAGACCGGTCTTTCCCATATAGCTCACGCAGGCTGTAACGTTTTATTTTTGCTTCATTTCATTTTAACAGGCACGGGAACCGATGACCGGCCACATAAGGAGAACCAATGACCGAATTAACCTTGTTCTCATCTTCCCAGCCTCTGGAAAAGTCTCTTGAGCTGGCAAAAGTAATTCTGGATTCCAAACTGGCACCGGCAGACCTTAAGTCTCCTGAAGCGATTCTGGTTGCGTGCACTTTTGGCGCCGAGCTCGGCTTTACGCCAATCCAAAGCATGAACCTTATTAATGTCATCAGTGGAAAGCCCACTCTAGGTTCAGCTGCGCTACAAGCCATTTGCCTAAAAGCAGGCGGAGAAGTTGTAACCAAGGAGCTCACCACGTTTACTTGCACGGTTGAAATCTCCAGACCGGGGAAGACGACCCAGAGCTTTACCTTTTCAAAAGCCGATGCTGACTCCCAAGGTCTAAGCGCGAAAGCTAATTGGGTTAAAATGCCGAAGGCGATGCTCTACGCGCGCGCTGTGTCCGAAGGAGTCCGTAAGATGTTTGCGGACATCATTGCAGGTGTATACTCCACAGAGGAAATGCAAGACAGTGTAAACGAAGACTATTCTAGACCTGCCCCCAAAGCCAAAGCGCCGCCCGTGGAAAAAGTTGCTCTACCCGAGCCTAAGGCCATTGAAATTGATGCTGTCGAAGTTAGCAGTGCCGTCATTGACTACGAAGCCTATCGGAAAGTGGCGCTCGAGGTGGTTGGGAAAGATATTCAAAACACCACCTTAGACAGCCTGGTTCAAAATGAAAAGCTGGACACACTCGAAAAGTTTAAGCAGTTTTTAATTGAAAAGAAACAGGCAAAGCAGAAACAGGAGTGATTCATGCTCGTGGCAATAGACTTTGAAACATCAGGACTTGATATGTACTCCCCCACTTCCTTCGTTGTTTCATGCGCTTTTGCCTGGCGGGTAGGGGATGAGGTTGCCCATAAGGTTTACTTTGGACACGATGATATAAAAGCCGCTTTGCATGCCATTGGGAAAGATGACCAAGTCTGTGTGTATAACGCTGCCTTTGAAGGTTTGGTTTTGACGTCCCATTTCCCGGAGTGCGGTGTAAAGCTTTCCATCGATGTGATGCGCCTAGTTCAAAACTTTGATAATGGGGAGGAGGTAAAGAGCTTCGGGTTAAAAGACGCAGTTCGCCGCCTTCTCCCGGTGTCGGAACATGACTATGAAAAACGCATGAACTCCTGGCTTAAATCTGCTAAAGCAGAACGTGACCTCATTTTCCTAGCTCCACGAGACATTTTAGAAGAGTACAACGCCGGCGACGCAATTAATACTTTGAAAATCGCTGAGATATGCCTAGAGCGGTTTGAGAGGGAAAGGTTTAACTGGAAGCGTGACCACTCTCTCTATATGAGCTCAGCACAGCACGTAACGAACGCCAAACTGAATGGGGTTAAGGTCAATAGGCAAGCGCTGATAGCGTACATTCAAGCTATTGAGCAAGAGCTTAAAGACAATGAAAAGGAGTTTCGGGCTTCTTTGGAGGAGGAGATTGAAGAGGTGGAAAGAATTCTAACGGCTAAGGAGCAGGCTAAGTTTAAAAAGAAAATAGTTTCTCCCGTAGAGTTCAATGTGGATTCAAACGCCCATCGAACGGTTCTTTTTGAAGAGGTCATGAAGCTTTCTGTGAAGTTTAGGTCACCGTCCGGAAAACCAAGTTTGAAAAAGTCACACTTATACCAGTTTGGGGATGTGGCACGCAAGCTGGAAAAACGGAAAGGCCGTCAAATTGTCCTAACACAGGCAAAAGCTCTTCTTGACCTTTCGGCTTCCGATGGAAAGTGGCATATTGACTTGAAGTTGGCCGGTACCTCGACAAGCCGATTCGCAGGAGGCTCACAGTGAGTGCAAAACTAAACGTCCAAGGGCTAGCACGCCGAGACAAAGGACTGGGCTCCCTTGACGGTCTTTGCAGCTATATTGAGCCTTCGCATCCTAATTGCGTTTTTGTGTCCATGGACTTAGGCGCTGGAGAGCCTACCGTAACCGCCCACTACTCCCAAGACACCATGTACCGATACGCCACACTGGAAGGAATAGGGAAAGCTCCATACTGGAATGCCGAAGACGTGCTGATGATTGATGACATTTATCTGATGTTCATGAGCTCCACCGCGTCAGGAAAACGCATTATACGGGAAGCCTGGGACAAGGATTGGAACGGCCTTTCTTTTACAGACCAGTGGCTTAAGAGTTCAAAGGTGATTAAAACTCACCTAGACTCTGACAGGCAGTTTTTCAAAATGCTGGCGCTTGCTTTAATCTACGGAATGGGGCCTAACCGTCTTCAAAAACAAAGCTATGAGCAGTTCAGCGTTGAGCTCACCGAAACTGAGGCAATGAGCATTTATAAGGGATACTGGAGCACCTTTGCCGGTGTTCGCGCCTTGGTTCAGAAAATGGCTCAAAAGGCAAAACAAGGTTTTATTGTCAACCCTTTTGGGTACAGGCTGACTTTTGACAATTCTGGGGTAAAGGGTAAAGACACCACCCATAAGGCGTGTAATTACTTTATTCAGAGCTGCGTCTCTGGTATCATGCACCTGTACAACGGATACCTTGAAGAGGAGTGCCTTTACCGAGAGATTCCATTCTACTTTGTGACAGTGATTCATGACGAGACTATTCTAGAAGTCCCAAAGGACAATCTGGATGTCTTCAAGGAGGCAAAATCGGCTGCGACAGAGAGATTAAATACGTTACTTCGATGGTCTGTACCTATCACAATTGGTTTGTCGGTAGGGAATAACTTTAAGGAGATTAAATAATGGAAGTGTTTATAGGACTGGTGCTGATTGTCACCACATCCATTTCAACAGTGTCTGTCCTTCAATGGAAATCTGTGAGACAGCACCTCGAGGAGCTTAAAGAGGCAAAGCAGCAGTATCGGCACGCTCTGACACGGGCACGGGAAACGGAAGCCAAGCTGAGCAAGCTCCAAAAAGACTTAGACGATTGCAAACTTATACTGAACATGAGGTCAAAATGAGCGAATTCAAAGACACTCAAAAAGAGATGCTGGCGGCATACAACGCGGGCAGAGGAAAAACAATTGACCCTAAGCTACTGTTAGACAAGGTGCTTTTGATTTCAGACTATGAGATTAATTACCTGTTAAACAAAGCTGGCCGTCACTGTCCGCTAGAGGATAAGGAAGTCTCCAAGTTGATGAAGATTTCAATGATTCTAAATACTACCATCAAAACTCGAATGGATCACGAAATCTCGATGAGAGAGATGGAGGAAGGAACGAGTGTGCCGAAAGTCACAGAACGCCAACTTCAACTTTTGACGGGGTATGTTCGCACTTTCAACCCTTTACCTGTAGAAGAGAAAAAGGATGACATCACTTCCACCTCTAACCCTTGAACAGGCACAGCAGCTTCTATGGTACGGGGGAGATTTGTCTTTTCTGCTTGACCACCACCAACTTGAAGTGAAACAAAGTTTAGAGAATTGTAAAGCAGATGAAATCCTTTTCTTATGTGCTAGGCAGTGGGGAAAAAGCTTTTATAATTGTGTTACAGCCCTAGAGTTCGCCATCAAGAACCCAGGCTCAATCGTCCGCATTGCCGCACCCACTTTGAAGCAAGCAGCGGAAATTGTAGAGACAAACCTCATGCCCATTTGTCAAACGGCACCGAAAGGTCTCATCAAACGCGCCAAGAGTGATTACAGGTGGAACCTAAGCAACGGGTCGTCATTAAGACTTGGAGCTCTTGAGAAGGCCCACGTGGACTCGCTGAGAGGAGGAAACGCCAAACTCGTGATTTTGGAAGAGGGTGGTTTCGTGAACTCAGACGATTATCAGTATGCCATTACGTCTGCTATCGGCCCACAACTCCTACGTTCACTAGGGCAACTGGTACACGTCACTACCCCATCGGAACAGCCAGACCACTTCATTCACACTGAAGTCCTACCCAAGTGTGAACTCTCTAACTCATTGATTAGAAGGGACATTTATACCAACACGGCACTCAGTCCAGAAGCGATAGAGAAAGCAGCCAGACGTTGTGGCGGTGTAGAATCAGAAGCGTTCCGCCGAGAGTATTTAGTCGAGATTGTAAGGTCACAAGATTCCCTCATCCTTCCAGAGTTCTCTAAAGCTCGGGACGTTGCAAACCTTGAAGTCCACCCAAAGCATTACACTGTCACCAGCATAGACTTTGGT
>Ga0315909_10007356_pt1 | contig 12307 bp, 9 predicted proteins | sample LakEriMetagenome_11_FD_203527 | JGI IMG/M metagenome (GOLD analysis project Ga0315909, IMG submission 203527) | Freshwater fungal communities from buoy surface, Lake Erie, Ohio, United States - Buoy 2 MA125 | ecosystem: Environmental > Aquatic > Freshwater > Lake | place: USA: Lake Erie, Ohio...
TTTCAGCGACTGGACAAGTTGGCACTGTTACCTTCAAAATCAACGACAGTATCACGGTCACTGGAGTGCAGGGCACGGGCGCTGTCGGAACTGTTTTGATTCGCGGATGGTCGGTAATCAATACCAATCAGAATGCGGGTTGGACACTCATCAATACGCAATAGGAGCATCAGATGCCCACCTCATATACCTCCCTTATTGGTCTGGCTCTCCCGGTCACGGGCGAACTGTCCGGCACCTGGGGCGATACGGTCAACGACTACATCAGTCAGTATGTAGACTCGGCTGTTGCCGGTACTCAGACCATCAGCGGCTCTCAGACAGCGGTAACACTGACGGTTACCAACGGCTCCACGCTGACGCAGGTTGGTTCGGGCTCTTCTGGCTCTGCTCAGTACGCGGTGATCAACTGCACGGGCAATCCGGCGGGCTTGCTGACCATCACGGCTCCAGCGTCAAGCCGCAACTACCTGATCATCAACGCAACGTCCACCAGTCAATCGGTCAAGATTGTTGGAGCAGGCCCAACTACGGGCGTTACCTTGGTGGCAGCAGAGAGCGCCATCGTTGCTTGGAACGGTAGCGATTATGTGAAGGTGGCGTCCAGTGCTGCGGATGGGGTCTCCACCATCAGTTTTGGCACCACGGGCCTGACGCCTTCGACCGCTACTTCTGGCGCGGTGACTGTTGCGGGGACACTTGCCGTTGGTAGCGGCGGTACTGGCCTGACTTCTGGTACCTCTGGCGGGGTGCCTTACTATTCGGCCACCAATACTCTGGCCTCATCCGGCGCACTGGCGGCAAATGCGCTGGTGATCGGCGGCGGCGCAGGTGCAGCCCCCTCCACAATCACCACAGGTACTGGAGTCGTCACGGCGCTTGGTGTAAACACCGGCTCTAGTGGGGCGTTTGTTGTCAACGGCGGTGCCTTGGGGACTCCATCCTCCGGCACGCTGACCAACGCTACGGGTTTGCCTATTAGCACGGGTGTGTCCGGGCTCGGTACTAACGTCGCTACGGCGCTTGGTACGGCAGTTGGTTCTGCCGGGGCCTTCGTCGTCAACGGCGGCGCACTGGGAACTCCCTCCTCCGGCACATTGACCAATGCTACCGGACTGCCACTCTCTACGGGCGTGACTGGCACGCTGCCTGTTGCCAACGGCGGCACAGGCGCAACGACTTTGGCCGGAGCCAACATTCCGGTCACTACTGCCAACAACACGTTTACCGGCACTCAGACCTTTACAGGTTCTAGCAGCGTACTGGCGATGGTGCTCAACGACGCCGCAGAAACGGTTACGGTAACTGCTACTGCCGCCACCGGCACAATCAACTACGACGTGACCACACAGTCGGTGTTGTTCTACACGGCTAATGCATCAGGCAACTTCACCGTCAACATCCGGGCCTCAAGCGGCACAAGTCTCAACACGGCACTCTCTACGGGCCAGTCTGTGACGGTGGCGTTCTTGGTAACCAATGGCGGAACAGCCTACTACAACACCTCGGTGCAGGTGGATGGTACGACTTCGGGGGTCACAACCCGATGGCAAGGCGGCACCGCCCCCACCTCCGGGAATGCAAGCAGCGTGGACATCTACTCGTACACGGTAATTAAGACTGGGAGCGGTACATATTCGGTGTTCGCTTCGCAAACCAAGTTTGCATAAGGGGTAGATATGCCATTGCTCGAAACTCGTGGCGCAGCGTCTGCAAAGGGGTTTGGTTTTACCGCAGGGGGTAAGCGAATTGTCGATTGGACCCCTTATATTTTAATTCCAAACAAACCAAGCGTTACGCCCAGCACTGTGGCGTACCCTACGCGGGTAAGTTTTTTTAACAAAGATACTGGAACTATAGATTTCAATGTATCCATAACTACTGGGTATAGCCAAGGAATGAAGTTAATGCGCGTTGGCGATTGGCTCTATACTTGGTTTGATGTCGGCACCAACGCTATTTATTATTTCAACATCATTAACAATACTTTTGGTGGTGTAGTAAACCTTACCCCATCGGGCGCGGGAAATTGCGATGTGGCAGTTATAGGCAACAACAATAATCCTGTGTTGCCGGCCAAAGTTGTATCTGCGGGAAGAGACGCTGCGGGGACTTTACTTGCTACACGCTGGACTCATAATAACGATACTGGTGGTTTTACCGTTGATACTACACTTGCTTCTGCTGGAGAGTTTAGCACTGCGTCCTCCTCTGGGGAATCGTACTCTTCTCCTCAGATTGCCCCCATGGGGACTATGAATAATGGAGTGTGGACGTATGGCAGTTTTATTGGGTATTGTGGTTTTGATGATTATCCGGTCCCTACGACTTACACGCGATATTTGGTCATATACGCCCCATACACGGGCAGTATGTCAGTGTTAAATAGTAATTTAACAACCAACAATTTTTCAAGGCCGTCGGGCGCGACATTAGATTACGACTATAGCAATGGTAGAAGTCGAGCCTTATTGGGCACGCTTGACAATCAAATTTTTCGGTTGGCAAATTCTATTGGGGGATTTAGTCAGGTTAATTCCGTAGCGAACAATGTCTATGGTAACGGCTATGCGCCCGCTGCAATGGTTCAGGGGGCTTCGGGCCGACTTGCTATTGCGCTGAGATGGAGCACGTCAGGATCGGATAACTTAAGAGATATTTGGCTTATAAACGAGTCTGGGGCACCAACTCTACTTTATCAAGCGTACACTTTTGGTTATACCTCATGGTTGACATCAGTAATTCAAATGGGGTTGAGTTCGACTCAATCTGTTTGGTGCACAAGTAGTTATGATTTTGGCGGAACAAATTATGTCCAGATATTTGTTTTTTCTTCAAGTGCCGGCCTAACTAACCTATATCCAAATATATCGGCGTTTGTAGGTTGTTTGGTCGATGGCTTCAACGCCACCTCAAGAATCGTTAACTACGGAGCATAAAATGTTTGCAAAAATTAAAGACGGAGTTGTAGCAAAGTTTCCGTATGGGCTTGGTGATTTGTTGGCGGAGAATCCCACCACGAATTTTCCAAGTACGGACCTAGTTGCGCTGTTTCCGCAGACAGTTGCGGGGACTGTTGAAGGATATGAGTTAGTTCAGTGCCGTCCAATCCTTACGGAATCCTACGATAGCGAAAACTATCGCCTGGGAGATTGGGCTGCGAGTAACGAGAACGGAGAGTGGGTTGCGCGGCAAACCCTCATCCCTCTAACCGACACGGACAAGGCACAGGTGATGCATGCCAAGCGCGTTGAAATGCGCGCCGCGCGCAACCAATTGCTTACCGCTTCTGACTGGACCCAACTCTCAGACGCCTCGGTGGATAAAGCCGCATGGGCTGTGTACCGGCAAGCCCTTCGGGATGTGCCAGCGCAAGCGGGATTCCCGTTCAACATCAACTGGCCTAATCCGCCCGCCTGATTATGGAAGAAACCAAACCCGCCGAAACGGCCAAAGAAGTTGCCGGTAAATCCATCGGCAGGTTTGGCCTCTTCTACATCACCCTGATCGTCCTGATCGGGGTGGGTTCCTCCTACTTCCTGTCCGACTCAGCCATCACGGCGGTGATGACGATGATTGGCGGTGCTTTGGTTGCCCTCATCAACATGATGAATGGCATCGCCGGTACTGCTGAGAAGCAGGAGAAGCCTGAGTTCAAGGTCATCCAGACTTTGATCGACAAACTAGACCGCCTGGACAAGCCCGAGCAGCCCATGAAGGTGACTGTGCAAGGCGACAAGGTGACGGTCAGCAAGGGTGAGGATGTGGTTACGGCCACAAGGGAATAGGCATGGCTTGGTCAGACGTACTCAAGGCAGTTATCCCCATCGTGGTGGCCGCACTGGCGTGGCTACTGGGGCAGGTTGCATCCTTTTCTGAGCGTCTGACCAAGATCGAGGGGCAGATGCCTGCCCTCATCACGAAGGAAGGCACGCCCACTGACAGCCCCATCAGCGCCGAGCGCAGGCAGATTCAGAAAGAGCAACTGATGGCGCACATCAATGAGTTGCAGGTCAAGGTCAGGCTGCTTGAGGAACGTGAGCGTATTGCCAGGGGGAACAAGTGATGTTTGAGATTCTTGGTGGCGGGCTACTGGGTAGCATCTTTGGTGGCCTGTTCCGGCTTGCCCCGGAAGTTTTGAAGTTCATGGACAAGGGCAACGAGCGCAAGCACGAACTGTCGATGTTCACGCTTCAGACCGATCTGGAGAAGATGCGCGGCCAGTTCAAGATGGAAGAGCGGTACGTTGACTACAGCGTCAACCAACTCGATGCCATTAAGGAAGCCTTCAAGGAGCAGGCCACGACTGCCAAGGAAGCCGGATGGTTTGTGGCGGCAGTCTCTGCCCTTGTCCGTCCCGGCATCACCTGGGCGCTGTTCTTCATGTACGCCACGGTGAAGGCCGCTGCAATCTACATGGCGTTCCAGACCGGCGGGCACTGGTCTGAGGTGATGACCCGTGTATGGGACGCAGATGACTTTGCCATGCTCAATATGTGCCTGACGTTCTGGTTCGTTGGAAGAAGCATTGAGAAGTACCAGAAGTGACCACGGAAGCCATCCGTATCGCACGGGAGGCGTTGTGCAAGCCCTTTGAGGGTTACGCCAAACGCCTCCCGAACGGTGACTGCAAAGCCTACCCCGATCCGGGCACGGGCGGGCATCCTTGGACGATTGGCTACGGCAGCACCGGGCCTGAGGTGACGCCCGATACGGTCTGGACACTACAACAGGCCGAAGCCTCCCTGGACAGCCACCTGCTGCACTTCTCCGTTGGCGTCATCAAACTATCGCCAATACTGATCAAACAACCCGCTCGACGCCTTGCCGCCATCATCAGTTTCGCGTATAACTGCGGGCTAGGAAACTACCGCATCTCCACGCTAAAGAAGCGGGTTGATGCCCAGGATTGGGCGGGTGCGTGCGAGGAAATCGTCAAGTGGAACAAGGCCGCAGGCCGCGTATTGAGGGGACTAACCCTTAGACGTGAAGCCGAAGCGGCACTGCTGAGATAACCATGCCGCTGAAGAAACTCAAACTCAACCCCGGCGTAAACAAGGAAAACACCCGCTATACCAACGAGAACGGTTGGTATGAGTGCGACAAGGTGCGCTTCCGCCAGGGCACCCCCGAGAAGATTGGTGGATGGGCCCGCATCTCTGCCAATACTTTCCTTGGTGTCTGCCGCTCCCTGTGGAACTGGGTGACTTTGACCAATGAGAACTTGGTTGGCGTCGGTACGCATCTGAAGTTCTACATCGAGAACGGTGGGGCATACAACGACATCACGCCGATCCGTGCGACGACAACGCTGGGCACCAATCCGTTTACGGGCAACGGCACCACGACGGTTACGGTGACTGCACCTTCTCACGGCGGCATCACGGGTGATTTTGTTACGTTCAGTGGAGTGACTGGGACTTACGCCTCGATGCTGAACGCCGAGTTCCAAATCACCGTCGTTAACGTCAACTCCTACACCATCACCACACCCTCAGTTGTTGCTGCGGGGGCCACAGGCGGTTCGGCAGTGTCTGCCGCCTATCAGATCAATGTTGGCCCCGAGATTGTTGTTCCGCTGACCGGTTGGGGCGCGGGGGCGTGGGGTGTAGGCACTTGGGGCGTTGGCGTGCCGAGCACTACACAGACGGCCATCCGGCTGTGGAGTCAAGACAACTTTGGTGAAGATCTGATCTTTGGCCCTCGCAAGGGCGGTATCTATTACTGGGATGCCAACTCTGGTCTGGGCGCTCGGGGGGTGGCGTTGTCTTCGCTGTCCGGGGCGTCTGACGTGCCCACGGTTCAGAACTTCATCTATATCTCCGACATTAACCGGTTTGTGTTCTGCTTTGGTTGCAACGACTACGGCTCATCGACCATTGACCCCATGCTGATCCGATGGTCGGATCAGGAGAGCGCAGTCAATTGGACCCCTTCGGCCACCAATCAGGCAGGAAGTCTTCGACTGTCTCATGGCTCCGAGATCATTACGGCAGTCCAGGCCCGTCAGGAAATCGTGGTGTTCACGGATTCCGCCATCTACTCCATCCAATACCTCGGTGCTCAGGCGGGTGTGTGGGGTGCTCAACTCTTGGGTGACAACATCTCCATCGAAGGTCAAAACGCTGCGGTTATTGGATCGGGCGTGATCTACTGGATGGGCGTGGACAAGTTCTACCAGTACGATGGTCGCGTGCAAACGCTCCCCTGCGATTTGCGTCGGCATGTATTTAGCGACTTTAACCAATCGCAGGCGGCTCAGGTTTACGCCGGAACCAACGAGGGCTTCAATGAAGTCTGGTGGTTCTACCCATCTGCCAACTCCACGGTCAATGATCGGTACGTTGTCTACAACTACCTTGAGAAGATTTGGTACTACGGCACCCTGGGGCGCACGGCGTGGCTTGACTCTGGCCTGCTCGACTTCCCAATTGCGGCGACCTACAACCAGAACCTTGTCTTCCATGAAAACGGTGTGGATGACAACGAGACTGCAACCCCGACCGCAATCAATGCTTACATCGAATCTGCCGAGTTCGACATTGAAGACGGACAGAATTTTGGGTTTATCTGGCGCATGGTGCCGGACGTGACGTTTGTAGGTTCAACCGCAAACAACCCCTCGCTAACCATGACCTTGATACCCATGAAGGGTTCGGGCTCTGGGTTTAACACGCCCCAATCCCTGGGCGGGTCGAGCAGTGCAGCGGTTACGCGTACGGCCACAGTGCCGATTGAGCAGTTCACCAACATCGTTTACATCCGAGTGCGCGGGCGGCAGTTGATTATGAAAGCCGAGTCCACTGCTCTTGGCGTGGCGTGGCAGTTGGGTTCCCCCCGTATCGACGTTCGGATGGATGGTCGCAGATGAGCCTGCTCATTGAAGATGCAATTGTCCCGCCGCCACCTAATCTGCCCCTTGCGCCGGGCGGTTATGACTCACGCTATCAGGAGCAGTTCAACAACGTCCTGCGTCTGTACTTCAACCGCTTGGACGCAATACTGAGGCAGATCGTGGCAACGACATCCCCCATCCCAATCTCAATTGGTGGCACCAACACGGATGCCTTTGGGCGGCTGCGGGTCAGTCAGCCCTATACGCTCTTCGACTCTCAGCAACGCTACGCTGCGGACAACCAGTTTGATACGAGCACGGTCAACGGTGCATCTACCACGTTCCTGAGCAACGAGTCCACTGTACTCATGTCGGTAGACAACACCCTCAACTCTGAGGCAGTGCGGCAGACGTTCCGCTCCATGTCCTACCAACCGGGCAAGGGGCTGTTGGTGCTTGCCACCTTCGCCATGAACACACCCACGGCCAACATCCGGCAGCGTGTGGGGTACTTCAACACCCAGAACGGCGTGTTCTTCCAGGCCAACGGCACCACGCTGTCGATGGTCATGCGTTCCGATTCTCTGCCTACGCCGGGAACGCCGAGCGATGTCCGCACCGTCAACCAAGCCGACTGGAACGGGGACAAGTTGGACGGCACCGGGGCGTCCGGTCTCACGCTCGATCCGAGTAAGACGCAGATTTTCTGGTGTGACTTTGAATGGTTGGGTGTGGGCTCGGTGCGTACCGGGTTCGTGATCAATGGCCAGTACATCGTCTGCCATACCTTCAACAACGCCAACGACATTGGCTCGGTCTACATGACCACGGCCATCCTGCCGGTGCGGTACGAGATCAAGAATCTGTCCAACCTCACCACCGCGAGCATGAAGCAGATTTGCTCGACGGTCATCTCTGAGGGCGGCTACGAGCAGTATTCCCCGAGTCACTTGGCGCGACGCACGACCAAACTCAGCAACATCCAACTGACGTTCAAGCCGGTTGTGTCGATCCGTTTGGCATCCACGGCGCTTGGTGCGGTGGTGCTCCCGGGGCGGATGCAACTGCTACCTATCGCAAGTCAGAACTACGAAGTGGGTCTGTTCTTTAACGCGACACTAACGGGCGCTTCTTGGTCTGCCGTTTCGACGGATGCCAACGTGGAAATGGATACGTCTGCCACAGCCATGACTGGCGGCACTTTGGTGCAGACAGACTACGTGTCCTCAAGCGGTTCGGGCGGTACGCAGCCTCTGGTTGACCCCGCCGGTTACAACTGGGCCTTGCAGTTGGGGGTGTCCTTGGCCGGTGCCAGTGATGTCCTGACGCTCGCCATCCGCACGGCGGATTCTGCAACTCCGCAAGGCGAGTGCTACGGCACCATCGCCTTCTGGGACTTGACGCAATAAGATCATGGCGATCCTTGAGGAATTCGAAACATTCCCGGAAGACAGCGGCGGCCCGTATGTAGACCCGCGAACTGCTGCTATCTACGATCTTTATTACCGGTACCTCGGTCGCGCCCCCGACCCTGCTGGGCTTGCGTTCTACAGCAGCCCGGACTTCTCGCTCCAGTTGATCGAGCAGGACATCTCCAACTCCCCGGAGGCGTTCAAATACTACATGTACGCGCTTGATCCCAATGATCATGCGCTTGCCACTCAGCGGGGATTAGAGTTTGCACAGGCAAAGGGCTGGAGCCCGGAGACCACGGTTTCTAAATGGAACGCTGCGCTTGGCAGATCTTTTACTCTTGACGATTACTACCGCGTCACCGGTACGCAGCCTACCGCTCCCGTAGCGCCGCCCGTAGCGCCTCCCGTAGCGCCGCCCGTAGCGCCTCCCGTAGCGCCGCCTGTGGCACCTCCCGTAGCGCCGCCTGTGGCACCTCCCGTAGCGCCGCCTGTGGCACCTCCCGTAGCGCCGCCTGTGGCTCCGCCTGTGGCTCCGCCTGTGGCACCTCCCGTAGCGCCTCCCGTAGCGCCTCCCGTAGCGCCGCCGGTCGCCCCTCCTGTGGCGCCGCCGGTTGCCCCTCCCGTGGCTCCGCCGGTTGCTCCGCCTGTAGCGCCGTCAGGTCCGGCTCCGGCGTGGGCGCGGAATATGCCGACTACCTACTCGGATCCCGGACGGCAACTGCCTGACGGCACCTACGTTGGATCGGTTTACGGTTACTTCTTCACCGACTTCCGCGCGGCTTACAACGACACAAGCCCCAGTTACCCCGATGATCTGCGCCGTATGTTTGCCGCGCAGCGGGTGCAATCAACTCTGGACCAGTACGGCGTCAGCGACCCCGAACAACTCAAGCAGTTCAAGACCGCCACAACCCCTACCGGAATCATCGCCGTATTTAACCCGGACGGGTCGGTAAGGTCTCAACGCTACGAAGCGTTGCTGGACACTCGCGGCGCTGAGTTCAAAGACTTTGTTAAGTCTGCTGCCGTCATCGGCTTGATGGCATTTCCGGGTGTTGGGCAGGCTATTGGGGCGGCGATCACGAGCGCGGCGGGATACGCCGGAGCAAGTGCAGCACTGAACGCGGCCATCGGTAGCGTAGTGGTCAACACTGCGCTAAGTGGCGGAGACGTAAAGAACGCAGTCAAGAACGCGGCGGCTACCTACATCGGACTCCAAGCCGGAGATGCGCTTGGTAGGGTCGCCGGAGAGATGGCAGGCAGTCCGCAGTTTGGGCAGTACGTTAATCAAGTCACTGCGAACACCACCCGTGCGGCCATCATGGGGCAGGACATCGGCGACGTGCTCACGGGCACGACGATCGCGTTTGCTACCAACTACGCCACGCAACAGATTCCTGGGTTCAATGATCTACCCCCCGCAGTAAAGAACACCATTACGCAGTCGCTGCAAGCGTCGCTGTCGGGGCAACAAGTTGACCTGACCAAGATGGTGCAAAACGCTGCCATCGACGGGTCAATTGCCTACGCCACTGCGCAGATCCCGGGCTTCAAGGATGCTGACCCGCGCGTGCGGTCGTACACGACGACGATGCTGCGAACGGCGCTGACCGGTGGAAATCTTGAGGCTGCGACGATCAACTGGGCGGTCAATCAGGCTACCCGGGACTTTGAGCGCGCGATCAGAACGCAGCCTGTGATGGACCGGCTGAAAAAGGCTGGTGCCATAACGACGGACAACTTGGCCCAGTTGGACGCCGCAGACGCGCTTGAAATTGAACGAATTGCTGAGGCCCCAGAAGACCAGCAAGCGCAGCAGATCGCGGTCTTTACGCAGACTAAAGATTTCCAGAACCAACTTGCTGCGTTCACCAACGGGCAGGCAGATCGAGTCAACCTTGGTGCGGGGTTCTACTACGGCTCTGACGGTCGCATCCGTGACTCTGACGGCAAGTTGGCGGACTCTGTGCAGTTGGCTGGGCTTGGGGACACCGTATGGAGTGCCCTACAGCGTGTCACCAATTTGATACCGGCCACTGCGCTGAACCAGTTGGGCGTTGCCTACTTTGCCCGCAACAACGACCCATTGAAGGCAGCGTTGCGTGGAGGCTTTGGAGGTATCGCCACCGCCATCCCAGGCGCCATGGAAGTTGCCGGGGTTCGTCAAGATTTGGCCCAAGAGATCAACACGTGGATCCAGGGCGTACAGAACGGCAAACTGCTGTCACTGTCTCCCGAAGCCCAGGCCGCCATGCAGCAGAGCGTGATCTCGGGCAATCTGTTCAAGCCCGACACGTGGAACTTTGGTTCTGACCCTACGCTGTATGGCAACTTCCTGAATTTCATTCAGATCGCCGCCGCGTCCGTGCCTGGGTTGGCCCCCTACGTTGGGCCCGCGCTGTCCTTTGGCGCCGCTGCCAATGAGGGTGCGCAGACTGCGCGGGACTACATCCGTGGGCTGTCTGATGCCACGTTGCGCGATTCGACCGCATACAAGGATCTGTTGGCCGAGGGTGCGCAGAACGGCAAGACTTACACGATGGCCGAAGCGCGGGAGATCATCTCTAACCGCGCAGCCCAACTGGCCGGTGCACTGCAAGGCACGATCGCCGTAGCCCCCATGGGGCCAATCGACCGACTGGCCGGTAAGGTATCTAACTACGCCACCAGTCTGGTGCTGCGTGGTGGCGCCGAAGGCGTGCAGGAAGTGCTTGAAGGGCTCGGTGCGGAACTCGGCGTCAACTTGCGCGGCGTTGACATCTCGTACGGTAACAACAGCCTTGCCAACGCGGTGTACGGCACTAAGGTCGGCGTTGCCATCCATAGCGGAGTGGACGCGGCCAACAACCTGCGCAACTCGCCCTTGGCCCAACAGGGCGCAAACTCTTCGCTGGCTGCCAGTTCGTTGGCTGCCGCGCGTAACCAGTCTGGGGTCAACTCCCAAACGCAGGCCAATATCGACAAGATCCTGCGGCTTGCTCCCACTATTCCTGGCGGTAACCTCTCGGTGCTGGGGGACGACCTTGCGGGGTCTGGCATCGACGTACGCCCCGACGGGTCTATTGATCTTGGTACGGTTACGCTGCTGGCCGACGGCACGGTGCGGCTTGATTCCATTACGCCGTTGCCGGAGATTAACCGTGCGGCGTACATCAAAGCGTTTGTCAATTCGATCGTAAGCGACGCCAGTCTGTCCGCTGCGGACAAGGCGGACGCGCTCATCGACAACATGGTGGCTAACGGCTACACGTTGGCGGACATCTCCAGTGCCACTGGGTTCAGTCTGACCGGCGTAGTCAACGCCCTGGGCGGCACGGATACCAGCATCCTGATGCCGATAGCGCCGCCCGTGGCGCCGCCTACGCTGCCACCTGTAATTCCGCCAGTTACGCCCCCGGTTACGCCGCCCGTAGCGCCTCCCGTAGCGCCGCCCGTAGCGCCTCCCGTAGCGCCGCCTGTGGCACCTCCCGTAGCGCCGCCCGTGGCACCTCCCGTAGCGCCTCCCGTGGCTCCGCCCGTGGCTCCGCCCGTAGCGCCTCCCGTGGCTCCGCCCGTGGCTCCGCCCGTAGCGCCTCCCGTGGCTCCGCCCGTGGCTCCGCCTGTCGCGCCGCCCGTGGCTCCGCCTGTCGCGCCGCCCGTGGCTCCGCCTGTCGCGCCGCCTGTGGCTCCGCCGGTTGCCCCTCCGGTTGCGCCGCCTGTCGCGCCGCCTGTCGCGCCGCCTGTCGCGCCGCCTGTCGCGCCGCCTGTAGCGCCGCCTGTCGCGCCGCCTGTCGCTCCGCCTGTAGCGCCGCCTGTGGCTCCGCCGGTTGCTCCGCCGGTTGCTCCGCCTGTGGCTCCGCCCGTGGCTCCGCCTGTGGCTCCGCCTGTGGCTCCGCCTGTGGCTCCGCCTGTGGCTCCGCCTGTGGCTCCGCCTGTGGCTCCGCCTGTGGCTCCGCCTGTGGCTCCGCCTGTCGCGCCGCCTGTTGCTCCGCCGGTTGCTCCGCCGGTTGCTCCGCCTGTAGCGCCGCCCGTGGCTCCGCCTGTGGCTCCGCCTGTGGCTCCGCCGGTTGCCCCTCCG
>Ga0315909_10007357_pt1 | contig 12305 bp, 10 predicted proteins | sample LakEriMetagenome_11_FD_203527 | JGI IMG/M metagenome (GOLD analysis project Ga0315909, IMG submission 203527) | Freshwater fungal communities from buoy surface, Lake Erie, Ohio, United States - Buoy 2 MA125 | ecosystem: Environmental > Aquatic > Freshwater > Lake | place: USA: Lake Erie, Ohio...
GGTTTTCTCTCGCGTCACCTGTAACCAAGATAGGGGCGTTTTTTTGAATAGATGGGTTAGTTTCATGGAAAACCTACTCATTGATAGTTACAGTTACTTGGGAATTGGTTAAACCTGCCACTTTTTGACTGTTTTCGCGATCTAAGGCAATGCGGACAGAGATCACTTTGCGATCGAAGTTTTCTCCCGGTTGATTGCTGAAGATATTTTGTTGGTCAACTTTTAAAGCAATTAAGCGCACTTTTCCGCTAACTTCGCCCTTAAACGCCGATCCGGTAATCGTGGCAGTTTGTCCCTTGCGAATTTTCCCGATATCGCTTTGATAGATTTCGGCAATTACTTCCATGCGCTCGGTTTCAGCAAGGTCAACAATTCCTTGATCGCTGATTTGTTCCCCGATACGGGTATTGACTTTAATCACTTTGCCGGTAATTGGCGATCGAATATAGGCCTGATTTAACTCGGTTTGGGCCTTTTTAACGGCAACTAGGGCAGCATTTACCTCCGCTTGGGCTGCCCGCACATCGACTCCCCGCACTTCCGAGACTTGATTTAAAGTGGATCTGGCCTCTTTGATCTGCTGTTGACCGGTGGATTCAATCCGGGCTAGGGTAGTCTTAGCTTCTTGTATCTGTTGTTTACCGGTGCTTTCAATTCTCTCTAGGGTAACTTTTGCTTCTGTTAGTTGTTGATTACTGGTTTCTAAATTTAGTCTTTTACTATCAAAACTAGAGGCGGAAATTGCCCCTTCTTGATAGAGTTTTTCGTAGCGATCAAATTCAGCTTTGGCATTGCGATATTCTGCTTCTAATTTGCCAATTGTCGCTTTTTGGGCAGCCCTATCCCCTTCTAATTGCGCTGTTAATCTTTGGATAGTTGTCCGTTGGTTTGCTTGATCCCCTACCCATTGTGCCTCGATTTTTCGCACGTTAGCGGCATTAGCATCGATTTCACCGACTTTTGCCCCAGCTTTAACCTGTTCTAGTTTGGCTGCGGCTACTTTCACCTGTTCTTGTGCCTGTCGCAGGTTATCCTCTAATCTTTCCTGACTTTCGAGAATGGCGATTATTTGTCCCGTTTTGACGCTATCTCCTTCATCGACTAATAATTGCATGACTCGATCGGAATCAAGCAACATCGGGGCAGATATGCTGATAATTTCTGTCCTCGGTTCAATTCTGCCTAAAGCGGTGATTTTTTGCGGTACGGGCGACGCAATTACAGGGGTTTTGGTTTCGGGTTTGCTGGCGAATTGGGAAAGACTATAAAAGGTGGTTATTCCTAATAATCCTGTGCCTAATACTATTAACCCGATTATTAACTTTTGATTTGGTTTCACAAAAGTTTTACCTTTCATAATTTTTTAGTTAATAAGTGATTGTTGGGGGTTAACAGTTTTTCTGCAAATAAGTAGTAAGAATTTTACCTAATAATTCCATTTGTTCATCGATCGCAATCTGTTCATTGCACCACAGGCGCTCTAATATCAGTCCATTAATAACGCTGACAACTAACCAAGCTACACTCGGATCGCTAATACCTAAAATCTCGATTACTGCCTGATGATAGCGGCGATCAACGCGCTCAAAAAGTTGACTACGACTCAGTTCTTCTCGTCCTTGGTATTGAGAATAATCAATCCATAAGAATAATTGTTTGATGCAGTAATCCTCGCGATTAGTCATAAATTTGCCGAGAATTTTTAGCTTTTCTGTCAGGGTTTTTCCTCGATCAATCTCGGCTTTAGCTAATAAAACATCCTGCCGGCACATCTCCTCGACTAATTGCTCGAAAAGTGCCGCTTTACTGGGAAAGTAGTGGTACAGCGTTCCCGTGGACACTCCCAATCCTTGCGCTAATTCTCTCGTCGTCATGTTAGCATAGCCTTTCTCGGCAAAGAGTTCGGCACTTTTTAAGAGGAGTTCTTTTCGGTATTGTTCTACATCTACTATCTTAGGCATAAGTTTAATATCGAACGTTCGTTATATTTTAGCTTAACATTACTATGAATGGGGAAATCGGCTGTCCCTTTGCCTGTATGCTAGAAAGAGGAGCTAATTCGTTATTGAGCGAGCTTTTTCGCAAGGATTGACAGTATGGGTAATATTCACGAGCAGTTATTAGAGGAATTAGCCGAAGTGGAGTGGAGTGACTTGATCCCCCATGCTCAAAGGGATGCGCTGATCCTAGTTTCCGATTCCCTCAATTTAATCGAAGTGGCAGAAGCGATCGCTGGTGATCAGGTTGCTCAAGTGCAGAATTGGATCGGGGAAAAACTACTAGAAAAACCGACACAGGAGCAATTAAGCGATTGGAATTCCCATCCCGATAACCTTTTTAATACACTAATCGTGCAACCTTTTGTGTTAATTCAGGCCGTAGTTTAGATGAAAAAATAGGAATTGTTGAAAAACTTGGCTCTTCTAGAGTAGTTAGGGACTTGCGCTTTGATAATGTACCATCTGGCTGGTCTGGTTCTTCTAGAGAGCGATTTTCTGGCTGGGATATTATTCCTACGCAAGTCCCTTATGATGTATAGCAATTCAATTTGAGACGTAAATAAGTCCTGCTATGGTAAAATAGAGAAGTTGTGTCAAGAAATGAAAGAAAAAAGGATCTTCGTTACTTGGTCTGGTTCGATAGGGGGGCATAAATCGACTAAATCCTTATCTGGCAAGAGATAATTGATTAGTTCGCTCTAGATCAAAAACAATTGACAAAAATCCCCAAACATTGCTATGAAGATCCCTGTGCCGTGAAATAGTTGATAAACACTAGCGTTGTTTTGTACCATACCAGTCATTATTTCGACGATTATGACTAATTTCTCCAATCAAAGTCTAAGCAACCGCTCGTTTGCAGGAGAAAACCTTGCAGGAGCAAACTTTCGCAATGCCGATATTCGCGGTTGTGATTTCACCAATGCCAACCTCGAAGGAGCCGATTTTTCAGGTGTAAGGACAGGTAAAAGTCTCAGGCAACAGGTTATTCTGATTTCGTGTGTGATTACAGAAACACTTATTTCTATTGCAGTCGCTATCTTCGCCTTTGGGGTTTTGGCTACATTTATATTTGAAAAAATTTTTGCGAATGTAACCACATTTAACGGTTTATTTGCAGGATGTGTTGCGTTTGGGAGTGGGGTTTTATTGTGTTTTTTGTATTTATTATTTCGCCTGATTACAAAAACACACCATAAGGATTTGCCAATGGGTCAATCCATAGTTGCTGTGTTTGTGGGAGTAATTATAATTTTAGGAAAGATGGGATTTGGAGAATTTATAAAAGGGAATATTTTTGGAGGAATTTTTTACTTTAGTCTAGCCATATTTTGCAGTTGGCTAACATGGTTTGGAATTGTATTGGCAGTTCGTACATTTCAACGAGCAACAGGAACATCGTTCACCAAGGCAAATCTTTCCTACGCTCAGTTTATTCAATCCACGTTAACTGGTTGTGACTTTTCCAATTCTGATATCAGTAACGCTAAATTTTACAAAGCAAACTTACGAAATTCTGTTTTAACTAACATCAATGCTGACGGTACAGATTTTTCAGGTGCAATCTTTAAGGGAGCGTACATTCAGAATTGTAGAATCAATGATAATACAAAATTCGATGATGTTATTTGGAGTAGAAAAGCAAAGACTGGATGGCTTGATTTCTCCAATCAAGATCTACGGAATTACTCATTTAAAGATGATCAAAACTTAGTAGGAGCAAACTTTCGCAATGCCGATATTCGCGGTTGTGATTTCACCAATGCCAACCTTGAAGGAGCCAATTTTTCAGGTGTGAAGGCGGGACGAAGCCGCACTCAAGAAATTATTTTAATGGCAGTTGTCTTTGGGATTCTGATTCAGGGAGTGTTTGCTAGTGCGGTAGCGTTTAAGTTTGTAAATGCTTCTTTAATTGAGTTTGCTGGTGCAGTTGTGGGTTCTCTTATATTTTCATTGGGAATCACTTTTACATTTTTGTTCATATTCTCGTTAGCACCAATATTTGATAATGTGCTATCGGTATTACTTTTTTCTCCGGTTATGTATGTGGCTATGGATGGGTTCGCATTTGCGTCAATAGCTACGTTTAATGAATTTACAAAAGGAAGCTTTCTTTGGGGAATTTTTATTGCTGTTATAGCCTTATTTCTTGCGTTGGTGTTATATTTCATCTTCTATGGAATAATTTTAGAATTTCAGAAGATATTGGGGACATCCTTTAGTAAAACAAACTTGTTAGATGCTCAGTTTAGTCAATCCATACTAAGTAATTGTGACTTTTCTAATTCTGACCTCACAAATGCTACATTCCACCGCGCAAAACTACAAAATGTTAACCTCGCTAATGCTAAAGCTCACGGAACGGATTTTTCGAGAGCAAAGTTCAAAAATATCAATATTCAAAATTGGAGTATTGATGCGGATACCAATTTCAATGATGCCATTTTGAGTCGAGAGCTTATTACTACATTGCTTGACTCCTCTAATCAACATCCTATCAATGTGCAGGATGGAGAAACCGATACTGTATCTAATGTCAACCCCCTTGACTTCTCCAATCAGGATCTAAGGAATCGCTCATTTAAAGATAATCAAAACCTAGCAGGAGCAAACTTTCGCAATGCCGATATAAGAGGTTGTGATTTCACCAATGCCAATCTTGAAGGAGCAGATTTTTCGGGTGTAAAATCAGGACGAAGCCACCGTCAAAAAATTATTTTAATTGCAGTTGCTTTAGTAGTTATGATTCAGGGAGCGTTTGCAGCAAAAATTGCCTTTGAGTGTTCTAGTGCATCGATAATTCATTTGGCAGTGGCGGTTGTGGGTTTGTTGGGATTGTCGTTAGGGATAGCTTTTACGTTTTTGTTTATATCTACAACAGTTCCAGAGACTTCCACAGCAATACTTTTTTCTGCGGTTATGTTTGTGGCTATAGACGGATTTAATTTTGTTGCTATAACTACGTTTAATGAATTTACAAAAGGCAATCTTATTGTTGGAAATCTTCTTGCAGTTATCACTTTACTTCTGGGTTTAGTATCATGTTTCTTTTTTGCAGTATTGTGGATGGGATTTAAAGAACTTCAGAAGATATTGGGGACATCCTTTAGTAAAACAAACTTGTTAGATGCTCAGTTTAGTCAATCCATACTAAGTAATTGTGACTTTTCTAATTCTGACCTCACCAATGCTACATTCCACCGCGCAAAACTACAAAATGTTAACCTCGCTAATGCTAAAGCTCACGGAACAGATTTTTCGAGAGCAAAGTTCAAAAATATCAATATTCAAAATTGGAGTATTGATGCGGATACCAATTTCAATGATGCCATTTTGAGTCAAGAGCTTATTACTACATTGCTTGACTCCTCTAATCAACATCCCATCAATGTGCAGGATGGAGAAACCGATACTGTATCTAATGTCAACCCCCTTGACTTTTCCAATCAGGATCTAAGGAATCGCTCATTTAAAGATAATCAAAACCTAGCAGGAGCAAACTTTCGCAATGCCGATATTCGCGGTTGTGATTTCACCAATGCCAATCTTGAAGGAGCAGATTTTTCAGGTACAAAGGCAGGACGAAGCCGCACTCAAGAAATAACTTTCATTGTGGCCGTCTTGATAGGTGTCGTTCAGGGATTTTTGGGGTCGAAAGTATTGACATTTTCTTATGATTTTGGAGGATATATTTTAAGTATACCTATTATGATTTTAGGTTTGCTTATAGGTCTATTTGTAAGTCATTCTTTGATAACATTTTTACGTTCACTTTCTGAAAGCTTAAACAAAGAGTTTGTTAATGACACCTTGTTGATGTCCTCTTTTTCTGGATTTTTTCTTGATAATATTCTTGGTTTACACTTAATTCTTGCGCCATTTTGTTTATTTTTGTTATGGATGTTAATTGGAGACTTTGAACTAAAAACTGGAACATTTTTGAACAAAGCAAACCTATCCCGTACTCAGTTTATCGAAGCCACGCTGATCAATTGCGATTTCTCTAGTTCTGACCTCAACAATGCCACATTCTACAAAGCGACTTTGCGAAATTCTAACTTTGCTAATGCCAACGCCAACGGTACGGACTTTTCTAGTGCTAAATTAATAGGAACAAATAAGAAAAATTGGAATATTAATGCTGATACTAATTTTAATGAAACCATTTTTATTGAAAATATTAGTACGATATGGCTTGGTTTTTTAGTCAATTTCTTTAAAAAGGCAAACTTATTAGGTTTATTTTTAATGGGATTTTCTTTTGCTTGCTACATACCTCTTATAGTTCCTTTTGTCAATTCAAATATTCTTTTATTTTTAAAATTAATTATTGTAGTATGGCTCATATTTTCTATATTAATATCTCCACTTTTTTCTCGTTTTTCTGACAAAGATATAACAAAACTTAGAAAAAAACTTAGAATTCCTTTTATTGGCTTAATATTTACTACTTATATAATATATATTATTTATAGAATTTGTATACTTTTTGGAGGCGAGCATGAACATATTGGTGGTACGGGTTCTATTTCATTTTCATCGGCTGGCTCTCTACTAGGAGATATTTTCTGGCTTCCTATTTTATCTTTAGCTTTAGTAATTAGAAAGATAAGACGGAACGGTAGAAATTTATTTATTTCTATTATTTTTACTGTTAGCAGTTTTGCTTTTGGGATTGGTGTGGGATATTTAATTTTTGTAACATTGCCTAATTTGATTTTACTAGGTTGGATTACAATGCCTATAGGATTGTTGTTTTTAATATCTTCATTTCCATTTGAAGATAGCTAACTTTTACCAACAACGGAAAATCATATCAAAGGAGCAAAACTATGTCAGTATTCGATATGCGTCATCAGACAGTTACAAACCAAACAAATAATAATTATAGCTTTGCTGAAGCTCAAAATCAAGCCGATTTGATTATTGAGCTAGAGAAATTGAAGTCTGAAGTAAGCAACGCTGGAGAATCTCAAGTCATCAATGCCGAAATTGTTACAGAGGTTCAAGAGCAAATCCAAAAAGCTGTCGATCAAGCAAAAAAACCTGAACCTAATAAGGATGTAATTGCAGGTTGTCTAAGCACGGCTAAAGGCTTTATGAAGGGAGTCGCCGAAGCTGGTGGAATCGTTGCTGGAATTGTTAAAGCTATTGAATTAGTCCAAAAACTGTTTTAGCCGATGTTGACTGGTATATTCTTGCAGTCGTTTACAAATACACAGCCTTGTAAATACTGATTCAAAGGAACTAAAAAACTATGTCAAATTTTGATCAGCAGGGGCAAATTGTCTATCATCAAATTAACCAAGTAATCAATCAACAAATTATTAATGTTAATGATGAGATGGTTGAAAAATTTGTAGAAAATTTTGCCTCTCTACTTCCTCTCGATGCGGATGATAAAATAAAAAAATCTATTACTCTGTACATTATCACCGAATATGCAAATAACGGTAACTTACCCATATCGCCTGAACAATTAACTTCTCTATTGGAAAAGCTTAATCAATTAAGCATTGATGAATTCAATAGGCTTTTATCTTCTGACAAAAAATATAAACAATTAAGGCACAACTTAGGCTGGTATATTTCTGTTGGGGCTGGTGTTGGAGTCGGCGTTGGTTATGCGTCTGCAAAAGTAGATATAGAAAAGATTATTCAAGAGTTAACCCATAATAATAGTTTGTATGTTCCTGACTTGACTCCTTCTTCATCAAGTAATCCTAGTTCGCAAACAGAAGATAACTCAGAACAGCACTATCCTAGAAGTTCAATTCCTAAAGAGCATATAGCTAGTTCAGTCATATTGCACAAATCTATAGACTCTTTACCTGACACTAGAGAACCATTTCTCCCTGTTAGCAGTAGTCGCGGTAGCAGTTCTTTTCCAACCCACCACCAAGAGCAATTGTTAGAGAGTTCTATTAATCATAATATAAGTGGAGGATCACCAGAACCTCACCCAATCAGTTTGGACAAGTCTAACGGAGATATTGAAGATTGTGACCACTTAAATCATTGTGGCCACTGTGACCATTGCGATCACTGCTTTATAGCTACTGCTGTCTATGGCACTTACGAATCACCTCAAGTTATCAAATTAAGACACTTTCGAGACGAAAAACTGAGAATGTATCTATTAGGAAAGTTATTTATTTTAATATACTACAAATTATCGCCACCTTTAGCTCGCTGGCTTAAAGATTCACCAAACTTTGCCAAACCAGTTCGTCATATCCTTGATATGCTTGTCAAATGCTTAGAAAGTTAATTTATAGATGTTTCTCTATGCACACAAGAACAAAACGGAAAGTATCGATTTCCAAATTGTTAATATTTGTTATTCCATTAGTCGATTGTTTAGAGAAAATCGGTTTACGGTTTATTCTTGATTTTGCTGTTATTCACTGTATCCGATTCTATCAAAAATATCTTTCGCCTCGTAAAGGATTTTCCTGTGCTTACAGCGTACTTTATAGATGTGAATCATGCTCGGAGTATTTTCGGAAAACTGTAAAAATTTACGGTTTGAAAAAGGCAATTTTTCTGTTTCAGAAGAGACTAGAAGAATGTAAACTTGCTTATAGAGAACTACTGAAGGGAGACAATAAAAATTAGCTCCATAAAACATAAACACTAATACACATTAATTTTGTAGTAGAGCTACTCTTAGTCAGTAGCCCAGCAGGATGAGCTACGCAGTGCTAAACCAATGAAAAAAGTACAGCAAAGACAATACCCTCCCCACTTGCATGAGAAAGGAATTGTTTTGTGTAAAGAATAATCCTGGCATCGAGCTATTGTCCCGGTCGGCAACCCGACAAGTATCTTGGCCACGGTGAAGTTTCACAACCGAGTTCGGGATGGAATCGGAGTGGTGCCATCACGTTAAAGACACCAGGAAGGGTAGAACCCTCAAGACTGCAAAAGCTAGGAAAAAAGTGGTGAAAGAAGAATCAGGTCAAGCCCTCGGTCGGTTAGTACTCCTCGACTGCACTCGTTACCGAGCTTCCATCTAGAGCCTATCAACGGGTAGTCTACCCGAGACCTTACTGGCTTAATGCCATGAGAGCAATCATCTGGAGGTGGGCTTCCCACTTAGATGCTTTCAGCGGTTATCCGCTCCGCACATGGCTACCCTGCGTTTACCGTTGGCACGATAACAGGTACACCAGCGGTGCGTCCTTCCCGGTCCTCTCGTACTAAGGAAGGCTCCTCGCAATGCTCTTACGCCTACACCGGATATGGACCGAACTGTCTCACGACGTTCTGAACCCAGCTCACGTACCGCTTTAATGGGCGAACAGCCCAACCCTTGGGACCGACTTCAGCCCCAGGTTGCGATGAGCCGACATCGAGGTGCCAAACCTCCCCGTCGATGTGAACTCTTGGGGGAGATCAGCCTGTTATCCCTAGAGTAACTTTTATCCGTTGAGCGACGGCCCTTCCACGCGGTGCCGTCGGATCACTAAAGCCGACTTTCGTCCCTGTTCGACTTGTGGGTCTCACAGTCAAGCTCCCTTCTGCTTTTGCACTCTATCGTCCCATTTCCAACGGGACCGAGGGAACCTTTGCGCGCCTCCGTTACCTTTTAGGAGGCGACCGCCCCAGTCAAACTGCCCACCTGAAACTGTCTCCCGCCCCGATTAGGGGTCAGGGTTAGAATTCTAGCCTCGCCAGAGTGGTATCTCACCGTTAGCTCCACTCTCCCCACGAGGAGAGTTTCAACGCTTCCCACCTATCCTGCGCAAGCGAAGCCCGAAGCCAATTCCAGGCTACAGTAAAGCTTCATAGGGTCTTTCTGTCCAGGTGCAGGTAGTCCGTATCTTCACAGACAATCCTATTTCGCCGAGTCTCTCTCCGAGACAGTGCCCAGATCGTTACGCCTTTCGTGCGGGTCGGAACTTACCCGACAAGGAATTTCGCTACCTTAGGACCGTTATAGTTACGGCCGCCGTTCACCGGGGCTTCGGTCGTCAGCTTCAGATTACTCCTGACCAACTTCCTTAACCTTCCGGCACTGGGCAGGCGTCAGCCCCCATACTGCGTCTTACGACTTGGCGGAGACCTGTGTTTTTGGTAAACAGTCGCCTGGGCCTATTCACTGCGACCCTCTTGCGAGGGTACCCCTTCTCCCGAAGTTACGGGGTCATTTTGCCGAGTTCCTTAGAGAGAGTTATCTCGCGCCCCTTAGTATTCTCTACTTCCCCACCTGTGTCGGTTTCGGGTACAGGCAATTAATGATTAACGTGGTTCGGGCTTTTCTAGGAAGCTTGATCAACGCCACTTCCCTCCCGTGGGAGGTGGGACTCGCGTCTTAGCTCCTGGTGTTTTCTCCACCTCTCATCGCCTCGACTGCTTGCACTGGTAACCAACATCCAGCTGACGTTGACCTTCTCCGTTCTCCGGCACAATCATTAATCGGTACGGGAATGTTAACCCGTTGTCCATCGACTACGCTTTTCAGCCTCGCCTTAGGTCCTGACTGACCCTCCGCGGACGAGCCTTGCGGAGGAAACCTTGGGGTTTCGGGGTGTGGGATTCTCACCCACATTTTCGCTACTTAAGCCGACATTCTCACTTCTATAGAGTCCACAGCTGCTTGCCGCTACTGCTTCACCCCCTATAGAACGCTCCCCTACCACTACAATGTAGTCCACAGCTTCGGTAGATAACTTAGCCCCGTTCATTTTCGGCGCAGGAGCGCTTGACCAGTGAGCTATTACGCACTCTTTTAAGGATTGCTGCTTCTAGGCAAACCTCCTGGTTGTCAATGCACTCCCACCTCCTTTCTCACTTAGTTATCATTTGGGGACCTTAGCTGGTGGTCTGGGCTGTTTCCCTCTTGACGATGAAGCTTATCCCCCACCGTCTCACTGGTAGTTTTTTTAGCCGTATTCAGAGTTTGCCTCGCCTTGGTACCGGTCTCCCAGCCCGCGGCGAAACAGTGCTTTACCCCGACTAAACTTCCACTACCGCTGCGCCTCAACACATTTCGGGGAGAACCAGCTAGCTCCGAGTTCGATTGGCATTTCACCCCTAACCACAGCTCATCCGCTAATTTTTCAACATTAGTCGGTTCGGACCTCCACTTGGTTTTACCCAAGCTTCATCCTGGCCATGGTTAGATCACCCGGGTTCGGGTCTACAAATTATGACGCTTCGCCCTATTCAGACTCGCTTTCGCTGGGGCTGTGGGGTCTTCCCCCTTCACCTGCCATAACCTGTAAGTCGCCGGCTCATTCTTCAACAGGCACACGGTCAGACGTTCAATCGTCCTCCCATTGCTTGTAGGCTAACGGTTTCATGTTCTATTTCACTCCCCTTCCGGGGTTCTTTTCACCTTTCCCTCGCGGTACTGTTTCTCTATCGGTCACACGGGAATATTTAGCCTTACCTCGTGGTCGAGGCAGATTCACACGGGATTTCACGTGCCCCATGCTACTCGGGATGCAGTTAAGCTGGTTCCTTTTTCGACTACAGGACTTTCACCTTCTCTGGTGCGGTTTTCAGCCGCTTCGTCTAAATTTCCCAGTCTTTTGTCACTGTCCCACGACCCCAAGTTCCGAAGAACTTGGTTTAGGCTGTTCCCTTTTCGCTCGCCGCTACTGGGGGAATCGCTGTTGCTTTCTTTTCCTCTGGCTACTAAGATGTTTCAGTTCACCAGGTTTGCTCGCTCCACCCTATGTATTCAGGTGGTCGTGTTTAGGGTTGCCCCATTCGGATATCTTCGGATCGATGCTTGCTTCCCGCTCCCCGAAGCGTTTCGTCGGTAACTACGTCCTTCTTCGCTTCCGTGTGCCTAGGTATCCACCGTTAGCCCTTATTAGCTTGACCTTGCGGTCTTCTTTTTTGGCTTTTTCACCTAGCTCTATGCAGTTTTCAAGGTTCCTCTGGACTCTTTACTCAGAGCCAGCATTCTCTCTTACTATGTAAGTAAGATAAGGTGCTGATTCCTCGTTTCTCTTGTTTTTGCCACCTGTGCAGGTGGGCCATCCTGGACTCGAACCAGGGACCTCACCCTTATCAGGGGTGCGCTCTAACCACCTGAGCTAATAGCCCTTGTTCCTGATTCAGGTCTTTTGTGAACCCAGAACCTAGTTTGAAAGCCACATACCTCGTTCCGACCTTTTGGGATTGATTCTTGGTTTCGACTACTATTTTTTCGTCTTCTACCCGAATTAGGTCTCCCTTTAAGGAGGTGATCCAGCCACACCTTCCGGTACGGCTACCTTGTTACGACTTCACCCCAGTCACTAGCCCTGCCTTAGGCATCCCCCTCCTTGCGGTTGAGGTAATGACTTC